>Ga0190332_1000098_pt1 | contig 17607 bp, 23 predicted proteins | sample 48720456_MG_FD_161679 | JGI IMG/M metagenome (GOLD analysis project Ga0190332, IMG submission 161679) | Hydrothermal vent sediment bacterial communities from Southern Trench, Guaymas Basin, Mexico - 4872-04-5-6_MG | ecosystem: Environmental > Aquatic > Marine > Hydrothermal vents > Sediment ... | reverse complement strand
TACCCTTTGAATATTTATAGGCTGGTGTCTCTTTTATATGAGAACGTTCCCATTGAATTTCCATTATTTTTTCTGGCTTAACCCATATATAATGGTCATCTTCATCAACTTTATTTTTTTTAGCCCAGTTAAATAATTCTCTGGCCTGCTTATCAGTCCATCCGGTACCTACTTCTCCAGCTATTCTGAATATTTTGTTTTTATCCATGAAAGCCATTAAAGAATTACCAATCTTATTTTTTTGCCAATTCTTTTTTTTCTTATCTCCAACAGCTACTATTACTAAATCGTAAGTAAATACAGGCTTAGATTTGAAAATTTTATTATCAGAAGTTCTAACAACAATACCTTCATTTTTTTCTTTCTTTACAAACTTTTTCCAAGCTCTTTCTAAATCATTTTCAATATAACCGACCGGGTGAATATATTTTGAATTTTTAAATAAATTTTTAATTTTTGGCCATGATTCTTTATAAGATTTGAAATCATTTTTATATTTTTCATTATTTAAACTTATTATTTGATATGGAAACCAATGTAATTTAGTTTTATCCGTATCGGGATTTTTAATAATATGCTGTGTTTCATTAAATTTCATTATTTTATTATTTTCCATAGCGGTAAGTTCACCAACTATTTGTGCCTGTTTTATATTATTTTTTTTAAATATTTTTTTAGCTTCCTCTAAAACCGGCAATTCAGTATATATTAATCCTCCCAAACTTCCAAATTTCAGTTCTTGACCCTTTTTGTAATCTAAAATTGCTGATTGTCCATCAACTTTTTGCTCAATGATTAATTTTTTATTTTTTATTTCTTTTTTTAGCTCATCAAATATGAGTGATTCTATTCCTTGATCTTTTTTCCATTTCTTAATAATTTTAATTATTGAGCTGTCAGGTAACTTTTTTGTTTTCATAGCTTTTCATTTTATTAATTAAAGTATAAGGTTTTTTTATTTTAATTTTTCAGCAATTTTTTTAATTATACCAGCAAGAATTTTTTTCTCAGGAAATATAGCTCTTTGCTTTTTTGCATTTTGTTCCATTAGTCGATTTATTCTTTTGTAAGTTTCTTTATCTATTTCTTCTATTTCAGCTTTTCCTGTATAAAATCTGGGAGAGCCCATATCTACTTCAAATGACTTAAAATATTTTCTAAAGGGTTCAAATGATTTTGGTTTTTCTTCCGCTTCTATAGCTATTAATGCAGTACCGTCATATTTAACAGATGTAATATAATAAGGCATTTAAAAATCTCCTGTTTTAAAGGCTAAAAGTTTAATATAATCTGATAAAAAATATTTTCGTTTTTTTGAAGCATATTTCATTTTATTCATATTTGAATAGTACTTGTCATCACATTTTATGCTTTTAAACGCAACAGAATTTCTGAGTTTTAACTCTTCTCCTAATTTTCCCAAGGGTATTCCATTTAAATAAAGTTCTAAAGCATTTTCTTCAATAAAATCACTGCAAAATTCGCCATAATCTCGTTGACTCCTCAAAGTTCCTATTATCCTATAATATTGGTCACCTTGCATGTCATTTGGGCCCCGGATTTCCATGCAAGAGTGTGGTATATCATGAGCGGAACTCTGAGCAAGTAATTTTCTTACTCTATTATAATCTTTTATCATTTTTTGATACCTTGTACCAGATTTTTTAATAATCCGGCTATAGAGCTTTTTTTTGCCGAGTTATACAAAGCTTCTATAGGAATTTCTGCTCCATTAGATATTTTACAACAAAGTATTCCATTTTTTATATAGTAACTGGCATTTTTTATCACTTTTTCAGTTTCTTTGATACCTTCCAGATAAGAATCAAATTCTTTAGGTCTGAGATAAATAAGAAGGCGAAGAAATTCTCCTACATGAACTAATTCTTCTTCAGCTATATCTCTGAGAACTTTTTCAACTTTTTTATCATCAATAGAATCCGCTATTTGAGTATATAATTGTACTGCTTCATATTCAGTAGCAATAGAAAATCTCAGGGCTGTTATAAGTTCTCCCTTATTAAAACCGGACATATTATTTCCTTTCTATTGAAAAAAGGGGCATTTTAAAAGCCAATTGCTGATGGAACCGGCCTAGGAGCTCTTATCGGAAGTTTTTTTTCTTTCTCCTCAATTTCATACTCGTTTCCCCATACAAATATTTCGATGCCATTACTAGACCATTCTAATTTTTCGAAATTTTTATTTTCTCTATTTATTCTTTTAATAAGATCAGATTCAATAACTTCTTTACGTCGGATCACTATTTTATAAAGATCCTTTTGTTTTCTAACACCAACTTTTTTAGTCTCTACAATTTCTGTTTTATTTTTTTCAGTAATATTATGTATTCCCATATCTTTTAAAACGGGTAATATTTCTTGAAATAAATCCATAGGTTTTTTATCTGTTTCCATTTGAGCCGTTTTAAGAGCTATGTTTTTGAGAATATTAGAAATAGCATATTTTTCAAGACGTTTCAAGCGTTCTTTAAGTTTTTCCTGCTCTTTTTCAAGGCGCTGTTTCTCACGTAATTTTCTTTTTTCTCTAGGAGATTGCTCTTTTTGGGGTGTTCTTTCAGTTTTTGGCCGCTGAGGACCATATATATTTTGGGGTCCATTAAAAGTAATAGCCATATAAGTTATCCTTATTCAATTAAAGTATAACTTATTATGACTATTAAATGATTATTAAATTAATACGGTTTTCGACCTACAATAGTAAAGGAGCTTTGATCAGGGTTATATTTAGCATATAATAATATAAAACCTGAAGAACCCATATCTTGTTTTACTTCCTCAAAAAAATCAATCATGCCACTATTCATCATATGTATAATAAAATATCCTCCCGGTCTTATTAAACTTTTTGCATTATCATAGATCGGCCTGTTTTCAGGTAAAAATCCGGATGGTCCTATATATAAAACAAAGGGATAGAAGGCTCTTCTGAATTCAACATTTAAATCTGTGATATCAGCTTTAACAAATTTGTTTTTATCAACTCGTATTATATTCGGGTGCTTATAGTATCCTCCAAAGAAAGACAATCCTTTATCAGCGGATAACATATACTTTTCTATTTCTGATAAATCCGGATCTTTTAGAACTTCTTTCATGAATTTAAAATGATTACCAGTATGTTCATGTTTAAGATAATCAATTGCCTGAAGGATGTCTTCCGGTTTAATCCGGGAAAAACAAGGGCTTGGATATCCTTTTACGCATCCCCTGAAATCATGTTTATAACAGGGACTACAAACAACGTCGGCATCTAATCCAATGGCATTTTTAAAGTATTTCATACGAACTTCACTGGGAAAGGGTCCATATAAACCTATTAAGGGCTTATCTAAGGCGCCTGCAACTTGAACCATGAATGTATCAGGAGATATTATTAAATCATATCTATTGGCTAATATAATGGATTCACGAATATTAAATTCAGTAGCAATAATAATGTTATTTTTTCCACTTTTATAAAATTGGCCGATAATATTATGCTGAGGTGTTCCTATAAGAACTATTTTTGTTTTTTGCTCTTGAGAAAGAATATCAATAACCTTTTTCATTCTCTCCTTGGGATAATTTCTTAAAGGAGAGGAAGTTTCCATCTGGAATCCAATAACATAGTCATCTTCTTTAATTCCTAATTCTTTAATTTTATTGTTTAACCATTCAAATTCTTTTTCAGTAAAAAATAATCGAGGCCTTTTTTCTTCAGCAGAAAAATGTGTACTATCAATATTGAAATAGCTGAAAAACATATCAACAGCATGAGTTCTTTTTGAGATCTCACTTGAACCTTCTATAATACCCTGAAACATAAGGTGGTAATCTACTTCATCCATTAAAAGAGCATCAAAAGGCATATCATATAATTCATCTATTTCCGGAACATTTTCTAAAGGCTGTCTACATCCTGTTGCTACTCTAATAAAAGATTTTGGGTATCTTTTTTTAAGATATCTGAGTACTGGATTCAAGAAAAAAAGATCTCCTATCCCACCGGTACGCCAGGTCATAAGTTTTTTTCCGTTTAAATCCTGGCCTTGGTATTTTCTATAGATTGTTTCGATAGGATATGACATACCAATACAATCTGGATATAAACTTCGAAATTGCGATTCTATATCTTCGGCCATTATAAGTCGCTGTCCCGATTTATAGCTTACTTTATCATTGTGTTTAAAAGGTTTAATGATTTCAATCACTCTCATTTTATTCTCCTCGATAAAAAGTAATTTTAAGACTACCTTCCATGGATCCATCAGGACCAGCTACACCAACATTATTTTTTAAAAAAAGGGGCCATCTTTTTTCAAATTCCCCGGCTGAAAAAATAGCTTTTTCTTCAAGCATTTTTATTATTAAATTGCATTTTAATTCAAGATTAAAAAAATTCATCCTATACTGATCAAGAACTTGATTATGTTGATTTAATTTAAGATTTATTAAATTGCTATCGTCCGACATAAATTCTTCCTTTCAATACTTAATATTTTTTGATATAATTTTTTTTCTTCATCAGATATAATTTCAGGTATATGAATTATTATTTTACCAATAAATTTCCCTGTTTTATTTTTATAGGTTATACCTCCATTTTCTATTTCAAAAATTTGTTTATTCTGAGTGCCAGAAGGTATATCTATTTTAATCTGTCGATTAAACACATTTAAATTTAATTTATCTCCCAAAATTGCTTGAGCTGGACTGATTTTAATATCTCCTGAAATATTTCTTCCTTTTATCTCATAACTGGAATTTTTTATTATATTGAGTCCAACTATTAAATCTCCGGCTTTTCCGCAGTAACAAAAATTACCCAAGCCCTTTAATATATAATAATCAGACATTGGATTTAAAATTATTTCATGATATATAGTTTCTTTATATAATCCAGAGCCATTACAAACTGAGCAAAAACTCCCTTCCGGCAAATTCCCGGATCCTCCGCAATGTTTACAGTTTTTACGATTCCCCATGACTAAAGCAAGGCCCTGTAATCCGGTTCCGTTACAAAATTTGCACTTTTTTGTCTTTTTTAAAAAGGAGCCAGTTCCATTACATTGAGTACATAGACCCTTTCGTTGGGTCATAATGCGCTTTCTTCTTTCTAAAATTAGATCTTCTTGAGTTACATTGATAATTATTTTTAAATCACTGCCTTTTTTTATTTTTTTCCTTTTTGTTTTAGGTAATATTGTTTTATCATATTTCTCTTTTAAATCAGGGTCTTTTAGAGTTTCATAAGCTTCCTTTATTTCTTGAAATTTTTCTTTTGAGTTCTTGTCAGGATTCTTATCCGGATGATACTTTATAGACAGTTTACGATAGGCCCTTTTTATTTCGGCCCCTGAAGAATCTAAAGAAATTTCAAGTATATCATAATATGTTTTAGACATAATTAAAATACCCATTATACAAAATATATTTATAGATTATTAAATATATTTTGTATAATAACAATAAAAATTTTAACTGTAATCAAAGAAAAAACGAAAATTTGCTTGAGTATTACCGGTTTGGTCAGTTATTTGAGTATCTAACCATATGTAATATGAAGATGTAGTATCCCATCCTATAGAAACGCCATGAGGAGAAGTAGAAGAAGCATCAGGAACTGCTGTAAAATGATTTGAGAGTTTAGTACTGCCTGATTCAATACCGGATTCAAAAGTAGATGATATATAATAACCAAACTCAGATTGGGGCCAACCATTATTCTCTAAATAAATTTTAAAATTGGAAATTGATGTTTCAGTATCAGAAAAGATTTTAAATACTAAGGGTTTTACACAGTGCCTGTTTTGAAAAATATCTCCGAAATCGAGTTTTTCGGTTTGGCTGAGAATTTCACCGGTAATATAGTCATATGTTTTAAAATACATGTGACACTCTTTGAAGCAAATCCCAAGGCTTCCGTTTATTAAACTAAACATTCTTTTTCTTGCTTCAACGACGGTCTAATGAACCTTCTCTGCAAGCATTAATTCCGCTGTGTTCCCAGCGTATTTATTCCTGTATTTCTAATATTTAGAGATGCATTTAAGTCCCTGTCTATAGAAATTTCATAGTCTGGACAATCATCTCCGATGCAAACATACGGTTTTCTTGGCAATTTCTTATAACTATATTAATTAATAGTAGATTATTAAATAAATTTTCATAATCGTTTATTTCTATTTTGCTCTTAATTCTTTTAAAAAGCCCCTAAACCAAGCATCAGTTAGAATTTCGGTTGATAATCGATCTCTACATATTTCACATATTAACAGATGATTAGAAATCATACTTTTTTGCTCATCATTCAAAGTTTCCTGCCAATTATAGTTAGGATTATTAACATCTTCTGAAAAGATTCTGGAATATATATGACCCTCATTATCAAATATGTCATAGTGTAGAACAAATTTTGTTCCACACTTTTTACACTGACATAATTCTTCCCAATATAAAGGCTCTTTTATTACTCTTTCAAGATAAATAAAATTACCTATATCAAGAAGATCCGCCCCGCATTTTTTACAAGGGGCTTGATTACTATTAATATTTACGTGTTGTAAATCATCCCATTCATGTTCATTCCATTTATGCATGTACTTTTTCCCATTTTTTTATTTTATTTTTAGTTAGACACATTAAACAGAAACATTTACTTTTTTCACTTATGGGATTCTTTCCACACTGACCACATAAACCTTGCCGTATACGACGCCTATATGTTGATGAAATACATTTTTTACAAGATGTATATCCTGGAATTACTGGATTAATTCCACAAACTCCACACAAGCCCTGTTTTAAAGCTTTTTTTCTTCGTCTCAATTTATATCTACTAGTAGAAGCCCTGCATTTAGAACAGATTTTTATTAATCTTTTTTGAGTTTTTTCTTTTTTGGTTAGTTTATGCCCACAAATGTAACATTTTTCTTTAAGGCCCCTTTTAGTTAATCGGGTAATATTATATATGTGAATAATAGTTGTTTTAAATTTTCTAGCCACTTCCTGAGCTGTAATCCCTTCTTTCCTAAGAGTATAAATCTTTAGTTTATCTGTATCAGACCAAACCCTGTTTTTCTTATTTCTTATTTTTAAATAATTTTTTTCAAAAGACCTATTTCTCATTTTTGCTCCCTTTTTGTGGTTAAAAATAATTAATTATCTCCTATAATATATTATATAGATGTGAGAGACATTTCTAAAGCAAAAAATAGGTGCTATTTTCTTTTAGGAGTTATTATTTTTTTAGGTTTAATATGTTTGGGAGGTTTAGGTTTTTTAAACCATTTTGGCTTGTATCTCATAAACATTTTTCTGTGTTTTAGTATACTTTTATGAGTTCTTAAATATCTTCGTCTTTGAGTTCTTATTTTAGACCGGTTTTTTCTGTAATAAAGACGAGCTTTAAGTCTTTCTGTAGGTGATCTTCGTTTTGGGGGTTTAATTCTTAATTTTACTGCTACAACAAAATTATCAGCTATTTTTTTAAGATATTTTGAAACACAGGACTTTTTTATATTTTCTTTAAATATCTTTTCAACTCCGACATAAACACTATCATTCCGGAGTTTCCGGGAAATTAAACCAAGATCTTTCCACGGTTCATTTTTGGAATTCAAACTACTCTCCTTAAACGGTTACATTTAAAGTTAATATTAGAAGATCATTATTAAAGAAGATCATGTTTCTTTTTAAAAGAGAATAATCGATATTCTGGTGATGCCTTTAAATCTCGTTCAAGTCTTTCATGCTCATCAAGTAATTTTTGAATTTTTTCAGGTCTGAGATGTCCCCGTGCTATTTTATCTTCAATTTCTTTCATTCTTTTTATTGGTCTAGTTACTTTTTTATACATACTATTTTGGCCCTGAATAGCAGATTGATTTTTTAATTTATGGCAATTTTTACATAAATATCTCTGTTCTCGATTTTTGGCCTCTGCGGGAGGAAGAAAAAGTTTTGTTGCTCTATTTTTACACTTTGGACAAACAAAAAACCATCTGTAGCCCCCTAAAAAATTATTTATTGAGGTATATTCAAAATATTGTTCATTTACAGAAAAATCTTTTAGTTCTTTATATATGAGATTACGCATTTCTTCTTTAGAACATCCGGGATTATTTTTTTCAACGGTCTCTTTAATTGATTTTTGTAGGGGATTTACGCATACAGAATAACATTGTTCTACAGTTAACTGCATAATTCTTAGCCTTTCAAGTAAATGACTTATATTTTTAATATTATTTCTTAATAAAGATAAAAAATATTTAAAGATTATTACATTTTTATTGTATATAAAGTGATTCATAAAGGTCAAAGTCACAATCAAAATTTATTGGGATGTACCCTAAACAAACATTTCCAGAAACCTGAGCATTCCCATAGACCTGAGCATTCCCATAGACCTGAGCATTCCCATAGACCTGAGCATTCCCTGAGACCTGAATATCTCCATAAGTACGAGTGTTTTTAAAAATTCAGCGGTTTCCATCATAACTCAGATTTTTTTCAGACTCTATGTACTCACCTAAATGCCCAGCTTTAACAGAATCAAAATCTCTGAGTACCTTTTATCTGATACAGAGTTCTGTTGTTGACTGTTATAGGGTTCTGTATAAATTCATATTTCTTAGTCATTATTTTAACTTTTTCGAAATCATTTTATCCAGTCCGAGATCAATACCTGAAAGAATTGGAAGTATCTTTTTGCGATCAAGAATCTTTTTAAATGTTTTTAATTGTTTTTATGGTGTGGGTCTCCAAAATTCTACACTACTAAATTATTGTAATTTATTTAATTTAGTTTCAAAATTATTTTGAGCCTCTTTTGAAAATTTAAAATGAGGTGCTTTATATTGTGCTATATTAACAATTTCACCTGTACGAGGATTACGACCTATTCGAGGTTTCCTGTTTTTTACACTAAATACTCCAAAACCCCTGATTTCTATTCTTTGATTTTCTGACAGAACTTGTAAAACCTCATCTAAGAATGTTTCGATTATAGGTTTTACATCCTGAACTTGTTTATAACCCAATTTTCTTGCTATTCTTTTACACAGTTCTAATTTTGTGACGTTCATAAAATCCTCTTTAATAATAATTTTTTAAGAAAGAAATATATTTTTTGTAAATAATTAAATGTTGGTATATCAATAACAGATTGTTCAAGCACCCATTCCAAAGCACATATATCGGGGTATTTTTTTGATTTTATTTTTTGGTCTTTTAACTCCTCCTCAAACATTCTTTTAATATCTTCTTTTGTGTATTTATTTATAAAGGCATTACAATCGGTACAATGTTCAGGAATATAACAGACATCAATTAAATTTGGATAAATTCCTTTTGATAAATCTAATTCGGGTTGATGACATAAACAGAGGCCTATTTCATGTTTCTCTGATATTTTATAAGGATAATTATATTTACAATTTTTCGGGACCCTGCTCAGATATTTTTTATAAAATTTGATTAAATAATGATATTTTACTTCTTTTAATTTTTTATAAACAGATCTTACATTTTTCATTTTGGTCCCCAATTTTTGTGAAACCCAAACACAGACACTTTAGGTTTTTTATAGAAAAAGTCTTCATTTATGTAATTTAATTTATCAATGTAAGGCTCCACAGTTGAGTTATAAGCCTCTTTAAAACTCCATAATTCTATATGTTTTCCTTTTTCTTTAACATGTTTACAAAGATCCGTAAATCCCCCATTTCCTGACATGAATATCCATTTATTAAAATCATTTAATCTATCAAGACAATCTATTGTGATGTTGATATCGTATTTTTGTTTATATGATATCTTTTTATTTTTATAATTTTTTATAGCATTTTTAGTAAATATTTTATAACCAAAATTTTTTAATTTCATTTCAAATTTCTGACTATCAAAACCATAGCCTCTGACCATGTAAATAATTGCATCAATTAAATATTCAGTTTCTCTTGAATTGAAATGATTAATTACTTTTTCAAAATCTATTTTTACATTTTTATTTCGAGCTTCAAAGAATAAATTTTGAAGATCAATCTGAAGAAAAGTTGTAGTAATATTCATTTAAGGGTCTCCATAGTAAGTCCGTCTTTTGATTCTTTTACTCTATAAATATGATCAGCATTTTGTTGAAAATCTTTTTGATGTGTTACCAAAAGAACATCTAATCCCAGTTTTTTAGATAATTCTTTTATTAAATTCGATGTGTTTGCTATATATTCTTCCCCCACTGCAGCAAAGGTTTCGTCAAGCAGCATTAATTTTGCCAGATTTTTTTTGAGTATACATAAGACTCTTAATAAAAAGCTTTCTATTACAGCGACACTTCCTCCAAAAGATTCAAAATTCCCCTCTATTCCATTATTTGAAGTTTTAAGATCAATGTATATTTTTCCATTTTTTTTTGTTATTTCAGGAGAAAAAACTAAATCTTGATCATCAAAGATTGATTTTAAACCATATGTAATTAATCCAGACATTCTTTCAATTTCATCTTTTACCATAGAATCGAGTAAATGTTTGAGAACTGCACTGGTTTTTGTTAGAATTTCAATATTCTTTTTTATATCAGTAATTACTTCTGATAACTCTTTTTTTTGTTTTTTAAGAGCTTTATAAAACCCTTCTATTTGATTCAGTCTTTTTTCTAATATTGAAATTTTTTCCATATTGTCAGGCTATCCGGGCAAAAGTTAAAGAACCTGTAGCAATAAAAGGAATACTTACTAACTCATCAGATTCATTTTTATATTCTAAATCTGCAGAACTATAAATAGTGCATTTTTTCTTATCAATATAAAAATCTATATTAGATGCTGAAAATTGGGCAAGAATTTTTTTAAGAACTTCACATTCTATAATGAAACTCGGATTTTTGTCACCCTGTAGTCTTTCGCATTTTATGTTTTCCTGAGATTTTCTTTCTAATAAAGTTTCCATAGAAATAATATCTTCTTTAATTGTCATTTTTACACCCACATCTTCCCACGAACTTAAAGAAAGTCGATCTAATTTTCGTTGAAAATCTAAACGGTTCACATTAAAACCATCTACTTCGGGTATTTCTAAAGATATCGGCATTCGAGGTATTGTAATCGTAGAATTTCTGAAACCAAAGCAGAAAGAGTAATCAGATGAAAAAAATACTATATATTTTTCTGACGCCCCGATTAAAATTTCTGAAGGACTGATTTTTTCAAGCATGGATAATAAAGGATTAATCATCTGTTTGCGGATTGTTATTGATGGCACTTTTTCTAAATCCATATTTTGAAAAGCACCTATTTTTATACTTCCATTTGTTCCGTAAATTGTTCCCTCATGAATAAATATATTCGAAAATTTTTTGTCTTTTTCATTTTTAGAAATAAATCCGGAAGTGAATCGAATTCCGGCTAAAAGAATATTAGAGGAAATATTTTCGACATTTATATTTTCTAAATCATCTTTAAAATTAAGGAAATCTTCAGTATTAAAAGAAGGAAATGAAATATAGGACTTAGAATTTTCAGAGGTGTAAATTTTTAAGGTCTTGGTTTTTGGATCATATGAAAAATCAAATTCAGTATTTTCACTACTATTAATTAATTTTTCTATTCTTTTCGGTTCAGCTGTAAATAAAATATTTTCAGAGTTACTATTTTTCAAATCGGTGACAGGAAGATAAGATTTAGCAATCTTATCCTGATCAGTTGAATAAAGAGTAACAGAATCATTTTCTATGCTAAATAATGAGTGGCTTAAAATATTACTAGATGTTTTTCCTGTAGCCAAAACTGCTATTGAAAGGGCTTTTTTCAAATCTTCCGTTTTTACTGTAAATTTAATCATATTATTCCTCAATTTCATCTAATTTATTTTGGGCCTCAGTTACTTTAATTTCAAGTTCTTCCAATTGTTTTTTAAGGGCAGTTTCTTTTTCAGTCTTTATCTCATTGAGTTTTTTAGGATCATAACCCTTATCTTTTATTTCTTTTATAAGCTTTTCCAATTGCTCAGTAAGATTTTTATAACGCTCTTCTATTCTGATTTTCTTATCAGAAATAGTTGTAACAGCTTCTTTTAATTCTTTGAATTTTTCAATTTCATTCATGATAACATCCTTTTAATTAAATCCAAATGTTATAATTCCGTTTCTTCCTTCTAATTCTTTTATTTTTGATTTTTTTGCTCGTTTAGCTTTTGCTGACATACCTTCATTACAACCCTGTAAATATTTACAATATTTACAGGATTTGGCACTCGGTTGAGGATTAAAATTTTCAGTATTAATTATTGTTTTTATATCTAATGATAACTGAGCCCTGAATTTTTCTAATATATCTTGAGTTAAGGGTACAGGTATATAGGTGTTAAATCTATAATAAAAGAAAGCTAATTCTGAAGGGAGCTTATTAAATTTAAAAAAATAAAGCAGGGCATAAAAAATAAGTTGATTTCTATCAACATTTTTCCCTATTTTAGTTGATCCTTTCCCATCAATTATAGTTTCTATATTTTCAGATACAGGGTCCTTGTGTAAAAAGTCTATTCTTCCAGTAATTTTATGCCCATTATTTAATATTACTTCAATACTTACCTCAGAAATGGTATTTAAGAAATAATTTTGATTCATAGATTCCATAATGACAAAAATGTCATTAAAAGCTTCTTCAAAAATGTCCTCTGAAGATAATTTACAAAACGGTTTAGACCAATCAACAATGCTGGATTTAAGAACCCCTTCATAGAGAGACCTTAATTTATGTCTGATTAAATCGGCTGGCATATATGGGGTTTTATAACGCCATTCATTACAAAACAAGGTAAAAAATTTTTCTACCAATCTTCCATAAAGGGTAAAATATTCATTAATTTCAATAGTTGGAGGCGCTTTTTTTATAAATTCTAAATAGAATTTTTTAGGACACTCTTTAAAAGCTTTCCATGAATGATAATTTATGTTCATTTTTTTGCCGTTGCCTCTTGGATAAAATGCATCACTTTATCACGGACTGTTTGAGTTATATCTAATTTAGATATAAAATTTTCAATTGATTTATCTTTACTCTTTTCAATTGTTTCAGACACCAACTTTTCAACAAATGATTCTATTTCCTTTGTTTCCTTGATTTCTTCCTCTCTTTTTTTCAAATCAAAAATTTCATGACATGGTTTTATTTTTAATTTAATGGGTTGTAATTGGTAAGAAACCTTATTATTATTAACAGATATTTTTATATATGCAATTTGCGGGTGATGATCTAAGGAGTCTTCTGAAAGGACTCCCCTACTCATAGACCCGATATTTACGAAATATTTATCATTTTCTTTATAAATTCCTTGATCTGCATGATAATGTCCTAAAACAAATATATTTGGAGACATTTGTGCTAATTCGTTGTAACCATATAATCTTTCTTTATAAAGAAATCCGGGTTTTAAACCGGCATAAAGATGCATAACGCAGATCTGACTAATACAATCTTCTTTTTTTGGTATATCTAAAGTAGTAAGGTCCAAATTTTCAGTGTATGGCACCCCCACTATAGATACTTTTTTGCCATTTTTTTCAATAATTTCATGTCTTAACTGAATCAGAGTTTTATCAGCAAATAATACGCCTAGGGCCTGCTTTTTGAGGCTTTCTAATCGATTAGCAGTTAAATCATGATTTCCTTCAATCATATAAATAGGGCAATCAAACTGTTTAAATTCATTAATAAGTTCTTGATTAAGTCTGTGACTATTTCTGGCCGGATCTTTAAGATTATATAAATCCCCGGCAATTATAGCGGCATCAGCGTTTAATTTATTACAGGCCGTTCTCATCTGGGCGATTTTATTAAGCATGGTTTCTTTAAAATTATCAATACGTGAGCGCGGCCCGTTATCACTAATATGAATATCATTAGCTGTTATAAAAATGAAATCAGTCATAGAGGCCTTCCACATGCAGGACAAATTTTAAATTTAGACATTTCTTCTTTTTTTTCTTTAAACTTTTTTTCTATAGCTCTAAAAAGGCCCCTACTTTCTTTTGTTTCTTTAACTAAGCTCATAAATTTTTTTTCTAATAGTTGAAATTCTTCTAAATCTTTAATAAGAATTTCTAAATTATCTACGAGTTTATTAATAATTTGAATATTTAAATTGTTTAATTTTTTTTGATCTTTTAATTTCATTTTTAACCAATTTAAAGTGTCATCCCATGTTTTTATCTGTTCAAAATCATTTATTAACGATTCTGTCTCAAGTATTTTTGGAAGAGTGATATTAATAATTTTTTTAAATTTATTTATTGGTTGAGAAAGATTATTGAAATTATCAGTTTTTTCTATTATCCATTCTAACCGAGTAATATCTTTTTCAATCTTTTTAATGGAAGGTATTTTAAATTTTTCAATAAATTTTAATTTATTTATGCTTTTTGTAATTTCTTTTAATTTGTTATCATAGTTAATTAAAAGTTCTATTTCATTTTGAAGTTCCCGGGTCTGTTTGTGTAATGTAAATATATTTTCAATTTCTTTTTTTAAAGAATCAAAATTTTTATATTTTTCTAAATTTTTATCTAATTTTTTTAAATCCTCTTCTCTTGTTTTGAGAAAAGATTTCTGAGATCTTAACTCTTTTAAACAAAGATCATCAGCAATACTGAGAGTATCAATTTTATACAGATTTGCTAATACATCTGTGATTACACCCCCATTTTTATTAATTAGAAACAGGGGCTGAAATTGAGAAGCTATAATAGGACTTATTTTTTGATCTCCTATTTCCATTTTATTAAAGCCCGCATCTATTAGTGGCTGAGGTATTGCCCGATTCAATTTAGAAAAATTTTGATCATTTATCTTATATGTTGTTGATGTCCCTTTTTTCCATTCAATATTCAGTTTATCCTTTTTTATTTTAACTTCTGTATATTTTTCTCCCCTTCTTATAAATTCATTGCCGGATTGATTAGTCAGAGCAGACTTTATAGCTCTAATGATAGCGCTTTTACCTATATTGTTTTTACCCACTATAACTGTAAAACCATCTATAGTAAATTTTAATTTTTTAATACTTTGAAAATTTTTTATGGTAATTTCAGTCATTTTTTTCTTTTTCTTTTGTTTGTTGATCCTCGATAAATTTTTCGGCAACGCTCCCTAATAAATCGTCCATTTCATTTAAGGCCCCCTCTTCAGGATCCTGATAGATTTCTTTAATAGCTTTATCCTCTTCAATAATTAAACTTTTTTGAAGTTTTTCAAATATTTCATGATTTTCATTAAGAGCTTGCCAGAGTTGTTCTTTTCCCTGCTTTTTAATAAGTATTTCATCATTTTCTGAAAAGGTATAAAAAGAGCCGCTCTTTTTAATGACCTTAGTATTAATACCTAGTTCAATAATACTGAATATATTATCAATACCTTCTCCGAATCTGATATGTACCGGGGCTGCTTTAAACGGTTTATCTATTTTATTTTTTACGATCGATGCCTTTGCTATAACATTTACGGGTTCACTCTCTTTTTTACCAGTTATTTTACTCCTGACCTCTATTTTTTCAACTTTTCCTTTTTTTAACTTTAATCGTAATGAAGAATAAAATTTCAGGGCCCTACCACCTGGAGATTCTTCATCAGGGCCTCCTTGAAATTTAGTCTTTTTTATTATATCCCTGATTTGATTAATAAAAATTAAGCAACAATTACTCTGAGGTATATATTTACTAATAATACTGAGAAAAGCAGACATTAACTGAGCTTGTAGTCCTATTCTTCCAGCCTCATCAACAGCTCCTTCAAGAAATTCTTTGGGTAACATAGCAGGGACACTATCAACGACAATTATTCCGGGTTTCATTAAGAGCATATCTTTAATTTGACGTGCCCCTTGTTGAAAGTGATTAGGACGAGCACATATAAATTTATTTTTATCAAGATTTACTCCTATTTTTTCCGCGTAATCAGGATGAAATGTTTGTTCAAAATCAAAATAAATTCCGAGTAACCCCATTTCTTGGGCCTTTGCTATGCCGCTTAATCCTATAGTTGTTTTTCCTGATGACTCATCTCCGAAAATTTCTATTATATGACCCCGAGGAAAACCTCCTGGTTTATCTTTCATTGTTCCATCACCTATTAAACTGTCTAATACCCAAGAACCCGTAGGTATGAAATCGATAGGTTTACGGTCATTTAAATTTATGATAGTGTCTTTATCTTCTTTACAGACCTTAGTATAATATTCTTCTGGTGTCATAATTTTTTTTATTTTAGAATATTCGTCCGGAGTTGATGGCTGTTTTTTCACTTTTAATCTCCTGTGCAATAATTTGTGAATTTCTTTTTTCTTTGCTATAATCAAAAAATTGATCATTTTTTCTGTGTATAATTCCAGTATATTCTGTAAGGCCCTTTTTTGGCCCTCTTTTAAAAGTATGTTTTCCACAGAACAGTTTATATTCAAATTCTGATAAATCCGTGTCTGAATATTTATGCATAAAAAACCATTGATAAAATTTGAGTCCCAGTTTTCCTATAAAATAGGCGTCTGCTACATGTTCTGAAAATCTTTTTCCCATAAGACCTAACTCAGTCTTTGCCCTGTGCGTTATATGATGCTTAGTGACTTCATCTAATTTAATATCTGGAAGGGCAAATCTTTTTAAAGTTTGAGGCTGAATATATATAACAAATGTTCCTAAATTAAGAAAAGTTTCATGAAGATGCTGATTTAATGCAAATAATAACTCAGTACTCCAATCCTGCCAATAAGGGGCCTCCATTGCAACAAATTTTATGTTATTTAATTTAAGCAACATTTTAACCTTTTCTCTTTGAGTTATTAATCGTTGTATTAATAACCCATCAGAGGGAGCTGTTTTAAATACTCCCCCCTTTAAAGTGGCCTCCGGGCCTGTTTTATTTTCATCTAGAATTACCCAACCAAGATGAGTAATAGACGGATCAAAACCAGCAATCATGAGCCCTCACGAAAAAGAGAGTTCTATGAAATCAGGTACGAAGGTTATTAAACATCGTTCAACACTGAATCTAAATCTATTTTTGTTGATGGATCCGTGCCTGTTCCTGAACTCATCTCAAGAAGATCTTTAATCTCCTCAGTGCTTAAATCCTCAGCTATACTTTTCTTTATCGACTCCCAAATAGGCTTTGCTTCAATAAGAACCTGTTTTTTAAGTTCTTCTTTAGAGGTCCAAATAGATTCCTTACACGGAGTAATATCAAGATGCTGATATTTTTCATTTGTACATGATATTTTTATATCATGATTAGCCAAGGGATATTCACTATTTACATTTTTCAATTTAATATAAGTCTGTTCACTGAAAAGCCATGGATATAACTCATAGCTAAACGGTTTTTTTACTCCACCCATTTTATCAGTACCGTATTTTATCAGAACTGCACCCATGCGCCATTTTGAAGGACCGAGTTTTTCACAGCAGATTCCATTTTTACACCGAAAAAAACGTTTTTTATAATGAATTTTTGAACCGGCAAACAAAGCTTTCGGATCAGTATAAACTATTCCAGTTCGGTGCACCTCATTTTGTACGCCCTTATACTTGTCGTACAAACCTCCTTTAATATCTTCATTA
>Ga0190332_1000092_pt1 | contig 18574 bp, 24 predicted proteins | sample 48720456_MG_FD_161679 | JGI IMG/M metagenome (GOLD analysis project Ga0190332, IMG submission 161679) | Hydrothermal vent sediment bacterial communities from Southern Trench, Guaymas Basin, Mexico - 4872-04-5-6_MG | ecosystem: Environmental > Aquatic > Marine > Hydrothermal vents > Sediment ... | reverse complement strand
ATAAAAACTGAAATTCCCGAAATATCAGAGCCAATAACCTGGAAATATCATTTAGGATGTGGAACAAAATATTTACAAGGTTATTGTAATATTGATTTTCCTCAACCCGAACACACAATTATCTCTGTAAAAGCAGATTTATATTCAGATTTAGTTTCTTTAAAATATAAACCTTGTATAGAAATACGATCTCATCATGTTTTTGAACATTTTAATTATATAGAATCCCTTGCATTATTAGTTAAATGGACTCAAGCATTAATGTTGGGCGGAATCTTAAGAATTGATATTCCTGATATTAAAACTCTTTGCCAGGGTTTTATAAATTCACCAAATGTCGAAAAGCAGTTCAAATTTATCCGTATGATATTTGGTTCACATGAAGCTAAATGGGCATATCATATAAACGGGTGGACTGAAATTTCACTCACATACGTTTTAGACAGATTCGGATTTAAAGTAATTAATTCGAACTCTTACGGTAATGTCGAAGCAGATTTTCCAAACTGTGGTATTGATATGATTTTCAAAAAAATAGACACGCATAACTTATATAATTTACAAAAACTAAGTTATAATATTCTCAAATTATATGTTCATGAAAATAATGAACAAAATTTATATGAATATTATTGTAAAAAATTAGATGAATTATTATGTTAAACATCGGATTATTTGGTGGTGACTTTCAGCATGCCTCTTCCTCAACTTTATGGAAAAAGCCCTCATATTTTATATGGAATAAAAACAAACTTCAAGATATCACATTCTTTGTAGACAGAGCTATAGAACCTAATATAGATACAGTTTGCCCTCATAAATATGGATGGATAATAGAGTCCCGAATAATAATCCCGGACGTTATAGAAGTTGTTAAAACCCATTACAAAGAAATCTCTGAATCATATGATTATATTTTCACACATTATAAAGAGATTTATGATTTAGCTGACAATTTCATCTATTTACCACCTCATGGTTATTGGATACAAGAACCTAAAATATACCCAAAATCAAAAACTGTTTCATTAATCAGTTCTAATAAGCGCATGGGTCCCGGACATGATTTTAGATTAAATTGGGTTAATAAACTCCGAGATAAAGTAGATATTTATGGGCGCGGATTAAAAACCATGAATAGAAAAGAAGAGGCCCTATGTGATTATATGTTTTCAGTCACTATTGAAAATGATCAATATGAAACTTATTGGACTGAAAAAATATTAGATTGTTTCGTTACGGGAACTATTCCAGTCTACCACGGGGCACCTGATGTGAGTGATTATTTTAATATGGATGGAATCATTACTTTAAAAGATGATTTTGATCCTTCAGAATTATCTATTGATTTATATCTTTCTATGACAGAATTTATGCGGGATAATTTTGAAAGAGCATTAAAATATAACATTATTGAAGACATTATATTCGACAAATTTTTAAAGGATTTGTAAAATGCCTTGTTATTTAGGTAAAAACAGTATTACATGTTATCGAGAACAACAAAAAAAGTATAATGGAAAAGTAAAAGATCGCCAAGGAAATATCTGGTTTGTTGAAATCTCTAAAAAAGAATTTGATAAAGATACAGAAATAGAAGTATTTAATGAGAATGGAAAAGTCAGAAAAAAATTCATGAGACAATATCTTATTTGGATAAGGGAATTATAATGATTAGTTTTGCCATTCCTAATTTTAATCGTTCAACTAATATTATAAATTTAATAAATCATCATCAAAAAAACAAACAAATTAAAGAGATTTTAATTTGTGATGACAATTCCAACAAAGAGATAGTTGAAAATTTAAAAAATTATATTATAAATAAACCCAAAGTAAAATTTATCGAGAACAAAGAAAATTTAGGGCCATTTAGAAATAAATTGAGAACAGTTAAAAATTGTTCTCAAGAATGGGTAATTCTCTGTGATTCTGATAATTTCATAGATCAGACATATATATATATACTCTTTCAAGAAAATAAATGGGAAAAAAATATACTTTATTGCCCAGATTTTGCAAAACCGAGATTTAATTATAAACAATTTTCAAATTTTATTATTAAAAATTTTGATGATTTAGCATATGTGAATAGAACCGGTTCCGGTCCGGCTTTCTTAAATACTGGTAATTTCTTTTTCAATAAAAATAATTATATTAAAAATTCCGAGAGTATTTTAAATGAATTTCAATTTGACTATGGTTCTCATGATGTTATAATTTTTAATTATTCTTGGATAAAAAATGGAAATAAAATAAAATGTATAAAAAATTTAGAATATACTCATAATATAACAATAGACTCAATAACCAATAAAGATTCTATAAAAAACAAAGAATCTTATTATAAAAGATTAAACATGATAAATAAAATAATAGAAATATGTCCTTATAAAAAAATTGGAAATATTAATAAAATAGGGGATTTAGAGTAATGCCCTTAATACCTAATATAGATATCCCACTCACAGAGATTTTTATTGAGACAGGAACTTATTTAGGAAATGGAATTAAATGGGCCCTTAATAGGGGCTATAAAAAAATTTATTCTATAGAACTAATAAATCCATATTATAATGATGCTAAAAATAAATTTCAAGAAAATAATGAAGTAATTATTATAAACGGTAATTCAACCAGAGTTTTACCTGAATTAATTAAAAACATCAATAAACCAATTACATTCTGGCTAGACGCTCATTATATGAAACGTGATCCTATTCAACAAATAATACCAGAGGAACTAAGAAAAACTCCAATTATTGATGAATTAAAAGCTATCAGGGGGCACCATCTTAAAAATCATATTATTATGATTGATGATATTCGAGAATATAAAAAAACTATTAAGACACTAAATGAAATAATAAATCTTTTAAAGGATTTAAATATTAATTATATAGATGATAAAAATATAATTGCGAAATGAACAGAATTGGTATAATAAAACAGCCTGCAGGGTTAGGTGATATATTTTTCTCTCAAAAAATAGCCAAAACTATATTACAAAAAAATATAGTTAATCAAATAATTTGGCCGGTTATTAAAGAATATGCTTATATATCAGATTATTTAATTAACGAAAAAATAGAATACATAAGCCAAGAAAGTAATTTTCCCTATAAACACATTTATATCACCAAAACTAAAGAAATAATAAAAAATGAAAATTTACTATTTCTCCCTCTCCAATCTGCGGACTCTGTAATAAAAGATCTGCCTATATTACAGGCAAAATATAAATTCTGTAAAATGGATTATCACGATTGGACAGATTATTTTGATTTCAAAAGAAACAGAGAACGAGAAAAATACTTGGAAAACTATTTAGATGTAAAAGAACCATACATACTTATTAACAATAATTTTGGCTCAAAGGATTATGCTCATTTAAATAATAATCGGGGCATTTTTCTCAATAATAATAAATGTGTCTATATGAATTATTTCGAATTTGATAATATATTTGATTGGATAGGGATTATAGAAAGGGCCTCTGAAATACATACAGTAGACACAGTATGGTGTTATTTAATGACAAAAATGGGCATTAAAAATGTAACAGTTTATTCTAGAAAACCAGATCCTAATTTTTTTAAATATGTAGAAGGAATTTTTGATCCTGACTGGAATTATATATTATGATTAATATTTTAGTTGATGAATCTTATGCTTTTGATTATCTTGCAATACTTCATATAAAATATTTAAAAGATAGTACAAATATTCAAAAAGAACTTAATTTCAGAACCTGTTGGGATTATATAAAGAATCAAATAGGGAATACTTTATTCAAAAAAATAATTAATTCAAAAGAATACAAGCAATGCTATAAAGCAAATGCTAAAACATATGATGCAGTAGAATTGGCAAAAAAAGATAAAGTAAAGGCCTCATATGTAGATCAGTGTAATTATGAAAGATTTCTGATAAAACAGAAAATACAGGAAAAATTTTTCAATAATAAAATAACTGAAACAAAAATAGGGTACGAATTATATCAAAATTTATTAAACGGGAGAAATAATGGGTCATTTACAAGCCTTTAATGTTCAAGAAATGATTAATAAATTCAATATTCAAGGATATATTGAAACCGGAACGGGTATAGGAGATTCCCTTTCTTATGCTTTAAAATTTTCTTTTAAAAAATTATACTCTATCGAATATGATACTAAACTATATAATAAGGCTATTAAAAAATTTATTGATCCTCGTTTAAAAATTATTAATAATTTTTCAAAACATGCTTTACCTGAAATTTTTTCAGAAATAAATGAAAATGATCCATATTTATTTTTCTTAGATGCTCATTTTCCAGAAGCCGATTTCGGAATAGCTTCTAATAGATATCAAATATCTCTTGATAAATACGGTTCTGATGCATTACCATTAGAAACTGAACTAAATATAATTGATATAATGAGGCCATTGCATCAAGACGTGATTTTAATTGATGATGTATGGATATATGAAGAGGGCCCATTCGAAATGGGTAATTGGTCAGAACGAAATAAATTAAATACTGGAAATATGACTTTCGTTTCTGAAATCCTTGAAAATACTCATAATATTTTAAAAATTTATAAACAACAAGGTTATCTTATTTTAACACCAAAAGAATCAAAAAAATAGCGAAAATTTAGAGAACCATTCCTTGAAAACTATGAAAAGCTCACATAATCGTATAAGATTGGTAACGGGATCTGTAAGGGCCCATAAGAAACCGTCCCAGTATGTTCCGACCTCCTGCAACATCTGCATTGTCAGTATGGTCACAGCTCTGACATCGAAATACCGTTCCCGAACGATTTCTCCTGTCGACATGACCATAAACTGGACACTTCTGACTGGTATAAAAAGGCAGCACTGTCCTGAAACTGACACGGTTAATCTCATAAGCCCGTTTCAACCTTTTCAACCAGTATTGAAAATGTTTATGAAACTTTATAGACAGGTCAAGAATGATTTTCTGACCTGTGGACTGAAAATAGAGTCAGGAGTCAAATTCAGGAGTTTCAGAATCTTGGAATTCAGCTATGATACATGAGACATGCATTCTCTGTCCTCTATGAACGGACATAGTTATTTTTTCTGTTTCATGTTTCCATTTTTCTTTTACGGAGAGAATCATGTCAATAGCTTCCCAGGTAGTTTTTCATAGATTTAAGGAAAACAGTTTGAACCCATAACAGAAATTTATTGGAAATGCCGTTTTAGATATTGCTAAATTAATAGATATCATTTTATAAAAGACAGTATTGGTAAAAAATATATGAAAAGAACTCTTAATTATAATCCTAATATAAAACAATCTTATCTCATATTGAAACAAGAACAGAAAACACAGTAAAATTTAAAGGAGTCCCAAATGGAATGGAAAAACCCTTTACCCCCATTGGTTAATGGAGCAATAGATTGGTTACAACAAAATATCCAACCCGATATGAAAATATTTGAATATGGGTCCGGTACATCTACATTATTTTTTTCAAAATTTGTTAAAACACTGATATCTGTCGAACATGAGAAAAAATTATATGAAAGAGTATTAGATCAATTAAACCATTTCAAAAAAATGACAATAGTTCGGGCATTTTTCAGATATGAATACATTCCACCAGAAGAGTGTTTTTTTTCATTTCCATATAGCCATGAAAGTTTTGGAACTACGGATAAAAAATATTTATATCACAATTTTAAAAATTACGTTTTTTATATAAAAAATTTCACTAGTTTCGATTTAGTACTGATTAATGGAAGAGCCCGGGCTTCTTGTATAAAAACAGCTCTTCCTAAAATAAGAAAGGGAGGTTATTTAATCTTAAATAACTCCCTTAAATTTGAATATATCGATGCTATAAATACGTTTTTAAATAATTATCCCAGAATAAATTTTACCAATGATAATGATCAAACCACTATATGGACCATTAATTAGGCAAAAGAAATGGGTCGTTTACTTCCACTTTCAAAGGCATCAACTAAAGCCTGGATTTTATTTTTATAGGTTTCATCAGTTATAATCTTTTTTGCCTTACTTTTTTTTAATTCATTTACAAGGTTTCTCATAGCCTCCAAGACTCTATGTTCATGTTCATTCTTCGCTATCAATTTTTTATCACCTATCACAATGGATGAAAATCCAGGTTTATCCATCCCTGATCTGTCTTTAAGAACTTTATTCAATTCATCTAATTTTTTCTGTATATCTGGGATTTGTTCTTTAAAAGTATTTATTTCTTCCATTGTCACAGGATGTTTCTTTAACATAAGAGCAAAATCTTTCTTAACACCGGGATCAGCAAATACAGAACCTAAATAAGTCATAAGAGCAAGAATAATTGTCTGAATCACTTTGCTTGAAGTAGCAGCCTCAACTGTTGATCCTTTTTTCATTTTTAAAAGGGCTATACTAACTTCTTTTGCTGTTTCAGGATTTTCAAGCATTTCCAAATGTTCTTTCACTTCTTCTCTTGATAAAGCACCCATTTTAAGAGTTTCACCTATTACAGTAATTGGATCAGATATCTTTGAATACATAAGACATATCCTTTCAATAAATGTTCTTAAAATAAATGTTCATTATTAAAAGATTATTGCAAAACTGCCTTAACACACAGATGCCAGCCAAATCTCTTTTCTAACCAGTTAAAAATCTTTTTTGGAAGCCACTTAAAATACCAAACCTTTTTATATACATTACTCTTATATTCCGGAATTTTCCAAGAAAATATATGTTTTATATGAATTTCTTTAATTTTAAACCCTTTCAATAATTTCTTCACATCAGACTTTGAATAAACATGTGTTACCGGACACCCTATTTGAGCTTCTGAATATTGAGCAATTAATTTCTTTAATTTCCAAAATTTACCCTTTCCATATTTCATTAATATCCAGAAAACTTTCCAACTATATTTATAGTAGAGCATTATCCGTAATTCAGTCTGAGAATTCATGAAATATCTTATCTGTTGTATTATTTTCTCCGGGTTGGGGCTATGATGGATAACTCCAAATGACCAGATTAAATCAAACTGTTCAAAATTAATAAAAGTATTTAATTCTTCCGCATTACCTTGAAAAAATTTTATTTTATCCTGCAGCCCAAAAATTTTTGCTCTCATTTTTGCTAAATCTAAAGAACCGGTTGATAATTCTATAGCAGTAACTTCAGCTCCAGCACGAGCAAAATTTATTGTTTCAGTCCCAAGTCCGCATCCTATCTCTAAAACCTTTTTTCCTTTCCATTTACTAAAATCTGCAAATACAGGTATATGAGATTCTACAAAGTATTTTTTTGCTTCCACTTGATTATAAAATAATTCTGTACCTGGAGTTTCTTTTGAATGGCGAACATTACACGGTCTGTTATCCCAATAATTTTTTACTTCATCAATTTTATTCATAATTCCCCCATTAAACTTTCATTTTAGGCCATTTACTAATTCTTGTCGTTCCATAAATACTTCGAGTTCTTTCCCATAGGGCCATGTTATACAGAGTACTTGGAGCTTTTCTTTCCCAGGCTTTTTCCTGTAAAAAAATATGTCTAAAATTATGTTTACAGTGTAAAATAGGTAAAATTTCTGAACAATTATATTTTTTTAAGTTAAGAATTTCTCCCCTCATATGAAGATAATTATCCCATCCCCAGCGACCAAGAATGTATTCGGGCATTTCATAAATAATTTTACGCCAATTAAATTTTGAGGTTATAAAAATATCGCTTGATGTAGATTCATCATAGTTTTCTTTTTCTTGAGTAAATACTTTTTTATATTCTTCTGAAGAATTTATACATTCTTTTAACTCAATGTTTAATCGAGAACCTACGGCATAAAAATCATAACCATATTTATCTATTATTTTTTGGATAATATGAGAAAAATTTTCAGAAATTATAATATCAGAATTAATATAAGCTACCAATATAGTATCTATATAACAAAGAGCCTTATCTATTAAATCTTTTATTATAGGAGATTGATTATTAAATCCTAATTCTCGAGCTCTTTTAACTCCTTCTATTAAAGTAATATTATCTTGATTTTTAAGTTTTTCTTTTAATCCAACTTCATTAAGAGGCGCGATGACTTTTATATTATTAGCTTTCCATGAATAGATCGCTGAAAACTGAATCTTATCAAATGGTGGCTTGAATTTTCGAAAAGCTGTTATAAAAGTAATCATTTAAAAAAACTCCAAATATTTTTTTCCATTTACTTTAATAACAACTCTAGTTTTTTGAATTACATTATTTAATAAATAAAGAGGATTTAAGCTATTATAAGTTTTTGTCATAATCTTGTCATAATTTTGATTAGCTTTCCAAGATTCAAGGACTGATTTTTCAAATTGTTGAGGAGCTATTTTTTGATAAACAGAACCCTGTTTTATGTTTTTTTGACTTTTTCCATATTTACTTTTTATATTATTACAATCTTGTTTTATTAATTTCAATAAAACTGCGAAAGATAAAGGTTCTTCTTTATTATCAACATAATATCGATTAAAATAAGGATCTATAAGATAATCTTTATCCATTAGTTGTACAATAATCACAGCATGAGTAATTTTTAATTCTCTTAAACCATAATCACATACATATGAGGGCCTTCCATATTCATGAAGTATAAGATGCATAAACATTGCATGCATATAGCACCATCCTGATTTTTCCTTTTTTTTAAATTGATGATACATATCAGAAATTGGAAGTTCTATATCTATTCCAGTATCTGGTCCATGAGGAATAAGAGAATAAATAAAATCAGATAATTGAGCGATACTCAATAAACTATCCATTTTAGTTAAATTTCTTAACTCCGGTATTTCATAAAGAATATTATAAGATGAAATAAATACCTCCATTAAAATTTTTTATTTCTATATCATTCTTATTTACCATTCCTTAAAATTCAGACACCTTTAACTATGAACCAAATAAAGTCTGTAACAAACACTGTAAGAATCCATAAAAAAAATCGTTCCAGTATGTTCTGACCATCTATGACGTCTGCATTGTCAGTATGGCCACAGCTCTGACATCGGAATACTGCCCCCGAACGATTTTTCCTGTTGGCATGGTCACAAACCGGACACTTCTGACCGGTATAAAAAGGCAGCGCTGTCCTGAAACTAATACGGTTAATCTCACAGGCATGTTTCAACCTTCTCAACCAGAACCAATATCCCCAGGTACCGACAAAACGACTAATATTTTTACTCAGTCGCTGTCTGAGTTTAGATTTATAATTCAGATTTCTGAGTTTCTCAACAACAATAACATCTATGTCTTTAAAATGATTCAAGAGCTCTTTAACAGTTTCATCTATTCTCCGCTTCAACGCTTTACGGACTGTTTTCTGTCCATTAGAGCCATGTTCACATCTCTTGATTCTTTCTATGAATCCTTTGATATCAAGTCCGAATTGATCTCCTGTAAAGGCACTAACAAGAGCATTAATTCCGGAATCTATTCTTATGACCCGTCTTTTGGACTTTTTTAGGGCCTGTATCAATTTCAGAGCAGAATTGAACATATTTCTCAGTAACAGGAGTTTAGTCTTTTTCCCTGAAAATTTCATTTATGAAAATATTGGGGCAAGGAATTATCAAACAGGTTCGTAAATTCTGCCCATAATTTTTTTGAAACAATTTATAAAATTTTTTATTATTTCACCAAAAAATTTATTATTTTCATTCATTATAGCCCCAGCCCTTCATTAAATCTTTATGTTTTTCACAAAATTCTTTATTTTGTTCCTTACTAAGATAGTTTTTCCAATCCCCTATAATTCCTTTTCTATAATGATTAGATTTATCTTCTTCTCCTGGTTTTCTTCCTTTTGATAGAGTCTCAAAAGTATACTTTTCTATTCCATTTTTTAAACGGTCTTTATCATAATTATAATTAAAAAAATCTAATACATTGATCAATGAACCATAACTATCTTTTATCATATCTTCATAGTAAAGAGTTTTTTTTAAAATTTTATCTTTTACAGACGAAATATTAAAATCAATATTTGGCCCCCCATCAAACAAAAGTTTTCTTAAACACTGTTCAAATTTTTTTTTCTCATATTTTTCATTTTTTAATTTAAAATATGCCGCTGATATACATATATCTCTGGGGTCCCTTATTAACATTATAATATTTACAAATTTAATAATAGGCGCAAGAAGATTTAAAGCAATATGAGCGGAATAAATAAATCCTCCTGATTTTTCTTCTTCTTCTTTTTTTAAAGCTTCTATATAATCTTCATCATTATAAAAAATTCTTCCATCAGAATTAGGAATATATCTTTTTAAACCTATTTTTAAATCTAGAACATAAGCAAGAATGTTTTCTACCCAATGCGTACCGCATCTAGCAGCGGAAGTTAGAAATATAGATTTATTCATTTTAACAAAATACTATTTTAATTATTTTTAATTTGACCACGGACAATCTTCTTTTCCAGATTCTACTTGTTCCTTTATCCACGGGTATAATTTTTTTAAAGCTTCTACTAATGAATAATTTGGAACCCAACCTAATTTTTCTTTTATTAATTTATTATCTGAATTACGCCCTCGAACTCCAAGCGGGCCGCTTATATGTCTAATCTTAATATCAGGTTTTCCAGCTATTTCTTTAACAATTTCAACAAGTTTATTTATTGAAACCATCTCATCAGAACCTATATTAACGGGTCCCGAGAAATCTGAATTCATTAATCTACGTACACCTTCTAAACACTCATCAATATAAAGATATGATCTTGTTTGACAACCATCGCCCCATATTTCAATAGTTTCTCCATCAGCAACCTCTGCTATTTTTCTACATATTGCAGCGGGACTTTTTTCTTTTCCGTTCCCCCATGCGCCCTCAGGACCCATAATATTATGAAATCTGGCTATTTTTACATTTAAACAATAATTTCTAGCATAAGCCAAATATAATCTTTCACTTATCAATTTTTCAAAACCATAATCACTGTCAGGATAAGCTGGATAAGCTGAATCTTCAGATGTTATTGGATTATCTGTATCTTTTTGATTTAACTGATTATAAACACAGTTGTGTACAGCTATCCCATAGACTGTATAAGAATTGTCCCCTTCTACTTCCATATTATAAACACTACCGTCATAGAATCCGTCTTCAATAGAAATTATTGGTAAAGAAAAATTATTCTCAGAAACTTTAATATATTTACTAGTAATTGTCTCTATATCTTCAATATTCAAAATATCAGAAAAAACATCTTTAGCTTCTTTTCCTACTATATAAGATTGATAAACATCATAATTTCCTTTTATTACTCTGCCTTGAAAATTATGACTTTCAGGGGATTTAATTACAAGAGAAACCGGTATTCCCAAATAATTTAAGATCATTCTAATACAACAATTTAAATTGAGTGAAACTGTAGAGTTACTAATACGGGTTCTACTCTGAGTAGTATAAACATTTCCATCACCTAACCAATAACCTTTTATAAGACCTCTTAAAAAATCTTTATTAGAATTCATTAAATAAATAGGAATTAATTTATTTACAGCTCTTGTTCCTAACCCATCATAAAAATTTTCAGAAAAAAATTCATATAAAGTTTTGGACACAACTTCTAATTTAAATCCTTTCTGATTTTTCATATTTATAGTACAGATACGATTATAAGGTATACCAAAACATTTATTTAATAATAGTGAAATTCTTTTCTTATATTCTGGAATATCTCCAAAAGAAAACAATAAGCGGGGATTACTGCGACACTTTTCTACCCATCCATTAGCAAGATAAAATCCTATTAATTCTCCAAAATCAGAATCTAATTCTATCTTTTCAACAGTAAGAGGGTCTATTAAACGATTGAACTTATCAGATCTTAACCAATTATAAATATTATGATATTTAATATTATATTTTTTACTATATTCCATTAAATTCTCAGGTTTATCGTTAATAACCTGAAGATATTGTTTAGTTTTTTCAGCCATTTCGATGTTAATAAAAGAATTGTCTTCTCTTAATTTAGGAATAGGCATAATTAATCTGTCATTATTATTTAAATCCTTAGCTTTTATCCATTCCCCTGTTTCTAAAAGAAATGGATGTTCTTCAGTACATTGAATAGGAGGAAATCCTGGTATTCTAATAATTTTGATAATACCTTTATATTTTCTATCAGATACTTCCAAAACTTTATTAAAATTTCCTGTATGAGTTAATACATAATCTCCTATTTCAATATTTTCAATCTTTGATCCGCCATAATTAGTAATAACATAAATACCAGGTAAAAAACAGGCTGAACTACTAAAAAATAATTTTTTAACTCCTGCTTTTCTTGACATTTCAGCAATATTTATATTTAAAAGAGCAGAATCATGCATAACTTTAGCGTCATTAAGACCCGTAAAAATATATCCGGCACCGCCCATTACAGCACTAAACTGATATACTTCATCAAACCCTTTTCCATCTGAAACATAAAAAACTTTTTTACATATATTCCAGTCTCTTAAATCACCGATTACATAGTCATCAACATCAGATTCTAAATCACCATAAGGAAATTCTTTTATATCTACAGTTCTTACCCAATACCCTTCTTTTTTTAATCTTCGAGCCATATGATGACCTATGAAACCATGACCGCCACAAATTAAAGCTGTTTTCATTTTTAAATCCTTTCTATTTTACATCCTAATTTTTCTAGTTGAAATAAGCGTTTTCCAAGTATTGGAAGATTATTATTAAATTCAGCAGGAACTTTTACCAACATTTCAACATGAGTTTTTTTAATATCTGCTTTAAGATTCAGAGACTGAACAAAGCCTACTTGATTTAAAACATTTCCATTTTTCACTAAAAGGACTACCTGAGATGTAAACAACTGACCTTTTTCAGATTTTAATACAATAATAATATCACCATCTCCGATTTTCATAGAGTCCCCTACATTAACCAAGTTATACCGTCTTTATCTATCTCTTGAGCAAAAGATAAGCCCCAAGTTTTTTTATTAGTTCTAAAGTCACATAAAGTAAAATTCCAATTAGGGTCTCCAACTTTAGCCCTGCATTTTCCATTAGACCATGAACTGGGATGTCTCCAATGAGTAATAGAACCAATATTTTTTACTTTAAATTTTTTTATATCTACAAGTAAATAAACTAAATAAGCATCTTTATGTAATCTTTGCCATGGATATTCCTCACAATAACCAGTAATTGTATGCCAGAGATTTCTATGCATTAATAAAAAATCGCCTGCTGCATTCATATAACCATAATTTTTTTCAAGAATATATTTAGAATGAAAAGGAAAAACAACTCTAAGATAATCGGGTCGAATATCTATTCGAGTAGCTCTATAAAGAATATTAGGAATTAATTTATTTTTTAAATTTTCAACAAGATCCGGACAAAAAATTATATCTGAATTTATACACCCTACGAATTCTCCCTGAGATCGTCTTATACCTACATTTTTAGCCGGGTATTCAAGAAATTCATCTATACTGCAGTAATATTTATGATATTTAGGATGAACAACAAAATAGCGAATTTTATCACCAAAATGATCTCGAAGTTTTTCTGAAGTTAATGGCCTATCAAGATAGGGGTTCCATTCAACAAAAATGAATTCAGCAGTAGGAAGACTTTCTATATTATGTTCTAAAGCTATAATTAAACGTTCATCAAAGTTTCCATCATAATTGTCATTTCTTCCACTAACAACAAAACTTAATTGGGGCACATTTTTATCCTATTTATTATTTATATTTTTTCCAATATATCGAATATCAATTTTACTGTTTTCAGGTACAGAAAGAATTTTCCATGCATCTAAGATGATAGGGTTATCCATAATTTTTAATATCTGTTCAATATCTAAACTTTTAAAAGAATTCCATGGGGTTGCAATAAAACATACTGATTTATTTTTAACACAATCATATTCTGAAAAGGCATAAGTAATTAAATCATTTTGACTTAATTCTTTTTTTGCCTCTTCCATAGCAGCAGGGTCATAAACTGTTATTTTATATCCCATTTCAGTTAATTTTTTAATAACTGATAAAGAAACAGCTTCTTCAACAATAGGAGTATCCTCTTTATAGGCGAGCCCCAATATAGCTAGTTCATTTGTATTCTTCATTTCAAGATATTCTATTAGAAGATTACAGATACGATCAGTTTTATGATAATCATTAATTCTATCCGTAGTTTCACTATAAGTATTTCTTATTCCAAATTGTTCTACCGACTTAGCAAAAGCTCTATTATCACGCGGAAAACATGTCCCGCCCCATGCCAAACTACCTCTGAAATATTTATTTCCTATCCGAGAATCCGAACCTATAGCTCTCAAAACTATTTCAGCATCTCCTCCGGGCATTTTTTCACAAATTTCAGCTATAATATTAGCAAAGGTCAATTTAAGAGTACAATAAGAATTAAGAGATACTTTGGCTAACTCAGCATTATACCAATTCATTCGATATATTTCAGGTTCATTATCAACAATAGTCTCATGTATCTGTTGAACTATACTTCCGGCTTTTTCATCAGACTCTCCAATAAGAATCATATCGGGATTCAAAAAATCATGTACTATTCTACCTAGAGCTATAAAATCTGGATTATAAACCAGGCCAAAATCTTTACCTATTTTTTTTCCAGATATTTTCTCAATATCTTTTCCTATTCTCTCAGTATCCCCGGGTAAAATTGTAGAAGTAATCACTATAACATGATATTTTTCTTTCTTTGATAAAACTTTGGCTATTTCTATAGTTGCGGATTCTACATACTTTGTAGAAAAAAGGCCACTTCCCATACTTGGAGTAGGAACAATAATAAAAGAAACATCTGTATGAAAAATTGCAAATTCAATTTCTGTCGTAGCTTGTATTAAATTTTTATTTACATTAATTAAATCATCTACACAGGGTTCATAAATTGGGCTGTGACCCCTATTAACAGCATCTACAAAGTCTTGATTTATATCTACTCCTATTACCTCATATCCCTTATGAATAAAGCAGGCAGCCATAGTACTGCCTAATTTCCCTAATCCTATAATTGATAACTTCTTGTTATGAGTCATATTATATACCTTTAAATTATCTAAAATATAAATTTTAATATTAGTAAATTATTAAAAGAGAAAGTCAGGAATAAGAAGTTAAAAAACAGACTGAATAAGTTAAAAACTATTATTTAAAGCAGATTTTACATTTATCTTTTAACATATAATACAATTATGTGGGTATTCCCTTGACTGACCTTGACACAACATATATATTTGAAATCTATGGAGGATTACCCGAAAACTCTTCGTGAATTCGACAAACGATTTTCTACTGAAGAATCGTGTAAATCCTATTATCGTTACGTTGGCCAGAAAGCTTTATCTGCCCAGCTATTGAGCTTAACAATAATGGAACACTAATTGCGCCAGCAGAAAGCTTTGATAAATGCTTTAATCCTAAAGTAATAAATCGACAGAAGCATCTTTATCGTTTTGAAACAGAAGGCATTGTCGTTAATACAAAAATAAGAAACAGGAATTAATAAATGGATTTTACAAAATTAGAAGATACATATAACAACAGAAAAATAAATTATTTGGACAAACTCGTTCCCGAATTACATAAACACCTTAAGGATATTTTGTCTAATTATCCAAGAGTTGATAAAATAGCTGTACGCTCAAAAACCGTAGAAAGATTTATCCAAAAGGCAAAAAAGAAAGATGAAAATGGTCATTTTAAATATTCAGACCCAATAAATCAAATACAAGACCAACTTGGTGCCAGGATTGTCACATTTTACATTTCAGATGTAGATAAAATTGCAAAAATAATTGAAGATTACTATAGCTATATTGAACGTGCAGATATTGTGTCAGATTCTATAAATGAATTTGGGTATGAAGGAAAGCATTATATGCTTTTCATTCCAGAGGACATTATTCCTAATAAATCTTTTAAAGAATACATACCACCATTTTTTGAATTACAGATAAAGACACTTTTTCAACACGCTTAGGAAGAAGCATAACATAACCTTGATTATAAGACATCAGTGCCATTACCCATTACAGAAAAACGAAAAATAGCTTTTACAGCTGCACAAGCATGAGGAGCTGATAACATTTTCAATGAGCTTTTTAATGCACAAGAAGAAAGAATAAAAACAGCTCCGTCATCCTAACTTCGCTGTTTAGGAGAGGGAATACTTTTTGATTTTAAGAACAGAAAATATTGACACAAAAACTCTGTGGCCTGACGGCCTTGCCTTCGGGCCTACAACAACCGCTATATGCTACGTTGCCTTATCGGGTCGCTTGGCCTTACGGCAAATAGCTTCGCTACTTCTGCATGTGTCGAACGTTGGTTGAAATTGTTTTAGCAAAAAATCTATACAATATATGGTAGCTAAATTATATTATATACCAAATGGCAAATTTTAAAAACTTTTTATTGTTGAGGAGAAAATAAATGAAAACTGTTTCTTATTCTTCTTTTTATCCGATATCTTTGAACGAAATTATTAATAAAGTTAATAGGAAAGAGCAAGAGCTAACAGAGAACAGTATGATTTATTTAAACATAAACCTCTAAATAATGTAAAAAAAATAAAAAATAATTTTAATGAAACAATAATTCGTGTAGATGGTGAGATACCTCCAAACCTTCCTGTTAAAAATGAAAATAGGTTCCTTTTCATTAGTTATGACCAAACTATTTTAACCCATGGTTTACATAAATATCCTGCTAAATTTTTCCCTGAATTACCGAGATGGCTAATACAAAGATACTCAAATGAGAACTCTTTAATATTGGATCCATTTTCTGGAAGTGGAACTACTAATATTGAAGCTTTGTTAAATAGAAGAAATTCCATAGGTATAGATGTTGACCCATTTTCAAGATTTATATCAAAAGTTAAAACAACTCCTTTAAATATTCGAAACCTTACAAAAGCCAAAGAAATAATTATTAGGTCTGTTTTAAATTATAATTCTGATAAATTAGATGGTTTAACTCTTCCAGATTTCCCCTATCGTGATAATTGGTTTAATAAAGAGATACTTTTTGAACTAGCTTATTTGAAAAGAAACATTTTTTCTTTAAAATGTTCTAATGATATTAAAAATTTCTTTCTGGTTTGTTTATCGTCGATTATAAGAGGCGTATCGAATGCTGATGATAATTGTACTCGCACTGTCATTCGCAAAAAATTAAATAAACAAGTTTTTCCTGCTGATGCTTTAAAAAAATTTACAGAAACTGTATTAACTAATTATCCAAAAATGGTTGAATTTAGCAAAATACATGTGAATGGAAATTATGCAAATTTTCCAGACAACATGGATGCTCGACATATAGACTTTGAAAATAATGTTTTCGATTTTGCTGTTACTTCTCCTCCATATGCAAATGCCGTTGACTACCCGCGAACGCACCAACTGGAAAGTTATTGGTTAGGATTAGCAAAAGGTTCTCTCACACCCTTAAAAAGGAAACATGTGGGAACAGAGAGTGTACTTTTTAAAGATTATAAAAATTACAATAAAATTGGTATTGATATTGCGGATAAAGTAATGCATAAGATATATAATAAGGACCCAAGAAGAGCATACATTTGTTATAAATATCTTTCTGACATGCGTACTAATTTAAAAGAAGTATATCGTGTTTTAAAGAAAAATGGTAGATATGCATTAGTAGTTGGAAACAATAAAATTCGTGGAGAATTATTTGAGAATTGGAAATATATTATGAAGGATGCTGTTCAAATAGGTTACAAAATAGAAAATTATTTCGGTTCAGAAATAATTAAGCATTTTATAAAGGCCCCAAGAACAGAACGAATAAATACTGATTGGGTATTGATATTAAGAAAATAAAAGGGAGTTTTGATGAACGAAACTGAAAAAAGAGGCAGGCAAGCATCGGTTGACGGGTTTGCACATGAACATATCACAACAGGTATCTTAATGAAGAAATATCAAAATGTTTCTTTAAGAGATTGAAAAAGACTGGAATCGTATTTTTCAATTCCTGAGAACATTAAAGATATTGATTTTGAAAAAATAAAATTGAATAAACAAGGGAAATTAGTCAAATATGAAAAGAATATGGTTTTGCCACTGTTCGACCAAAAGGCAACTAACAGCAGATAACAAAGCATATACGCTATGGGCTAACGCCCTTGCCCTTCGGGACATTCGCCTTTGGCGAACGTCGTATATGCTGGAACCGTTAGGTGCAAGGCGAACACGGAGAACATTGAAAGATAAAAATTTTGTTAGCATATAAAATAAGGAACGGTGACATACCATACTCCATACACAGCAAAACTTCGCTATGTGTCAAACCTTGGAACGGGTTTTGAGTCGTGGAGAGAAAATCTCCGGAAAAGAAAAAAGTGGTTGTTAATCGAACAAAGAAAATGTTAGAGGATAAATTAAAAAGAGAGAAAAAATAAAATGTTCTATGTATATATTGAAGATAATGATGGTAATACTGTTTTAGTTAATTCTAATAAAGTTTTA
>Ga0190332_1000085_pt1 | contig 18750 bp, 16 predicted proteins | sample 48720456_MG_FD_161679 | JGI IMG/M metagenome (GOLD analysis project Ga0190332, IMG submission 161679) | Hydrothermal vent sediment bacterial communities from Southern Trench, Guaymas Basin, Mexico - 4872-04-5-6_MG | ecosystem: Environmental > Aquatic > Marine > Hydrothermal vents > Sediment ... | reverse complement strand
TTAAAGCAAAGTATATCTTATGTATCTTTGCCTTTATAAGTGGCCATTCACTCCTTGGACACTTTGCCCTTAGGTTAGACATTTTGTGAAAGAGGCAGTGCTGGTGATCACTATAAGGATAAGCCCTCATAATTTTAATTGCAAGTGAATTTACACACAGCTGGGGACGGTACTCTCTAAATCAGTCCTTTCTTTTCCTTTGAATTGAATTTCATATAATCTTTGATAAAGCCCCTCTTTATCTAAAAGTTCCTCATGAGTTCCTTGTTCCACAATCTGGCCATCGCTTACTACTACAATCTTATCTGCTTTTCTGATGGTAGAAAGGCGATGGGCAATAATTAAGGCGGTGCGCTCCTTTAATAGATTCTCCATGGCTTTTTGCACTATCATTTCTGACTCTGTATCTAAAAAGGAAGTAGCTTCATCTAGGATTAAGATAGGGGCATTCTTTAAAATAGCTCTAGCAATGCAAATTCGCTGTTGTTCACCCCCAGAAAGTCTTACCCCGCGTTCACCGATGATAGTGTCAAATCCCTCTGGAAGTTTCTGGATAAAATCATAAGCATAGGCTGCCTTAGCGGCTGCTATAATTTCCTCCTCACTGGCATCCAAACGTCCATAATAAATGTTGTTCCTGATAGTGTCGTTAAAAAGCACCATTTCTTGACTGACAATGGCAATTTGTGCCCGCAGAGAATCTAGACTAACCTGTTGGGCATCATAACCATCTATAATAATCTTGCCTTTTTTAAGCTCATAAAACCTGGGAAGAAGATGGGCAATGGTGGTTTTCCCTGCCCCACTAGGACCAACTAAGGCCACTTTCTCTCCTTTTTTAATGGTTAAATTAATATTTTTTAATACCCAACTTTGTTCCTGATCATATTTAAACCAAACATCTTCATAAATGATTGATTTGGAAAATCTAGGTAATTTAATACCTTCTGTTTTTTTGTGTTCTGAGTAAGTATCTAAAACCTCAAATACCCGAACAGCAGCAGCTACACCCTGCTGAACAGTATTATGAACATTACTTAAACCCTTTATCGGCCGGTAAAGCATCATCACCGCCGCAATAAAAGAGAAAAAATTGCCTGGGGTAGAAACACCCTTTATCACCTGATAACCTCCATAGGCAATTACCGTTGCAATGCCAATACTTCCTAAAAATTCCATAAGAGGAGAAGTAATACCTCGCATCTTAACTGCCCGCATATACCAGCGAAAAAGACGATTATTGACACGCTCAAATCGCTTCTTTTCGTAGTCTTCCATACCAAATGCCTTAACAATACGCGCCCCACTAAAGGTCTCATGCATCAAACCAGAAAGTTCACCCATTTCTACCTGGGAAGAAGTGCTTATCTTTCTCAGTTTGCGACCAATTTTAATCACAGGCATAATGGCTATAGGAAAAACTATCATGGTAATGAGGGCCAGAATAAAATCACGATAAAATACTACAAAAGTCAATCCTAAAATGGTGAAAGAATCACACAAAAATCGAGTTACTGCTCCTGAAACCGCTCCCTGGATGAGATTAACATCATTGATTATACGGCTTATTAACACACCTGTATGATGTTTATGAAAATAAGATAGGGGTAAATCAATAATATGCGCATAGAGCTTGGCTCTTAAATCAGAAACCACCCGTTGTCCTACATAGTTCATAAGATAAGTTTGAAAATACCAGAAAACACCTTTGATAGCATAAAGGAGCAAAATGAGTGGGGGAAGTAGTTTAAGCATACGGAGGTTTTTCTCAAAAAAGATTTTATCTAGTACTGGTTTGACCAAATAGGCTGTAGCTGCTGTAGCCCCAGCTACTACTAACATGCAGAACATAGCCAAAAACAAGCGTGACAAATAGGGTTTTACTAGATGTAAAAGTCTTTTATAAACCTGCATTATCTTGAACCATCTCCTTAGCTATTCTAGCTACCCGTTCAGCTACACCTGATTTACCCAGACTTGCCCGCAGTATCTTTAATTCTTCTTTAATTTGCCTCAATTTTTCTGAATTGGCAAGAAGACTTAGTGTCTTTTGGGCAATCAATTCCGGTCGGGCCTGATCTTGAATGAACTCAGGAATAATTTTTCTACCAGCTACCCAGTTTACAAGTCCTATATAAGGCACCTTCACCAATTTCTTACCCAGTATATAGCTCCATGGTGAAAGAGAGTAAACAATGACAAAGGGTTTTAAAAGAATTGCAGTTTCTAAAGTAGCTGTGCCTGAAGCCACAATTAAGAAGCAACACCGCTGTCTGAAGCTATAATCGTTATCCTCAACGATGGTAAGAGGAAAATCAGGCTGATTAGAAGCCACAATTTGTTCTATCCAGTTTATATCAAGGGTAGAAGCCACAGGCAAAATAAACTTAAATTCAGGAGACCTTCTATAAATTAAAGAAGCTGCTTTAAGCATAATAGGAAGAATGCGCCTTATTTCTCCTACACGACTTCCTGGTAAAAGGCCAATAAGTGGTTGTTCTTCTGTTTGCTCTAAAGGCATTATATCTAATAAGGGATGTCCTACAAAAACTGCATTCACTCCCTGATTTTTATAAAATTCTTCTTCAAAAGGTAAGATAATGGCCATCTTATCTACCAGGCGAGCAATGGTTTTTACTCTGTTTTTCCGCCAGGCCCAAATTTGAGGACTGATATAATACAAAACAGGCACCTTTTTTCTTCGGGCAACAGATGCTAATCTTAAGTTGAAATCTGGGTAATCAATGGGAATAAACAAATCTGGAGGGTTTTTCAATAATACCTCCTTTGCTCTTTGCCAAGCTAACCAGATGTGTTTGAAGTGAGCCAACACCTCAGTAATACCCACCACCCCCAATTTCTCCACATCATAGACAGATTTCAAACCTGCTTCTCTCATCTTGGGACCACCAATTCCCAAAATTTCTGTATGAGGCATTTCTTTTTGAATGGCCTTAATTAAGTTAGCCCCATGAAGGTCACCAGAGGCCTCTCCTGTAACTATAAAAAGGCGGTGATGCTTGTTTATCCCAGAGTTCTTTGGATACATTGATTGATTTCTAAGGCAATGGCCAGGACATTTCGTCCATCTTCACCAGATATAACTGGTGATTTTTTTTCTTTAATAGCCTGGAGAAAACTTCTAATTTCCTCTTTTAATGGGTCATCTGTTTCAAATTTTAAGACTTGATGGGAAAAGGGTAATAGGTTTTTACTCTCCTTTTTAACAATGACCAATTCTCTTTGAGCATAATCCAAAGAAAAATAGGCATCTTTTTGGAAAAACCTAATTTTACGCATCTTCTTTGTAGAAATGCGACTAGCAGTTAAATTAGCCACACATCCATTACTGAACTCTAAGCGAACATTAGCAATATCTATGTTTTTTGATACCACAGGCACACCCACTGCTCGAACTTCCACCAGCTCAGCAGGCACAGTAGCTAACACAATGTCTAGGTCATGAATCATCAGATCCAAAATTACATCTACATCTGTGCCTCTTTCTAAGGAAAGCCCTAAGCGGTGGGATTCAATAAATAGAGGTTTGTCTAGATAAGAAAATAGAGCAACAACCGCTGGGTTAAAACGTTCCAGATGACCTATTTGAAATACTACACCTCTTTTCTGAGCCAAATCTATCAAGGTATCTGCTTCTTCCAAAGTAGTAGTCATAGGTTTTTCTAAAAGCACATGCTTGCCTTTCTCTAAACAGGTTTTAGCCACAGGAAAATGAGCATGAGTAGGCACAACTATGCTTACTGCTTCTACTTTATCTAAAAAAGGTTTAAGTTCGGCAAATGCTTCACATTTACAACTTTTAGCTACGGTTTCTGCGCTTTTAGGATTGATGTCCATTACTCCTACAAGTTCTGCTCCTGAAAGCGCCATATACTTTTCAGCATGATACTGCCCAAGATAACCTACACCTATCACACCAACTTTAATGGACATTAGGGCCACCTCAGACTTACCACACTAATACCTGCTTTATCTGCGGTATCTAACATCCTTTTTCTATCAAACATTAAAGTCTTTCCTGCCTCAATGGCCAATACAGAAGCCTTTACTTCCTGCATGGTATTTATGGTATCCACGCCTACTGCTGGCACATCAAAGCGCAAGTCTTGCTGGGGCTTACTTATTTTTATTACCACTGCTCCTTCTTTGGCCAACTTCCCTCCCCTTCTGATAGTTTCATCTGTGCCTTCTATTGCTTCTACTGCTACTACTATTTGTCTTTTTACTACCACACACTGGCCTATATCTAACCTGCCAATATCGCGGGCTATTTTCCAACCAAATTCAATCTCTCTTTTTTCTTCTTTAGTAGGAACTCTCTTCGTCAGACAACCTTCTGGAGCAAGCAATGAAGGAGCGTATAAAGTAGAAGGATAGATTTTTAAACCTTCCTTTTCCAACTCCTCTGCTATGGCTCTCAAGACTACATCATCATGTTTGTTTTTTAAGCGACTAAGCAGGCTTATGGCCTTAAAGTCAGGAAAGATTTCTGTAAAAAGCCGCCTCTTTTTGATTCCTCCAGCTAACACTACCTTTTTTACTCCTGCTTTTTGAAAAAATTTGATAAGTTTACCCAACTGCCCTACCCTAATCCATTGAATTTCTTTCACATATTTTTCTAATTCTGGTTTTGTCTCACCTTTGTGAGCAACCGCCATCACTTGATGTCCTTCTTTGATAGCAGCCTGAGCAAAAATAAGAGGAAATTGTCCATTTCCAGCGATTAAACCTACTTTTTCTCCCATTTTCTTGGAATTCCTCGCTGGGAATGTTCTATGAACTCAACAAAATGCACCACTTCTGGAAGAGAAAAAATAGAATCTTCTTTTACCTGCTTGATCGCTTCTCTTAAAGTAATAGGTTTATAAACCAGAATTTTATATGCTTTCTTTAGGGCATTAATCACTTCTTTACTAAATCCCTGACGTTTTAAACCTACTATATTCAAACCATATAATTTAGCCCGAACACCAGAGGCCATTACATAAGGTGGAATGTCCTTGACGGTGGAAGAACCCCCACCTATAATGGCATAAGCACCAATTTTTACAAATTGATGAATGGCCACAATACCACCAATAATAGCATAATCCTCTATTTCTACATGCCCCCCTAAAGTAGCCACATTAGCCATAATGACATGATTGCCGATTTTACAATCATGAGCAATATGGGCATAAGCCATAAGATAATTTTGATTCCCTATAGAGGTTATCCCATGCCCTCCTGCAGTGCCTCTATTGATGGTTACATATTCCCTAATAACATTATCATGGCCAATCTCCACCCAAGTTTCTTCACCCTTATATTTTAAATCTTGAGAAGGTGCTCCAATAGAAGCAAAGGAATATATATTACATCGTTTCCCAATCTTTGTGTGAGAATGAATCACTACATGACTACCAAGCATTGTTTCTTGTTCAATAAATACCTTAGGTCCGATGATACAATAAGGACCAATAGTCACAGTTTCTGCTATTTCTGCTTGTTTATCAATAATAGCAGTAGGATGGATTCTTTTCATAAAATTACTCTGCCAAAACAGCAGTTAACTCGCTTTCAGCCACTACTTTCCCATTAACTAGGGCTTTGCCTTTCATTTTACATACCTTTGCCCGTTGCCTTAACATCTCTAATTCAAATATAATCTGGTCTCCTGGAACTACTGGCTTTCTGAAACGGGCCTTATCTATGGCAGCAAAATAAATAAGTTTCCCTTTGGCTTCAGGAGGAGCAGAATGATAAGCCAAAATAGCACCTACCTGGGCCATGGCCTCTATCACCAATACCCCAGGCATTACTGGAGATTGAGGAAAATGTCCTTGAAAAAAGGGTTCATTAAAGGTAACATTCTTTAATCCTATAATTTTTTCCCCAGGTTTCACTTCTAAAATTCTATCTACCAGTAAGAAAGGATAACGATGTGGTAAAAAATCCTGGATTTCCTTAATATCCAAAGCACATTCTTTATCTTTCATTTTTATCTCCAATTAGACCTTTTAATGTAGACAACTCTTTTTCCAAAAGCTTTATTTTCTTCAAAAGTTCAGGCAGTTTGGGTAAGGCAGCCATAGTTTTTAAATAAGTTTGATAAGGCATAGCAGGAACACCTGAGGCCACAATAGCTGCTGAAGGAACTGATTTAGCCACACCTGTTTTAGCTCCTACTTTAGCTTGATTGCCAATGTGAACATGCCCAACCACCCCTACCTGGCCTGCCAAAGTAACTTTATTACCTATTTTAGTACTTCCAGCAATGCCTACTTGGGCTATAATAAGACTATCTTCCCCAATCTGAACATTATGGGCAATTTGGACTAAATTGTCTATTTTGGTCCCTTTCTTAATTAAGGTTTTTCCTAAAGCAGCCCTATCAATAGTAGTATTTGCTCCTATCTCTACATCATCTTCAATCTGCACTGTACCCAATTGAGGAATTTTTATATGCTTACCATCTACATTTGAAACAAACCCAAAACCATCACTTCCAATTACTGCTCCACTATGGATAATCACCCTATTGCCTATTTCACAATCAGCCAAAATAGTTACGTTTGCATAAATAATAGTTTTTCTCCCAATCTTCACCCTAGGACCAATATAAACACCTGGGAAAATTATACTGCCTGAGCCTATTTGTGCCTCATTATCTATATAAGCTAAAGGATAAACCGTCACTCCTTTTCCCAACTGGACATCCTGACCAATAAACGCCTTGGGACTTATGCCTTTAAACTCATAAGGCCATTTGTAAAATAATTTTGCTACCTGAGCATATGCCAAGTAAGGATTTTCCGTCTTAATTAAAGAAATAGGGGCAGAAACAATATCCAAAGGCACTATAGCTGCACTGGCCTTAGTAGTATAAAGATACTTTTTGTATTTTACATTAGAGATAAAAGTAATCTCTCCTGGCATTGCTTTTTCAATAGGAGCAAGACCTGTAATCTCTATATCTTTATCTCCTATCAATTCTGCCTGAAGTAATTGAGCAATCTTTGATAATTTCATCTATTTTGCTTTTTTCTGTTTATTACTCCATTCCTTATCATAAAGTTTTATTACTTTTTCCGTTATATCTATTGCTGGATCATAACAAACTACCCCAGAAGTATTTTTATCAAATACAACACTATAGCCTTGTTTTTTCCTAATTTTCTCAGCTATCTCCTGAATATCCTGGAAAATAGGCCGCACCGCTTCATATTGTTCCCTTTCCATTTCTTCTTTATAGTCTTGATAAAGATCTCTAAAATCTCTCAATTTTCTTTCATATTCTTTTTCTTTGTCTCTCTGTGCCTCCAGACTTAACATCAAACTCTGCTTTTTCAAATCTTCTTTTAATTTATCTAATTCCTGCTGTCTTTGCTCTAAATCTCTTTTGATTTTGGCAAACTTTTTATTCAGTTTTGCTTTAGCTGTCTTCCCTGCCTTACAAAGACTAAGTGCCTTTTGCATGTCTACAATAGCAATTTTCATCTCCCCTGCTTGTAATGAAGTAACTGCTAACCATACCAAACAACATACACTCAAAAAAAAACTCAATTTTCTCATGGTTGCCTCCTTTGTATAATTTATTATTTAAAAAAATGTCCCCATCGCAAATTCCCAATTACTAGTAGACTCGTCTTCTTCGGCATTGAGGGCAAACCCGAATTCCAGTCTTATAGGTCCCATAGGTGAAAACCATCTTACTCCCACACCCACGCTTTTCTTCAAATTTGTTAAATCAAAAGACTGATTTATATCATAACTATTACCTGCATCAAAAAATACCACCCCGAACAATCTTATTTTCTCAAAAATTGGGAAACGATATTCTAAATTACAAAGAAACATCTTATTCCCACCAATACGTTCACCCGTTTCAGGATCACGGGGACTAATGGTAGCAAAATCATAGCCCCGAATAGTATTGGGACCGCCCAAATAATATTTTTCAAAAATCGGTAAAACCCCCTTCCCTCTCCTATCAATATAACCCGCTTTGGTTCTAATAAAACCTACGGTATTCCAAAAAAGGGGAATAAATATAGATGCAGAGCCTTCATAACGATTAAATGCACTATCTCCACCCAAAAATCCACCAGCATACTCTATTGAACCTGATAAAACCATGCCTTTACTAGGATTAAAAAATCTATTCCTCGTATCTCTTCGCCAACTTAGGCGTATACTACTAGTAGCAATGCCATCAGCCAACTCTGTAATATACCTGGAGGCCTCTTCTTCGTTAAAATCAGCAGTTTTTGCCCTTTCATAATGATAGGTGGAATAAACTCTAGAATAATGACCAATGGGGTAGCTAAGTCTAATTTCTCCACCACTACTTTCTTTGGTAAAATCTATATATTCTGTATCCCATTTAAAGGCCTGAAATCCAGTAGAAAGTTGACTATCAAACAAATAAGGTTCAGTAAAATCAAAGGTATATCTTTGGGTGACACTTCCTATGTATCCCCTTAAAGTAACTTTTTGACCTCTTCCAAACAAATTTCTCTGTGTGATATCCGCCATAATTATAAAATTCTCAATGGAACTATAACCAGCACCAATAGAAAAAGAACCAGTAGGTTGCTCTTTAACTTTAATCTTAAGATTTACTTCGTTGGGTTCCTCTCCTCTTTGTGTTTCCAGTTTCACATCTTCAAAATATCCTAATCTATGAAGGGCTTCTATACTTTTTTCTATTTTTATTTTATTAAATGTCTCTCCTTCTCCTATCCATAATTCTCTTCTTAGCACTTTATCTCTAGTTTTGGTATTGCCTTCAAACTCTATCCGCCCCACATATACTTTGATACCCTTTTTAATATTATAAACAATATCCACGGTGAGTGTTTGTGGATTTACTTTTATACCAGGGTCAATTTCTACATAGGCAAATCCTTCACTGGCATAAATATCTGAAAGAGCAGTGATGTCTTTTTGTAACTGTTCTCGATTATAAACCGCCCCTGATTTAAGTTTTAGTATTTTTTTTAACTCGGTCTCGGGTTTAAGCAAATCTCCTGTTATGGCAATTTTCCCTACTCTGTATTGCTCCCCTTCTTCAACAGGAATATATATGTATATATCTCTGCCTTTTCTTTTAATCTGAGGTTCTCCTATTTTAACATTGATATATCCATGATTGTAGTAAAAATTGGCTATTCTATTAATGTCATTCTCCAACTCATCCGTTTTTAACTTACCAGAGCCAGTGATAAAAGAAAGGAACCATCTTTCCTTATTCTTCATTTGTTTCTTTAAGGTTTTATCTTTAAATGCCTTGTTTCCTTCAAAAATAATTTTCTTTATATAAGCCTTTTCTCCCTCTTTAATAATAAAAGTTAGTTTTACTTTCTCTGCAGTAATAGGAATAATTTTATATTCTACTTGGGCATCAAAATACCCTTCTTTTTGATAAAGTGCCTTTATTTGCTCTACTGATTTGGTAATTAAATGTTGTTTAAAAATGGAATTAACTTTTAGGGCAATAACTTCTCTAATGTCACTATCTTTAATAGCTTTATTTCCTTTAATAATTATTTGTTTAATAACAGGTTTTTCAGAGACTATAAATTTAACAATCTCTCCCCCAGGGGAATCTTCCACTTCCACCCGAATATCTTTAAAAAATCCCATTTTAAAAATAGACTTTATGTCTTTCCGAATTATTTTAGGGTCAAATATTTCTCCTTCTTTTGTGTGCATCACTGCTAAAATAGCCTCTTTATCTACACTTTTATTGCCAATGATTTCTAAATGAGCTACCTTTTCCTTTTTAAGAAGCTTATAGACTATTTCTTCAGCTATTTTACTTAAAACAGGGTCTAATTTTTCCAGGGAGGTTATTTCTCTATAAATAGGCACAGGTGGTCTTATCCCCCCTGTTTCTATAACAAATAAATCCAAACTCATCTTCTCACCTACCTGAGTTAAACTTCCTATAACTACATAATCTAATCCCTGTCTCTCTCCCTCTTTTCTTGCTTGTTCTATTTTTTGGGGTATTGTTTTGCCCTTCCAAGGAAATACTTTTATTTCAGGACTTATGATTTTTTGAGAAAGCTTTTCTGCTATTTCTTCTCCCATTTTTGGGGAAATTTGGGGAGCATATATAACCAAAGGAGAAATGCTTACTTTTAGCAATTCTGCTGCCACAATTTTTGCAGGGAGAAAAAAAATCATTAATATTAATAAATATTTCTTCATGAAAAATCTCTCTTTATTAGTTGGCCACCTGTCAACTCATAACATATAGCAAAAAGAGATGCTAGTCTTAAATTATGCGTAGCTATAATCATAGTTATACCTGTCTTTTTGTGTAAAGAAAAAAGTAAACTCTGAACTTTTTCTGCTGTGTTCTGATCTAAATTACCTGTAGGTTCATCTGCCCAAATTAATTCTGGTTCTAATACCAACGCCCTAGCGATAGCTACCCTTTGTTGTTCACCTCCAGAAAGCTCTCCTGGCCGATGGTTTCTGCGATGATAAACCCCTACTTCTTGAAGTAATCCCTTGGCTTGTTCTCTAGCTTTTTTTTCTGACCAACCAGCAATCAAGGCAGGTAACATTACATTTTCCAGAGCAGTAAATTCAGGTAATAAATAATGAAATTGAAAAACAAATCCCAGTTTTTGGTTACGAAATCGGGCCAATGCATCAGAAGAAAGCCGAAATAAATCCTTTCCTTTATAAAACACCATCCCTTTAGTTGGTTTTTCTAAGGTGGCTAAAATGTGTAAAAAAGTAGATTTTCCCACTCCAGAGCTACCTGTGATAGCTATGGTATCACCCCTAAAAATTTTAAGGTCAATGCCCTTAAGGATTTCTATTTTATATTCTTTATTAGAAAAAGACTTCCACAAGTTTCTTACTTCTAATAAAGGCTGATTATTCATATCTTAATGCCTCTACGGGATCAAGTCGGGCTGCTTGCCGGGCAGGATGGATAGTAGAAAGAAAGCTTAAAGTAATAGCTCCTAGGGTAATAGCAATAATATCACCCCATCTCAATTCTACGGGCAAACACGACAAAGAATAAACATCTTGGGGTAAGTGAATAAAATGATATTCTTTTAATAATAAGCATACACTTATTCCCCCTATGATACCTAAAACTGTACCCAAAAAGCCAATAATTAAACCTTGATAAATAAATATCTTCATAATATCTTTATCAGTAGCCCCCATGGTTTTCAAAATAGCAATGTCTTTTACCTTTTCCATTACCATCATGATTAAACTACTTCCAATGTTTAAAACAGCTACCACGATAATAAGAATTAAAATGAGAAACATAGTAGTTTTTTCCAATTTTAAAGCAGAAAATAAACTTTTGTTCATATCTATCCAATTTTTCGTCCAAAAAGGGAAACCTAGTTTATTTTGTAAGGTTCTAGCCAATTCTCGGGCCTTAAAGATTTCATCAATCTTTACTTCCAATCCAGTAACTGTATCTCCTAAAGCAAGAAACTGCTGGGCTTGCTGAAGTGAAATATAAATGAGAGAAGAGTCGTAATCATACATATCAGAAGCAAAAATGCCGCTTACCAAAAATTGCTTTACCTTGGGGATTTGACCTAGAGGAGTTATTTCCCCAAAAGGAGAAATAACAGAAACCACATCTCCTACCCATACACCCAGATTTTTAGCCAATTCCTGACCCATGATAAGGCAGGGTAACATTTGCCCATGTTTTAATTCAGAAGTATTAAGGCTTTCTATCTTTCCTGCCTTTAAAATTTTAGGTAAATTACTCACTTTAGAAATACTTTCTACTTCTACTCCTCGTAATACTGCCCCAGAAACATTTTGATCTGATTTAACCATTACCTGCGAATATATAAAAGGTGCTACTCCTATTATTCCCGGCTCTTGTTTAACTCTATCCATTAATTTCTGATACTCTGAAAGTGGGCCCTTAAGGCTAAGCACAAAGATATGGGCGTTAATATCTAAAATACGAGTGCGTACTTCCTTTTCAAAGCCCGACATTACTGAAAGCACAATGATAAGAGTCATTACCCCCACCATTACACCAATAATGGAAAGAAGCGTGATAACAGAAATAAACCGTTGTTTTCTTTTAGACCGCAGATATTTCAAACTAATAAACAATTCATAGGGAAGTCTCATGACTCAGGCCTTAAATGAGGAAACAGAATGACATCTCTAATAGAAGGGGCATTGGTTAAGATCATGGTCAATCTGTCAATACCTATACCTTCGCCAGCAGCAGGAGGCATACCATATTCCAAGGCTGTAATATAATCCTCATCAATTTGATGTGCTTCTTCATCCCCAGCTGCCCTTTTTGCCATTTGCTCTACGAAACGTGCCCTTTGATCTTCTGGGTCATTTAGCTCTGAAAAACCATTAGCTACTTCCTTCCCGGCAATAAAAAGCTCAAATCTATCTGTAATTTCTGGGTTTTTATCATTACGTCGAGCAAGGGGTGAGACCTCTATTGGATATCCTATGATAAAGGTAGGCTGGATAAGCTTGGGCTCTACAAGCTTATCAAACAACTTGGTTAGGGCCTTGCCCACTCCTTCTCCTGGTCTAAGCTTAACACCCAAATCTGTAGCATAAGCTATGGTCTTTTGTTCATCCGCCAGGATTTGTTGGGGCACCAAACCTATCTCTTTCAAACTGCTCAAAAAATCTAAACACTGCCATGGCGGGGTTAAATCAATGGATTTCCCCTGATAAACAATTTTTTTAGTCCCCAGAATTTCCTCTGCTAGTTGAGAAATAAGCTCCTGTGTCAAAACCATTAAATCTTCATAAGTAGCATAGGCTTGATAGAACTCTAGCATCGTAAATTCGGGATTGTGATCAATATCTATACCTTCATTTCTAAAGTTCCGACTGAGTTCAAATACTCGATTTAAACCCCCCACCAACAATCTCTTGAGATACAATTCAGGGGCAATTCGTAAGTACAGAGTGATTCCTAAGGCCTGATGAAAGGTCTCAAAAGGCTTTGCCAATGCACCTCCAGGAATTATTTGCATGACAGGTGTTTCTACTTCCAAAAAATCCTTTTTTACTAAAAAAAGCCGTATGAATTGGATAATTTTACTCCTTTTTATAAAACGCTCCCTTACTTCCTGATTAACGATCAAATCTAAATAACGCTGTCGATATCTAAGTTCTATATCTTTGAGGCCATGATACTTCTCAGGCAATGGCCGTAATGCCTTGGTAAGAAGCTTAAATCTTTCTACTGAAATAGTTAGTTCCCCTGTTTTGGTACGGAATAGCTTACCTTCAACACCTATAATATCACCTATATCTAGCAATTTAAAATTTTCATATTGTTCCTTTCCTAATTTATCCTGTTTAAAATAAGCCTGAAGTTTTCCTGTATCATCTTGAAAGTGGATAAAAGCCGCCTTGCCAAAACGGCGTATGGCCACAATCCTTCCTGCCAAACGAAAATTCTCTACAACAGTTATTTGGTCTTTATCGCCATATTGAAGCAGAATTTCCCGACTTTTATGTGTAGGTTTAAAATCATTAGGATAAGGTTTAACACCCCGTTGTAATAGTTTTTTAAATTTATCTCGTCTTTGTTGCAGTAAAGAATCTTCCATAGCTATCTCCTATTAAAACACAAATGATTACTTTATTTTGGTTATACAGTCAAGGTAGCAGCAATAAAATGGGTTACATCTTGAATCGTGAATTTTGCTCTTGTTTCTTTATTTCTTTTTTTATTGCTTAACAGGCTGTTGAAAAAATCATTTTTCTCTCAGACCCCTTCATGGACTAACAAGCGCAAAATATTGCAGGCTTGCCTGAAGCAAACAGGATTGTTTTTGAAAAATAATAAACCTAAACCATTGATGGCATAATTAGAGAAATTTGCCACCCTCTGGATAGCCTCTTTGTTACCTCTATGAAAAAAGTCAACATATTTATTAATTGAACATTCCCCAAAATTTAGGCGTTAATCTTTAAAAACATTGGTGAATTAAGGATTTTTGGCGTTCAATAAGTTGAATAAGAAAATACTTCAAGATTAACTTCACCAACCTGTTTATAGCTTAGCAGATTGCTCCGTTAAGCCATCAAGACCAAGCCCTTCAGGGTGGCTTTCGCCAAAGCCGTAAGCCCAAAGGGTGCGGAAACGGAAAACGGCGTGCTAAACTAGGGAACAGGTTGGGTAAAGATAATATGCATCTGAGTTTTTCAACAAGCTGTTTACTTACTATAGAATACTATGGAATAAGGTTGTATCTTTTATCTCCTCTAAAATAGCCCTTATAGCAGCTATGAGGAAATCACTACTAATAGCTCATGCAATTTATAAAAACAAGGTGGAATTTTCAATTGCTTAACTTAACAAAAGAAGTTAATAGGGGAGAGTTTTGGAACTTGACTTTGACCACAGTACCTAACCCATTTAACCCCATTAAATTATTTCTCTATCAAAGGTTCTATATTGAATAGCTTCGGCAATATGTTGAGGTAAAATCTTCTCTTCTGCTTCTAAATCGGCAATAGTGCGAGCAATTTTTAAGATACGCGTATAGGCCCTGGCACTTAAACCCAATCGTTCCATGGCTGTCTCAAGTAGTGTCTTTCCCGCATTATCAGGCACACAAAATTTGTTTACCAACTTAGTGCCCATTTGGGCATTGCAATAGACTTTTCTTTTGCTCAAGCGCTTGGCCTGAATACCTCTGGCTGCTTCTACTCTTTTCCTTATCTCCCCTGAACTTTCACCTTTTGCAGATTGACTTAAATCTTGATAATTAACGGCAGGCACTTCAATATGTAAGTCAATTCTGTCCAACAAAGGCCCTGAAACCTTAGCTCTATATCGCTGAATTTGTAGATAACTACAGGTGCATTGATGTCTGGAATCCCCCAAAAATCCGCAAGGACATGGATTCATAGCACAAACTAACATGAACCGTGCAGGATAACTAACAGTTGCTCCCACGCGGGCTACAGTAATTATGCCGTCTTCCAAAGGTTGTCTCAATGCTTCCAGTACATTCCTTCTAAATTCTGGAAGTTCATCTAAAAATAATATCCCATTATGAGCTAAAGTAGCTTCCCCAGGCCTTGGGGTTTGTCCTCCTCCAATGAGACCTGCATCTGAAATAGTATGGTGAGGAGCCCGAAAAGGTCTCTTAGTAACTAAAGCATGACCAGGTGGTAAAAGGCCCGCTACACTGTAAATACGGGTGGTTTCTAGGGCCTCTTCAAACCTCATAGGAGGTAAAATAGTAGGTAAACGTCGGGCAAGCATCGTTTTCCCTGTTCCTGGAGGGCCGATCATTAAGACATTGTGTCCTCCAGCGGCTGCTATCTCTAAGGCACGTTTGGCATAAGCCTGGCCTTTCACTTCCTGAAAATCCACTTCATAGTTTTGGTCTTGTTTAAATATTTCTTCCCTATTAATTTTTACTTGAGGTATTTCTGTAAGCCCATTTAAAAATTCCACTACCTGTGATAGATTCTCAACAGGCATCACTTTTATTTCAGGAACAACTGCTGCTTCAGCCATATTGGCCTTGGGAATAAGCACACCCTGTAATTTATTTTTTTTCGCTAATAAGGCTACCGGAAGGACACCTCTTACAGGTTTGATATGTCCATCAAGAGATAGCTCACCCAGGAACATGTATTCCTTTAATCTTTTTGATTTAATTTGGCCACTGGCAGCCAAAATACCCAGGGCAATTGGCAAATCAAAGGAGGAACCTTCTTTTTTTTGTGAGGCCGGGGCAAGATTAACCGTGATTTTATCTACCGGAAATTGATAACCACAATTTTTTATGGCAGACCGAATACGGTCTTTGCTCTCTTTAACTACGGTGTCAGGTAAACCTACTGTAGTCCAAGCAGGTAACCCATGCTGGATATCTACTTCTACCTCTACTTGATAAGCATTAATACCAGAAAGGGCACTGCTCAATATCTTGGCTAGCATTTCTCATCCTTTAATTACTCCCATGGGTTTAAGTCTTGCCACTTTTTTACTGATGCCTGCATTATGGACCACCTCAATTACATCAGTCACATCTTTATAGGCCTCAGAGATTTCTTCAATTAATGTATACTTACCTGCACCGCGCACATAAATGCCTTTTTGTTGCATTTCTTTAGCTATATTTCTTCCTTTAGCCATTTTGATAGCTTGATGCCTGCTCATTACCCTGCCTGCTCCATGACAGGTGCTGCCAAATGTTTCTTCCATAGCCTTTTGAGTGCCGATTAAGACATAGGAATATCTGCCCATATCACCAGGAATAAGCACTGGCTGGCCGATTTCACGATAGGTAGCAGGAACTTCAGGATGTCTTGGGGCAAAGGCCCTCGTAGCTCCTTTGCGATGGATACACAGGCATTTGTTTTCCCCTTGATAAATATGGGTTTCTATCTTGGCAATATTGTGGCATACATCATAAATTAAGTATAAGCCCAATTCTTCTGCTGAAGCTTTAAAAAATTGTTCAAAGCTTTCTCTTACCCAGTGGGTAATCATCTGGCGATTGGTAAAGGCAAAATTGGCAGCAGCAGCCATAGCTGCCAGATATTTTTGACCTTCAGGGGACAAAACAGGAGCGCAGCACAGCTGTTTATCAGGTAGAGAGATGCCATATTTAGCTGCTGCCTTTAACATAATTTTGATATGGTCATCACAGACTTGATGACCTAGACCCCGTGAACCCGTGTGAATAATGACTGTGACCTGATTTTTAAAAATTCCTAGAGCCTGGGCTATCTTTTCATCATAAATCTCCTCTACATATCCAACTTCTACAAAGTGATTGCCTGAACCCAGGGTGCCTAATTGAGCTTTACCTCTTTCTAAGGCTTTATTAGAAACATAATCAGGATTGGCTTGGGGCAAACAACCTCCTGCTTCAATATGCTCCAAATCTGTTGGCCAACCAAAGCCTTGTTTTATAGCCCATTTTGCCCCATTCTTAAGCACATTTTTTAATTCTGCTTGGGTTAATTTGAAATCCTTCCTTCTTGAACCCACACCAGTAGGAATATTGACAAATAAGGTATCTACTAATTTCTCAATTATAGGAACTATATCTTCTTTAACCAGGTTAGATCTTAACAGGCGAACACCACAATTAATGTCATAACCCACTCCCCCTGGGCTGATAATGCCTGTTTCTAAATCAAAAGCAGCCACCCCTCCAATAGGAAATCCATAACCTTCGTGAATATCAGGCATAGCCAAAGATGGTCCCACAATCCCTGGAAGAGAGGCCACATTGGCTACTTGTTTTAAACTTTGGTCATTTTTTATTAATTTTAACATTTCAGAGGTAGTATAAACTATGCCGTCAGTGCGCATACTGTCTTGTCTGGGAATAAGAAACCGATATTTATCTATTTGTCTTAGGGTAATTTCCATGTTGATAAATTATCATGAGAAATGGAGGAAAGCAAGCCTGTCTTTTCTTCCCGAGGCTTCACAGAGTCTTGTGCTTTATACACATCGTCTCAGGCCCTTGTCATACTTGCTTATTTAACACTAATCGCTTTCTCTGCTATTCTCAAAAAAGAGGAGGTGCAAATGGGAAGAGCGACTGTGAGAATACCTGAGGAAAAAAGAAGGGAAAGTCCATTCATGAGCTGGAAGATTGAGCTTGAAAAAGAGCAGCATCTGTTAATCCCAAACAAATTCTTTGGAGGGGTAGTGCATATTAGGATGGACTTTATAATAATCATCTTAAATCCACTGATTTTTCTCAATTATTTTCAAAAAGGAAGGCGGATTTTTTCTACTCCTGGTGGGAGCTGAAGATTAAATAAGGAGTCTTTTAAAACAGGATTGAGAATAATTTTAGTAAAATTCAGGATATTAACATTTCCATATAAGTCAGTTAATTGAATTTTTATTATTTGAAGTTGTTTCTTTTTAACCCATACCACAATTTCCCCTAACTGAGGTCTGGGTTCATGGGGAGTTAAGGTCAACTTAAAACAATCTTTTTCTTCTTCCCCATTTATATAAAAGAATTTTTTTATGTTTTTAATATTCAAAAAAAGAGATGAAATGAGGTTTTTATCCAAATAAGCCTCTAACTTACCCACCATTACTTGTTTTGTCTTTTTATCATAAAACCAAATTTTTTCTCCATCACTTATTATGTGATAATCTTTAGGAGGTTTATAATCCCAGCGAATTTTACCAGGTCTTTTAAGATACATAACACCTTGAAATTCCTTTTCTCTAAGGGGTCTAGCAGTAATAACCTTTGTTTTTTGGACAAAATCCATCTGGACCGTATTTAGAGAGGCACACTGAGTCTCCAGCCTGGCTATAAGTTCAGAAATATTGAAAGCCAAAACAGGACTTAACCAGCAAAAGAAGATTAAACAAAAAATAATATTTTTAAAAAAGAATTTCAACTTTCTATCTCGTTTTCCCAAAATTTAGCAAAATTCCACATCATGTCAAGCCAAAACAAGCTGTTGAAAAAACCATTTTTTTCTCAGACCCGTTCATGGGCTAACAAGAGCAAAATATTATCCGCAGGATTGTTTTTGAAAAATAATAAACCTAAACCATTAATCCGCCATTGATTTTAAGAGAAAATTCCAGCTGCGATGATACCTCAAGATTAACTTTCACCAACCTATTTATAGCTTAGCAGATTGCTCCGTTAAGCCATCAAGACCAAGCCCTTTCAGGGTGGCTTTCGCCAGAGCCGTAAGCCCAAAGGGTGCGAAAACGGAAAACGGCGTGCTAAAGTA
>Ga0190332_1000084_pt1 | contig 18815 bp, 18 predicted proteins | sample 48720456_MG_FD_161679 | JGI IMG/M metagenome (GOLD analysis project Ga0190332, IMG submission 161679) | Hydrothermal vent sediment bacterial communities from Southern Trench, Guaymas Basin, Mexico - 4872-04-5-6_MG | ecosystem: Environmental > Aquatic > Marine > Hydrothermal vents > Sediment ... | reverse complement strand
ATACCTGTGTCAGAGTAATAATTCCTTCTGTTACAAGATCAATTCCTTCCATATATCCAATCGGAGGAGAAATTTTTGAAATTGATCTTACATCAATATCAATTTTTTTACCTGTTATTCTCTCAACAATTTGTCCTGTAGTTCCACCACAAATAATCTTTTTACCTGGTGAGTTTATAAGTTTTTTAACCACTAACTTATCTTTATTTTTATCTTCCGGAGGCCCTACCATTATGGTTAATATTCTCTTTTCCCTTATATTTAATGCAGCAATTAGTGCATCATCTCCTTTTGAGTATTTATCTAGTTTTTCAGCAAGTTTTATCATATGATTTACAATGTTTTTATGAGAAATCTTATTTTTCACTAGATTTTTAAGTTCAAATATTATATTTTCAATCCCAAATCCAAATGGGTATTTATCACTTCCCATACCAGCCTGTGAAATCCCATCAGTCATTAAGAAGATTGAATCGCCAACATTGAGATTTATTTCACAAATATATAATTTTTTATTAGAAACTATCTTTTCTATTCTGGGTAATTTTATTAACTTTTCTCCTTTAAAATAAAAAATCAAAGGAAATTCATACTCGAAAATTGTACACTTTTTACTTTTGTAATCAATTAAACAGGTCGCTAGTGTAGAATAGCTTATTTTTCTTACCTTACAAGTTGGTAGGGTTGAAATTATAGATTTAAAAACCTCTTCAATTGGAACATTATTAAAAACCATTGTTGTAGCCATAATTGAAGTTAAAGTTGACAAAATATTAGCTTTTACTCCACTACCAAGTCCATCAGATACGCTTACAACGCATTTTTCTTCGTTTCTTTTTATTTTTATCGAGTCGCCACAAACCCATTCTCCTTTTTTATTCTTCGATGCATAGTTTACTTCACAGGTTATCATTTTAATCCTCCATATAGTTTTTAAATTCAACAAAGTGAGATTTTGTTTCTGCAATTGATTCTCCAAGAAGTCCAGCTATTTCCTGTGCAAGTAGCATTTGTTTATTTAGAACTTCTTCAATTTTTTCAATTGTTTGTTTTTTTAAATTTCTCATTTTTGTTTCCTGTTCCATTTCTTTTGAAACGTCTGTTAATATAAATACTTCACCACTATCTTCTGGTAACGTGAATCTTTTTACAATGAACTTGTAATTTTTGTTATTTATAGTCATTTCTTTTAAATCATTTGTTTTTATATCTTTTATTTTTTCAAATAATTCTGAATTTGAAATACTCATAAATGTAACTCTGGCTATTTTATTTTTATATGTAATTTTTCCATCCTGAACAATTAAAATTAGATTTGGAGTTTCTTCAACAACCATGTTACTTACACTAGAAACTTTATCAATCAAATATGTTATACACATTTCTTTTTCTGCCTTTTTTTCAAGAACAGCTATTGCTTTTTCTCTACAAGTATCATATCCACATGCACTACAGTTCAATTCTTTTGTTTTATCAGTTTTTCCAATTGAGATAAGAACTTTTTCGATTGCGTCTTCTGTGAATTCTTTTGTTTTCTTTTTATTTTTAAATTCTTTTTTCAAGTTTAATTCAACGTTTTGAATTGTTTTTCCATTAGGAAGTTTATTTATATTTTTAATTAACCTTAGTCTTTTTTCAATTAAACTAATATCTTTTCTTGATGCTGGACCTTCAATACATCCTCCATTACAAGCAGACATTTCAATAAAAAAATTCCCTTCAAAAGTTTCAAATCTCTTAAAAAACTCTTTTATATTTTGAATACCTTCAATATGTAATAAATTTTCAAAAGTTCCATTGAGAGTATTTAAGATTCCACCGGAAACTGGATAATACCTAGCTTTTTGAGGATATGGTTCATCTGGAAATTCATCATCAAATTTATCAATATCTATATTTTCAATTTCAAAGAATTTTTCTATTTCTTCAAAAGTCAGTGTTAAATCAAATTCCTCTTCAAGTTCTCGTTTTTTTGCTATACAAGGTCCTATAAAAACGATTGGAAGATTTCCAAAATGTTTTTTTAAGAATTTTGCATGAGCTATAGCTGGAGAAACAACTGGTGCTAAAAATTCAATTTTTTCTGGGAAATATTTTTCAATCAAATCTACTACAACAGGGCAAGCGGTACTGATTGTAAAATTTTTTAGATTTTTGTATTCATTTGAAACAAGTTCAGCACCAATAGAAGTTTCACTAACAATTGCACCTTGATTTTTAAAAAATGATATTACTTTAAAGGGAAGATCAAAGTGCGAATAAAAGGAAGGAGCTATTGAAATAATAAATTTACTACCGAAAAAATTTTTAAGATTTTCAAATTCTTGTATGTAATTTTTGGCATTTTGTGGACAAATTTCGATACATTTTCCACATAATATACAATCTTCATCAATAACTTTAGATTTACTATTTGAAAAAGAAATAGCTTTTACAGGACAATTTCTTAAACATTTGTAGCAATATTTACAATTAGCTTCGTTTGAAATAATAAATTTCTCCATTTTATACGCCTTCTTCTAAAAATTTTTTAATTTTCTCCTGAACATTCTCTGGAGAGACATTTGAAATAATATTTCCATTTATTTCTAAATTAATTCCATCACTACACTTTCCAAAGCAAAGAGAACCAACTAATTTTAAGTTTTTAATGTTCATTTCTTTGATTTTTTCTATTATTTCGTATGATCCTTTTAAATGGCAGGAACTTCCCATACATATTTTTATAGTCATTTTTACACCTCTTTTATTGTGAAAAAAATAACGTGATTATTTTCACGAATATTTTAACTTGATTTTTATTGAAAGTCAATACTTTTTCATGATTTTGGTAAATTTAAATTTTTTAGAAAATAAAACGTAAAAAAGATATTGAGTGAAAAGTTTTGTATCCATCTATTTACATTTTCACTTCAAAAATTAAACCCGAAAAACTGAGAAATAAATAGTATAATAAAAAAAGAAGATTCAAATAAGGAAAAATATATAAAAATATAATGATGAATTAAAGAGGTGAAATATTGCATTACTTTGCTGCTATTATTTCTGCGTTTTCTTCGTCAGTAACTTCTATCTTTGGAAAAGTCTCATTAAATTTGGGAGCTTCAGCTTTACAAATTTTGCTTATACGGTTTTTGTTTTCACTTTTAATTTCTTTTATCTTCTTTTTATTATTAAAAAGAAAATTTGATTTAAAAAAATTTATATTATTTGGATTTTTAGGAATATTAAATTATGGATTAGCATCTTATTTATTTTTTTCAGGTCTTAAATTTTTAAATCCTGCTTATGCTACTGTTTTATTTTTTACAAATCCAATTTTTGTTTTGTTATTTCAAACGATTATATATAAGAATAAAATGAACATATTGAATATATTAGCTGTTATACTTTCATTTGTTGGTGTGTTTTTTTCTAATGTTGGTGAACAAAAATTTTCTAATTTAGATAGTTTGATTGTAGGTACATTTTTAGTCATTTTAGCATCACTTTTAAACGGACTTTTTATAGCAATAACTGGCGAGAAATTTAAAAAGTTTTCTTTAGACCCTTTTGAGATAGTTTTTTATACATTTTTAGCTGTTAGTATAATGTATCTAGTTGTTTCTGTTTTTACAAGAGATATATTTACTTTAAGGGTAGATTACATAGGTTATGGTTTATTATTAGCTATTTTTTCAACATTTATACCTCTTACTTTAAACTTTTTTTCGTTGAAAAAGTTGAGTTCACATACTGTTGCAATAATAATGCCTCTTGAAGTTGTTTTTGCTAGTATTCTTTCATTTATTATTTTTGGAGAAAGTTTTAATCTCATTAAGATTATAGGTTTTGTTCTTGTTGGATTTGCTCCAGTAGTTGAAAATTTAAAATATGTTTTTAAATATTTTAATAAGTGAATTAAACATGATGAATATTGTGAATTTATAATCAGATAAATTGTTTTGAGTTTACAAATAAAAGCTATTTAGTTTTATAAAGTTCATAATATTGTGAATTTTTAAAAATTTCAATTGTAAAATTATGTACTTGAATGATAGATAATGCCTCTGTATATAGGTAATTTCAGAGGTATTTTTAATTATTCCGGAGCTTGAGGAACTTGGTAAACAAAAAATAAAAATTTAGAATCTTTGTAAAAACTTTATCAAAGATAAGAGCTGCCATGGAAAGATAAAAATGGAGTTATAAAAAACAATTGATATGTGGAACTGAACCTACAAAAAATTATTTAAATTTGATGCAATTACTATAACTCTAAAAAATGTTTTTAATACTCTCGATTTAAGGTATGTACTTTATGTTATAATTTTTACTATGAGCAAGGATTGTTAAATTTTTTACATTAAAATGTATTATAATGTTAATGAATCTGTGGGTATTTTATTTATTTTTGGGGTGATAATTAATGAAGATATTGGTAGTTGATGATGATGAAGAAATAAGAAAGTCTCTATCTGATTATTTACATAGTAAAAATTATGAAGTTTACAAAGCTTCAAATGGTGAAAAAGCTTGTGAATTGTTAAGCCAAAATTCTTTTGATTTGGTATTTATGGACATAAAAATGACCGGAATGAATGGAATAGAAACTATAAAATTGTTAAGAGAAAGGCAAATTCCAGTCATAGTAATTGCATTAACAGATTTTAATGAAGTAAGGATTGAAAAAATTGCAGAAGCTGGTTTCGATGATTTTGTTGAGAAGCCAATTAATTTTAAAGAAATTAATTTAAAACTCGAATTGATAAAAAAATATTTTCATTTTTATAAATCTAAATATAAATACTATTCAGAGTACGCTAAAAGTTTAACTGAATTAACGAAAAAAATAAAGGATTATGAAAAAACTAAAGATGACTTGATTATAGAAGCAATCCAATTGTTATACAATATATCTGAATATAGAGATTATGAAACACATGACCACACAATGAGAATTGGGTGGCTCAGTGGAAAATTAGCTCAGAAAATTGGTTTATCTCATTCGTTTGTAAGTGAAATTCAGTTTGCGGCTCCTTTACATGATATTGGTAAAATTGGTATTCCAGATGCAATACTATTGAAACCTGATAAACTTACAAGTGATGAATGGGAGATAATGAAACAACATACGATAATAGGTTATAAAATATTAAAAAATGCGAAGAACCCAATTCTAAAATTGGCTGCAGAAATAGCTTTAACACATCATGAAAGATGGAATGGAAAAGGTTATCCTAGAGGATTGAAGGAAAATGAAATACCAATTTCAGGCCAAATAGTGGCCATTGCAGATAGTTTTGATGCTATTGTTTCAAACCGACCATATAAAAATAAGCAACCATATATAGAAGGATTTTATGAGATTGAAAAAAATGCTGGAATACTTTATAACCCTGAGCTAGTAGAAAAGTTTTTAGAAATGAGGCATGAAATAGAAAATTATTATGAGCAAAAATGAGTGTAAAAAATGCTTTTATTGAATATTTTAAGTTATTGGTAATAAATTGTATTGTTTTCTTATTTATATATAATTATAAAAATTATATTCAAACTTTCTAGGCAAATCTTCTCAAAGAATTGAGTATATTTCTCATTTTTGCCCAATATAACCCCTTCTAAAGATTTTGAATTTAAAGATTGAATAATATACAAAAAACTTATCCTAAATTCATTTAAAGTATATCAAAAATCCCAAAGAAAAAGATAAAAATCTCCCAAACGAAGATGATACTTTCATTTGGGAGATTAATAAGAAAAAAGATTTTTTAAATTTCATATTCTTCAAGAAGTTGTTTTCCTTTTTCTTCTACAAATTGTTTTATATAGAGATTGTAATAATAGTCTCTCTTTTTCATCAGATTTTCGTGATTTCCTTCCTCTAAAATTTTTCCATCTTTTATCACCAGAATTCTATGTGCATTTCTTATAGTCGATAGCCTATGGGCAATTACAAAACTTGTTCTTCCATACAAAACTTTCATTATTGCATCTTGAATTAAATGCTCTGTGTATGCATCAACAGAAGATGTTGCTTCATCAAGAATGAAAATTTTTGGATCGGCAATTACAGCTCTTGCAAGAGAAATTAACTGTCTTTGACCAGTTGATAGTTTTGAACCGCCTTCTCCTACATCTGTATTGTATCCATTTTCAAGATTCATTATAAAATCATGTGCATTAACTAGTTTTGCTGCATTTATTATTTCATCCATAGTTGCATCAAGCCTTCCGTATCTTATATTTTCAGCAACTGTTCCACTAAACAAGTGAGGAGTTTGAAGTACATATCCAAGATTTGAGCGAAGTTTTTTTAACGGTATATTTCTATAATCAATACCATCAATATATATTACTCCTTTGACAGGTTCGTAAAATCTTCCAACAAGATTGACTATTGTAGATTTTCCAGAACCTGTTTCACCTACTAAGGCAATTACTTCTCCTTTTTTGACTTTTAGATTAAAGTTTTTAAGTACATAATCACCTTCTTTGTATTTAAAAAATACGTTTTTAAATTCGATTTCTCCTTGAATTTCAATATCAACGTTTTCTTTTGCTTCATCTTTAATGTCTGATTTTGTATCAAGTAGATCAAGCACTCTTTCAGCAGCAGCTTGAGCAGAAACTAAATCAGCGATTACTCTGGCTATTTCTCTAATTGGTTCAAAAAATTGTATTGAATAATTAATAAATGCAACAAGGGTACCAAAGGAAATAAGACCAGCGTAAACCCAATTTCCGCCAAAATAGATAATTGATGCTGTAGTAATACTTCCAATACTCATAACTATAGGTGTATAAGTAGAAGATAATACAGCAGCTTTTATCGAAGATCTTTTCATTTCCTCAGTTTGAGCTTTTAATTCTTCAATATGTTGCTCTTCAACTGAAAGTATTTTTGTAGTTTTAGCTCCCATAATCCCTTCGTTAAATGTACCTGTTATTTCAGAATTTAATTTTCTAACTTTCCTATATTGCCTGAGAATTTTATTCTGAAAATATAAACTTATTAGAAACAAAACTGGAATAGCAAGAATAATAAAAAGACCCAGTTTCCAGTTAAGGATTAATAAGTAAATAAAAATAAATATCATAGTTGAAAAACCCCATATAATATCAGTTAACCCCCAGGCAAGTACATTTGTTACTTTTCTTATATCTGACATCAATCTTGCCATTAAAAAACCCGTCTGAGTTGTGTCATAAAATGATAATGATAATTCTTGCAATTTTTCAAATCCTGCCTTTCTTATATCATGTGCAAGATACGTTTCTATTTTAACTGCAAAGAAAATTAATAAAAAGACGTTTAAAGCCTGGATGCCAATTATAGTTAGAAAAATTATTATAAATTTGTGAAATCCTTGCAAGGATTTTGGTACAACGTAATTATCAATTGCATATTTAGTTAAATACGGAAAAGTTGCATCTATTGCACCAACTATAAGCATTACTGTTATTAAACCAAGCAAATGATATCTATATGGGTAGATAAATGATATAAACTTTTTCCAGAGTCTAAAATTTATTTTTGATTTATATTCTTTTTCTTGTGCCATTTCCTTTCACCTCGCACTGTCTATTCAGATTCTTTTTTGATAAGCGATTGTATTTTCCATACTTTTTTGTACAGACCATCTTGATTTATTAATTCTTTATGAGTTCCAATATTGGTGACAACACCTTTTTCAAGAACTATTATCAAATCAGCATCTTTAACACTTGAAATCCTGTGAGAAATCAATATTGTTGTTCTTTCTTTACTTTTTTCTTTAAGTTCCTGCCTTATTTTCTCTTCTGTCTCAGTATCTACAGCACTTAAAGAATCATCAAAAATTAAAATAGGAAATTCCTTTATTATAGTTCTTGCAATAGTTAATCTTTGTCTTTGACCACCTGATAAAGTAACTCCCTTTTCACCTATAAGTGTTTCATATGAATTTTCAAATTGTGTAATGTCGTCGTGAACTGCAGCAATTTTTGCGGATTCAATTACTTCCTCATCTTTTGCTTTGATTTTAGTGATTTTGATATTTTCTTTTACTGTTTTTGAAAAAAGAAAAGCTTCCTGTGGAACAACGCCTATATTTTTTCTCAAAGTTTTTTTGGATATGTTTTTCAATTCAATTCCATCAATTGTAATTGAACCCGCATCGTAGTCGTATAATCTTAAAAGCAATGATATAATAGTACTTTTACCAGAACCGGTAGAGCCAAAAAATGCAACTGTTTGTCCGTGTTTTATTTTAAAAGATACACCTTTTAAAATTGGCTTATCTTTTGTATATCCAAACCAGACATCTTTAAAAACAATGTCACCCTTTAATTTAATATCGCTTAGTCCTGATTCCACATCTTCTTTTTCTTCACTTAATATCTCATTTATCCTTTTTAGTGAAACTTTCATTTTACCAAGATCAGAAAAAATTCTTCCCAATTGTCTTATAGGCCATAGTAGCATACCTATGTAACTTGAAAATGCAACTAAAGTACCAATAGTTATCTCCTGCCTTATTGCAAAATATGAACCAATAACGATAACTATTAATATTTGAGTTAAGCTAATAAGGTCAGATAATGACCAGAATTTTGCAAAAGTCAAACCTAAATTAAAATCAAGATTCCTATATTTTCGATTTCTATTATTAAATTTTTCTTTTTCATAATCTTCCCTTGCAAAAGCTTTTACCACTCGAACTCCTGTTATATTTTCCTGCAGTACTGTCGAAAGTGCTGCTTCTGCCTCATCTGCAAGTTTAAATTGTTTTTGAACCTTTTTAAAAAAATAGTATGTAAGTAGGAATGACACAGGAATTGTAATCATTGATATTAGAGCCATTTTCAAATTCATACTAATCATGACGTATGTAATCATTCCTGTTAAAAATATTGTCCTTCCTATTTCAACAAACTGGTTAACAACAAAATTTCTCACAGTCTCAACGTCAGATGTACACCTTTGAATAACATCACCAGATTGGTATTTAGAATAAAAGTAGTAGTCTGATTTTAATATTGTGGAGTAAAGTTCATCTTTTAGTCTTTTTGAAAGTGTTTCAGATGCTTCACTTGCAAACCTTCCTCTAAGATACATGAAAACACCGTTAAAAATGCTTAGAAGAATTATAATTAAAGCGGCAATAAATAGCTTTCCAGATACAGTATCTTGGAAATGAGATAAAGAGAAAATATAATTAATCCACTTTGATTCTATTGGCTTTTGACCAATAATAGAATCAACTGTTGTTTTGATAATAAGTGGTAAGATTACTGTAATTATTGAAGATACAATAGTTGATAAAATTGCAAAAAAGTATATTAATCTTTTACCTTTCATATATTTACCGATTAAATAGAAATTGTTCATGTGTTTACCCCCTTTAAATAAAAAAACTCCACGAGCTGGACAACCCGTGGAGTTCGTTATATCGAAAAAATTATGGACTATTTACATATGATTTTTACTCCGGAAAGGTTGTCCAGTAGTTGCAATATTTAAATTTGTTGATTTAATTCTTCTTCTTATTCTCATTGGGCAACCCTCCCTTTCAATCAGATTTTTAAGATGGAATTAGTGTATCATTATTTTAAAAATGTGTCAACGATAAATTTAGTTGTAAATAAATTGTAAAATAATCTTAAAGTTAAAAAGTTGTTTTTGATATAGTTACGCCCCTTTTCAAAAACAGTGGGTATATTAAAAAAATATAGCCATTCCTTTTTCAACACATATTGCGAGAAGAGTATAGCTGTTTGCACAAGTCTTTACATCTTTTTATCCACCATTTTTTATATTGGTTGTGTGAAATAATTTTTAAATGTGATATATTACTTATTTTTTCATTTTTGCACCAGTTTATACAGATTAAATAAAGTTCCCAATCAAGTTCTTCTGTTTCCCATACTACTTTGATTTTCTTAAATCCCATTTTCCAGAGGGCAAATGCTCTTGTGTGTCCATCTGTATAGAAAATAATATTATCAATTTGTTTAACAGGTATTGGTTCGATGTTGTTAACACCATTATTTCTTATGTATTTTATTACATTTTTAAGTTTTTCTTTTGAAATATAAAGTTGACTTGGCATTACTTTGTCAATATCAAGGTAGAAGTAATTCATATAAATGCCCCCATGTTTATAAATATTTTTTACTAGAATTTATTTGTTTTTCATTTTTAATCATATTATATAACAACTTTTTCTTTCTTCTAAAATCTGTTGGTTGATTGTTATTTTGATTATCCTACAATTTCTTCAAGTTGTCTTGCAGCAGTTATACCTGAACGTATGTTATCCCATATTCCAATTGAAGTAAATAATTGATATCTAATTAATGTAAATAAATTTAAAAGAGCGTAGAATGTACCAGCATTACCTAAAATTATTCCACGGTATATAACAAAGAGATAGAATGCTGCAGAAATAAAATCTCTAATGGAGAAACTCAAAATAGCATCAATAAAGTATAATCTTTTTTTGTATTTCCAAAAGGAATCTGTTCTTTTTTGAAAAAGGTTTATTTCAAAATCGTATGCTTCAAATAGTTGTATTTCTTCTTTTCCTTTAAACATATCTGCAACGTATGATTTAATTTCTAAAAATTGATCTTTTACTACTTTTGCGTGCTTATAGTAGTAATTATTTGCTACCCACAAAGAAAGTAAAATTAAGATAGCAAATAATACCATGGATAATCCTGAAATATGATCAAGCGTATAAATAGTAATCATGTAAAATGCTATTTTAAATGCAAATACAAGCCCACCTGAGTTATCGTAATCAGCTATTATGTATAATAAATTTTCAGTTGTTCTTAAAGAAACTTCAGAGTAAAACGCTGGAGTTTTTCTGGAAAAATCAACAAAATCTTTATTCATAACTTTTTTATAGCAATATTCACCAAGATATTTTAAATATCGACCTTTGGTAAAAGATACAAATCCTCCACCAAGAGTATATAAAATATGACTTGATAAAACTGCTATTACTAATATTAAACTATTTAGAAAAAATTTATTATCCATAGAGATAGCATAGTTTATTACATTTTTACTCAAAATATTGCTATATGAGATAATTAAACTTGAAAATATTCCGAAAATGTTCATTAAAAAAACCATGTTGACTACCTTTTTAGGGACTTTTGAAAAAAGCCATTTTATCATTTTTGTCATAAAACATCATCCTCTCTAAATTTTTCCGTTAATTCCTGTTCTGCTCTGAAAAATTGTTTTAAAAGACTTTCATTTGAATGTTCATGATATTTTCCTTTTTCAACAATTTTTCCATTTTCAAGTACTGCAAATTCATCGGTTAATGAAAGAATGCTAAATCTATGAGATATTAAAATAAGTGTTTTATCTTTAACAAATTCTTTTATATTTTCAATAACCTCTTTTTCTACAAGTTTGTCCACACCTTCAAGTGGTTCATCGAGAATAATAAGTTCTGGATTTCTTAATAACAGTCTTGCAAGTGCTATTCTTGTTCGTTCACCACCTGATATATAACTTCCATCACTTCCAAGAATGGTATCAAGTGTTCTTGTCTTTATGAACTTTTTTAGGCCAGCTTTTTCAAGAGCTTCATGCATTTCTTTATCTGTTGCTACAGGATTTGCAATAAGGAGGTTGTCTCTTAAAGATCTATTAAATATATGTGCTCTTTGACTTAAAACCCCAAGAATCTTGTACCAATTCTTAAATTCTGATAGAGGCTTTTCATTTACCATTATCTTTCCAGAATGTGGAGTTATATACTTTAAAATAAGCCTTATCAAAGTGGTTTTCCCTTCACCACTTGATCCTACTATTGCTAGTTTTTCACTGCGATTTATCTCTAAATTAAAATTATTCAGAATTTTTCTTCCTTCATATTCAAAAGTTACATTTATAAATTCAAGTTTTTCAAACATATTATTTCTCCTCCTTTAAATACTCATTATACGCAACTTTTGCTCTTGCAATTGCCCATGAAATATAATCAGTATCTTGAATATATACCTTTGAGTAGTCAAGCACTCTTTCAGTATAAACAAGAAGCATTATAGCTTTTCCAGCAGAAAGATTTCCAGAAAAGACCTGAAATCCTAGTAGAAAAGTAATAATAGGTATGGTTAAAATTGATATTAATTCATATGTGAAACCAAATCGAATTTCAACTTTTCCATATAAATCGTATGATTTTTTCAACCTGGTTAGTGCTTCTGATATCCAAGTAAAGGTGATGGGAAGTGTTTCATAACTTTTGATATCTTCGTAACCAGAGTATAAATCAGAAAATGTTTCAGAAACATCATATTCTGCTTCGTTCATTTTGTTTGCAGCTTGTTCTTCAACTTTCATTTTTTTATTACTTGATATCCACATGAAGATAAATCCCAGTATTGCAATAACTCCTGCCTCCCATTCATTGAGAATTATCATACTAATGGAGAGAAACATCATAATTGGTACAATTAAAACGTAAAGTGTAAAATTTCTATAAAAAAATTCAAAAATGTGTTGAAAACTAAATATTTTATCCATTTCTTTTTCTGGAATGAAATTGTTATCTTTTCTTTTTAATGCATTTGATATTGCTCTTTTAAACAAATACTTTGGTGCCTCTACCGTTGAAAAGATTCTTCTTGTCGTTCCACTTATTTGGTTTAAGATAACTCTCGTTAAATAGATAAGAGTGAAAATATAGAAAAAGTTTAAAAGTATAGGTTTACCAAAGTTATCCACAATTTTTCCTAGAAAAATAGGAAGAATAAAAGATAAAAACATAGATGTAATATAGGAAATATCGATAAAAAGTTTTTTGATAAAAAGAGAAGTTGGAAGAATCCTGTGAAATAAAATAAAATATTTGTAAAGGTCCTTCATCTAAAATCCCTCCATTTCTAGAAAAATTTGCAACAAAAAAGCCCCGGCAACCCGGGGCTTATTACTTTCAACTAGAAACTGAAAAACACCTAAGCATTGTGCTTGTAAAAATAAATTATATAAAACAAACAATGGAAAAAATATTCCATTATTTATTGGTTGCCGTAGTATGTTCAGTGTTAAATTGTCTCAGAAAATATCCTTATCTTTCTCATCTTTTTTACCTCCCGAATATGAAATAAACATCGCGAAAATAATAACATACAAAAAGATTATTGTCAATTTTAATTATTTTTTTGGAATCATTTATGAGATATTAATTTGATTAAAAGTAATAAATATAAAGGAGACAATAAGTGAATAATTTTGTAAAGATAAATAAGGACTAATATTTTATTTTTTGTAACATGAATTGTCAAGGTAGTGTACAATAATTGCTGTAAAAATACCTTACTTACTTTTTTCAATATGTTCGTTGTCTTTATTCTTTTCCTGCGTTCTGCTGGATAAGTACATTCCTTACAAAGTGTACATAACACATTTTCCAGCTATATCCCAAAAACAATCTCTTTACGGCCGCTTCTATCCTTTTCTATGTTTACCCGATATTACATTACTCTTCTATACAGTAGCTTTCTAAGTGATATTTCTTCTTCAATAGGACTGTTTAAAGACTTTTCTACTTTCTAATCTAATTTTTTACCTACCTTTGATACAGTAGATGGAAATATTTCATCACCACTTAGTACATTTACTAGAGGTTTTAAAGTTTCAAAGTACCGTACTTTATCTTGAGACTGCTTTTTTGTGCTCATTCCTATATTCTTTGTTTATTGTACACTATCTTTTGATTTTTAATTATACTTAAAGTGTCTAAAAAGTAAAAAATAAAAAAGCACTTCTTAATTCAACGTAGAAACATTGAATTGAACCAAAAAACAATGGAAAGGAGTTCTCAATTCAATGGAATAAAAGAAGAGAGAAATCAATACTTCTTTTGTAAAAAAAGAAATCTTATTTATTTTCAATACTATAGATATTTTTTTAAAGAATCAGAATATTACTTTAGAAGAAAAAAATATACAGATAAAGCTATACTTAAAATTTTAATGTTGTTAAAAATGGCTAAGAAATTATACAGAAAAGTCTAAGAATTATTTGTTGAACATCCTAAATTTTTAAGATTAATTGGAATAGATGAAGCTCCTTCATTTCAAACAATATCCTATAGAGCAAATTGATTAAATTTTAGAAAAATAAATAATGAATTGATTAATTGGATATATAATAATTTTCAATTGTATAAAATACATGCAAGTATTAACGCTAATATTATAAAACCTTGTAAGGAATCCAGAATAGATATTGTTAAAACTACTTTTTATAAAAAAGAGTTTGGTTTTACATATACTACAAAGGATAAAAAATTTGGTAAAAAAACTTTATTTATCTTTAGATGCCAGAAATGATTTTTCCTTGATTTTCCTTTAAAAAAATTTCTAATTTCTTTGGCATTAAGACTTTTTAGACACTCTAATAAAAATAGGATGTATTCTCTAAATCAATTTTTTCTTTTTTTGTGTGTTATATAAATTTAATCCCTGAAAAACGGAGAATAAGCTTGTTGACATAAAGGGTAAATTATATAATAATTATTATTATGTTCATATTAACATTTTTTCATATGTGAATTGATTATTTTGGAAGAGGAATTATGCCTAAAAAATCAGAAATGTCAGAATTAAAGCATGATCATGATTATTGTTACGACATGGCAAAATTTTTCTCAATTTTTGCTGATCCAACCAAGATTAAAGATTTTACATACTTTGTTAGATAATGAAAAATGTGTCAAGAATATATGCGAAATTATTGAATTAAATCAGTCTACATGTTCTCATCAATTAAAAATATTAAGGCAGTATAAAGTTGTAAAAGCAAAAAGAGAAGGAAAATTCATACGATAGTCTTTAGATGATGAACATATTAAAGATTTAATAGAAGTTGGTGAAGAACATATATCATAGTAAGGAGTTGATATGATGATTTTTCTCGGAATTCTTTTATTTTTTATAACCATCATTTTATCTATGTTGGGAAAAGGTGGAGGAGAATTCTTTGTTCCAATATTTCTGGCGTATGGTATCCCTTATCATCAAGCAGCTTCAGCTTCTTTGTTTATATTAATGGTTTCAGGCTTTATAATGACGTTAATATATCATAAGAAAGCATTAATAGATTGGTATACAGGGATAATTATGATATTATCCGTTGCAAGTGGTTCTTTTTTAGGTGGATTTATCTCAGCAAAGGTTAGTGTTATAGTACTAAAAATTATATTTTCGACTTTATTGTTAATATCTGCATTTTTAATTTCAAGAAAAAAGAAAAATTTAAATTTTAAATTTGGCCCCATATTAAAAAGAAAATGTTGCGATTATGAATATGAAATCCCAATTTTAATAGTAATACCTTCTGTTTTTTTCATAGGATTTATAGCTGGAATGGTAGGAATTTCAGGTGGAGGATTAATTGTTCCACTATTAATTATTTTAGGGAATATGCCTATGCGATTGGCTTTTGCAACAAATTCTATCATGGTTTTATTTTCAGCAACAACAGGATTTATAGGTAAAGGGTTGAGTGTAGGTATAGATTGGAAATTCAATATAACTATGGCTACATTTGCTGCCCTGGGTTCTATAATAGGTTCCCATTTTTCAACAAAAGTAAAAACAGAGAATCTTAAAAAAATATTTGTTTATGTAATTTTAATAGCAGCAATATGGATGATAATAAAGATATTTATTTAATATGGTAATAACAAAGGCTCGAAAATTGTTTAAATATTTGATTCGCGAAAATAAAAAATTTTTACAATCATTTTTTTAATTAAAAATAAATCTAATATTTATAAGATATTTAATGGTAAAATTGATAATGTGGAAAAAGCGTATGTAACAGATTTGTTTTTAGAATCTGAAAAATATGTTTGCAATTCGAAAACCGAAGAGCATGGAAATTTTGTTATTGATAACATTCTTATAAAAGTTGGCGGTAAAAATAAAAAAAGAAAAAATGCAGATTTTGTTTTAAGAGATGATATAGAAGTTCCAGTGAGAAATTCGATACCACTATGGTTAATTGGATTTCAATATTAATGAAAATTCAATATAAAATATTTAAAAAGAGATGATTATTTATCCTATGATTTAAAGGATAATTTTTCAAAAGCGAGTAAATCATCAGTAATTTCATAATGAACTTTTCTAAAAAAGGAGGGAATTTTTATGAGAAAAACTATGAAATTACTGACGATTCTTTTTTTTACCAGTGTCATTTTTGCTTCCTCGATAATATTTGCGGTTAAAATCACACCAGATAGACTCCAAAGAGATTTTGAATTTATTATTACCCTTTTAAAAGAAGCGTACATCGATCCATATGGGTTAGTTGAAAGCCAAGAATTTTCAAAGATCGTTGATAGCGTAAGAAAAAAACTCGATCAACCCATGGATAGCTTTGAGTTTTTTAAGGCAGTCTCTCCGATTTTTCATTACCTGAATGATTACCATTGTAGTATTGAATTTCCCATTTCAAATGATTTTCAAGTCTTTCCAATAATTCTTTATGTTGTAGATAATAACATATACGTTGTCTTTTCACTGGTCGACGATATACCGATAAAGTCAAAAGTTTTGGCAATTGATGAAATTCCATCAGGTCAAGTAATAGAAGAGTTTGAACAGTATACCAATACAAGAGAAAACACTTCCCTGAAAGAATATGAAATTTCCCGGTATATCAATCTGATACCGACGTTTTGGAATAAAAAAAGTGTGGAAATAGAGTTTGAACACAACGGTTTCATAAAGAGAGAAAGGATAAACGCTGTAACGATAAGGGAATATAGAGAAAAAATTCAAGAGTCTAATAAATTGAAATTACCGTACGAATTTGAAAGGAAAGGAAGCATAGGGATATTAAGAATAGGGAGTTTTAATTTCAAAGGAACTTTATTTACCGATTTTAAGGAGTTTCTAAATAAGGTTTTTGAAGAAAATAAGGACATAACAAATTTGATTATAGATGTAAGAAGAAATTTCGGTGGCGATCCACAATGTGTAAGTGAGGTATTGGGACATTTTGTGAACAGGAAACTTTCTGTGGTGAGCAAAGTTAAAGTGAAAAACTCTAAGTACAATGAGAAAGTTTTAGCAGGGGTAGGGGTTCGTTATGACAAAAACACCGATGGAAAGATAATCGATGCAATTTACCCGTGGTTTATAACCCCAAGAGAACCTGTATTTAAAGGAAAGGTATGGGTACTTGTCGATAACGGCATAGCTTCTGCTGCAACGACTTTTGTTAGCATTGTTCAAAAATATGGAATAGGAAAGATAATAGGAGAAAAACCAATTTATTCGCCGAATCATACAGGTAGTGGTGTAGAACAATATCTGCCAAATATAAAGACTTATGTTTATATTCCTGGTTCGTACATATTCAACTCTGAATCAGACGAAATAATTCCGGATTACGAACTTATAATGACAACAGAAGAGAAAATTGAGTGGTTGACGGGAAGTTCCGATCCTGTTCTTGAAAAGGTGATAGAAATTATTGAGAACAACTAATATTTCTTGAGTATTTTATTATTTTTAAGTTCTTTTTGAAAATGTTTTTTAATATTCCCAAACTGTAAATCCTTGATTTTCTATAATTTAACAAAAGGAAAATGTACAAATAGTTTACAGATTGCACTTACCCAAAATTAGTGGACAGTATAAGTTCAACTAAAAAATAGTATTTTAAGTTATGTTACTTTTTTTAACATTTTCAATGTTTCTTCTTCTTTTTCTTGAGGTGTGGATTTACCCCGAAAAAGTGGACACCTGGAGTTAAATATTTAGGAGTATAATAGAAGAAAAGTCAGGTGATTCACATGGGGAAGCAAGGCAAAAGATTTACCAAAGAATTTAAAGAACAAATTGTTTCATTGTATAACATGGGTAAAACCGTTTCACAGTTAAGCAGCGAATATGGCGTTACCAGGGTTACTATCTACAGATGGATTAAAGAGTATAGTCCTACTCAAGATGGTGAAATAAGCAAAAAAGAATTTGAAAGGATGAAAAAAGAATTAAATGAATTAAGAATGGAGAATGAAATATTAAAAAAAGCTACAGCCATATTCGCCAAAAAACAACAAAAGAACTTGTAGCATTTGTAGATAGGTTCAAAAATAAATACACAGTAAAAAGAATATGTAGAGTTCTAAAGTTTCCCAGGAGTACGTATTACAAAGCTAAGAAAAGAAAGAAAAGCAAATATACTGCTCCCCTGAAAAATTGGACAGAAGAAAAAATGGCAATAATTCTGGAAGGTCTTCGTCGAGAAAAAAGTGTTTCTCAAATCTGTAGAGAACATGGGATTTCTCAAGCTCAATATTACAAATGGAGAGACAAGTTTCTTGAAGGTGCAAAAGAAGGATTGGAAAATGGAAAGAAATCCAGAGTTCAACAACTTGAAGAAAAAATTGAAGAACTTGAAAAGGTAATTGGTAAACAGACCATAGTCATTGAGACATTAAAAAAAACAGTAATACATCCAGGAAACGGGAAATAGTATTATTGCTTGTTAATAAAGGATTTAACGTTTCAGAAGCGTTGAAATATTTGAAAATCAGTCGAAGTACATATTACTACAAACCTAGAAAATACACTAGAAGGACAAAAGAAGAAAAAATACTCAAGGAAATAGAAGAGCTCAAAAGAGAACATCCATACTGGGGATATCGTCGAATCTGTGCTATGTTAAAGAAAAAAGGCAGTAATATCATCAATCACAAAAGGGTATATCGAATAATGAAAGAAAATGGATTACTTTTCAAAGTTGAGCACAAAAAAGCTTGTAGAACCATTCAAAAGAAAATAAAGCCAAATAGACATAGAGAGGT
>Ga0190332_1000077_pt1 | contig 19306 bp, 16 predicted proteins | sample 48720456_MG_FD_161679 | JGI IMG/M metagenome (GOLD analysis project Ga0190332, IMG submission 161679) | Hydrothermal vent sediment bacterial communities from Southern Trench, Guaymas Basin, Mexico - 4872-04-5-6_MG | ecosystem: Environmental > Aquatic > Marine > Hydrothermal vents > Sediment ... | reverse complement strand
TAATCAAGAACATGTTGCAGGAGATTTAATTCAATTAACAAGTTTAAGTGGATTTGAGTTTACAGAGGGTCTTATTTTTGAGATTGTATATATGATTAAGTCTGCAGTGAGTAATACAGGTATAAGAAATGGAGCTTCAGTATCATTTACTCAAAGTGATAAAGGAATTAAAAACTTTTTATATTCTGATGTTTTTATAAAAACAGGTATACCGGCGGGTAGTACTTCCACTACATTTCAGATAGCAGATGGCACAGATGGTATAGAAATTTCAGGAACATTTATTGGTATGTCAACGATTCCTACAGCCAGTAGTTTGACCCAATATATAGCGTGGATTGACGATGGAGTTACTGTTTCTATTAATCCTGTAATGGTAACTGCTTTTAATGTCTCAACTATTGAGGTTACTTTTCAGGATCCCGTTCCTTCTGTTTCATCATTTACAGCAATAATTCAGGCTGCCGTTTTACAGAATGACCTATTATATAATACTGATGCAAACAAGGATACATTATTGATAGGATATAATTATATGCCCTATCAAACAATAGCCAGATTGCCCACAAGTTTAACAATTGAAATGGCTACTATGCCCAAGAATCTTTATATTTCAAATCTGGGCACTGGAGGCTCGTCATTTACTCGGGAACCATATGATAATCCTCTCGTTCAAATACCTGTAAATGACATAACTATAGCAAACGATACTGTCTTTTATAACATTGATTTATTCAGGTTTTCAAATTTTTCTGTGGACGGCGGTTTTGTCCAAATGCCTGTTTTTGTTCCGGGCTCATTTGGAGAAAATGTCACATTATCAAGTTCAGCCCAGGATAATTTGAAAAGAACTTATTACAGTACAGCAAATAAAGAGTTTAAATTTACCACTGAAGCTATTAAAATTGGATTAGCCAGAAAAATTTTTGTACCTATTATAGCCAGAATAAATAATGCATCAGATAATAAATTATTACGTGGAGAGTATGTTTTACTAATTGTATCTCGAAATGCCTTTTTAGATACAGAAAATTATACAGGCTATGAGGATGATGGAAATTCAGTAATAGCCGTATATCGATTACCTAATAAGCCCTTATTAAGATTTTAGTGAGGTATTAGAAAATGTTAACAACGACGGGGATAAAAAATTTTGGATTAGAGTTTTATGATTCGACTGTGACGGTGTTACCGGGGAATGCTCGGATTGGGAATACTATAATGAGTTTTGATGGAACTCGGGTATCATATTCTGGTTTAACTGATTTTGGAATTTTATCGAATGTGTATCAGAATACTTTATTATATCTTCAAAATTTGGATAGTGCTGTGGATATGACTCAAGTACGATCTGATACTACATCTTCATTAAGAGCTCTTGGTTTTCCTGAAATGAGTGATTCTTCTGGATATCCATTGAGTATGTTGACATTTTTTACTGATGGAACAACAATTACTTTGACAGGTCATAAAGAGCTCAGCTAATTACAGGGTCATCATTTAAAAAACTTTTTTAGTAATAGTCTTGTCTGATCTTTTAACTCTGAGAATGTACATACCTTGTGCATAATTTTTTGGTATGATATGATATCCTGCAGATAACATTTCAGATTTATAAAAAATAGCTCGGCCATTTAACGTAATAATTGAAATGCTTATTGGAGCAGTTTTTTCCATACAGATAATGAAACTTTTATTTAATATTTGAACTCCAAATTTTTTAGGGATTTTGTTATTATTTTTGATATTCACTGGTAATGAAATAGTAAATGTGTCACTTATAGCTTCGGCTTTATTTTTAGCAGTATCATAAGTAATTAATTTTAAAAAGCACCCATTAGAATGAATATTGGGAATTGTCCATAAATATTTCATAGTATCAGGAATAACACTATCTAATAAATTAAATGTTTTTCCTGTATCAGTGCTTGAATAGATTTCTGTTTTATAGATGCCTACCAAATCTGTAGAGCCCCATTTTATAGTATAGGTCTTATTGGCTTCGAGATTATCAGGTTGTTCAACAAAACCAATGTATGGCTTAATATCATCTCGTATTGTAAATAATCCGGAATAACCTGTGCCTGTATTTCCTGTAGAATCTAAAATAGTTATTTTTATCAAACATTTTTTTGAGGCCTTATCTTTTGGTATCCAAATAAATTTAGATTTTTGTTCGCCCGCCCATGGTGCCTCCGCATAAACTGAGTCATATGTATTGCCACTATCCATACTTAAATAAAGTTTATATGACATGATATTATTTTCACTATCTGCTCCATTAAATTTTACTTCAAACATACCATTACTCATCAGGTATACATTTCCAGCTTCGGGTAATGTGATTGAACCTGTAGGAGGGATATAATCTTGTATATTAAATATTTCTGAGTATGCCGTACTACTATTACCCGCAGAATCATAGACATTTATTTTGATCTTGCATGTATTACAATTAATATTAGGGATCAGCCATGAATAAGTTTTGGGATTACTATTAAGACTATCTATTCTATTGTATATGCTATCAAGGCTGAAATATATTGAGATTGCGGTTACACTTTTATTATCTGAAGCATTCCATGTGATATTGTATGTAGAATTTCTCTGTATTTTTTCATTAAGTACAGGATATAATATTGAAATACTGGGAGGGATTGTATCCGGTGTTGTAGAATCTACTATTTCAAAAAAGTTTGAATAATCGGTTTTTGAATTTCCTGATTGATCATAAACAGTTATTCGTATTTTACACTGAGTGGATGGGGGATTAGGAACTATCCATGAATAAATTCCGAAATCTTTTGACGTACTATCTATTTTTAACCAATTTGTATTATTGTGTGTATAATAAATAGCTCGTGAAATAATACTGACATTATCTGAATCATTCCATGAGATATTCTGATTGGATCCAATTTTCCATTTCTCTCCACCTATTGGTTTAGTTAATATAACAGTTGGTTTTATTGTATCTATTACACAGAAAAAAGAAGAATCAGTTGTAATGTTTGTATCAGCATCCCACAATTCAATTATAATTTTATAATTTGATGATACTTTTATTGGTATAAATTCAAATCTTTGAATAGACTGAATATAATTTGTATCAGCATTAGTTTGATGAATAATACTATCTTTCTGTATTAAAGAGTCTTCTAAAAATAATTCCATTTTTATTTTGATTAAAAAGCCAGAGTTATCATAATTTTTTATTTTTATAGTATCTTTACAATTAACTAGAACAGTGTCTGAAAAAAGAGGTTCTAAAAATTTAACTTGAGGATACATTGTGTCTATAGCAATAAAATTTTGATTTATGTGATTTTCTTCTAATATAGGATAAGTTCGTTTTGGCGGATTAAAAATATATCCTATTTTGTGTGGTGTCACATTGCCTGCCCATAAGTCAATACTTTGATCAAATGTTTGAAAATAGTCTTTTCCTTTGCCTGAAGAATATATATTAGCAGTATCAATAATTTCGTCTTGGTTAATACCAAAAGTATCTTTAAATGTTATGTAGAAATCATTACAGGGTGAAAAATTTATGGCTCCGTTTCCTTGGATGTAGCCACTAATAGTATAAGAAGAGGCATAATTTAATGATACTAATAACATTAAAATGATAAGAATTTTTGAGATTTTCATGTTTTTGTTTTCCTTTTTTGTATTAAATGTTGATTTTTTTGATTAATTTTCCTTTCTATATATATTATATATAAAAAAGGAATGAAATTAAATGAGAAAATAATTTTTTTTTAAAGAATAATCTCTGTAATACAGATAAAAGATTATCATAACCTCTCTTTTGAGTACCACAATGGAATAATCCCTGTAATACAGGTAAGTTCATATATTATTATATACAATTAGAATTAAAATTAAAGTAAAATTTTTGCTGTAAATTTCCTATTATCCTCGTGTACAAAAAATTTATATTGATAGACACGATAAAATATAAATAGTAACTATATTTGATATAGTATCAGATATAATGTCTAATAGTAGATACTAGCCAATCACTTACGACTAAAGTTGTGGGCTTACACTTGGTTCCGTAGGCCGTACAGGGGCAGTACGGGATGTCCCATTATTCCCGTGTACAGTAATTGCGCTGCACTGTTCTCTTCTAAAGGGGACAGTGCTATCCATTATCCCCGTGTACAGGAATTGCACTCACAGGATTTATGATCCCGCGCTAACGGGCTCCCATTATCCCCGCGTACAGGGATTGCACCCAATATATAGACACGAGGAAGTACAAATAGTACTTTATTTGGTATTATACCAAATATGATGTCTAATGGTAAACACTCAGTATTTATAATATTATATAGTTCTGAGACTGAAATTTAAAATAGAAATTTTAAATAATAATAATAATAAACTAATATTATTTTTCATATATGTATTCAATATCATCTTATATTCGTGATTTTAGTGATAAATTATTAGCTTCAGCTACAGTTACAGTTACTTTTCTTGGTACAGGTCCTTCTGATCCTATTAAAAAATCGGGAAAAAATGGACGAAATAATACCTCAACTCTTATCAAATATAAAAATAAATCATATCTTATTGATATAGGCAAGACTTTTGATAAAAAAACGGAATTCGATTATCTTCTGGTAACTCATCTTCATAGTGATGCCTTTGGAGGTATTAAATATATAAAGGATCGGGAATTTATTTTTGCTCTTCCTGATACTCTTTCCCGGGGCATAAAACAAGAAAAATTCTGGAATGAGCAAATACTTAAAATAAATGAGAAAAATAGAGTAGGAGATTTGGTTATTATTCCATTTCCGGTAAAACATGATATAATTTACCGTTTTCCAACTTTTGGTTATCAATTTATAGTAGATAATAAAAAACTTACTTATGCTTCAGATATGATTGAGATTCCTGAGAAGTCAGAAAAATACTTTAATGATATAGATATTTTAATAGCGGATGGAGCTGGTTGGAAGAGTAATTTATCAACTCATTTTGGTATTTGGCCTTTTATGAAATTGGTTGAAAAAAAGAATTGGAATATAGGAAAAATTTATTTTGTTCAAATAGGGCGGCCAGTACCTGATCATAAAGAAGCTCAGAAAGAATTATCTGAAAAATACAATAATGTATTTTTAGCCTATGATGGAATGAAAATTAAATTATAATATTATTATTCCCTATTGATCTATTATCCTCTTAATCCTTTTAAATATACTCGAGATTATTTTTTTTAATTTTTTATAAACTAAACTAATACCTAGTGAATTGCATTCATCCATTATCCCTTATAAAACGAGGAAGTACAAATAGTACTTTATCTGATATAATACCAGAATATGATACCTAATGATAAAGCACTGAACTGTATATCATTTGCCTATGCATTAAAAAAGTTTTCAAGCCCCTGCTAAAAACTCTTGCATTAAATTGGTGCTAATGGATCCATTATCCTCTTAATATGATGGAAAAAATTAATTTTTCCCATTACTCTTGCGTATAGGATTATACCATTTTAAATTTAATGGCTTTTTCCCTAGACTTTTATTATTTTTATGTACAGGGATTATATACCAAATGAACTCATTATATTCTGTACGAAAAAATCGTTCTAAATTATCTTTATTACGATGAGAAAAATTGATTTCATTTTTATTTTCATTGATAATTAGTAGAGAGATATATTAATTTATATAATGATAATACAGGATGTGATTAAAAATAAATGTTATACAAAAAAATGAAAGAAAAATTTTATAATTATATTTCGGATAAAATAAAAAATCCAATAGATGATTTTTTTATATAAGAAGAGCTAGAAATGATAAAAGAAAAATATAAACAATTGTTCTTATTCCTCCGACATAGCGGTATAAGAACAATAACTATACACAATCGTTGTATGAAATGCTTGGTCGGCTAAAAGACATTAAAGAAAGAACACATGTGCTTTAAGAATAAAGAATCAGGTATTTTATGGAAAATAAAAACTTGCCCGATTTGGACGTTCGCCGTCCGTGGCTCGCAGAAAGGAAAAGAAAATGAGCGAAAAGGAAATATTCGAAAATCAACTGAAAAAAAATTGTTAAATCTTTTCAGTCGCACATCAGTTCAAAAGATGGTCAATGGACTGTAAAAGGATTTATTGACGTATTTAAAAACATTTATACCATCTCCGCTGATACAAAGATAGTTTCAAAAATACTTGAAATACATTTATTCCCAAAAATTATGGAATTTGCTAATAAATATGGCTATAAAATTGTCTTAGCGGAACATCAAAATTATTATCCAGATATTTCTTTTGTTAAAATGTCAAATGAAAAAATAAAATTTGCGGTAGATTTTAAAACCACTTATAGGAATCCATCAAAACCATATCTATGCAATGGCTTTACGCTTGGTTCACATGGCGAATATTTTGAAAATAGAAAAAGCACAAAAAATATTCAATTCCCCTATAGTGATTATTTGGGGGCATTTCTGCTTAGGTATAATTTATAGCAGAGTTGACGGTGCATCAATTGACGAAACTAATTCCTATAATATTTCAAAATTGAAATCAATAACATCTGTTATCAAAGATTTTCAATTCTTTGTTGTTGAAAAATGGAAAATTGCAAGCGATAAGGGTGGAAGTGGAAATACAGCAAATATAGGAAGCATTATTCATATAGATGACATAATCAATGGACGTGGAATGTTCTCAAAACTCGGTGAAAAATGGTTTGATGAATATTGGATAAATTACAAAAAAATTAAAACAACCAATGATAAAAAAGAAACCGTGACTATTTCTACTCTTAAAGAATTTGTTGAGTATAAGAAAGGTAATACAAAATTAATCGTACCTAAACGTACAACAAAGTAAAGGATAGGTAATGAAAAAAAATATATATGTACCACCAATAAAATCTCAGGGAATAAAAACAAAATTGGTGCCTTGGATAAATAGTATCATACCTGAACCTTTTACAGGCACATGGATTGAGCCGTTTATGGGTACGGGTGTAGTTGCATTTAATGTATGTCCAAAATCAGCCATATTGGGCGATTCTAATCCTCACCTAATCAATTTCTACATAGCACTCCAGAAAAAACAAATTACTCCTGATATTGTAAAAATCTTTTTAAAAAAGGAAGGTGCTAATTTACTAGAAAAAGGTGAAGACCATTATTATAAGATTAGAGAAAGGTTCAATGAAAAACATGCCCCATTAGACTTCCTTTTTTTAAATAGAGCTTGTTTTAATGGTATGATAAGGTTTAATCGGAAAGGCCATTTCAATGTTCCTTTTTGCCGAAAACCAGAACGATTTGCCCAAGCATATATTACAAAAATAGTGAACCAAGTTGAATATGTTTACTATCTGCTTCAATTCAATAATTTCAAATTTGTTTGTCAAGACTTTAAAGAGACAATAGAAATGGCAAACTCAAATGACATAATTTACTGCGACCCACCATATATTGATAGACATACAGATTATTTCAATGGCTGGGATGAAAAAAAAGAAAAAGAACTCTACAAATCTTTAAAAAATATTAAGTCATCATTCATTCTTTCAACGTGGCACCATAATGATTATAGAGAAAATGACTATATAGAATCTCTCTGGAGTGAATTTGAAATTCTTACTAGGGAACATTTTTATCATGTTGGCGGTAAAGAGTTAAATAGAAACCCAATGATTGAAGCTCTAATAACCAATTTCAAAGCTGAGCCAACAGAGTATAAATTAGAAAGATCAGAGCAATTAACACTATTTGAAAAAATTGCGAAATACAAATCAGAAATTGTGAATGTTTAATTATTTGAGGAACAAACATGAGTGCGCCGGGCAAAGCTGGCATCAACAAGCTGGCCAATCCAGCCTGAATAAAGGGTAACCACCAGTTCAGTACCGAACTCTGCATATGGAAAGATGGGAAAGGTTTATTGGGTGTTCATATAAATAATCTTAAAGACCCTAAAACTGGAACTTGTTCAAAAGGGGAAAATCCATTTACTCAGTTTACCTTCAAAGATAAAAATGGAAATGTTAAAACGATACCTTGTAAAACACCTTCTTCGTCAGATGCTTACAATGATATAAAGAACAATATGGAAGATTGGGTAGAAGAAGCGATAAAAAATAATAGTTAAATAGCTTCCGCCGTCGTGGCTCCAAGCTGTAAAAGATGGGCAAGTTTTTAAGAAGAGGAATGAAAAGAACGCACATGTGAACAGAAATAATGGAATTGAAGACCGCCTCCCAAGCACATCATACAACAGCGGCTATAAGGTTTCGTTCGCTCTGCTCACTCCACCCAAATTTTCTTCCGCTACGCTCCAGAAAACTTCTTATAGCCGCGAACGTTGTGGTGCATTAAAAAAATAGATATTTCATCAATATGAAAAATGTTGTATTTTTAAGGTTATGAAGATAGAAAAGATAAATATATATCGGATAACTCATATTGAGAATATACCTCATATTCTTAAATATGACATTACGCATAAAAATTCAGTAAATTTTAATCAAAATTATAAAGCAATTGGAGATAGTAGTTTAATAGATATACGCAATAATAAAAACTGTCAATATAACCAATGGAAGTGATAAAATTATTAAAATAATAACTCTTGGCAACTATATTCCTTTTTACTTTAGAGTAAAGATGCCAATGTTATATGTAATTCAACATGGCGGTAATTTTGTTCCACAAGCAACTAGTCCCGAAGATATTGTATATATAGCTTGCTCTATAAAAAAAATATATGATTTAGGATATGAATTTTATTTTTCGGATGGACATGCAACTGATTTCTTAACTATATTCTATGATAAAAGTGAAATCAATAATATAAACTCAATAATTGATTGGGATGCAATAAAGAAACCTTATTGGAGTGGTGAAGAAAATCTTGATATTAAAAGAAAAAAACAAGCTGAATTATTAATTAAAGGAGATGTTTCAACTGACTGTATTATTGGGTTCGGATGTTATAATGAAAATGCCAAAATAAAATTACAAAATTTCGGAATTAGTGAAAAAAAATAAAAATAATACCTAACGCATATTATTAGTTATGATTAAATATATTAAAGGAAATATTCTAGAAAGTTCCGCTCATGCTCTTGTTAATACTGTAAATACAGTAGGAGTTATGGGTAAAGGCATTGCTTTACAATTTAAAAAAGCATTCCCTAATAATTACAAAGCTTATAGAGAAGTGTGTAAAAAAAAGGAAATTGAAATAGGAAAACTATTTGTTTATACAGACAGCAATATTCTTTCCGGAAAAAAAACAATCATCAATTTTCCAACTAAAACGGATTGGAGAAAACCGTCTGAATATGAATACATTGAAAAAGGATTAGATAATTTATTAAACATAATCAGCCAATACAATATTAAGAGTATTGCTATTCCGCCTCTTGGAGCTGGCAATGGTGGTCTAGAATGGGAAAAAGTAAAAAGAATCATTGAAAATAAACTAAAAAATGTTGATATTGATATATACATATATGAACCAACAAATCAAATAAGAGAACATCTAAAAAAAGAAAGAGTAAAATTAACTAAGGCTCGTGCTTTATTATTATATGTTCTTTATGATTTAGTAAAAAACGGTGAGTATGTCTCAGAATTCTCTAGTGAAAAAGTATGTTATTTTCTGCAACTATTTGGTGTAAAAAATATTTTTAAACTTAAATATACCCTAAATTTTTATGGACCTTATTCTGGAAAAGTGCGGTATATTCTTAATATTCTGAACGGAAGCTATATAATGGGATACAGTGATATGAACAAAAAACCATTTGAACCATTAACGCTTTTATCAGATGGGTATAATACAGTGATAGATTATGTTGAAAATGATAAAGAATTATTAGAGATTGGAAAAAGAACAAAAAATTTCCTTTCTGGCTTCTATTCAGATTTTGGATTAGAACTGTTATCGACTATCAGTTACATTATGTCTGAACATAACATAACGGATAAAGATGTAATTTTAGCAAAATTAGCAGAATGGAATGATAGAAAAAGAAGTTTATTTTCTAACGACAAATTTGTTGAAATAGCAATTAATCATATCAAAGAAAACGTACCACAACACAGTATATAGCTCATAGCGGTTAAGTGCTTAATTGTAAGACAGTTGTGTGTTTGCCCGCAAAATTCTTTGAATTTTGCTACCTTTGTGCAGTTGGAAAAGGTAAGTGCGTAAAAATCCGCTACGAGCCATATACGAAATCGTTGTGTAGCATATAAAAAGAGAGATAGGACAAACAAATTTACAATTGGAAGAAATAGGATTATTTTTGCATTATGAGAAAAGAGAAAAATAAACTAAAAGCAATAGATTTTTTCTGTTCCGGTGGCGGAATGACCCTTGGGATACGTCAAGCCGGTATTGAAGTTATTGCCGGAATCGATAATGATCCTGAAGTAAAAGAAACTTATGAAAAAAATAATCCCGGAACGAAGTTTATCGAAGCCGACATTTTTAAATTAAAAGAAACGGAATTATCCGAATTTACCGGGATTGAAAAGAATGATGACAATTTAATTCTTATAGGTTGTAGTCCCTGTCAATACTGGTCAATTATTAAAACCAATAAAAGGAAATCGGAACAATCAAAAGATTTGCTAAAAGAATTCCATCGATTTCTTAAATACTATAATCCTGGATTCGTTGTTATTGAAAATGTTCCGGGACTCGAAAGAAAAGCAGAAGAAAGCGGATTAAGAGAATTTGTTGAGGATTTGGGAAATAAAGGATATAAAACACATTATGATATTTTCAATTTAAACGAATACGGTGTACCGCAAACGAGGAAAAGATTCTTTTTAATCGCTTCACGAGTAGCCGCAACAATAATAAAACCTGATAGAAAAAAAGACAAACCGGTGGTCAAAGATTTTATAGGAAAGCACAACGGCTTTCCGGAAATTCCTGCTGGTTATAGGGATAATACTGATTTTCAACATACTTCCGCCAAATTGAGTAATGAAAATTTTGAGATAATTAAGAAAACACCAAGAACCGGAGGTATATCGATAAAACAAAGAAAGCATTTTAAAGGAAAAGGTTTTCTAGATAGTTATAGTCGTATGACTTGGAATAGACCTGCGCCAACCATAACAACAAGATTCACGGGTTTTTCAAACGGCAGATTTGGACATCCGGAAGAAGACAGGGCGATCTCGTTAAGAGAAGGAGCAACATTACAAACATTTCCGAAAGATTATGTTTTTTATGCAAAGAGCATGTCAGCAAACGCTAGGATGATCGGGAATGCTGTTCCGCCGGCGTTTGCCAAAAAAATCGGCGAGGCAATAATAAAGGCAATTAATAATGGAAAGTGACAGAAATAAACTCATATCCGATATAAAAGGAATGTTTGATCGAGATTCAAACAGAACCGTATTTAAAAAATTCATTGAGTATATCCGCCAATCGTTGGCCAAAATTTTTGAGTTTCCCTTCGGGTTAGAATCTTAAATTGTTCCTGTTCACTTCGCATAGCGAATTGGATAGGAGAAAAAGGGATAAAAGAATTATTTTGAAGAAAAGAAGAACGCACAACCGGTGCTATACAAGATTTTCGAATTTTGTTTCTTGCGCCGAAGAGAATACCGCCCCGTCCATGAGGCGGTAAAGCAGGATTTACTAAATAGGTTAATTTATAATGATAAAACAGTATTTTGAAAAAAATGATTTTGATGAATATCTTTTTAAGAGATATAAAATAGAAGCCGATGAGAACAGGTCTATCTACACCAGATTATCAATATTATTTACGATTGTTTCTTTAGTCATTTTTTTGTTTTCTGGCTTCTTAAAACGATTACCAACACTTGATTGTATATATGGTTATATTTTCGTAGCCTTACTTGGATTCTTACTTATAGCCATTCTAATATCTCTGTTTTATTTAATATTAATTTTCGTTTCAAAGTATAATGCATTTGTACCAAACATGAAAAAATTAGTATCCAAGACAAATGCATTAAAAACTTACTACAATAAAAATGGAATTAATAAAACTGACAAAGAAATTGTTGATGAAATATCTGACAAATTAAGAAATGTTTATATGAAATGCATTGATCATAATTTCAAATATAATCGTAAAAGATACGGACAATTATCTAAAAGCCTTTTATTTATAATCTTTGCCCTGTTTTTATCGATATGTATCACAGTATTTTATAATTTTATCCCTGATTCTTGTTTCGACACAAAGATTGTCAATGTAAATATTTCTAATAAGACGCTAAACGTTAAACAAAGGAGGTCCTAATGCCTGAAAACAATCAAAACCAAGAACCAGAGCAAACACCGCAAGAACAACCAAGTAATGAAAAACCAGATCTTAAACCACAATTCTTCAAGGAAGCAGAAAAAAGAGATGACTCAAAATTAACAAACGAAGATTAAGACAATTAATTTACTATCTCAAGTAGGATATCAGTTAACCATTTTAAATGAAAATTGAGATGTTCGTATAGAAATAAATTTTAAAAGAATGGTAATAAATTATGAGAAATAAGTAAGATACTTAACAAATAATGGCATACATGATTACAACTTTAATGAATAGAACTCAAGACATATCTGAAGCTGTGGATTTACAGCGGTTTGATGTTAATACGAAACTCATACCAAAAACCAAATCCGCATTAGGACAATTCTTGACTCCTGCACCGATTGCTAAGTTTATGGCTTCTATGTTTGATAAAATAAATGACAAAGTTTGCTTATTAGATGCAGGAGCAGGAATTGGGAGCCTGTCTGCAGCATTTATAGAAGAAGTTATTTTAAGAAGAAATATCCGTCCGAATTATTTTGAAGTGGTTGCATATGAATCCGACCCAATGTTAGCAGATTATCTTGAGGATACTATAACATCTTCGCTTGAATTATGCACTCCAAAAGGCATACAAACAAAGAAAGAAATATTAAATGAAGACTTTATAAAACACACTTCAGAATATATTTCAAATGATTTATTCTGCGCATCCTCAAAACAGAAATTATTCACGCATGCAATAATGAACCCGCCATATAAGAAAATTCATTCAAATTCAGTGCATAGAGAACTATTAAAACGAATAGGTATAGAAACAACCAACCTCTATACAGGTTTTCTTGCATTAGCCATAAAATTATTAATTTCTCATGGTGAAATGGTTGCAATTGTCCCCCGTTCTTTTTGCAATGGCCCATATTTCAAGCCATTCAGAGAATTATTATTATCTGAAATGTCTTTAAAACGAATACACATATTTAACAGTAGAGACAAAGCTTTTAAAGAAGATGAGGTGCTGCAGGAAAACATTATCTTTCATGCTATTAAAGACCATAAATCTCATAAAGTGTTAATTACCTCAAGTGATAATGCTGAATTCTTTAATACTAAAGAAAATATCTCTACAGATGATATGACGAATCATTATGCAGACGTAAATGACATTGTAAAGCCTAATGATTTAGACAAAATTATTCATATACCTACAAGCAAACTTGAGCAATCCATCGTTGATAATATTTCCTTATTTACAAACTCTATTGAGAAGCTTGGAATATCAGTATCAACAGGCCCTGTTGTGGATTTCAGATTTAAGAATGAACTTTGCGAAAAACAGGAAAAAAATACTGCACCTTTACTTTATCCAATTCATTTTGATTCAAATACTATATCTTGGCCAAAACAAAGCAAGAAGCCTAATGCAATAAAAATATCCCCAAGGACACAACATTGGCTTTGGGTAAATTCCGGTTATTTTGTTTTAACAAAAAGATTTTCTGCAAAAGAAGAAAAACGTAGAATTGTTGCGGTTGTATATCAAAGTAATTTGCCGGGGAATTTTATTGGATTTGAAAACCATCTGAATGTTTTTCATAAAAATAAAAAGGGATTGTCTAAAGAAACAGCCTTTGGACTGGCAGCTTATTTGAACAGCACCCTTGTTGATAAATACTTCCGTCAATTTAATGGGCACACACAAGTGAACTCCTCAGACTTAAGAATGTTGCATTACCCTGATATTGAAACCTTAAAGAATATTGGTAACAAAACTGGTGACAAAAATTTATCCCAAGATGAAATTGATGAAATTATAGATATGGAGATTAATAAAATGGCTAAAAACACAAAAATCAACCCGGTCAAAGCGCAAAAAAAAATAGACGAAGCATTGGCCATCCTAAAAGCACTTGGTCTACCCAAAGGCCAGCATAACGAACGTTCTGCCTTGACATTATTGGCAATTTTGAACCATAAACCTAAGGACAGTTGGAGCAAGATTGAGCGACCTTTAATTGAAATTACCCCAATAATGGATTTCAGTCGTGATGAATACGGTAAAGAGTATGCACCAAATATACGAGAAACATTTAGGCGACAAACAATGCATCAGTTTGTTGATGCTGGAATTGCAGTATATAACCCTGACAAGCCGGATAGACCAGTAAATAGCCCTAAAGCATGTTATCAGATAAGCCCAGAGGCTTTTTCTGTTATAAAAACCTTTAAAACGCGACAATGGAAATCCGCATTAACAAAGTTTCTAAAAGGGAAAAAGACCCTATCTCAACGCTATGCAATGGAAAGAAATATGGAAATGATTCCGGTTGAGGTTGCAAAAGGTAAGAATATCAAACTGACACCGGGCGCACATAATGAATTAATCAGAGATATTATTACAGAATTCGCACCGAGATACGCTCCCGGAAGTGAAGTTATCTATGTAGGAGATACTGGGGATAAAGTCGGATATTTTCAGAAGAATGAATTGAAAAACCTTGGTGTAACCGTTGACAAGCATGGTAAAATGCCCGATGTTGTTTTGTTCTACCGGAAAAAGAATTGGCTTCTACTTATAGAATCGGTTACAAGCCATGGCCCGGTTGACAGCAAAAGACACCACGGACTTGCAGAATTATTTAAAGACTCGAAAATTGGAATTGTCTACGTTACAGCTTTTCCTAATAAATCTGTAATGGGTAAATATCTTTCTGATATTTCTTGGGAGACAGAGGTGTGGATAGCAGATAATCCAACACATCTTATTCATTTTAATGGAAAAAGATTTTTGGGACCGTATAAGAAATGAGATATGAAGACCTGCTAAGCGTTAAACATTTAAGGTAACTACTCACCCCATTGGTAGCCAAAATATTCATAGCATTTTCTTTGTTGGAGAAATTCAGTGTAAAAAAGGCATATTTACCTCTTGACAATAAAGCTGTCATTATCTATCTTTGAAAAGTATAGGCATCGATATCGATCCTGCTGCGCTTAAAAAATTTGAATGCAGTTATCCTGTTGACTTGCTTAATGAATGTGCCCATAATTTTTTAAGAAATTATGATTACACAGGTACAGAATTGGTATACTGTGATCCACCCTATTTATTGAGCACTCGGACATCCCAACGGAGATACCGCTTTGACTACACAAAAGAACAACACAGAGAGTTGCTGGAGATTTTAAAAACACTCCCGTGTAATATTATAGTATCGGGTTATCGCTCTTTATTATATGATGATTTGTTGGCAGACTGGAATACCATTGAATTACAAGTTATGAATCAAGGTGGTGTGCGCACCGAAAAACTTTGGTTCAACTTTACTGCGAATCGAGTTCACTCGGCAAAATTTGCAGGCAGGAACTTTACCCACCGCCAGTGTATCAAGCGTAAAGTGGAAAGATGGAAAAAGAACTATGCAGCGATGCCTCATGCAGAACGAGTAGCGATAATGGCAGGGTTGATGGAAGCGGAATCAGAAATGTCAAAGGATTTAGCAGGCAATAGAGAGGCCGCACTCAATGGCCTCAATTGATAAGCAATCGATACGAGAAGAATTTGAAAATGTAAAGGCTGAATACAAACGCCTTTCAGCAAAGGGAAATTTGCCTCAGGAATATCATGCATTATTTAATACGATGTTTATGCTTTTGGGGATTGTGATATCAATCTTCATGGAACGAACTACGAAAAAGAACAATAAAAATTCGAACATCCCTTCGTCGCAGACAGAAAAAGATGAAAGTTCAAAAAACCTCACAGGTTCCAAGAGCAAAGGAGTCGAGGAAATTTCCGGCAGGTCACGCAATACCCGTACGGTAACATCGGTAAAAAAACTTACGGTGGAAAATTGTGAACATTGTGGAGAAGATCTGAGCAGTATTTCAGCAATGAGACATGAGCGAAGAACAAAAATAGATATCATTTTTGAAAAAGTTGTTACTCATGTTGATGCAGAGATAAAAGAGTGTGAAAACTGCGGCAAACAAACCAAAGCAGTCTTTCCTTTAGATATGCCGGTCTCATTACAAGGCATTAATATAATTCCACGCTAAGGCGGGGTAATAATCCACGACTGTTGGGCTTCCTATTTATCGTATGAACATTGTGAACACGGATTGTGTGGTTCGCATATTTTGCGAGAATTGACATTTGTCATTGATTCCAACCAATACAAATGGGTCGCAGATATGAAACTGCTACTGCAAGAGACCTGCAAAAAAGTATCGAAGAGAAAATCCAAGAAACTCAGAGTGCCGGAGTATGAAAAGCTTCTGGATGAGTATAGAAACATTATTGCCGCTGGTGAAAAAGAATTGCCTCCTATTCCAGTAAAAAAATAAAGGGAAAACGCGGTAAAATCGCAAAATCAGATGCTCATAATTTATTAGAAAGATTAAAGCTTCACGAAAAAGCTGTTCTGCGTTTTGCGCAAAATGCTCACGTTTCATTTACCAACAATAGGGCTGAACGTGATTTAAGAATGAGTAAAGTGAAGCAGAAAGTCTCCGGTTGCTTCAGAACAGAAGAACTGGCAAAAGCGTATTGCAGGATATCAGGTTATTTACAAACTATGAGCTATAAAGGATACAACCCGCTTGTTGCCATTCAAATGGCATTAGAAAATTAGTCTCAAAGGGGTGAGTAGTTACCAATTAACTTTCTAATAAATTTACACCAATTTCATCGAGTTTGTACTTTAAAAATTGTTTAAGTTGATACATCTGCCACGGTGTCTCATTTACTGAATCCTTAAATAAAGTATTTTCCGGGGGATCAATTAAAATAACGCTTCCTACATTAAATTTTTCAGCTCTTTGAGCGATTCTTCGAGACCAAAGATGATTTCTGTATTTTTTTCCATTTTCAGTTCTGGCCGTTATATTATTTTGACGTTTTTTAATACCTTTTAAGATTTTTCTTGAACCCCAAGAAAATCTTGAATTACTAACAGAGCGACGGTGGGACAAAAATTTATTTTGTTGAATTTTTAATTCCCTTGCCCAATTAACAGCTTCGGTGATATTAACAGTATCCACATTATTATGAACCTTACCTTTGTTATCTATAGACATTTTAATAAAATTTTCAGGGTTATCATTAAACTTAACCATCAATATCTTGTTTTTATTTGGTTTTAGAGTCCCTTTACTAGGCATTTCATAACTTATAATTGCTCTTAATTTATTATCTTTTTCGTTAAGGAAAATAGTGCCTAATTTATATTCTTGATCTCTGATTGATTTCCATATTAAATAACGCCCTCTATCCAATTTTGGAACTGTAAATTCAATTTCACCGATTTCATAGTCCCATTTTAATCGGATTTTATTATTATATAATTTGGGACGTGCCGTTGCTACCGGACAAGCAATTCCCAATCTTTTAAACTGTCCAATGCCCCGGGCGCCGTTTAAAGTCAGCCAATCTCTTGATGCTTTTGGAAATTCCGGATCTTTTCGTTTTAATGCACTTTCAATGTCTCTTCTAACAGAATCATTAACAAAATTTAACCAATTAGGAGCTAAATTTTTAATGAAAGGTTTTATTCCATATAATGGCCCTTTTTTGAAGTTACCATTATAGGCAAGATTTAATATATCATTGGAGGCATCATTTTTAGGTGAGATTTTTAAATCTTCATTTTCGAAAATTATTTCAGCCCCCGCCATTTTAGACATTACAGCACCGGTAAAAATTTTTCGGGCTACTGATCTATATAGTTTGATAGAATTTATAATCATTCTTTTTGTTTTTTTCTTTTTTTCTTTTCTTTCTTTTTCCGATAATAGCGGGTCATTATAAGTAATATCAAGATCAATTATTACAGATCGTATTCTTTTTTCTTTTTTCATTTTGACTCCTTATTAAAAACACTTTTTATGCTTACAATGCCACGAATTTCCAGTTCCATCCATGTATTATGTTATTTTTAATCTCATTCCCATTATCCCCGTATATTAAAATTTGATATTCTATTGTCTTTATTATATAAGATAATGGACATTATCTTATATACAGGTGTTGTATCATAATTTAGGCTGTTAACAGTCAATAGATTCATAAGATTCAGGGTGACCATTATCCTCGCATGTAGGAGTTATATTGAGTTCGAGAAATTTTCTTTTCTAAATCTGATTATTATCTCCACATACAGGACTTATATTGCACATGATACAGTCACGTATGTAACCCCCATTATCCTCGCATATAGGGATTATATTGTGCCCCTATTCAATTATACTGTCTATTTCTGTCCATTATTCCCATATATAGGGATTATATACCAATATATAGAAACGAGGAAGTACAAATAGTACTTTATTCTGGTATAATACCAGAATATAATGTTTAATGGTAAACACTAATAAATTTCAAAGAACTTTCTTTCAACTCGCGTACAGGGACTGTATTTTATCATTATGATACAGTTCAGTCCATGCTTCTCATCACCCTTGTGTACAGGGGCCGTACTGTACTATACGCAAAATTATTGTTTGTTTTTGCCCATTATTTTTGCGTACAGGGACTGTACACCAGATTTCCCATCACTCGTCGGAAGACAAACCCATTATCCTCGCGTATAGGGGTTATACTCTGTAAGTAGCTGATAAATAATCATTAATTTCCCATTATCCTCACGTATAGGAGTTGTACACCAGATTAAATTCAACAAACACCTCTTAGTTTGCCCATTATCCTCGCGTACAGGGACTGTACCTCAATTGTTATGATGGTTATGCATCATCGTGGCCATTATCCTCGCGTACAGGGACTGTACTGTGCGGCTTTGCAAGCAATTCCCTGAACAATCCCATTATCCTCGCGTATAGGGACTGTACTCATTTAGTGCACGACATAAAAGAGGAAAATATCCATTATCCTCGCGTACAGGGACTGTACGACAGAAGAATATATTTGGAGACTGTTTAAAATCCATTATCCTCGCGTACAGGGACTGTACACATAATGAGAACTATTTTATTTCTTTTATTGCCCATTA
>Ga0190332_1000065_pt1 | contig 20963 bp, 13 predicted proteins | sample 48720456_MG_FD_161679 | JGI IMG/M metagenome (GOLD analysis project Ga0190332, IMG submission 161679) | Hydrothermal vent sediment bacterial communities from Southern Trench, Guaymas Basin, Mexico - 4872-04-5-6_MG | ecosystem: Environmental > Aquatic > Marine > Hydrothermal vents > Sediment ... | reverse complement strand
GCATTGCCCGCTCTTTTCGTCTCATCAGCTCTTCTTTCTGGTGATACCGGTCACGTAGCTGCTCCAGCTCGTCCTTGAGACGCATCTGTGCATCGAATAAATCCTCTACACCCCTGAACTCCGCTATTTTAGCTTCCAGTTTCTTTATTAGAGCTTTTCGCTGTTTTATCTCTTCCACAGTCTTCTCTTGCCGCCCTATCAGCTCTATCTTATGCTGATAGCGATTCCGTAGCTGTTCCAGCTCGGTTTTGCGCGCTTTATACTCGAAATACCGCTTTTCCTCTGCCTGTATAGCCTGAAGCCGCTTTTGCTTCTCAATCAATACAACAAGCTCCTTCTCCTTCTCTTCCCGGCTCTTCCGGGTGTTCTCCAGGTAGCTCCTTCGCTCGCCCAGCATATTGGTCAGCTCCACGTATCTCTCATATTTCTCAGTTGCGAGTTCCAACTCATGCTTCGTTGCCAGAACTATACGCTCTTTCTCCTCTTTTTCTGATTCTATCTCCTTTATAAGCGGTATAATAGACTCTTTATCCTTATCCAGCTCCGCCCTCTTTGTCTGAAGTAATTCTATCTTCTTCCTGCCTTCTTTATCCACAATTGCTGCTTTTATACCCTCTATCTTCTTCTCCTTGCCTCTTCTATCCTCCCTTAGCGCCTGTATGCTATTCTCTATCCGTTCAATGCCAAGCATACGCAACATGAGCTTCTTTCGTTCCGCAGCCTTCATTGTTGATAGCGCATTCAACTCCTTCTGTCGCGCGAAGACGGAAGTGAAGAATGACTGGTAATCCATGCCTATTTTATGCTCCAGCACTTCCGTCACCTCCTCCGCATTGCTGGTGATGAGTTTTCCATTGATAACAAGCCTCGCCTTGGGCATCAAATTCTTACCCGCCATCTCTCTTACCACTTTATAGTAGTCGCCACCCAGCTCGAACTCCAGCTCTACCTGGCATGGCTCATGTGGTGATGCACCTCTGCGTTTTATAAGCTCCTTAGTTGTTCGTGCAGCATAATGCCCGAATATAGCCCAACCTATCGCCTCTACCAGTGTCGTCTTCCCCACTCCATTCAGTCCAATGATCCCAATCACGCCGTCAGGGAACTCTATACATGCGTTCTTATATTTGCGATAATTCCGCAGTGTAAGCGTCTTCAGCAGCATCTATCAAATTTTTCAAGTTTTTATAATATGAAGTTAATTTAGATTTGGATTATGGTTGAGTCGAGAACAGTGAAGATACTGGATACCACGCTGCGTGATGGAGAACAGACTCCGGGTGTATCCTTGACTCCGGAGCAGAAACTGCAAATTGCACGGCAGCTTGACATTCTTGGAGTTGATATCATCGAGGCGGGTACAGCAATCATCTCCGAAGGTGAGCAAAGGGCAATCAAATCGATAGTAAAAGCGGGTTTAAGAGCAGAAATAAGCTCTTTCGCTCGTCTATTACGCGGTGACATTGATGCTGCAATTGATTGTGATGTTGACACCGTGAATTTAGTCGCACCGGTCTCTGATGACCACATAAAGAAGAAATTGAAGATAGACCGGGAAACGCTGCGAAGGATGACGATGGAGGCAGCGGAATATGTGAAAGGGCATGGCTTGAAAGTGGAAATAAGTGCTGAGGATGCTTCAAGAGCCGATATGGCGTTTTTAAAATCCCTATTCACCGAACTCTCAGATGCGGGTGTGGTTGACCGCCTGTGTTTCTGTGATACTGTGGGTGTGCTGTATCCAGAGCGAACGAAGGAGATATTCAGTGCTCTCAGCGATTTAAATACGCCCATCTCGGCTCACTGTCATAATGACTTCGGACTGGCGACTGCTAACTCGATTGCTGCTGTGCTGGCAGGTGCTCAGGTCGTACACGTAACAGTAAATGGCATGGGAGAGCGAGCGGGTAATGCATCGCTGGAAGAGGTGGTTACTGCACTTGACCTACTTTATGGTGTAAAGAGCGGGATAGTGAAGGAGAAGTTGTATGAGACTTCTCGATTGGTACGGAACGTGACAAAGATGCCGGTTGCACCAAACAAGCCGCTGATGGGTGATAATGCATTCACACATGAATCGGGAATGCATGTGCACGGAACGCTGGCAGATACGAGTTTATATGAGCCTATGGATCCGGAGTTAATAGGCAGGAAGAGGCGATTTGCGTTCGGAAAGCATACAGGTAGGGCATCAGTGAAAATGGCACTGGAAGAGATGGGTATCACTGCTGATGACTCAGGGATGGAGAAGATACTATCAAAGGTGAAAGAACTCGGCGATAAAGGTAAATTGGTCACTGATTCGGATTTCCAGGCAATTGTGGACGACATACTGCATATAGAGCGAAAGGAGAGGATAAAACTACTTGACCTATCTGTTGTCTCTGGCAAGAACGTATATCCAACAGCGTCTATAAGATTGGAGATAGACGGCGAGGATAAAGTGGAGGCGGGCGTTGGCGTGGGTCCGGTAGATGCAGCGCTAAATGCACTGCGGAAGGCGATGTCTGGCTCGGAGATGAATGATCTGCGACTCGAGGAGTACCATGTGGATGCTATCACCGGTGGCACTGATGCACTGGTGAATGTCGTGGTGAAGATGAGCAGGGGTGACAGGGCTATAACAGCGAGTGGTATAAGCGAAGATATAGTCCTCGCATCAATGCATGCCATGATTAAAGGTATCAACCGATTATACAGTTGATTTCTCTTAATATGCCGGATACAACAGGATGTGGTGTGACTAAAGATGTTTGATTATATTGTGGTAGTGGTCGGTGAAGAGCGTGAGGTAAAGCGATTGGAGCATTTCCCGTGGCATGAAGGTGTACTCCAGACCTCTATTCTCATACCCGTCTCGGAGGGTAGCTGGAACGGTCCAGCGGGCAATGGGCTTGGTACTTTATTCGCGATAAAAAACGCATCTAATGCAGCGGGAAAAGAACTTGTTGAGGAAGTGAAACAGGGTAAGAGTGTCCTTATCGTGCATACAGCGGGTAAAGGCACAAGGAACATACTGACGAGAACCTGTAAGGAGAAAGCATTCATAGATGTTCCTGGTTTGACCATACTTGAGGGTGTGATAAAGCAATTTCAGCGGTTCTCTATCCCACACAGGATAATGGTTACATGGGGTGACCAGTTCCTCTTCATCGCTGATACTCCTGAATCCTTAATTGAATGCGCACATTCTACGCATGTCATGCTCTTTGGCTTGAAATCTGAGTTTACAGAGGAGATTGTCTCCAAATATGGTATTCAGATAGTTAGATGTGGAGATAAAGGTAAAGGCTGTGAACTGCTTGATTTTGATGATACACGGAACTATGAAGTGGTGAAGAGTAAGATGGAGAGGTACAGAGGCAGTGAGGTGCTGTTGAATCTGGGGTTATTCACGCTGAGCGGAGTTTTGACCGAACGGCTGCTGGATGCTTTCAGTGATAGGCTTGAAGAGAGGGTCGGGGAGTTCAATTCTGATGAGTTATGGCAGTTATGGTGCTCTCCAGACTCTGTTACTACTAACAAATGGCTACGGGAGCGTGCAGAACGGTTAAAGCGGGAGATGACGATGACATCCGACCTGAACTTGATAAAGAGCTTTGCAATAAGTGATCAAAGCATCTGGCTCGATTTCGGAACGAATAAAAGCTATTACAGGAATATGATGCGACTTTTGTCAGAAGGGGCTGAGGCTGCGCAATTGAGGAGATTCCTGAATGTCGAGCTCCTCTCCGCCACTGACGGCTGCGAGATTCTGGATTCAATCTATGTGAATTCCGGAATAGAGAGAGGTCGGATAAAGAGGAGTGTGGTATCGAATACAACTGCGAAAGCCGCATTACTCGAAGATGCTTGTGTCTTCAATTCCCGATTGAACAGAATAAACGGTAAAAACTGTGTTGTTTATAACCTCGTTGACTGCGATTCTGTGGAGCTTAATGACTGTGTGCTGGTGGATGTCTTTCATCCAGCCAGGGGTAGGATAAGACTCAGGTTCCCAATAGGTAAGGAGAGCAGACCTAAGGAGGAGTGGTGGTCCTCACGCCTGCCCGGGAATGAATATACATTGAGCGAAGTTGCAGCTATGACCAGGGGTATTACTGATGAAGAGATGCAGTCCACCAGGCTAAGACATGCACGGCTGGCAGATGCAATCATGTCTATGTCTGATACAGATACAGATACTCATACAGAAGCAGTGAGGGTGAGGGTAAAAGTGAGAGATATGATTGAGCACCCGATGAAGCTCAAGCCCCTCATCGTAAACAAGCCCTGGGGCTATGAGTTATGGTGTGCCTCACCACGGAACTATATCGAAGGTGAGGAATTTACGCTCTGTGAACTCAATACTTTCTTCTCAGAAGCGATATTCGGCATGAGAATGGAGGAATTCCCACTGATAGTGAAGATAATAAAGGCAGATGAAAACCTTTCGGTACAGGTACATCCTGATGACCGGTATGCACGCAAGATGGGTGATGTAATGGGCAAGGAGGAGGCATGGTATGTTCTCGAAGCGAAAGAGGATGCGAGGATTTATTTAGGATTCCGGGATTCTCTACGCAGTGGTGAATTCCTGGAACTGGTAAAAAGAGGCGAGATATTGAACTACATGAATTCGTTTTATGCTCAACCCGGCGATATCTACCACATCCCTGCCGGTGTCATACATGCCCTGGGCGCGGGTACAAAGGTATATGAAGTGAGTACCGCGTCAGAAAGGACATTCAGAGTCTATGATTATGGCAGGGGCAGGGAGTTACATCTAAATGATGCTATGAATGTACTTAGATTTGAAGTGCCACGGGGATTGAAGCATGGAGGAGGGCATCTGCGGGGTAAACATCTGGATTTGAGGCTTATCTCTGTTCATAATAGTAATGATAATGGTATGAATCCGGGCATAAATATGGGTATGGACATAAAGAATGCAGGTGTCCTCACCTGTGTAAGGGGGCAGGTAACTCTGGTCGGTGATGCAAAGGTAAAACTGCCATTAAAGACCTTCGAGACCGCACTCGTGCCTGTACCTGCAACTGTGAGCAGTGGTAGTGCCAGTGGCAGTGGCATCAGACTGGAAGGTGAAGGTGACCTTATATACGCCAGTTTTATTAGCTCTTAGGATTTTATATGTAATGTTTGTTGGCGTTGGCATTGCTGTTGCTGTGGTGTAGTGCAGTGGAGTGTGAATGTAAAGTTGAATGAAGTGGCTGAATAGAATCACAGGCAGAGCTGTAGCTGAAATACCCTCTATTGTAGCGTTCCATGAGATGGATACATGGCTGGAGAAGGTTTCTGAGTTGTTATTCCGTGGTCTGGGCACGAATACGATGGCACTGTATGAAGAGATAGCGGATAAACGTGAGGAACTCAAGCAATACATCTCTGAATTGCGTAATGCTGAGCCGAAGGCGGATATGCCAGCACAGATTACAAAAATAGGACTTCTGAGCCGTGATAAAATGGTAAAGCTCCTTTACTCTCTCTGTGACAAGATAGTCATACCATCTCAAACTGACTATAAGACTGTTCTGGATTTCCATAATATGGCTTACCACAGTATAGAGTCGGTACTGGCGAAGATATTTAAGAATATCTATTATGTTCGCTCGCTGTTTCCTGATGAGGTCAGGGAAGTTGAAACTAATCTTAATCAGCTAAGGGATATTCTTGACCGACTGATAGCGCCAATGAAGGGTAAGGAGACTAAGGTTATAGATTTGAGTCGTGTACATGCATTGATACAGAGAATAAGAGAACAGATGGCGGAGATAGAGTCAGAAAAAGAGAAGATTCGGGCAGAAGAGGAAGAGAGGGCAGCCATCAAGCACGAGATAGAGCTATCAGAGAGGAAATTACAGGTGATCGAGGAAGAAGCGGAATGGAAGCGGCTAAAGGAGTATGAGGCGGAATTAACAGCCATAGGGGAAGAACTGAACACACTAAGACAGGATATAAATAATCTGTTCACTCCTTTACAGAAGCCACTCAGCCTGCTGAAGAAGCAGGACAGGACCGGACGGATTAATCTCTCACCTACTGTACGAACGGTGATAACATCCATTCTGTCATCTCCGGTTCAAGCGTTGAATGAGGATATAGAAGATTATCTCCGGTCTATAAGGGCAGTAATCCTTGAGATGGACGCTCTGAAGGAACGTACGCGGGATAGAGCACTGAAATGGATAGACCATCTCTTGAATACCGACACTGACCTATCGGGTATCAGGGCGAGGTATGAGCTTTTATCATCAAGGGCAGAGGAGGTCAGGAGTAAACTATCAGCGTTGGAGATAACAAAGGAGAAGGAAGGGCTCGAGCATGCAATCACAGCAGCCAGAGGGCAACTCACTCGCCTGGATGATTTAATAGCTAAGAGAAGACGGGGTATAGAATCGCAGGAGAAGGAACTGGTAGCGAATGAGATATTACTCCAGAAGGAACTGGAAGAGATTACAGGTAAGAGGATAGAAGTCAAGTTTGAATGAAGATGAATGATTTTTATTTTTCTGATACATAGGTTTAGGTGGACAATCCACTTATTTGCGAACTCCATATAAGGAGTACCGCGGTTCTCGCAATCTCATTTGAGGCGCCTATCACATCACCGCTCACCGTACCGAATTTCGTACCACCGATATATGATATGATAATGGCAACAGAAACACCGATGAAGAGACTGAAGAGACTGAAGACCCTGAGTGGATAAGTGCGTGAGATAAGAGGTATAGAAGCTAAGAGTAAAGAGCAAGTGAGAGCGATAAGATAGCCTCGCAAAGTGCATGACTTTATAAACAGCGCACCTATCCCCCAGCCTGTATCAGATTCAGATTGAAATCGCTTACCCACCAGCATACAGGTATTCATGCTCAGCTTCGCTGCGAGCTCTGCAATTATGAATACGGGATAGCAAAAATCATGCGCCACTATCTCTTTTATCGCTATGAAGTTCAACATCAGAATAACGAAAGTGGCAAATAGTCCTGCTATACCTATCTTCTCGTCCTTCATCGCCTTTATCCTCTGCTCCCTGTTACCGCCTGCCATCAACCCATCAAAGAAATCAGCAAGACCATCCAGATGCATCAGACCCGTAATAAAATAAAGACAGAGGAGAGTTAACAAAGCAGCTATACCCGGGCTTATATTCACTCTGAATAATAAAACAGCGATGATAGTCAGAGGCAGAGCGATGACAAGAGCAGCGAACGGGAACAGATAACTCAAGGCTGCCACTTCCTCTATCCTTGGCTCTTTACCCGCTGGTACCGGTATCGGTATCCGGGTCAGGAAACTGATTATAGCCCGCATGGAGATGTATCTAAAAATGAGACAATTTCAACTGTCTCGCTACACAGACCTCTCCTGGTATCTCAACCGGATATCTCTCATTCAGACAGCCCAGGCAGAGATTATTCTTACTTATCCCTATGGAGTCTATCAGACCCTGGAGGCTGAGATAGCCGATGGAATCGGCATTCAAAAATTTACGGATCGCTTCCATACTCCTATTCGATGCCAGCAGCTCATCTCGCGTTGGCGTGTTGATACCGAGATAACAGGGTGCTATTATCGGCGGACTGCCGATCCGTAAATGCACCTTTTTTGCTCCTTTTTTCTTCAGAAAAGTCACTATTTGCCTGGATGTGGTACCCCTCACGATGCTGTCATCCACCAGCACGACCTGCTTACCCTCTACATTCCGCTTCACCACATTCAACTTCAACCTCACTGCGATATCCCGGTAGCTCTCATCGGGCATGATAAATGTACGACCAACATACCTGTTCTTTATAAAGCCCTCCATATAATCCAGTCCAGAACGCTTCGCATAGCCAATGGCGAACGTAATGCCCGAATCAGGCACAGGAGAAACGATATCTGCCTCTATTCCGTGTTCCTCTGCCAGCCTCTCTCCTATCTTCAGCCTCACATCGTAAACCAGTCTCCCATCCAATACTGAATCGGGTCTCGCGAAATAGATATACTCAAATACGCAATGGGCAGTGTTTATCCCGCGATACAATTGATAACTCTCCAATCTCCTGTTCTTATTTGTGTTGTGGATTATCAATACCTCGCCGGGTCTTACATCCCTTATCAAATCACCACCTGTGGTATCTATCGCACTGCTCTCTGATGCCACTATATAGCCCTTATCATCGCTTAGCGTGCCGAAGCACAGGGGTTTTATGCCCAGCGGATCTCTAATTGCAATCAATGAATTATCCATCAGGATAACCAGAGAATAAGAACCCACCACCCGCCTCATTAATATCTTTACTGCTTCTATCGGGTCGTGACGCACAAGTTCCTTCGCCAATAAATGCGCTATCACCTCTGTATCTGTGTCTGAATGAAAGATTCTCCCCTCACGCTGCAATTCGCTCTTCAATTCCGCAGCATTGACCAGGTTACCATTGTGAGCAATAGCGATTTGCCCCTTATGATAATTCACAACCAGGGGTTCGGCATTTTCTGCCCTTGATGCACCCGTAGTTGAATATCTCACATGACCAATGCCAATGTTACCCTTACCCTCTAGCGATTCCAACCGACGAGGGGAGAAGACCTCATAAACGAAGCCCATACCTTTTATCAACGGTATATTCACACCTGATTCTTCTTCTTTACTTTTACTTTTACTCACTGCTATACCCGCCGATTCCTGACCGCGATGCTGAAGGGCATAAAGAGCGTAAAATATCGGTAGTACTGCGTCTCCCTCATCCAGAGCTATGCCAACTATACCACATCCTTCGCTCATAATTAATCGTTAATTAATCACCCAGCTTAAAATATGAACAAAGCGATTTCCGACATTCAAAAACCTCACCGGTTGTTGATGCTCTACAGGCCCAATCCCGATAAACGCGGGTATCAACCTCACCCCGGGCATAAGCCTCATGCCATCCTTCTGGCACGGGCATCTCCGCGTACAATCGCTGCCGCCACGCTTCGAGCAGCATTCGGCTCCTGTTCATGAAATCTGCGGCACAAATGACTCTGTGGTTATGGTGCCCCTGCTCATGCCCCGCAATCGAAGCTAAACTATCCAGCCAGCGCCGACCATATTCCGACCTGAGCAGATGATGGTCAAGAATCAGGGTATCCACACCCCTGGCGAGTCTAATTGCATTATGCCATGCGGCATTACGTTGTTTCTGTGTGAGATGTGGCAGATACAAAGGAGGACCAGAAGCGAGTACGATGGTTGGATGCCAGGCAAGAATAGTGGTTATAGCATCGAAATCGAGCAACTGGATGTCCGATGCATGTACAAATACCGACCTCTCATCTTCTATCCTCGTCATCATTACCATTCCTCCATGTTCGCTCCTCAGTCCATGAGGAACAGGGTGAGAGAAACTCAGAATACCATCATTATGCCCTTCTGCACTCCTTAACTCATCATGCAGTGCAATGCGTAGTGACTGTGCTCGATGTAACATGTGCTGCGAGAGCCCCCGGGGTCCTTTAGCCCAGAATCGAAGATTATGCCCCCGGCACAAATCGGCAACTATGGCAGCTTGAAGCTGAAACGGGTTCGCATCTACCAATGGCACATGGTCACCATGGAAATGACTGAATACAATATCTGTGGCATCTGCCATTGCCCTTGTTATCTTCTGTCGCACTACCTCGCCAACCGCGACCTGCAAGGGATGAGGTAGCAATCCATGACGATTGTAGCCGAGTGCCACACCGGGATCAATCACTATCTTCCGTTCGCCTACTTCCACCACGCAGCTCAGACCACGCACACCTAATGACTCTGTACCCAATATCTCAATTCGCATCCTTTCTATTTACTATTTGTATATACTACTATCAGTTATAAGATAGAAATAAGACAGAAAGCGTAAAAACAAACGAGAAAAAATAAAAAAATAAAGGAATGAATGAGATTTTTGTTTTTCAATTCACACAATTATCTTCTATATTCTATCTTCTCCGCAGATAAGCGATTACGAATACTGCTAACAGACACACGATAGTGAGCGCAACCCCGAATCCTGGTATTGCAGGTGTTGTAACAGGGGATGTAGGAGCAGTAGTCTCTGATGGTGATACTACCGGCGTAGTTGTTGGTATTGGCGTTGCTGTTTGAGCCGGTGTTGCTTCTGGGGATACGTTCGTTGCATTTGTTGCATTTGTTTCATTCGTTGCATTTGTTTCATTCGATGGCGTTGGCGTTTGGGTGGTGGTGCCACCTCCGCCTCCACTTTCGTTGACAGCTCCGCTCTCTCCTGGTGAAGGACTTGATTCCGGTGCTACGAAGCTAACCTGTGTAAAATTCCAACCTCCGCTCAGGCACCTCACGGTAACTGTGGCATTACATGTTTCATTCCCTGATAGCAGGGCGGTTGCCGTGCCATTGTCATCAGTGGTAACATTAATTGACTTGCCGGTGTTACTCTCGTTTGTTGCGTCAAAAAGCAGCCCGCAATTCGTCCATATTGTCAACGTCTGATTGGCTGCAGGCTCACCGCTCAGCTCGGTCTCGTTCGGCCATGTGACTATCACCCGAATTGTAGAAGTAGAAACACCATCTGCCTGTATCGTCTCCGGTTTTGCACTTATCTTCACCCAGTCGCTTGGCTTTGGCACTTCCTGTGCCCACGTGAATGCTGTAAGAACTGTCAAAATCACTGCAATGAAAATAATCGCCCAAGTCTTATCTGACATCTTTTTTTATACCTCCTATTTACTTCATTTGTTTTACAATATAAAAGATAAAATAGAACATAAAAAGATAACCCAAAACAAAATAAAGATGGATGGAGGAATAAGGTTTTTACCTCATTCCCATCCCTTTCTTCCTTTTTAAAAAAAATTATGCAATCTTGTATATCCAGTATGCCTGCCCTGGCTGAAGTTGCACCCTGATATTTGGTGGCATCGGCCAGAAATCACCGTAGGGGTATCCATTCATGTACCGCCAGATCTGTACGTTATCCAACCACGATACTGAAATACTCTCGTTACCTACGCCTATCAGATTCCAGCCTGGCTGCAACGTTGGTTTTATATCACTCCACTCCAGCCGTACACCCTCTCCGTATATAGTGATCGTCTTCGGTGCCCACGGGTTATATACATAGTAACCCTTTCCAGCCTCGAGTTCACTTGGTCGGCTCCAGCCACTGGTCGCATTGTAGCTCCAGACTTCCACGTCTCTGCCGAAGATCGCTTCTGGGTCTCTATTCTCGGGCAGTACAGGTAGCGATAGATAGTTCTGAAGTGCCTTGAGCTGGATGGTGAATCTATCAGCACCTGGTGGTGGCGGAAGCAGCGGATTCTCATTCACGTAAATACCCGTGCTATCTGCGGGGTTGAATGAGAATGCGAATCTGTTTGGTACACTATATGACTGTTCCAGGTTCAGGTCGCCCTTTGCATTTGGTGCAATGAACGAAGTAGTAATCAGGTAGCTGCCGGGGTATTTTCTTGTATCTGGCTGGTAGACCTGATATTCACCACCAATGTACACATTTGGATTCACAGATGGTGTCTCAGGCAGTTTGAATGTAGTGTACTCGTCAGGCAATGTCTGGATGTCATACTTCGTCCAGCTCTCGTATGCTTCGCTATCCGCAAACAGAGTCTCATTCAAGATCTCCAGCAGATTCGTTGAATACCTTGGCTCTGCCTCCTCTTCCTTCCACTCGAAGTCTAACGGTGCCACGTTGCTTACTATTCGCTCGTCAACATCGTTCGCAATCCAGTGTTCGCTGTCGAAGATAGTGAATTTTGTTGGCAGCGGCATTGGTATCCCGCATTCGCAGCACTGCCAGCCATCCGGTACTGCATTTGTTACATCTCCCGGATAGAATGGACCACCATAGTCCTCCCAGAGCTGCCAGTCAGATGGTATCTCTGTTTCCATATCTCCATCGGTGTCTATAGGCACCGCACGGAAGTACTTCAGCCATGCGTATGGCGGATACTGCATCGTCAGATACCGGTCTGCACACGGGAAGTACTCGATACCAGGAATACCATTTGGATCACCGTATGGCCATTTATCAAGCAGCTTCAATGGCTGCCATAGCGCCACATCTGTATCGTCCACAATCTTGTGCACCATGTTCATCGGCGGGAGTACTGGTATTGGTGTACTGTGAGCAATTCTCTGTATGTACTGTGAGTCAGCACATGATCTCCACTGTTGCAATAACTCTCCTTCGCCCTTCGGGAACGGAGTTCTGATTGTGATGTACTTGAACTTCTCACAGCCGTTTGCCAGGTTTCCATCTTCATCAAAGACTTCTATCGCCGCGATTTCATAACGCACACCATCCACGTAGAATATATCGCCCCGCTGAAGTTCTTTACCCACTGTTATCATCGCTTTGCCACCCTTTAGTCGCCCATCATAGCGGGCATACCATGTCCTGTCCGGGTGCTTTGGCGTATCATAGTCATTGTTGTGCCTATCGTAGAATCGGGTCGTGTTCGATATCCCATACCTTGGACTTGGGTCCATGATCCCATCTTTATTGCCGCAATACTTTATCTCCACACTTGGTTCATCGGTAACCTCATCAAAGCCCTCAAACTTCAGTGTATGATCCATGAACTCCACTTTTTGATTCGCACTCATGATGTACGTCTTCTCCAGCCTTATTGTTCCATTGGTTGTCTTGTGCAGAGTATTTAGCAGATCCGCTGGCGAGCAATTCACGTATGAGAGCATTACGAGGTTATCCATTGTGGACTCGACCCCTTCATTCTCAAATGACTGTAATCCCTTTGCCTTACCATCTGATAGGTCTGCTACGATTGGGAACGGGAACCAACTCCGGTTTGCATCTGCATGCCATGGCTTCTTGTCCTGTGAATCAATGAGCATGTATGTCGTCTCAGTCACAATCGCATGTTCTCGATGCACAGGCTCATGGTCACCATAGAACTCGTACTCTGGTACATACCATACCCGCAGGTATTCTTTCAGGTCACAGTCTTCTCCCTGGGCATGCATCGGATACTCCGTGCTGTAAGGCAGTATAGCAGCATTAAAGGTAATAGAATCCTTTCTTATTGATGTTGGATTGAAAGGCTCTTCCCAATTTGTATACTGCTCTATATTGCACTCATTCCGAATACCGATCGTGCTTGCATTGCCATGCCCGTACACCCGGATAGTGCCACTTTTGATTTCATCCTTGTAGTTCACATAGATGTCATCGTCAATGCCACCATGTTCGGGGTCAGGATCGTATGAGAACGCCACCCTTTTGTGCGGCAAATCTCCCTCTGCCTGTGGCGCGATCAGTGAGGTTGTAATCAGGTAATCTCCGTATAAGTCTCTATCTTCCGCTGCTTTTATGTCTGGCAGCTCAGGTAGTACGAATTCGGTGTACAGGTCGGGAAGAGACTGGATATCGAGTTTAGTCCATGATTCCACGAGCCGGCCTTCTACTTCTACCCTTATCTTCTCCCTGATCTTATCCATGAAATCATGGTAATCTTCGGCATGCACATAGAACCCTGGAGATTCCTGCCATGGCTGCGGATACGCCAGCTCTTTCAGGAAGTCCTGGTCTATATCCATTCCAACACCGAGTGTATTCACCACATCGAAACCCTCACTTAGCGCATCATTCCTCGCATTCCGTACATTCTCTTCTGAATCCCCACCCGTCGGGTAGCCATCGGTTGAGAGATCAATCACCTGTATTCCGGAGCTATCACTGGGTAAGTTCTCAATCGCTACTCTAAATGCCCCACTCATGTTTGTATTACCCTTCATCTGGGTAATGTTCATGATGTCATCTGCTACCAAACTCGCGTTATCCGGATCAATTATGGTGAGTGGAACCTCCATACTGGCATTGCTGGAGAACTGAATCACACAGACACGTACTGTACCATCCTGGGGAACCACATTCGGATCTTTCACAGCCTCAGCCAGTCCCTGCTTCTGCAATTCGAAATCTTGCTGAGTGATACTCTGGGAACCATCAATCAGGAAGAACAGGTCCACTCTTTCTGTGCTGGTAACAGCACCAGACCACTTCTCCTGCAGCTTCTCGAGCAGATTCGTAGAGTACCGCCGCTCAAAGTCCTCTGCAATGTATGTGATGTTTAAAGGCCCAACATCGGGTATTATTCGCTCATCAACATCGTATGCTATCCACTCGCCATCATTGTCTGTATCAAGTTTTGTACCTGCATAGTCCTGTTTCGTCCAGTTTCTCTCCTCCGATACTCTTGTCCACAGTGGTATGTCAATATCGTCAACCATGTAATGCTTCTCGTTGAACGGTGGTAGAACAGGTATAATCTCAGAGGGCTCTATACATTCGATGGACTGAGAGGATACAACGCTCTCCTCTGGAATAGCTTCAATACACTTTGGTAACTTTGTCCTCAGAGTTATGTACTTCAGGGCATCTGCGTTAGAATCGCCTGTAGTGTCAAGAACCTCAATCGCTGTCACATCGTATCTCACACCATTGACGTAGAAGACATCACATGGTTGGAGTTCCTTACCAAGATATATAATATTACTGTTCTCACTGTCCCGTCTCACATACCATGTCCTTATCTGTCCAGCGGCTGGGTCGTGGTTCGCGGTGGAATACATGTTATTATGCCTATCGAAGTACATCTTCGCTCCTTTTTTCAGTGTAATCCAACCTTTACCCGCATCATCATCTCTGTTCCCCGCATACCAGACTCTTATAACATAGTCATGGCCGTTAATTGCAGTCACTTCCAGCTTATGGTCGAGGAACTGGACTTTATCCCCTACTCCCAGATTCCTGAAGCCTTTCTCAATCTCAATCCGCCCATTCACCGTCTTCCCATACGGCACTACTGAACCGCTGACATTCGCGAGTCTTGTGAGCTCCCCCTCGGTACTCTTCGACATACAGTTCCACGCACCCAATCCTGGCTGAGAAGATATCTCGCAGGTTGGAAATGCAAAGTGTGTATTGCCCGGTTGCCCGGATGTCGGCTTATATTGTGTATTTATCAGCATGTAGGTATATTCCATGTTTATCGTTGGATGTGTATAGTTCTTCCTGGAACCCCAGTACTTACCACAGGGTTCGTACCACGCCCTAAGGAATATCTTCTCACGCGCATTCTCACCATTTTTTACACCAAACTCCTCCTCAAGCAGTGCGGGGTTAAAAGTAATGGAATCCTTTGGTATCACCGTGGGGTCGAATGGCTGCGTCCAATTAGTATATCGTTCGGGTGCATTACCATCTGGTTGGACATCACCGTATATCCTGATAGAAGATGGCGCCCCTCCCTCCGGTGGTTCTGCCATCGCCGTAGGGACAATGGCGAATACCGAAGCGAGCATTATCACTGCCAGTGCTATTCCTATTATCCCTTTCGCTCTCTCATATTTTTTGTTGTTCACTTTTTCATCTCACCTCCAGTAATTTAGGATATCAAGGTTATATATAAAAGCATATGTTGAGAGCACATGTATTTTCTATATAACTTTAAATAGGGTGCTTTTCTGCTGGAGATAGGCTATCCCTTATCCCTCCCTATCTCCTCAGATAGAACTGGGTGCATGCGCGATCTTTATCAAAGCTTCGCGTTCTACAAAATGCAATTCACCGGTGACGATGAGCACATGCGGCAGGTCACCAAATTCATAGCCCTTCAGCGATGTTATATAATCGGCTTTCACCACCGCATCGTCAGAGCCTGCCCGCGCTATGCCCACCAGTAAAGAGCGCTTAAGCATTCCTCCACCCTTCTCACGCTCTACCGATTCCAGTAGCTCCAGCGCATCCGCTATGCGCATTCCGATATCAAGATAGAGGAGTGTATGGAGTCCTCGCTCAGTGTTATCCTCTATCGTCTCATAGGGTACATGGGATATAACACCCTTATATGGTGGTGATACCGTTGCGGACTTACCAAATTTGTAGTTCTGAAGCCCGCATAGACCCGCAGCTGCAGATGCGATAGAAGCCGCATGTACTATCCGTGTCTCTATCCCTCTCTCAATCGCCCTCAGCCGCAGATCTACATGCGTAGTAGCAATCATGGCATCGCCACCACTGAGTAAGACCACTTTCTTGCTCTTCGCGAGTTCCAGAATCCCCCCCTCTGCGTCCTCTTCCAGCTCTTCACGCTCCAATAGCGAGATCTTTCTGCCATAAGCATCCTCCAGCTTCTCTATCGTACGCGCTCCCGCGGGGGATGTATAGAACTCTGCATAGACCACATCCGCATCTCTTACCGCTTCCAGACCTTTCAATGTTATATCCTTCGGGTCATACAACCCGAGTCCGACGAAGGTCAGCATTGCATGGATTTGTTTATGTACGCATTCTAAACTAAATGTAAATCTAAATATTCAAGGTATACGTAAGTAACCGTAACATAAGGATGTAGATGTAATAATGTACCTTCAATTCAAGCGAGAAGTTGAGCATATACTGAAAGCTGCACTGGCTGATGCATCATACGAATATGAATATAGCAGCCTGGGGTTAGAAGAGAGTGAGCATGCTGATATCACATCTCGAATTGCTTTCACCTTGGCTGCCAGATACAGAAAACCGCCTGAGAACATCGCTGCGGATATCGTCCGCCATATTATTATACCAGCTCCGACTGAGCGAACACTTGTATCAAGAGCAGTCACCTCCGGTCCTTACATCAACTTCTACGTCAATGATTCTTTTCTCGATGGCACGTTGAGACGGCTAAAAGGTGGTGGAGGTAATACAGAGAAGAGGCATGATAAAAGTACAAGGATAATAATCGAACATACCTCTGCGAATCCTGATGGACCCCTGCACATAGGACATCTCAGGAATGCTATCATCGGCGATGTACTGGCACGAGTATTAACTTATTCGGGCTACCAGGTGGAGACGCAGTATTATGTGAATGATATGGGCAGGCAGGTAGCGGTTGCGGTATGGGGTGCTTCCAGATTGAAGCTTGAGACGCGAAAGAAGGGGGACTATGCGATAGTTGATGTTTATATTGCAGCCAATCGATTGTTAGAGGCTAATGCAGCTTATCGTACCGAAGTGGATGCGCTGATGAGGCGATATGAAGCAGGAGATGAGGAAGTGGTAAAGCGCTACGAGGAGGTTGTTCAGAGATGCCTCGCCGGTATTAAGGCATCATTACAAAGGCTGAATATCCATCATGACCTGTTCGTATTTGAGAGTGAATTTGTGCGTAGTGGTGCGGTGCAACATATAATAGAGGAGTTAAAGCGAAAAGGAGATATAAAATCCGAGGGCTCTGCGCTCATACTTCACTTAGATGGAATAGAGAAGGGACTGGTGATTCAGCGTGCAGATGGAACTTCACTCTACACCACCCGTGACCTCGCGTATCATCGCTGGAAGAGCGAGCGATGTGACCGTATGATAGATGTGCTGGGTAAGGACCATGAACTGGTATCGCAGCAATTGCGAAAAGCACTGCTATTATTGGGTGTAAAGGCGCCAGAATTTGTCATCTTTGAGTTCGTATCTTTACCCTCTGGCTCTTTATCCACACGCGCAGGCAGGTATATCTCGGCAGATGAGCTGATGGAGAAGATAGAAGCGCGTGCATACGAGGAGGTAGAGAAGCGAAGAAGGGACCTGAGCGAAGATAAGAAGCGCGAGATAGCAAGAATGGTGGGGATAGGTGCATTACGTTACGATATGGTGAAAGTCTCGCCAGAGAAACATATAGTGTTCAACCTCGAGGATGCTCTGGACATAGAGAAGAAAGGCGCACCTTTTATTCAGTACGCCCATGCTCGTGCATCCAGTATATTACGCATGGCAACTGACCGTGGCTTTAAAATTGATTCTGCCGATGCCGATGTGGCTCTGTTAAGGGATAAGAGCGAGGTGGAATTGATAAAGAAGCTTGCAATGTTTGAGTATGTAATGGAGAGTGCGGCTTCTGAGCTGAAACTGCATAAGGTTGCCAGATACGCGAGAGAGCTCGCTGAAGTCTTCAATATCTTTTATAAGAATTGCCCTGTACTGAATGCAGAAGAAGAATTAAGAGAAGCAAGATTGGTGCTTGTAGATTGTACGAAGCAGGTTTTATGTGAAGTCCTCTCTGTGCTTGGTATAGAAGCGCCAGAGGAGATGTGATTGCGATGGTGATAGCCGGGAAATTGTTCATGATTGAAGGAGGGGGAGAAGGAAGGGGGAAGGGAGATATAGCATTGCCGAGGATAGCGAGCAAATTAAAAGATTACAGGCGAGAAGATAAGGAGCAGGATATTCGGTTGATCACCGAGATAAAAGACCTGCACCTGACCGGTGACTTACTATCTGGCACTTTCGTACAGGACGAGCTCATGGGTGTCTATCATCATGGCGAGTTGATACATGTACCACGCACGCTGGAGGCGCCTTTCTTCTTTGTTGAACAGCCGGATAAACACAGAGTTGTGCTCACCATTATGGAGAAGAAGACAAGAGCGAACAATATCGCTAATCAGTTGAGCAAGATACTCTTCATGACCACATCAAGGATAGTAGAAGCGAGGATAGAGCCTTCTCGATTTGTTCATTTCCACGAGGATAACTTTGAGGATACAAAGGTGATCTTCTTCGACGATGTTGATATTCCAAACGTGAAGAAACTTTCGCTTTATGGCTCCGCTCTGGCTGATACATCGCTTTATGCGGAACATTTGAAGCACGGTAAGATCTGGTATATCGTGTTGAAGTCCAGAAGGTATGGGTTAGTGGTGGGATTAACCCGTAACGGTGTTGTAACGATCTTCAGTAAGGCAACGAAGGACGATTTTATAAACTACGTCCGGGATGAGGTCATTAGTCTGGTTTAATTTGGTGTAACTTCAGAATAGAATAGGAGAGAAGATCAGGTAAAAAATGATTATATCGGTAGCGAGTGGTAAAGGAGGCACCGGTAAGACGACAGTGGCTGTAAATCTCGCTCTCTCGCTCTCAAACGATGCAGATGTCCAACTACTGGATTGCGATGTCGAAGAGCCAAACGCATATATATTCTTCAATCCGAGCGCTGAGAATGAGGAAGTGAAACCGGTGCACAGATTGATACCAGAGGTTGATGAGGAACACTGTGATTACTGCGGTAAATGCGCTTCTGCATGTGAATATAACGCGATTATTGTACTGCCCGGGCAGCTCAAGGTCATGCTCTTCCCCGAATTGTGTAATGGCTGCGGTTTATGCACCATGGTCTGTCCGCGAGATGCGATTAGAGAGGTGCCACATGAGATAGGGGTTATCAGGCGATACAGAAGCGATAGCATAGAACTCATTTACGGCGTGCTGAAGATTGGTGAGGTAAGAGCAACACCATTGATAGACCGTGTGAAGGAGGAGCTCAGACCTGAGAAGATGGTGATAATCGATTCCCCGCCTGGTACTTCATGCCCGGTCATTGCGGCTGTTCAGGATAGTGATTACTGCATTCTTGTTACAGAGCCCACACCGTTTGGACTGTATGACCTGAAACTCGCAGTTGAAGTCCTCAAGCTATTGAAGATACCTTCTGGACTGGTGATAAACAAAGCAGGAGTTGGAGACCGGGAAGTATATAAGTATAGTGAGGCGGAAGGAATCCCGATTCTGCTTGAAATCCCATATAGCGAGGCGATGGCGAGATACTATTCAGAAGGTATGCCGATTGTAGCGGCGATGCCTGAATGGAAGAAGCGTTTTGCGGATATGATAGAGGAAATAAAGCTGAAAGTAAAGGAAAAGGTAAAGGCAAAGGAGAAGTGATGGTGAAGCAGCTAACAATAGTGAGTGGTAAAGGAGGTACTGGAAAGACGACAGTTGTGGCATCATTCGCATCACTTGCAGCGAACAAGGTCATTGCTGATTGCGATGTGGATGCGCCGGATCTCCACCTGCTGCTGCATCCCGAGGTGATGAAACGGACCGAATTTAAAGGTGCAAAATTGGCAGAGATGGACAAGACCAGGTGTATAGAATGTGGTAACTGTGCATCTGTATGCAGATTCCATGCTATCTCCGATACACCCTCCGGGTTCGCACTCAATCCCGCACGGTGCGAGGGCTGTGGTGCATGTGTGTTTGTCTGTGAACAGGAAGCGATTAGACTGAGAGAGCGTATTTCTGGATATACATTAGTATCACGGACGAGATATGGAACGATGGTGCATGCGCAACTGAGCATAGGGGAGGAGGCATCCGGTAAACTTGTTACTGCGGTTAGAACGAACGCCCGGCAAGTAGCGGAAGATGAGCACTGTGAGCTTGTACTTATAGATGGATCACCAGGCATTGGTTGCCCTGTGGTTGCTTCGCTCACCGGTGTGGATCTCGCACTCGTGGTCACGGAGCCTACGATGTCCGGACTGTATGACCTCACGCGAATCATTAACGTAGCCAATCACTTTGGAATTCGTTCAATGGTGTGTATCAATAAATACGACCTAAACGAGGCAAACAGCCGTAAGATAGCAGATTTCTGCCACCAGCAGGGCATACCGGTAGCAGGTAGAGTCCCCTATGACTCAATAGTTACAGAAGCGATGGTCGAAGGCGTACCACTTGTTGAATATTCAAATGGAGCGGTATCGAAGGCGATAAGAGCTATGTGGAGCTATATAAAGTATATTCTATAGAGTAGAGTCAAGTCAGGTCAAGTCAGGTCAAGTCAAGCCAAAGCGAAAGGTTTATAAGACCTGTAATACGGTTTTATTACATATGTGTATTGCAGGTTAGTGAAGTGAACAAAATAGATGGAAGTTCGGGTCTGACTGCATTGGTACTATTATTACTATTCACGTTCACGTATACCGAAGTAGCAGTCACTGCATTACCGGTAACCATACTTGTTCAGCCCGAAGAGGGTAGCATTAACACCTCGATGGTTGTATCTGCAGTTGTAACAACCCGGAGAGACTGGACATTCAACATCAACTGGAGCTATCGGGTAAATGCTTCCAGCGAAAATCCAATGTCTTTCGGGTCAGCAGTAAACCGAAGTGC
>Ga0190332_1000064_pt1 | contig 21110 bp, 21 predicted proteins | sample 48720456_MG_FD_161679 | JGI IMG/M metagenome (GOLD analysis project Ga0190332, IMG submission 161679) | Hydrothermal vent sediment bacterial communities from Southern Trench, Guaymas Basin, Mexico - 4872-04-5-6_MG | ecosystem: Environmental > Aquatic > Marine > Hydrothermal vents > Sediment ... | reverse complement strand
AATAAAAATAGATGAAAGAATAGAGAAAAGGGCTAAAAACTTTGAGAAGTCAGGTATACAATCATTTGATGCTTTACATTTAGCATGTGCAGAAACAAAATGTGATTTATTGATTACAGTAGATAGAAAATTTCTAAGAAAAGCTAAAGAGATAACAGATTTGGATATAAAAGTAATAAGTCCATTAGAGTTATTAAAAGAGGTTTTATATGAAAGAGATGAGTAATTATCAAAGTAACATAGAGGTTCAACGAAAAGGCTATCAAATTTTAGCAAAAGAATTAGGAGTGGTAGATTTCATAAGGTTTATCCAAGAATTTGAAAAGGGCAGTGGCAATTATACAGAGGATAGGCATGAATGGCAGGATGCATATTCTGTAGAAGATATATTAAAGGAAATAAAAAATAAAAATTTCTAACAATCGGGTGCACTTGACCGCTATTGGGTATTGGGCTGACGCTCCATAGCGGCAGGTGAACTTGGTCGTTAGGTGTAAATAATTTACAGCATTGCAAGGCCTTACAAAAAATGATAGGTTATTAAAAAAGTCTATCTAGAGGTATAGGTAATGAAAATAAAAGTAATCATAGAAAAAGGTGAAGATGGCTATTTTGTGGCACACTGTCCATCATTAAAAAGTTGCTGGAGTCAGGGAAAAACAGAGGAAGAGGCACTAAAGAATATTCAGGAGGCAATAGAGTTATATTTAGAACCAGATGAAGAGCTGGTAAAAGACGAAAACCACAGAATTTATGAAATAGCAGTATGAAACTTCCTTTATTATCAGGGCAGGAGGTATTGGCAGCATTAAAACGGATGGGATTTAAAGAAGTGCACAGGAAAGGCAGTCATGTAAAGATGAAACACCCTGATGGTAGGAAGATAGTTTTTCCCTATCATAATGAAGTTGATAGATATACTCTAAAAGGTGCTTTAAAAGATGCAGGGATAAGTATTGAAGAGTTTCTAAAAAATCTTTAAGCAAAATTTGCACGAAAGAAGGTGATAAAGAGCTAAATGGAATTCATAAAAGTCAATAAAAGTGCAAGCCCTTTGGGCAGCACAGATTAAAAGAGCACCTAACAAATCATTCCAGCGAACGGCAAAAACGCCGCCGCTGAATTTGGTCGTTAGGTGTGAAAGAATCTTATGGGAATGTTTCAAAAAATTATTAAAGAATATGGTGGTTTTGAAACAATAAAATCCGTTATAGGAGAGAATAAAATAAATAAATTCTCTGAGAGACTATACCAAAGTTATTGTAAAGAATTTGAAGGTAAATCATATTTAAAAAACGTGGAATGGATTTTAAGGCACTACAACTCTTCAAAAAAAATCACGCTAAGTGTTTTGTTTTTTACCCAGGCCGAATTTCTCTTAGACAAAAACTGCAAAAATATTGCTTATTATGCATTGTACTATTCATTGCTAAATTCCTTTTGGTCAAACCTCATTCTATTACCCTATTTAACATTAGATAAAGTTAGAAGAATTTCACATAGTAAAATTTTTAAATATGTTGATAATTATTTCGTTAAAAAAGAAATATACGAATCAAGAGCTATAGAGTTACTAAACGAACTTAGGATGATACGAGAATTATACAGTTATCATTTGCCAATTGGGGGTTCAATTGTAAAAGAAGGGAGTGAGTTACACATTGATAAAATTTATCATGACCTTAAAGGACTACTTCCGGTAGTTTTGCAAGTTAGCAACATGCTTTCTTATCTTTCTCATTATGCATGGGATAAAAAAGTGGGGCGACCTATAGACAAATACGCTGAGCATCAAACAGAAGTGGATGAAATGTTTTTTTCGTTCATCGAGCATACCGATTATCTTGGCAAGCATTGTGTCATTGATGACGATGATTACTACCGCCAAGGCTATCTTTTGCGAAAATGGCAAACTCCATTTCCAATTAGTTGGTTTATTACAGAAAAAATGTGTGAAGATTTGGAATGTGGCTGGGAGCAGCCAGAAGAAAATCCAGATGGTTACGATATTAACATCGTAACACAATATTTAGCAAATAACATAGACGCATTTTAAGACCTAACAAGCAGGTGCACCTGACCGCTATTCCGCCGGCCTGCGGGATTTCTTTTATAGTAATGCGGATTTTGGGCTATACTAGAATAAAACCCATTCCATAATGCGTTTACACAAAAATGCTCAATTGAAGGATTATTATTTAGATAACTCCAAAGAAACATGACACTTCAGCTGGGCAAGTGGATACCTAAATAGGAAGCGGTTTTCCTTTTAAATTATCTAATTTCCGCCTCAAGTGAACCTTTTCCTTTTCAAGTTGGGATAGTTCCATCCTTAACTTATTTTTTTCTTCCTCATTAGCACTTTCCATCTGTTTTTTTAATAAATCTATTTTTTTGCCTATTTGATATAATTCTTGGGCTGTTTGCCGAATAGACATAATTTTTTCTCCTTAATGTCTAAATGCACGTTCTCCAGTATAGACCATAGCTACTGGTGGTTTGGCCTCATTACAGGCAACTATGGATTCAAAATCCCTAATAGAACCCCCTGGTTGAGCAATAGCGGTAATACCTTCTTTAATGGCTACATCCACTCCGTCTCTAAAAGGGAAAAAACCATCTGAGACCATCACAGCTCCTTTAATTCCTCCATGTGCCTCTTTAGTCAAAAAATCAATCTCTTCTTTTTGACTTAAAGGACGCTTTCCCTCTGCTATTTCTTTTTCCAACTGTTTATAAGGAATATTATGTTTTTTAAAACAAAGAGCATCTGCATATTTGGTATATGCCTTAAAAATAGCAATCTCCCCTACCCCTACCCTATCTTGTTCACCAGTACCTATGGCCACCGTAGCTTCATCTTTCACAAAAATTACAGAATTAGAAGTAACCCCTTGCTCTACATACCAACCAAATAATAAATCCTTAAATTCCTTCTCTGTAGGAACTCGTTTAATACGGTATGTCTTTCCTTTATATTCCGTTTCTGCAGGATAAAAGTCTCTTTTAGATTTAATCCTGGTATATGGCGATTGTTGTAAAATAAGACCTCCATCCATTAAGCTTTTAAAATCTAACCAGGTTTTGTTTACATAATCCGCCAAATGTTCTATACGCTTAATCTCCACAATACGTAAATTCTTTCTCTGTTTTAATATATCTACTGCCCCAGAAGCATAGTCTGGTGCCGCTATCAATTCTACATAATATTGACTTATTTCCTGTGCTGTTTCTCTATCCAAACTCCGATTTACCACTACACAACCACCAAAGGCAGCAATCCTATCTGCAAAATAAGCACGGTGAAAAGCCTCAATTAAACTGCTACCATAAGCCACTCCACAGGGATTATTATGTTTTATAATTACCACCGCCGGTTTTGCCATAAGATAACGTAAAATTTGAAGACCACGGTCTAAATCAGTTAGATTAATCTGACTGGGGTGTTTTCCAAATTGGTGAAAGTCTTTTTCAGTTAAGGCACTCACCAAACCTTGACCAGGGCTAATAAAGTGGCAATCACCTAATATAATATTTCCGTTAATTAACTCATACAAGGCCGACATTTGATGAGGATTTTCACCATAACGGAGCCCCTTTTTTTCTCCATTTACCTTCCAACTCCTTTTTTGGTAAATAAGTGTTTGTCCACCAATGGAAATCTTTATTGTAGAAGGAAAACAATCAGTAACTAACTGTTTATAAATACCTTTGAAGTCTTTCATTTTCTGCCTAACTTTAAACAACCTAAAAACCCTTGTCAATAAAACGGCAAAATTTCCAAGACTTTCCCGAATTTTTAAAGGCTTTCTGAAAAGAAAGGTAAGTTCCTCAAAACCGTAATAACTTTAAAAGAAAAAGCCGTAAAGAGTAAAGCGTTAAAAGTAAACAGGCTGTTGAAAAAGTCATTTTTTTCTCAGACCCCTTCATGGGTTAACAAGAGCAAAATATTATCCGCAGGCTTGCCTGTGCAGGACATTGCTCCTCTACATTCCATAATCGCCTGAATTAGCTACACGAAATCCCATATACTCCTTAGCTTCACCAAATATAACCTTTGTATTGGTTGTTTCAGCTTTTAGGTAACAGTGATACCTCAAGATTAACTTCACCAACCTGTTTATAGCTTAGCAGATTGCTCCGTTAAGCCATCAAGACCAAGCCCTTTCAGGGTAGCTTTCGCCAGTCTTGATGGCACTCCGCAATCTGCTTTTTAAAAACTAGAGTTAGTTGAAGGAAATAAAATATTTTTCTTTCTCACCAACCTTCGATTTTTCAGGAGCACGCGGCGCAGCGCTGTCAAAGCCGTAAGCCCAAAGGGTGCGAAGTGAAGCGGAGCAGCTTTGACAGCAAGCGAAGCGGCGTGCTAAACTAGGGAACAGGTTGGGTTAAAGGTAATATACATCAGAGTTTTTCAACAAGCCCTAAAGTGTTAAAAAAACACACGCTTTACGCCTCACACCTTACGCATATGAGTCAGACAGACCAGTTTAATGTCAAATGTGGAGACCTGACCCCTGATTTTGATTTTCTTATTCCATTTATTGAACGCCAAAAATCCTTAATTCATCAATGTTTTTAAAGATTAACGCCTAAATTTTGGGGAATGTTCAAGCAAATTTTCCACTTGACAAAAAATTTTTTTTGCTGTAAGAGTGTCAAAAGGTGGTGAAATGAACCAAAAATTCCCACAGAAGCACAATAATGTATTTAGAGGAAGATATATTCACTCTATCGATGGAAAAGGGAGGCTCAGTATTCCCAACCATTTTAGAGAAGTATTGAAAAGGAAATATAAAGAAGAAGGAATAATGCTTACCAGCCTGGGTGTTTCTTTAGTGGCTTACCCTTTAGCAGAGTGGTCTGTCATTGAAGAAAAAGTGAGTAAGTTACCTCAAATTAAACCAGAAGTGAGAAAATTTCAATTATTATTTATCTCTGGTGCTGTAGAATGCACTTTTGACAAACAAGGGCGTATTTTAGTGCCACCTGCTTTACGAGAACATGCAGGGTTAAAGAAAGATGTAATTATTGCTGGAATGTTAAATAAATTTGAAATTTGGGATAAGGGGCGATGGGAAAAAGAAATGAAGCTCCTCACTGAAAATTTTGAAGAAATTAGCAATGTGATAGCTGATTTGGGTCTATGATGCATGGAAAATCAAAAACATATTCCTGTTCTGAAAAAGGAAGTTTTATTCTATCTCAATTGTGGTCCGGGGAAAATATTTGTAGATGGAACGGTAGGAGGAGGTGGACATGCTCAAGCCATTCTAGAGGCATCTGCTCCCAATGGTTTTGTTATTGGTCTTGATGTAGATGGAGAGGCTTTAATACAAGCAAAAAAGAAACTCGCCCCTTATGGAGAACGTTATATTTTAAAAAAAGGAAATTATGCCAGGGGGAGAGAAATCTTGAGTGGCTTGAATATAGAAAAAGTAGATGGATTTTTACTGGACTTAGGCATATCTTCTCTTCAACTGGCTGCCCCAGAAAGAGGCTTTAGTTTTCTTCATCCAGGTCCTCTTGATATGCGTATGGATAACACCGCTAGTGTCACTGCTTCTCAAATTATAAATCGGTGGTCACAAAAACGGATTGCAGAGATAATTAAACAGTATGGAGAGGAAAGATGGGCAAATCGTATTGCTCGCAAAATTACAGAAACACGGGTGAAAATGCCTATTAAAACCACCACTCAGTTGGCAGAAATAGTTGCTAATGCTATTCCTAGAAGAAACTGGCCAAGGCGCATTCATCCTGCCACCCGAACGTTTCAAGCCTTACGGATAGTAGTCAATCAAGAATTAGAAAACTTGAAACAATTTCTTAATCAAGTTTTGTCGCTACTTGCCCCAAAAGGCAGGGTAGTCATTATCTCTTTTCACTCTTTAGAAGACAGATTGGTAAAAAATGCTTTTAGAAACTGGGCAAAGGAAGGAAAAGTGGAGTTGTTAACCAAAAAGCCTGTGCAGCCCAGCAGAGAAGAATTGGCTATGAACCCAAGGGCAAGGAGTGCCAAATTGAGGGCTATAGAATTTAGGCTATAAAACCCTGATTTAGGGAGGGGAAAATGACTATCGCTGTATGGGCACGAGCAAATAGAAAAATTCGCACCTATTCATGGCAAATAAAATGGGTGGGGATCAACATCCTTATAATTCTTGTTGCTTGCTTGATTTATGTGTGGTTAAGTATGCACAGTATTCAGATAGGTTTTCAAATTACTGAAGCCATGCAAGTTCAAAAACGGCTTAAAGAGCATAATTATGCCTTGCGTTCGCAATGGGCTTATCTTACCTCTCCTAGTTATCTAAAAGGGCAAGCAGAAAAATTGGGACTTCAAGTCCCAGAAAACATTATTAAATTAAATGAAGGAAATTAAATTAAGAATTACAATTTTAGTGGGAGGCCTCATTTTTTTTACTTTCTGTATATTAATCCAGGCCTTTAGGTTACAAGTAGTAGATATACCGCCCTTAAAAAAAAACTTAACTAAAATCACTATCCCGTGCAAACGTGGTTTTATTTATGATAGATATAGAGAAGAATTGGCCATTACTGTGCAAAAACCCTCTCTCTATGCTTGCCCTAATCAAATAACTGAGCCCTATACTACTGCTAAGCGCTTGAGCAAAATTTTACACATAAAGACACAAAAATTACTAAAAAAACTAAAAAGAAAAGGAGAATTTATCTGGATTAAACGCTGGCTTTCCCAGAAAGAGGCAGAAAAAATAGAAAAATTGAATATAAAGGGACTTGCTTTTAAGCCCGAGAATTGCAGACGTTATCCTCATGGTTTTTTAGGAGGCCAAGTGTTGGGTTTTGTAGGGCTGGATGGTAAAGGTCTGGAAGGTATAGAATGTAAGTTTGATTACCTTTTAAAAGGAAAACCAGGTTATTACTTTGGAATGAAAGACGCAAGGGGGCATATTACTCTCTCTCCTCGTCTTCCTATCCAATCTCCCAAAGATGGACATAATTTGTATTTAACCCTAGACTACCAAATCCAATATGTAACAGAAGAGGCCTTAAAAAAAGCAGTTAGAAAATGGCATGCTAAAAATGGGTGTGCTGTAGTAATTGTTCCTCAAACTGGAGAAATTCTAGCCTTAGCCAACTATCCTCCCTTTGATCCCAATTATTTCTGGAAGGCCAATCCTAATATTTGGCGTAACCGGGCAATCACTGATGCCTTTGAGCCAGGTTCTACTTTTAAACCCATATTATTAGCAGCAGCCCTTAATGAAAAAATTTGGTCTCGTCATGATATTATTTATGGTGAAAAAGGTAGATATAAAATAAAAGGCGCTGTCTTCCATGATGTAAAACCCTTTGGATGGATGTCAGTTGAGCATGCGGTGATTTACTCTTCTAACATTGGTATGGTCAAAATTGGCGAAAAGGTAGGAAAGGAATGTTTTTACCAATATATAAAAAAATTTGGATTTGGAGAAAAAACAGGAATAGCTTTACCAGGAGAAGCCAGTGGCTTGATCCGTCCCCTAAAACAATGGACAGAAGTAGATACAGATAGTGCTTGTTTTGGCCAGGGTCTGGCCGTTACCGCCCTTCAATTAACATTGGCTTATGCAGCCATAGCTAATAAAGGAACATTGATGTATCCTATGTTGATAAAAAATATTAAAGATGCTAAAGGAAAGGAAATAAAGATATTTAAACCAAGAGTAAAACGTAGTGTCATCTCTCCCCAAACGGCTTCTTTAATAAAAAATATCTTACATAAAGTAGTAGAAAAAGGCACAGGACAAATGGCTGCTATCCCTGGATATAAAATTGCTGGCAAAACAGGCACCGCTCAAAAAATAGATCCCAGAACAGGTAAATATCAAAAAAATAAATATATCTCCTCCTTTGTGGGATTTTTTCCTGTTGACCACCCGCGGGCGGTTATTAGCATTATAATCAACGAGCCTAAGGGCATGGGTTATGGAGGCATAGTGGCTGCACCTGTATTTAAAGAAATCGCTGAACATCTTATTTGGCAGTGGCAAATACCTCCATCCTCTCCTACTATGAGAATGGTAGAGAATACTACTTTACCTTCAACAAATCTGGAAAACACGCAAAATATTACACCTCCTGTGGTTATTGATGGAATCATGCCTGACCTCCGTGGTCTTCCTCTGCGGTTGGCCTTTAAGATTTTGCAAGATGCCAACATAAAAGTTAAAATAAAAGGCACAGGAAAGGTGGTTAAGCAAATCCCACCTCCAGGTAGTAAAATAAAAAACAATGTATGTCTGCTCCAGTTAGAGGCTAATTGATGCAACTAAGAGAAATCTTAAAAGACATTCAGCCTTTAAATATTACAGGTGATGTGGAAAAGGAAATAAATAACATTGTTTTTAATTCTAAGCTGGCCTCTCCAAACAGTCTTTTTGTGGCCTTAAAAGGCACACAACATGATGGGATTAGCTATGTGAGTGAAGCCATTTCAAAAGGAGCAGTAGCCATTTTGGCTCAAGAATACCCAGTTCCAAGACATAATGGGATTACTTACATTCAGGCCTCTGATGTCAGGAAAACAGCGGCCTTGCTTGCGGCGGCTTTTTATCAACACCCAGCCAAAAAACTCAACCTCATGGGGATTACTGGCACCAATGGAAAGACTACCACCAGCTATCTCATTGCTTCTATTTTGAAAGAAGCAGGAAGAAAAACAGGCATCATTGGCACTATTAACTATCAATATGGAAACAAAACCATTTCTGCCTTTTTAACTACTCCTGAGAGTTTAGACATTCAAAGACTCTTTAAAGAAATGGTTACAGAAGGAGTTAGCCATGTAGTAATGGAAGTCTCTTCTCATGCCTTATTTTATAAAAGAGTGGCTGGCTGCCAATTTCAACTAGCCATATTTACCAATCTATCCCAAGACCACTTGGATTTTCATAAAGAGATGGAGGCATATTTTGCATGTAAAAAGCAACTTTTTACTCATTATTTGGGAAGCAAAGGCAAGGCTATTATCAACTTAGATGACCCTTATGGAAAAAGGATTTTAGAAGAAATGAAATGTCCTTGTATTACTTATGGACTTTCTCCTAAAGCTGATATCTGGGCCGAAAATTTCCAAATCTCCATAAATAAAACCACAGCTTACATCCATACTCCCATAGAATCATTTTCTATTTGTTCACCCTTAATAGGCAAACCAAATTTATATAATATTTTGGCCGCCGTTGCTGCTGGCATAGCCATGGATTTACCTATAAACATTATCAAAACAGGAATAGAAAAAGTTTCCTCTATTTGTGGGCGTTTGGAACGTTTTTCTCAAAATGGCATTGAAGTGTTGGTAGATTATGCCCACACACCAGATGCCCTAAAACAGGTGTTAAAAACCTTACGTCCTCTTTGTCAGGGAAGGCTCATTACGGTATTTGGCTGTGGAGGTAATAGAGATAAAGGAAAAAGACCTCTTATGGGAAAAATTGCCAGTGAACTAAGTGATATGGTGATTATCACTGATGACAATCCTAGAAATGAACCATCGCGCCAGATTATTCAGGAGATAGAAATGGGAATTAAAAAAAATGCACTCTATTATATTATTCCTAAAAGACCACAGGCCATTGCCATGGCTATTAAAGGTGCCCACAAGGGCGATGTAGTAGTCATTGCTGGTAAAGGACATGAAGACTACCAAATAATAGGTAATAAAAAATATCCCTTAAGTGATAGAGAAGAAGTGAAAAAGGCATTAAAAAATGCGACAAACAGGTAAGTGGAAGTTGACTGAGGTATTAGAGAATATTAAAGGAAATTTAGTAAAAAATACTACTGTGCATTCCTTTAGTGGAATAACCGATGATTCTAGATCAGTGCAAGCCAATGATTTATTTATTGCCTTGAAAGGAAGCAGATATGATGGACACAATTTTATTCCAGAAGCCATCAAAAAGGGGGCAAGGGGGGTTATTCTAAATAAAAAACAATACCGCTCTAATCTTTCCCAAGATGCAGCCATCATTGCTGTAGATAATACTTTAGAGGCCTTAGGTAAATTAGCCTTTTTTCAACGGCAAAAATATAGTTACTTACCCCTTATTGGAGTGACAGGTAGTAATGGAAAAACCACCACCAAAGAAGCTATTGCTCATTTATTAACACAGCATTTTGCCGTGCTTAAAAATCAAGCCAATTATAACAATCAAATTGGCCTACCCTTTACCCTTTTGGGTCTAAACAGCTCTTACCAAGCCGTTTGTATAGAAATGGGCACTAACAGTAAAGGGGAAATAGCATTGCTTTCCTCTATTGCTCAACCCAATATAGGAATCATTACTAACATTCAACCTGTCCATCTATTAGGCTTAAACTCCCTTGAAGGCATTCAAAAAGAGAAGGGAGCACTTTTGAATTACATCAAAGATTGCTTCATTTACAATCAAGACGACCCTCTGGTATCTGAATTGGCCCGAGATTTCGATAAAGAAAAAATAGGCTTTGGGATAAAAAAAGGAGAAGTTAGGGCTAAAAATATAGTTTTAAAAAACAACACCATACATTTTACATTAGTGTTGCCAGAAACCATCCTTTCTATTCAAACTCAGCTTTTAGGTAAACACCAGATTTATGCCCTACTTGCTGCTGCGGCTGTAGGTTTATATTTCAAATTGCCTCCTGAAAGTATTAAATACGCATTAGAAACCTTTTCCCCTTTACCTGGAAGGTTATGTCTTTGTAAAGGTATAGATGGAGTTTCTATCATTGATGATAGCTATAATGCCAACCCTGCTTCTATGGAAGCAGCCTTAAACACCCTAAAACAATTTTCAAGCACCAAAATAGCCGTCTTTGGAGATATGTTAGAATTAGGCAAAACTGCCATTTACTGGCACCAAGAAGTAGGAAGACAGGCAGGTAGTATACCTTTAAAGGCATTAATCGTTTATGGTCAATACGCAGATTTGATAAAAAAAGGGGCATTAACAGCAGGAATGGATGAACATAAGATCTATAAAGTAAAACAGAAGGAAGAAATTATTTCTTTATTAAAAAGAATAAGTGCACCCTCAGATGTAATTTTATTTAAGGCCTCACATGCTTTAGATTTTGGAGGATTAGTTGAAAGAGTGAAGGTATGATATATCATCTTCTTTATCCCTTACATGAATATTGGATTGGTTTTAATGTCTTTCGCTATATTACCTTCCGGACTGCTTATGCTATTTTAACGGCTCTTCTTCTTTCACTGTATCTTGTCCCTTGGTTTATGAGATTATTTCAAACAAAACATTGGTCCAAAACCGAAAAGGCATATGAACCTCAAACTCACAATTCTAAAATAGGCATACCTACCATGGGGGGAATTCCCATATTACTCTCGGTGTTTATAACTGTATTTTTATGGGGTAATTTAACTAATAAGTTTATCTGGGTGTTATTTTTAGTCTGTATATTATTTGGTCTCATTGGTTTTCTGGATGATTATCAAAAAATAAAAGGTGGCAAAGGGCTTTCTATCAAAACCAAGTTCGGCCTCCAAATTTTATCTGCTCTTATTATAAGTATTGTTCTGTTCAAATGGACAAACCTCTCCACTCAACTGTATGTGCCTTTTTTCAAAGCATTTACGCCAGATCTGGGTTATGCTTATTACTTTTTTTTGACTCTGGTTGTAGTAGGAAGTTCCAACGCAGTTAATCTTACAGACGGGCTGGATGGACTGGCTATAGGACCTTTGAGCATCTCTTTTGGAAGTTATCTTCTTTTAAGTTATCTAGCTGGCCATATTAAAATTGCCCATTATCTTCAAGTTGCTTATGTCCCTGGAATAGGAGAAGTGGCCGTTTTTTGTGGGGCTTTAATGGGTGCTTGCTTAGGATTTCTCTGGTACAATACTTATCCCGCCGAGATGTTTATGGGTGATGTGGGTTCTCTATCTTTAGGTGCAACTTTAGGAGCAGTAGCCATAATGGTTAAGCAAGAATTTCTGTTAATTCTTATCGGAGGTCTGTTTGTCCTGGAAGCCATTTCTGTAATTATACAGGTAGCCTACTTCAGATTTACTGGAGGGAAACGGGTTTTTAAAATGAGTCCTTTACATCACCATTTTGAGCTCAAAGGTTGGTCTGAACCCAAAATCATCGTGCGATTCTGGATTATTGGCATTATTTTAGCCTTAACAGCCCTTAGCACTTTAAAACTAAGATAGATATGAACTTTGAGATAAAAAATAAACACTTTGTGGTAGTAGGTTTAGGAAAAACAGGGATAGCTATAACCCGGTTTTTAGCCCAACATGAAGGAAAGGTTACAGTCTCAGAAACTTCTCCTTTAGAAAAACTGAAAGATAGAATTAGAGCGTTAAAGAATATTAACTTTACCATAGAAACAGGCGGGCATCAAAAAGAAACTTTTTTAAGTGCTGATTATATCGTAGTTAGTCCTGGTATACCTTTAAATTTAGCAGTCTTAAATATAGCTAGAAATAAGGGCATTCCCATTATTGGAGAATTAGACTTGGTCTATCCTTATCTCAATGCCCCAATAATTGCTATAACAGGCACAAATGGAAAAACTACTACCGTAACACTTTTGGGAAAAATCCTCAAGGCTAATGGTAAAAATGTTTGGGTAGGAGGAAATATTGGCGAACCCTTAATAAACGCTATTGAGCAAAAAAACTTAGACTATATTGTGGCAGAGATCAGTAGCTTCCAATTAGAGAGTTCTTCTAACTTTCATCCCTGGATTGCTGCTTGCTTAAATGTCTCTGAAGACCATATAGATAGACATAGGGACTTCCATAATTATCTGCATTGTAAGCTAAAACTATTTCAACATCAGAAAATAAATGATTGGTCTATTTTGGAGGGAGATAATAAAAAATTAATTGATGGTGTTAAAAGATTGAACACAAAAAGCCAAAAGCTTCTTTTTGGTCTGAAAAAAACCTACATCCCAGGTGCTTATCTTAGAGAAGAAAATATTATAGCAGAGCTCTATGAAAAATGGAGTTTAAGTATAAAAGATACCCGTTTATTGGGAAAACATAATTATAAAAATATAATGGCTACCCTTCTTATTGCCCAAATTACCCAATGCGATTTCCAAGTTACTAAAGAAATAATTTTTTCTTTTCCAGGGTTAGCGCATCGCTTAGAATGGGTTCGTTCTTTAAACGGCGTTTCTTTCTATAACGATTCTAAGGCAACTAATGTGGAAGCAACTTTATGTGCAATAGATAGTTTGGGAGCCCCAATTGTTCTCATTGCTGGTGGTTTAGGGAAAGGACAGGATTTTACACCTCTTGGGAAACGAGGAACTAATAAAGTTAAGGCTGTAGTAGTAATAGGCTCAGCAAAGAGAGAAATTGCCCAATCTTTCAAAGAAGTTATCCCTGTAGTGGAGACCAAAACCCTTGAAGAAGCGGTAAAACAAGCCTGGGAATTAGCCAAACCCAAAGGAAATGTATTACTCTCTCCTGCCTGTGCTAGTTTTGATATGTTTAAAGATTTCAAAGAAAGAGGAAGGGTGTTTAAAAGGGCAGTTTATGAGCTTTAAACAATTACATCAAAAATGGGATTGGGGATTAATTATATTAGTCTTTGCTCTGACTGGCTTGGGGTTAATGATGATATTAAGCAGTAGTTTTTTGCTAGCCCAGAGATATTATGGAGACCCCTATTATTTTTTTAAAAAACAAGCTTTTTACGCCATTATAGGCTTTATTTTTATAATAGGTTTAGTAAGATATATTCCTTATCAACTATATCAACGTCTTACTTACCCATTATTACTTTTTGCCATCCTAGGTCTTTTATTGGTGTTTGTTCCAGGTTTAGGTAAAACCACAAATGGGGCAAGTCGCTGGATTAAAATAGGACCCCTTTCCTTCCAACCTTCTGAGTTAGCAAAGATAGTATATATCATTTATTTAGCTGCTCTTCTCTCTCGTCAAGAAAAGATAAAATCATTTTCTACAGGTGTATTACCAGGATTAATCATCTATGCCATAATTGCGGGACTTTTGATAGTCGAACCAGATATGGGAACAGTGATATTTTTAGGTGGACTGACTCTTTGTATGTTCTTTATAGGAGGGGTTAAAATAAAACATCTATTTATCACTACCTGTCCTATATTATTAGCCTTAATTTATCTTCTCATCAGTGCCCCTTACCGAGTTAAACGTGTGCTGGAATGGTTAAATTTTCTTAATCCACTTCTTAAATGGTTAATCCCTGAGTTAAATCTTCCAAGTGACCCCTTAGGGGTAGGATATATCATCTTACACTCAAAACTGGCCTTTGCCAGTGGTGGCATTTTAGGACAAGGATTAGGCGGAAGTCAACAAAAGCTGTTTTATTTACCAGAACCTTACACAGATTATATCTTTTCCATTATTGGTGAAGAATTAGGGTTTTGTGGAGTATCTTTAGTAACATTTTTATTTTTACTCCTTTTTGGAAGATGCATCAATATTGCTAGAGGTGCCAGGGATTTATTTGGTTTTTATCTATCCTTGGGTATCAGCTTATGGTTTTTTATGCAAGCTAGCATTCATATGGGTGTATGTCTTGGAATTTTACCTCAAAAGGGAATTACTCTACCTTTTATAAGTTATGGTGGAAGCGCCCTTTGGGCAAATTTGATTGCTATCGGTATTCTAGAAAACATATATATGCAAGGCAGGAGATAAATGTATAGAATAGCCATTGCTGCCGGAGGTAGTGGAGGACATATTTTCCCAGGCATTGCAATTGCTCAGAGTCTTAAGGCAGATACAAAGATAGAGAAAATTATCTTTGTAGGCAGAAAAGGGGGACTAGAAGAAGAAATTGTTAGCCATTATGGTTTTCTTTTTTATGATATTAAGGCCAGTGGGTTAGTAGGCAAAAACCTCTTTGCGAGGTTGAAAGGGGGGTGGGATATACTCATAGGATTGAAACAAGGTTTAAAATTCCTTCGCCAGGAAGGCATTCACCTGGTATTAGGCACTGGAAGTTATGTGTCTGTTCCGGTAGTAATGGCAGCCAGACATCTTCATATTCCTATTGTCCTTCAAGAACAAAATGTTATACCTGGAAAGGCCAACCGCACTCTTAGCCGCTGGGCAGAAAAGATATGTATTACCTATCCCAGCTCCATTGGTTATTTCCCTATGGGGAAATGCATCCTCACTGGAAATCCGGTGCGAAAGGAAATCCTAACTCTAAAAAGGGAAAAAACAGAGGATGGATTTTTTAGAATACTTATTCTAGGTGGTAGCCAAGGAGCAAGAGCTATCAATCAGGCAGTATGTGAAGCTTGGTCTTATTTAAAAAATTATCCATACAAACTGAAGTTCCTACATCAGACAGGAAAGAAAGATTTTTTTAAAGTAAAAGAAATTTATAAAAAAGAAAAAATCCCAGGAGAGGTCATTCCCTTTATAAAAGACATGAGTTTTGCCTATGCTCAGGTGGATTTGGTTGTAGGTCGAGCAGGTGCTACCACTCTGGCAGAAATTGCTATTCTTGGTTTGCCTAGCATCCTTATCCCCTACCCTTGGGCCACAGGGCATCAACTTTATAATGCCAAGCTAATAGAAAAGACCGGGGCAGGTATTTGTATACCTCAAGAAGAACTCACAGCTAAAAAACTAGCAGATATTTTGGTAAACTTGGTCAAAGACCAAAATCGCCTAGGACTGATGATTAATGCTTCTAGGAGTTTAGGTAAACCAGAAGCTTCTGACCTAATCGCAAGTTTGTGTTTACAAATACTGGAGGAAAAAAGTTATGCGCTTGCCGTGGCATAGTTTTCATTTCATAGGCATTGGTGGAATTGGTATGAGTGGATTAGCCAATGTTCTCTTGGGGTTGGGCTATCAAATCAGTGGTTCTGATCTCCATTTTAACCCTTTGTTAAAAAGACTTGCGACTCAAGGAGCCACTATTTACTTAGGACATCGTCCTGAACAAATAAATGGAGCTGAGATAATTATTTATTCCTCAGCTATAAAAGAAGACAATCCTGAACTTAAAGCAGCTAAAGCAAAGCAATTACCTCTGCTCTCACGAGGTAAACTTTTAGCCTATCTTATGGGGCAAAAAAAGGGCATTGCTATTACTGGCACTCATGGCAAAACCACTACCTCCGCCATGATTGCTCATATTTTACAAACAGCAAAATTAAAACCCACAGCAATCATTGGAGGGCAGATAAATACTACCGGTTTAAATGCCTGGTTAGATAACGGCAGATATTTAGTCGCAGAGGCCGATGAAAGCGATGGAAGTTTTCTCTTTTTACATCCTGACATAGCGGTACTTACCAATATAGATGCCGATCATCTGGATCATTATCAAAATATAAATGCCATTGAAACTGCCTTTGCTCAGTTTTTAAATCAAGTAAAGGACACGGCCATTATTTGTGGTGATGACCCTAGATTAAAAACCTTAGTAAAAAATCTAAAAATTCCTTATCTCAGCTATGGGATTACCCCTGGACAAGATATAGAGGCCCGAGAAATCAATCTTAATACTAATACCAAATTTGCTCTTTATATTCGCGGGAAAAAAGAGGCAGATATCTCCTTAACCTGTCCTGGAAAACACAACATCCTTAACACCTTAGCGGCTTTAGCTGTAGCCAAGGTGTTAAATATAGATATAAAAACCGCTATCCAAGGCTTAAAAAATTTTAAGGGAATAGCCAGGAGATTAGAAATTAAAGGAGAAAAAAATGAAATCTTAATCATAGATGACTATGGTCACCATCCTACTGAAATCAAAGCAGTATTGGAGGCCATTAAACAGAGGTGGCCACATCGGCGTTTAATTACTATCTTTCAGCCCCATCGGTATTCCCGCACAAAGGCCCTCTACAACTCTTTTCTTACTGCCTTTGAAAAAACAGATAAACTTATCTTAACCGAGATTTACCCTGCCAGTGAAAAACCCATCTCAGGTATTACTGGAAAATGGTTAGCAGCAGGCATTGCTCAATATAAAACTGTGGATTATTGCCCTGATTTCACAGCTATTATGAATAAATTAAAGGAAATATTAAGACCCATGGATATCTTGCTCACTCTAGGAGCAGGAAATATTTGGCAAGTTGGAGAAACCATTTTAAGTCAGGATATATGAAAGAACTGAATAAATTTGGAGTAGTAAAAACTAACTATCCCTTGAAAAGGCTGACCACTTTTAAGATCGGTGGCCCGGCCAAAGCAGTGATTTGGGTAAAAAAAGAAGCACTGCTTGCGGATTTAATATATTATCTAAAAAAACATTCTTGCCCTTATTATCTTCTGGGAAATGGGAGTAATACCTTGGCCTTGGACAGTGGTTATAATGGCATAGTAATTAAATTGGCCCTTAAAAATATTGTATGGCAAAGTGAAAACTCTGACATCTTTCTAAAAATTGGAGCAGGCTTAAAAATGTCTCATTTGTTGAACTTATCCATTAAAAAAGGTTGGACAGGATTAGAGTTTATGGCGGGTATTCCTGCTACTGTAGGAGGCGCTATAGCTTCAAATGCCGGAGCGTTTGGAGAAAGTATTGGGGAAAAAACAAAGAAAATAAAGATATTTTCAGAAAATAAAATATTGTGGATAAATTGGGAAAATAAAATGTATAACTATCGTCACACACAACTTTCTCCTGAAACTATCCTTCTATCTGCCCAAATAAACTTAAATATTTCTACTCCCCAAAATGTAAAGGCCCTTATCAAACACTATTTTCATAAAAAACTCACCAGCCAACCATTATTTTCTCCATCAGCAGGGTGTGTATTTAAAAATCCACCTAATATCAGCGCAGGTTATTTAATAGAAAAAGCAGGATTAAAAGGGGAAAAGATTGGAGGAGCGAAAATATCGGAAAAACATGCTAATTTCATCATCAACACTGGAGGAGCTAAGGCCTCTGATGTCCTAGGGTTAATAGAATTAATCCAGGAGAAAATAGAAAAATATAACAATATCAAATTAGAGCCAGAAATTAAATTAGTCCAATGAGAAAAAATAGATATAAAAGGGAAAAAACAGGTTATAAAATATACTTCATTATCTCAGGCATTATGGGAATTCTTTGTTTATTAAGCATTATATTCACCATGGGTTATATTTACCTGTGTCACCTTCCTTTCTTTAAAGTAAAAACAGTTAAAGTCATAGGGAATAAACTCATCCCCACAGAAAAAATCCTTTATTTGGCAAATTGTCAGGGTAAAAGTCTGTTATCCATTCATACTGCTAAGATTAGCCATTATCTATCTCAACTTCCTTTGGTAAAAACTGCTTCTGTCAAACGGGTATGGAAAGATACAGTGAAAATAAAAATTACAGAGCGCCAGCCCATTGCTTGGGCCTATATCAGAGACCGTTGGTGGATAGTAGAAAAAAATGGTGAATGCACGCCAAGTCTCAATTTTGAAAGTTTAGACCTTCCTATAATTACCGGACTCTCCTCTCCAGATGATGTAGCAGTTAAAACTGCTATTTCCTTATTAAATCTATGGGAACAAAAAAACCCTTCTGACCAGAAGGTTTCAGAGGTCCATGTAGATAAAAATTTAGGCCTTAGTATTTTTACCTTAGAAGGCCATCAAATTCTCTTAGGGGATACCAATTTTGATGAAAAATTGAGAAATTTACAGAAAGTCTTAGCTTATTTTCAGAGAACAAAAAAAACCATTAAGTTTATTGACTTAACAAACATCCCTCGCATATATGCCAAAATAGAATAGGAGGTTTGGATGACACGGAAGGGAGGTCTTATTGTAGGACTGGACATCGGGACAACCAAGGTTTGTGCAGTGGTTGCAGAACCCACTGAAGAAGGGAAACTAGAAATTATCGGTGTAGGCTGTCATCCTTCTCATGGTTTAAGAAAAGGGATGGTTGTTAATGTAGAAGAAACCATAAACTCCATCAAAAGGGCCATTGAAGAAGCAGAAATGATGGCAGGGTGTGAAATTCGCAGTGTGTATACAGGTATTGCTGGAAATCACATTCAAAGTTTGAATAGTCAAGGTGTAATTGCTTTAAAACATCGTGAGGTTACCCATAGAGATATAAAAAGAGTTATTGAAACAGCCAGTATGGTCTCCTTACCTCCAGAAAAACAGATCATTCATGTAATTCCTCAAGAGTTTATAGTGGACGACCAAACTGGAATTCATGACCCTCAAGGAATGGCCGGTGTGAGATTAGAAGTAGAGGTGCATATTATTACCGCCTCTGTGGCTGCTGTCCAAACCCTTATTCGTTGCATCCAGAGGGCAGGTTTAGATGTAGTGGAAATTGTCCTTCAACCCTTAGCTGCCAGCAGGGCTGTTTTAACGGAAGAAGAAAAAACCCTGGGTGTAGCCTTGGTAGATCTAGGTGGTGGGACAACAGATATTACTGTATTTGGAAACAATAGTATAAAACACTCAGCTATTTTGGCAGTAGGAGGAACAAACATTACTAATGACATTGCTTTTGGTCTCCGCACCCCTCTTTCTGAGGCTGAAGAAATAAAGCTCAAATATGGTATTGCTAGTAGCAGTTTTTTAGAAAAAGACGAAGAAATAAAAATTCCTGCTTTGGGAGATAAAAAACCCCGCAGTGTCTCCCGCGGTGTTTTAGCTCAAATTATCGAACCTAGAGTAGAAGAAATTCTATGCTTAATAGAACAAGAGTTAATCAAGACAGAGTTAAAAGATATGTTAGCTTCAGGAATGGTAATCACTGGAGGAACTTCTTTATTACCAGGGTTAATTGAATTTGCAGAACAAACCTTTGACCTCCCGACAAGGGTAGGCTATCCGCGAGGAGTAGGAGGGCTCTCAGATGTCATCCGCAATCCTATTTATGCTACAGCCGTAGGCCTGACTATATTTGGATTTAAGAATCACAAAGGCCACAGTGGTTCTGTTTTCAGGAAACAGACCATTTGGGGACGTTTTATAAATGGTATTAAAAACTGGTTTAAAGAAGCATTTTAAAATATAAGGGGGTAAAAATGAGAGTGGATTTTGTGGAAGAAGGTTTAACAGCCAAAATCAGAGTAATCGGCGTAGGTGGTGCAGGCGGTAATGCCATTAACAATATGATAGAATCAGGTCTAAAAAATGTAACTTTTATTGCGGCCAATACAGATTTACAAGCTTTAGATATAAGCCGGGCATCCATTAAGATCCAACTGGGTGTTAATGTTACTCGCGGGTTAGGAGCTGGAGCCAATCCTGAAATAGGCAGACAAGCAGGCTTGGAAAGCATAGACCAAATCAGGGAAGTCATAGAAGGCGCTGATATGGTATTTATCACTGCAGGTATGGGAGGTGGTACAGGCACAGGGGCTGCTCCTATAATAGCCCAAGCTAGCAAAGAATTAGGCGCATTGACAGTAGCCGTAGTAACAAAACCCTTTGCTTTTGAAGGCAAAAAAAAGATGCAAATTGCTGAAAATGGCATTGCCCAGTTAAAAGAGGCGGTAGACACTATCATCACTATTCCCAATAATCGCCTTTTAGAACTAAAACCACGGGCAATCACCCTACTTGAAACTTTTAAAAAAGCAGACCAAGTCCTTTATTACGCCGTGAAAGGAATTGCAGATTTGATTACTATCCAAGGATTAGTCAATGTTGATTTTGCCGATGTTAGAACCATCATGGAAGAAAAGGGATTAGCTTTAATGGGTACAGGTATATCTAGTGGTGATAACAGATCTATAGAAGCCGCCCAAAGGGCTATAAGAAGCCCTCTCTTAGAAGATGTCTCTATTAAAGGAGCTAAGGGAGTATTAATGAACATCACCGCTTCCAGTGAAATGACATTAGAGGAAGTAGAATCTGCGTCTAGTCTTATCTATAAAGAAGCAGACGAAAATGCCAACATCATTTGGGGAACAGTAATAGACGATACTATGGGTGATGAAATGATGATTACCGTAATTGCCACCGGTATTAAACAAGATGGTAATCTCATGGAGAAGACAGAAAAAACTCAGTCTTTAGAAAATTACAAGGCCAAGAAAGAGAAAAAACCCCAGAAAGAACATCAAAAAAGAAGGATGTTTCGCCGTCTCCCTCTGGAAGAAGACGATTTGGATATTCCTACCTTTATCAGGCAACGAAGGGATTGAAAG
>Ga0190332_1000063_pt1 | contig 21146 bp, 19 predicted proteins | sample 48720456_MG_FD_161679 | JGI IMG/M metagenome (GOLD analysis project Ga0190332, IMG submission 161679) | Hydrothermal vent sediment bacterial communities from Southern Trench, Guaymas Basin, Mexico - 4872-04-5-6_MG | ecosystem: Environmental > Aquatic > Marine > Hydrothermal vents > Sediment ... | reverse complement strand
TCTGTAGTTATTGCAGAACCAATTGTATCAAAGGTTCATTGTAAGATAATTCCCAAAGAGGGGGGAAAATTTCTTGTTGTAGATCTTAATTCTACAAATGGAACCTATGTGGCTGGCAAGAGAATTTCCCAGCATACCATTAATTCAGGAGAAGCAATTCAGCTTGGAAAGAAGGGAGACATTATTTTAGTAGTGAAGAAAATATAGGTGAAGATTCTCATATTGACGAAATTTTAAGTTTCTGTTAAAATAAAAGTCCGTTTCTTAACGCAGGAGGTATAAAGTGGCTAGAAAATGCTATGTATGTGGTAAAGGACCTATGACAGGTCACAACATAAGTCATGCCCATAATCTTACAAAAAGGAGATGGCTTCCAAATCTTCAAAAGATAACAATTCTTGAAAACGGAGTAAAAAAAAGAGTTTATGTTTGCACAAAATGCCTAAAGGCAGGTAAAGTAGTTAAAGTAGTATGAATAATATGAATAAAGATTATAAAGGAGGGTGTATGAGTTCCCGACGAAGGCTTTGCCTCGGGAAAATTTACGTTGATAACTGGTAGCAAAAAAATTAAAGGAGGTGCCAATTGCGCAGAGAAGCTTTGGGGATCCATCTTCTCATTGAGATGTATGGATGTGATCCTCACACCCTGAAGGGTGTTGATTATGTGGGCAAGGTTATGGAAAGGGCGGCAAAGGAGTCAAAGACAAAGGTAGTTGAAATTTTCTTTCATCAGTTCCTTCCTTACGGGGTATCGGGAGTGGTGGTTATAGAAGAAAGTCATTACACAATCCACACATGGCCAGAGGAAAGGTATGCGGCCATAGACCTTTTCTACTGTGATCCCAAAGTGGATGTAGATAGGGCTATAGAAGTTTTAAAGGAATCATTTAAACCACAGCACGTAACAATTATGGAAGTTAAAAGAGGGGTACTTCCAGAAGTTCACTCATTTGTCAAACAGCATCAGGAGGAAATGGTTTCTTGAGCGAAGGTCTGTGGTTTTGGGAAGAGTTTACAGATTCGCTACTTTATGGATACAAAGTAGAGGAGTATATTTACAGTGGGAGGAGTAAGTTCCAGCAAATAGATATATTAAAACTCGGGGTTTTTGGAAAAACCCTTTTCCTTGATAAAAAGGTTCAGTCAGCACAAATTGACGAAGTGGTATTTCATGAATCTCTTGTAACTCCTTCTATAATAACTCACGGGGAACCCGAAAGTGTTCTTATTATAGGAGGAGGAGAAGGAGCAACTCTCAGGGAAGCCCTAAAGGCAAAAACTGTAAAAAGGGCGGTTATGGTAGACATAGATGGTGAACTGGTAGAACTTTGCAAAAAATATATGGGTGAATGGTCCCAGGGTGCTTTTGAGGATCCAAGGACAGAGGTTATTATAGATGATGCATACGAATTCCTTCATAAAACAAAAGAGAAATTTGATGTTATTATAAGTGATCTTACTGAACCTCTTGAAGGGGGACCTTCTATTAAACTTTTTACGAGAGAATATTTTCAAACAATTTTTGAGCATTTAAATGAAGGAGGAGTGCTTGCTGTGCAGTCAGGTAGTGCTGATCCTTATTATAATCAATTTTTTACTTCTCTCACTGTTACATTGAAAGAGGTTTTTAATGTGGTAAGGCCTTATTGGGCCTTTGTTTTTTCTTTCAACATGCCCTGGGGCTTTAACCTCGCTTCAAAAATGACGGATCCTCTGGAGCTAAAGGAAGATGAGGTTATTAGAAGAATGAACTTTCTCGGTCTCGAAGGACTAAGATATCTTAATCCTGGCTTGTTTACTTCATTTTTTTATCTTCCTGAGTATATTAAAGCAGCACAGGAGAAAGCCACAGTTATAAGCGAATCCTCTCCCTTCATTTGGAAGGAGTAGTCCTTTTTAGTGAGGAGCAGTACAGAGGGGAAATTACTGAAATAAAATTCCTACTAATATTCTTTCAGGCGGGAGTAAAAAAAGATTTTTTTCATTTTCATCCACCAGTATCCTGGAGACGACGTTCTTTCTGAACAGATTGTCGCTTTCCAGGATTATCGTTGCATTTTTTACTTTCACCTTAAAAATAATTCCTGAAATGAAATTCCAAGTTCCTTCTTTGGGATCAGCTATCGGAAGATAGAAGCTTGGTTGGGGAAGTCCTGTTATCATAAGGAAAGAGTATTCAGAAGGATTTTTGAAAAGGTAAAAATATCCTCCCAGATACGTGCCTTTTCCTTGGTAGTTTCCTGAAACAAAAAGGGAGAAACCATCTCCCCATTGATAGTTTTGCTTTAATTGCTCCACGAAATTAGGATCCGTGTTTTTTTGATTCATAATTGAAGATGAATATAGGCATAGGTCGCCTGGATAATAAAAAATCGGAGAAAATGGATATGTCCCTCTTCCCTTTTTATATGAGATGTATCCAGAAAACGAAAAATGACTAGATTTAAGGTCTCCTCCAGTGAAAAATCCGAAACGTTCCCTCCATAGTTCACTAAAATTTCTGTATTCATATTTTTCGAGTTTGTCCTCAATCCAGATAGGAAATTTTGCCCCCTTAAAAGAAACATAGGTGCTGGTTTCTTCTTCCCAGATGCCAGTATCTTCTGGTATATTCCAGTCCCTTACATAAAAAGCTCCAGCTCTGAAGACAAATTTTGACATATTCCTTTGAACCTTTGCTCTGGCAATGAATCTGTGATATGGGCCGGGACTACCCTCCCATGTTTTGATGTCCCCTGTTCCTACCTCCACCCAGTTATTATTCCAGCTGTAAAATTTTTCAGGATTGTCATTTCTGTTCAGACCATATAAACCCTCCAATCTTGGAGAGACATTTTTATAGCTCAGAGAGATTTCGTTTCCATCCTTTCCCGCTGAAAAACCTAAGTAAGGACCGAGAGTAAGTCCACCGTTAATATAAGTAAGAATTCCTCCTGCGTGAAGTGATAAATTGTATTTTTTATATTTTATAAACAGGTAGGTATCGGATTTCAGTGGGGAATAGTCAAATCCTGCGTAGACAACCTTCATCAAAGGAGTTTCATCAAGATAAATTATCCTATCAGTTTTCCAGCTGTAACTCCCCCTTGCTGCTTCGAGTTTTTCTTCAAAATCAAAAGAGAAGAAATTATTCAATTCCTTTGAGTAATTTGCTGCAACTGAAAGAGAATAAAAATCAAGCTTATCCTTTTCGCTTTCATGCATGTAGTATTTTAGGAAGGATAAAAATTGAAAATTTTTTCTTTTGTGCTGGAAAGTAGTAAAAATTGCATTTCTCCACATATTTGTGAAATAACTATAGTTTTTCTGATAGTTGATGTAGAAGAAACTCTTTCTCCAGTTTTTAATCCCAATAAGTGAGTATTCTCTTCCTTCTCTTTCCTTGGAAGAAATAGCCTGGAGGAAATATGTTTTCTTTCTTATTCTTATCCCGAAATCTTCTCTGCTTCCTACAAATAATTCTTTGCCTTCGAAAACACTCCTGAAATAAAGCGAATCTTCTTTTTCTCTAGGGAAAATAACTGGAGGTAGTTGAGGATAAACATCAAAAGCAGGTTCAGGAAGAATATACTCATCAAGGTAGATGTGAGTGTTTCCTGTTTCCGGGAAAAGAAGGCTTCCATAAGGTGTTGTTATGAAATAAAAGGGGAAATTGAGGAAATCTTCAATGCCTGAGAAGACCATAAACTGAATTACAAATGCAAGAAAAATTTTTCTTAAGACCATATTATCTTCTCCATTCTTCTGTAATTTATCGCCTCCATAACATGGGAAAGCTCTATTTTAAATTTTCCTTCAAGGTCGGCGATGGTCCTGGCTATCTTCAGGATCCGATTAAGTGATCTGGCAGAGAAACCTAATTTTTCTACTGCGTTTTTTAAAAACTCTTCAGCTTCAAGTGGCAGGAGACAGAATCGCCTGATATGTTTCTGTTTCATCCCCGAATTGGTTAAAATTCCTTCTTTCTGAAAACGCTTTCTCTGTAGTTCCCTTGCTATTTTTATCCTTGACCTGATTGATTCTGATGATTCCCCGTCGACTACCTTTGAAAACAGATCCTTTGTCTCTACCCGGGAAACTTGAAGCCAGATGTCTATTCTGTCTACCAGGGGTCTTGAAATTTTTGAGTAATATTTTTTTCTTTCGTAGGAAGTGCATTCATACACTTCTATCCCTCCGTATCTATCTTCGCACCTGTTCATTGCCGCTACCAGCATAAAATCAGCAGGGAAATTGACACTATATCCTGCTCTGGTTATAGTAATTACTCTATCCTCCAGAGGTTGTCTTAATCCTTCCAGGCTTTGCTTGGAAAATTCTGTCAATTCATCCATAAAAAGCACTCCCTTATGAGCGAGAGAAATTTCTCCAGGCCGAGGTGATTTTCCTCCACCTATAAGCCCAACAGGTGATATTGTATGATGTGGGGCTCTAAAAGGCCTTTCAGTTATATATTTTCCCCTTGCGAGTCCAGCAATACTGTATATTTTTGTAACCTCCTGAATTTCACTCTCAATCATTGGTGGGAAAATAGTAGGAATTCTTCTTGCTAACATTGTTTTGCCGGCTCCGGGTGGACCTATCATAGCGATATTGTGTCCACCTGCTACTGCAATTTCTATTGCTCTTTTTGCTATTTTTTGTCCTTTTACTTCTGCCATGTCGATTTCATACGAAGGAGTAAGGTCAAGATCTGGAGGACTGGAAAGTCTCAGAGACGAAATGTCGAGGAGATATTCTATTATTTCCTGTGCATGAGAAATTCTGTATACAGGAAAATCTTTAATAAGAGCAGCTTCTTTAGAATTTTTTTCCGGTACTACTATTCCATTAAGTCCTTCTCTTTTTGCAATGTTGGCCATGGGCAAGGCTCCCCTTATGGGTTTTACCTCACCATCCAGACCTATTTCTCCAGCGAGAAGAAGTTTATGTTTGAACGTCCTTCCTGTTATGGCTATTAGGAGTGCAGAAATGATGGGAAGGTCAAACCATGCACCTTCCTTTTTTAAATCAGCCGGGGATAGATTTACTGTGATTCGCCTGGGGGGAAGAGGGTAGCCCATATTTTTTAGCGCCGATTTTATCCTTTCTGAACTTTCCTTTATAGTGGTATCTGCAAGCCCAATTATTTTTAAGTCTGGAAGGCCTCCACTCAGGTCAATTTCGACCTCTACGAGGAATCCGTCGATTCCAAGAAGGGACGCTGTATAAATTTTGTTCATTTGTAAATAACAAGTTTCTGTCCGGGCTTTATTATATTACTCCTCAGCGAGTTCCATTTTTTTATTTTTTGAACCGAAACATTATATTTTCTTGCAATATAGTAAAGAGTCTCGCCTTTCTTAACAGTGTGCAGGATAGCTCCGGGTGGAATTTTTGTGGGATTGGAGCTTTGCTTTTTATATGACCTGGGTTTTGACGCAGGGATTATCAATTTCTGTCCGGGTCTTATAAGGTTTCTCCACAGCCCGTTTCTTCTTTTCAAACTTGTCTGGCTTACTCCGTATTTTCTTGCTATGGAATAAATGGTATCTCCGGGCTTTACAGTATATAATCTTTCTCCCTTCAGCAATTTCTTTGTCCTGCTTGTCCTATAAGAGGAAGTTCGGACACGGGAGGAGGTTTTTGTAGAGTAAGAATAACTTAAAGGTATAAGTAATCTCTGCCCGGGATGTATGAGGTTATATTTCATATTGTTAGCGTCTTTTATAGCACTTATTGGAACTCTAAACTTTCTTGATATTCTGTAAAGCGAATCCCCTTTATTTACTCTGTACCAGGTCCATTTAAGTCTTTCCCTTGAAGACAGCTTATTAAAATTTTCCAGAAAGGCCTGTTTGGTTCCAGGAGGAATTCTAACAGTGTAAGTTTTTAGATTACCAGGGGTTGTAAACCTTAGAATATGGGGATTGAAAGCTCTTATGGTTGAATAACTTATCCCTGCGCATTTTGCTATTACCCGTAGGTCTGTAGGAGAAGGTACTTCTACCTCGTCGTATTTAAAAGGAAGTTCTGTTTCGTTTGAAAAACCGTAATCTTCTCTGTTGGTTGCGATGATTACAGTGGCTATAAATGCAGGGACATAATTTGCTGTTTGTCTGCGGAGATACCTTTTTATTTTCCAGAAATCTCTGGTTCCAGTCCTTCTTATTCCTCTTTCTACCCTTCTTGTTCCACCGTTGTAGGCAGCGAGGGCTAAGTTCCAATCTCCCAATCTATTGTAAAGGTATTTAAGATATTTTGCCGCAGCATAAGTAGAACGAATTGGGTCAAGTCTTTCATCCACCCACCAGTTTATCTGAAGTCCGAAAAGCCTGCCTGTTGAACGCATAAATTGCCACATTCCCCGTGCCCTTGCATAGCTCATTGCCTTCTCTTTAAAACCGCTCTCTATTATCGGGAGATAAGCGATTTCTACTGGAATACCCTCTTTTTTAAAAACTCTTTTTATAAAGTCAATATATTTTCCAGACCTCCGTAGAGAATCTTCCATAAATTTCCTGTATTTTGTTGTATAGGCATAAATAAATCTTTTGACGAGGTCATTTATTTCTATAGGGTACTCGTATACCCTCTTTTCTTTTTCTATTACTCTTTTTATCTTTTGTGCTTCATTCTGTGGTACCTCGGGGAGTTTCTCCGGGATAGGAGGGGAAAAATCCTCTGGTTTAATTTCCGGAGAGGGTGCGGCTTCAACATAAGTATAAACTTCTGGTGTTGTCTCAGGAGGCTTTTTTATACATCCTGATGCTAAAATTAAAAATAATATCGAGATTAAAAATGCTTTTTTCACTTTTTAGTTCACTTATTCACCAGAAACTTAATGATTAATCTAAGAGTTATTATGTTGTAGTTTTTTTCATTAATAGGGATTTTAAACTCTCTTTCTTTTTTCCCTTTTTCCGGTTTCAGTTTAACGATTATGTACCTGGAATTTTCAAGTTCATTCTGCGAAATTTCTATCTGTTCTTCATTTTTTATGACTTTTTCATGTCTTAAAATTTCTCTGAAAACTTCATCATACGTTTTTCTCTCCAGGTCCCCGCTCTTTTTCTTTTTTTTCTTTGTTGCTCCCAGAATAGAATTTATTAGTTCGTCCAGTTGTTTATCTGCTTCATCGCGTGAAACCTTAATTCTTCTAAAATACACTTTTTCTGATTCTTCAATCTCCTTGTTTTCTACATTAAATTCCACCTGTATATTACCTTTTTCCGCTTCTTGCTTTTTCTCTTCCGGTTTAATTATTACCGTACTTTCTTCTTCTATTCCTGTTTCCTGAGGAGGTTCTTCTTTATGCGGTTCTGGCTTTTTTATTTCTGCCTTTTTTATCTCTTCGGGTTTCATTATAATGGTTGTAGCTTCTTCTATACCCTTTTCCTGAGGATGAATTGAAGCTTCCCCTTTATTTTGCTGTTTGGCGTTTTCATATTCTTTTTTTTCAATTTTTACCTCTGTTTCTTTCTTCCCGGGTTGCTCTGGCTCTTCTTTTTTACCTTTTTTCGGCAGGGTTTTTGTTTTTGATGTTTCATCCTCTTGGAAAGCAGTTTCTCGTGGGCTTTGTCTTTCAGCAGATATGTGGGCAATTTTTCTTTTTGTTTCCTCCTGTTCTTCGAGTTTCTTTGCGATTATTGCAAGGGTAAGCTTTGAAATTCCCTTTAGAGTCTCAAATACCCCTATCCCTCTTATTGCAACGGCTTCAAAAGATGGAACTTCCAGTCGGTTTAGTTTTTTCTCAAGTTCTGCTACAGGCAGGATATTCGGCAGATCTCTTTTATTATATTGTATTACCATAGGAATATCATCAATTTTTAAATTATAAAAAGCAAGATTTTCAGCCAGGTTTTCAAGACTTTCTAAGTTTGATTCAAGTAATGTTTCCTGTGAATCTGCCACAAATAAAATACCATCCACACCTTTTAAAACAAGTTTCCTGGTTTCATTGTAATGGACCTGCCCCGGAACTGTATAAAGCTGGAATCTTACATTAAATCCTTTAATTCTTCCCACTTCCAGAGGAAGTAAATCAAAGAATAGAGTCCTGTCGGCTCCCGTTTCGAGACTTATCAATTCACCCCTTGATTTAGGGTGAGTCCTTCGATATATGACCTGGAGATTGGTAGTCTTTCCACTCAGTCCTGGTCCATAATAAACAATCTTAGCGGCGAGCTGCTTGGTGGCGTAGTTAAAGAAAACCATATAAAAATTTTAACACCAGTTAATTTTTTGTCAATTGAAGGGCCACTTAAATAAAAAAACCCCGGAGTTTAAACTCCGGGGCCTGATTGAAAGTTCTATATCAAACTACTCCATAAGCGAGCATTGCCTTGGCAACTTTAATGAACCCAGCGATGTTAGCTCCAACCAGAAGGTCTCCAGGCTTGCCATAGGCTTCAGCAGCTTCAATTGAAGCCTTATGAATTTTCTTCATTATGTCAAGGAGCTTTGCGTCAACTTCTTCTCTTGTCCACTGGAGTCGGATGCTATTCTGGGTCATTTCAAGTCCAGATACTGCAACTCCACCCGCGTTGGCTGCTTTTGCGGGTCCAAATAGAATGTTGTTTTGCCTGTAAATTTCAATTGCCTCAAGAGTGGAAGGCATGTTGGCGCCTTCGGCTACCGCTATGCATCCATTCTTTGCAAGGGCTTCCGCATGGTCTTTGTGAATTTCATTCTGGGTTGCGCAGGGAAGAGCGATGTCAACCTTTATTCCCTCGTCGCGTATTACGTCCCATACAGATTTTCCTTCGTAATAGGGAAGATTGTATTTCTCAGCGTATTCCTTCATCCTTCCTCTTTTTTCGTTCTTGAGCCACATGAGGAAATTCCATTTTTCTCCTTTAATTCCCTCTTCGTCCAGCACTGTTCCACTGGAATCAGAGGCAAAGATTACCTTTCCACCGAGCTGGTTTACTTTCTCTATTGCATACTGAGCCACATTTCCGGACCCACTTACAGCTACTACCTTACCATTGAAGTCAAGGCCTTTTGTTGCGAGCATCTCTGCGGTGAAGTACACAACACCGTATCCTGTCGCTTCAGGACGGATAAGACTTCCACCGTATTCCAGACCTTTTCCTGTAAGAACTCCAGTGTGTTCATTTTTGATTTTTTTGTAATAGCCATAGAGATATCCGATTTCACGTGCTCCTACACCAATGTCGCCAGCTGGAACATCTGTGTCAGGACCAATGTGGCGATAGAGTTCTCTCATGAACGCATAGCAGAACCTCATAACTTCTCTGTCAGATTTTCCCTTGGGGTCAAAGTCAGCACCACCTTTTCCTCCTCCCATAGGAAGAGTTGTCAATGCGTTTTTGAAAATCTGTTCGAAACCAAGAAACTTGATTATGCCGAGGTTGACTGATGGATGGAAACGAAGTCCTCCCTTATAGGGTCCAATGGCGTTATTAAACTGCACCCTGAATCCCCTGTTTACATGAATTTCGCCTTTATCATCTTCCCAGGGGACCCTGAACATTATAACCCTGTCGGGTTCTACTATCCTTTCATAGATTTTTGCCTTTACAAATTCCGGGTGCTTTTCCACTGTGGGTTCAAGAGAAGTTAACACCTCAGTTACAGCCTGAATAAATTCAGGCTGATCTGGGTCTTTTGCTTTAACTTTTTCGATAACTTCCTTAATTACAGACATGGATTATACCTCCTTACTTTTTATTATATCCTTATGAAATTTAACACATTTTAAAATTTAGTGCAACTTATAAAGTGCTTATAAGTAGTATAATAATTTCATGAGAAAAAGAACCTTAAAGAAAGATGTAAAAAGATTAAAAGGGAAGGCCAGAGCTTTAATTTTTTATGCGGTTATAGTAAGCATTATCCTTTTTGCAGTCGTCCTTTCCATCCTTGAGAGGTTTTCTCCCCTTGAGACCATATACCTTTACCTCATAAGTTTTGCAGTTACATTCCTTGTAGTTTATCCGATTGCGAGCTTGAAAATGGCTGATATTATAAAATCAGTTTCTGATCCTTTAGAGAGGTTTATGGAGAGTGTAGATGAATTTATTGAGGGAAAATTAGAATCCGTCAATATCGATGATGAAAGCTACTGGAGAGAGCTCTCAGAGAAGCTTGCTGTCCTTGGAGAAAGTCTTAGGGAGAATGTTATTGCGATAAAAGATTCTCTTTATAAATTACAGGAAATAGCTGGCAACTCTGACCCAGAGACAATAAAAAAAGAAATTTCTTCCATTTTAGAGAATATTGAGGAAAGATTTAAGATAGACCAGAGAATTTAATTTTCTCGACAAAAAATATTCCACTTTTCCCAGGAGGGAAACAAATAAAGGGGAAGAAATGCGTATTTTAGAAAACTCAGAAGGGGGAAGTTTTAATTTTTCCCGTAGAGTCCTTGAAATTTTTTTATCCACAGGGAATCCTTCCAGTTTTAGAGCCCAATAAAGTATATAAAAGGATAAAGCAACAGGATTTTCCCGAATATATTTAATGCTTTTTTCAAGCAGTCTGAAGACCTTTTCCCTTGGAAGATTTTCAGGTAGGAGGATTAACAGAACTTCCTGTAGAGAAGATAAATAGGGATAAAGATATGGATTTGTTATAAAAAGAAACCCTGGAATTATAAGTTCCGTTGTTTCAAGAGTTAAGCCACCCTTCCAGCTTTCCCAGACGGTGGCTTCAACCAACGAGAAGGGTGAAATTGCGGAACCGAATCGATTTGGAATCTTTGCTCCACCTCTACCAATTGTTTTAAGTTTACCTCTTTGCTGTGTGAAAAGAATTACTTCCCGGTCAATTTCAAAAATGTATCTGGAATCAAGGACGAAGGACTTGTAAACAAATCTCGGCATATTACATTAGCTTTCCTATGAGAATTGATGTTAGTCCGAAAAGAAGAAAGTATCCGAAACCATCAGTAAGCATTGTAAGAAAAGTTCCCGGGCCAAAAGCAGGGTCAAGTCCTGCTACTTTCCATAATATAGGTATAAGAGTTCCTGCTATCGCCGCTATTACCATATCTCCTAAGAGAACCAGGAATAGTATAAGGCCGATTATGGGTTTGCCTGTGACCACCTGTCCCAGAATGGCAATGATTATACCGAGAGCCACTGCGTTTCCCAGGGCAACGAGAATTTCCTTTAAAAGAGCTTTTCTGGTCGTTTCCCAAGATACTTCTCCCAGTGCAAGTTCTCTTACCATAACGGCTATTGCCTGTACTCCTGCGTTCCCGACAAGCCCAGTTATTGGCATAAATGCGGCAACAAGGGCATATTTTTGAATTGTGCCTTTAAATAGAGAAATAACAGAAGAAACTACAGCAGCGGTTATAAGATTTACATAAAGCCAGGGTAATCTTTTCCTTATGGACTTTATAGGAGGAGTTGTTATTCTGTCTATTTCCTCAAGACCTGCCATTTTTAACAGGTCTTCAGCTGCTTCCTCTTCTATAACGTCTATAATGTCATCTACAGTAATTACACCTTTAAGCTTTCCGTCGTGATCCACGACCGGTATTGCCACTAGATTGTATGCTGATACCTGCCTTGCCACCTCTTCCTGGTCAGTATCCACTGTTACAGAAATAACGTCCCGGTTCATTATATCTTTAAGTCTGGTTGAAGGGGGGTTAAGAATTAATTGTTTTAGAGAAACTACTCCTACCAATTTTCCTTCTTTGTCTACTACATATAGATAAAAACCGGATTCTTTTTCTCTTGCAAGCTGAATAGCTGTTATAGCATCGGCCACTGTGGTATCTTCTGAGAGCGCATAGAAATCTGTGGACATGATATGTCCTGCTGTTTCCTCTTTGTAAGAGAGCAGAGCCTCCACTTCCTCCGTGCGCTTTGGGCTCATTAGTTCTTTTATCTTTTCAGCTATTTCTTCTGGAAGTTCATCCAGAATAGAGACTACATCATCACTTGAGATATGGCGGAAGAGCTCTACTATTTTTTCAGGAGGGAAATCGGATTTGATTATAATTTCTGCAGCTATATCAGGATCAAGCTCTGAGATTACATCAGCAGCTTTTTCAATGTCGTTATTATATATTACATGAAAAAGTTCTATCCTTTCACTGGGAAATAACTTATCCATTATTGCGGCTATATCCGCCGCATGGACTTTTTTTGTAAGGTTCCAGAGTTTGGAATAGGCCCTTGCGCGTATGAACTTTTTTATAGAACTATATAGTACGATAAGGGCCTTTTCATTCATAAAATTAAAGATACCACATAAATAAATTAGAAGTAAAATTCTGTTATAATTACTGGGAGGATTTAAAGGGGGTAGAAAAAGTCCGGAGGTAGTAATGGAAGAAAAGGTAAAAGCAAGAATTATGGATGCCAGGAGAATTTCAAGGGTGATTTCCAGGTTGGCCACTGAGATTCTGGAGCGTAACAGATATATTGAAAACCTTGCTCTCATTGGAATTCGGACAAGAGGAGTATTCCTTGCCGGTAGAATTCGTGAAGCCATAAAAAAGATGGAAGGGATAGAGCTTCCTATGGGAATACTTGATATAACTCTGTATAGGGATGATATCCCAACAAAAGGGATTCAACCTGAGGTGAAGGGAACAGAAATCATGTTCCCTGTCGATGATAAAGATATAATCCTTGTGGATGACGTACTTTTTACAGGAAGAACAATAAGAGCAGCAATGGATTCTATTATGGATTTAGGTCGTCCAAGAACAATACAACTTGCAGTGCTTATAGATAGGGGACATAGGGAACTTCCAATTCAGGCAGATTATGTTGGGAAAGTGCTTCCTACTTCTAAACATGAAAGGGTAAAGGTTAGATTAAAGGAAGTTGACGGTATCGATGAGGTTCTAATAACTGAACCGGAGGAATAGATGGAAAAAAAACATTTGCTGGGAATTGAAAATCTTAAAAAGGAAGAGATTGAAGAGATTCTGGAAACATCGAAGAGTTTTATTGAAATATCAAAAAGACCAATAAAGAAAGTTCCTGTTTTACGAGGTAAAACAGTGGTGAATCTTTTCTTTGAACCCAGTACAAGAACCCGATCTTCATTCGAAATAGCAGCTAAAAGATTGAGCGCTGACGTCATGAATTTTTCTTCCTCTGTTTCTTCCGTAAGGAAAGGGGAGAGTTTAAAAGATACAGTTTTAAATCTAGAAGCAATGAAAACGGATTTAATTATTATAAGGCACTCTTTTTCCGGGGCAGCTAAATTCCTCACGACTTTCTGTTCGAGTTCGGTTGTTAATGCAGGAGATGGTACTCATGAGCATCCAACACAGGCTTTGCTTGACGGGATGACCGTCCTTGAGAAAAAGGGGAGATTAGATGGATTGAAAGTGGTGATTGTAGGGGATATCCTCCACAGCAGAGTTGCAAGGTCGGACATATTTTTGTTCAGTAAGATGGGTTCGAAGGTAGTTATTTCAGGGCCGCCCACCCTTATTCCCGATTACTTCAGAGGTTTTCCTGTAGAGATTGATTATAATCTTGACAGAGCTCTGGAAAATGCTGACGTTGTCATTATGTTAAGACTTCAAAAGGAAAGGATGCAAGGTGGGTTTTTCCCTTCTGTAAGGGAATACAGACAGAAATACCAGCTGACTCCTGAGAGGCTCATAAGGACAAAACCTGATGCGATAGTTATGCATCCAGGCCCCATAAATAGAGGTATAGAATTATCTTCAGATGTGGCCGATTCCGGTCGTTCTGTTATTCTTGAGCAGGTTGAAAAAGGAGTGGCTGTGAGAATGGCTGTATTATCATTACTTCTTGGAGGTGAGAGATGAGGATCCTCCTCAAAAATGGAAGGATTGTATCTCCTCTAAACGGATTAGATGGAATTTTTGATGTGCTTGTGGAAAATGGGAAGATTAAGCAGATAGCCAAAAGAATAAACTGTGAGGATTGTAAAATTTATGACCTTACAAGAATGATAGTGGTTCCCGGGCTTATAGATATGCATGTTCATTTCAGAGAACCAGGAAGAGAGGATGCGGAAGACATAGAGAGCGGGGCAAAGGCTGCTGCAAAAGGGGGATTTGTGGCAGTGGCAATGATGCCCAATACTGAGCCTCCAGTGGATGACCCTTTGAGAGTTAGATTCGTTGTGGAAAGGGGGAAGATAACAGACATATATGTTTTTCCGGTGGGGAGCTTTACAAAGGGCAGACAGGGGAAGGAACTGGCTGAAATGGTTATGATGGCAGAGGAAGGTGCAGTGGCCTTTTCTGATGATGGTTTTCCGGTCTCTGACCCTCTATTGCTGAGAAGGGGCCTGGAATATCTTAAGATTATTGATGGAATTTATCTTGATCATGCAGAAGACAGAAGTTTATCAATGGGCGGTGTAGCCAATGAGAGCTATATTACCGCTAAACTGGGATTAAAAGGTATTCCCTGGATTTCTGAGGCAGCTGCTGTTGCGCGTGATGTTTATATAGCAGAGTTTACAAAAAGCAAAATCCATATACAGCATGTTTCCTCTGCAAAGACACTTGAAGTTATCGAGCAGGCAAAAGCCCGAGGAGCTAATGTAACTTGCGAGGTAACACCTCATCATCTTGTTCTGGATGAAACCCACCTTGAGACCTATGATACGAACTTTAAAATGAATCCTCCTCTCAGATCTGCGGAAGATAAAGAAGCTCTTCAGGAAGCCCTTAGCTCTGGATTAATAGATGTAATAGCTTCTGACCATGCGCCTCATACAAGGGATGATAAGGAAGTGGAATTCGATGTAGCTCCCTTTGGTGTTATTGGCTTAGAAACCACTGTTCCGGTTATATGGGATAAGCTGGTTGAAAAAAAGAAAATAACTGTGGAAAGATTTGTCGAGCTCCTATCGGTAAATCCCGCCCGCATACTCGGGCTGGAAGGGTTTGGAAAAATTGAGAAGGATGGGCCTGCTCATATAACAGTTATCGATCCTAAAAAAGAGATTACTGTAAATAGCGAAGAATTCGCTTCAAAGAGCAGAAATACACCTTTTGAAGGCTGGAAGTTGAAAGGTGCGGCGGTTCTTACTATTGTAAATGGAAAAATCGCATTTGAATCTTTTTGAATTAGTTAACGTTTGTGTTCGTTGTGGAAACTGTCTTACATCATGTCCCGTATATGAAATTCAGAGAGACGAAGCTGTTTCTCCCAGGGGAAAGATTTATTTAATTAAGTACGGATTAGAAGGTAAGATTAAAGAAAAAGGAATTTTGGATGTGCTTCCATACTGTTCACTTTGTGGGGGTTGTGAATTCGTATGTCCGTCCGGGATAAGAACAATTGACATAATTATAGAAGCAAGAAAAAAATGGGGAAAAAATAGGCTAAAGAAGATAGCTATAGATGGGCTTACTAAGGAGATTTTTCCTGCCCATCTTTTTACAACCATTTTGTCCATAATTTCTCCGGAGAAATTTCCCTTTTCTCCTTCTCCCAGACCTTTTCTTTCCACTGTAAATGAGTTCATTAAAGGTAAGGGTAAAGGGAAAGTTCTTTTTTTTGTTGGGTGTTTAACCAATAAATTTTTCCCCAATATTGCAAGGGCAATTTCAGAGATCGTGGTGAAAGCGGGTTATGACCTTTATATACCAAAGGGGCAGGTATGTTGCGGGTTTCCGTATCTTTCAATTGGAGAAGAGAGAGAGTTTCAGAAGATGAAGACTCATAATTTGAAAATGATAAAAAAAATAGAGCCAGATTTGATAATTTCGCCATGTCCCACAGGCCTTAATACTTTCAGAAGGTATTACAGGTTGGACAACGTTATTGATGTATCAAACTTTGTGCTTAAAAATTTAGAGCACTTAAAATTAAAAAATCTCAACTGGAATATGACATGGCACGACCCTTGTCATTTAAAAAAGGAGCTTGGGATAAGGAAAGAACCGAGAAAGGTTCTTTCGATTGTGGGAAATTTCGTGGAGATGGAAAGACCCGATCTTTGTTGCGGGTTCGGCGGGAGTTTTTCCCTTTCTCATCCGGAGATTTCTTTTAAGATAAGGAATAAAAAAAAGGAATTTGTGCTGGAATCCGGGGCAGACTATCTGGTAACAGAGTGTCCCGGGTGTATAATGTTTTTGGGCAGCTATTCTCCTGTTAAAACATTGCATCTAGGAGAGATTGTCAACAGGGCTATAAGATGAGAAAGAAACTATTTATATTGATGGTGGTATTTTATTTTCTGATTTTGCTCCTTGTGGTCAGGGATTTATATTCTTTTATTTTCGTAACAGCTGTTCTCGGTTTCTTTTTGCTGGTACTTTTTTCGCCGGATATTTTAAAAAAGACCTTTTTCAGTGTGAAAAACAGACTTTTGGTTTCCTATTTCCTCCAGGGAATTGTGCCAGTAGTATTACTTCTGATTCTTTCTATGATGCTTATTTATGTAATGTTTACGGGATTTTCGAGTACTCTATTGTTGGGATGGCTGGATTATAAGATTGCAGAGCTTGAAAATGGAGAAGGACTTCCCTTTAATTTACCTTTAAAAGATGGATTTGAAGGTCTGGTTATAGATGGAGATAAGGTATTTATTGCGGTAAAAAAAGAAAATGTAAGAATTTCTCGAATTGATTTAGTACTTCCAGAATTTTTCCGCGAGGAATATGGGTTAGAAGTTTATATTCCACCCTATATATATTATAGAGAGAAAGAGGCGTTGAAGGTAAAAAGGCTTAGAAAAATTCCCGATGCACCAGGGTTTAGATTCCCTGTGGTTTTTTCCAGTGATGTATATTCTGTAAGTGACAATAGATATTATGAAGGCTCTGTGTTCTTCCTGAGGGGAACTCTTGGAGCTTTAATTTCGGGTATTATAAAGGGAAAGAACACAATTTCTAATTCAGTGTTTCTCTCCTTTTTATTTTTTGCCATTATACTTTCCTTTTTGAATTTAATAGCCATGTTTGGTGGTTATCTAATAGTAAGGGATATTTCGAAAGGAATGTCCAGACTTTCTTTTGCTATTAACGCAGTAAAAAGAGGCGATTTGACCGTAAGATTGAATCCCAATAGAGTAGACGAACTTGGAGAGATGATGCGCAATTTTGACCTTATGGTGGAAAGGATGAGATTACTTCTTGAGAAGGAAAAGGAAATAGATATTATGGAACAGGAAATAAAAATCGCCAGGAAAATTCAATTAAGGTTGATGCCACCTGAGAAGGTTGAAATACCGGGGATAGAGCATTCTGCCCTTACAATAGCAGCGAGAGGTGTGGGTGGTGATTTTTACGACATAATAAAAGGCGAGGATTGGGTAGTTGTTATGGCTGATGTGTCAGGAAAAGGATTACATTCATCTCTTTTTGGTGCAATGTTAAAAGGTATACTTACTGCACTGATAAAAATGGGCCTGTCATTAAAGCATGCGGTAGAAATGTCCAATAAACTCCTGTATCATCATCTTTACCCTACCCATTTTATTACCCTTGCTGCAATTAGGATAAAGGAGGACGAAATTGAAGTTGTAAGAGCAGGTCATCAGCCTGTTTTGGTATATAAACCATTCAGTGAATCAGAGCTGGAAAGGATGTTGGTGTTAAAACCGGAAGGAATAGGGTTGGGAATGGTGGAAGATCTGTCTCCTTATATTGAATCTGAAAAAATAAAAATAGAAAAAGGAGACCTTTTTGTTCTTTTTACTGATGGTTTAAGTGAGCTTCCATCTAAAGATAAAAGAGAGCTCTTTGGTCTAGATAGGATAGTTAGTATTATAAAGAAATACTACAATAGACCTTCTTCTGAAATTCTTAGCAGGATAATCAAAATGGCGGAGAGTTTTTCCGGTGAGGAACTCCCTCCAGATGATATTGCTTTGTTTATAGGGAAGGTTAAATGAGATACGAGTTTAAAGATAGAAAATTACTTGAAAGAGCACTTACACATCCTTCTTATTCTTATGAGAAGCTTAATGACCCGAAATTTAATTATGAGAGACTGGAATTTCTGGGGGATTCAATAATTAATTTTGTGCTTTCCAAATGGTTATTTCTGAATTTTCCTAACTTGAATGAAGGTTACATGTCCAAAATAAAAGCTGCTCTGGCTTCAAAAGAAATACTTGCAGAAGCAGCGATTAAGCTGGGTTTAAAAGAGAAAATCAGGTTATCCAGAGGTGAAGAAAAGAGTGGAGGCAGAGAAAGGAGCACAATACTGTCGGATGTATTTGAGGCTTTTGTAGCAGCTGTTTTTCTTGATGGAGGATTAGAAGAGGCAGAAAGAATAATACATGAAGCATTGAAAGAAAAAATGATGCTGGTTGAGAAGTCAAAAGGCCTACCCTTCGATTACAGATCAGCTCTTCAGGAGTTTCTCACAAAGTCAGGGAATCCACCTCCCAGGTATGAAGTGATAGCGGAAAGAGGTCCTCACCACAGGAGAGAATTTGTAGTAAAACTCACGGTTGGAGAGAAAGAGTTTATAGGTAGTGGACCGTCAAAGAGAGATGCTATGTATTCAGCTGCCAAAGCGGCCTGGGAAAATATAGTCGGTAAAGAGAAGGAGATAATAAAAGATAAATTTTTCCTGGGTTAACCCTTTATCCCGAGCTTTTCCATTCTATAGCGAAGTTTTCTTTCACTAATTTTTAAAGCTTTTGCAGCTTTAGTTTTTACCCATTTGCACTTTTCCAGTGTTTTTAGAATGATTTCCCTTTCTTTTTCCTCTAATAGTTTATTTAACGATTTTCCTTCAATAGATTCTGGTTCAGGAATAACATTAAAGTTCATAATGATATCTTCTTCCTTTATTTCGTCGGAGTTAGTTATAATGATAGCCCTTTCAATCATGTTTTCAAGTTCCCTAACATTTCTAGGATAACTATAGTTTAAAATTTTTTCCATCGCTCCTTTTGAAACCCCGGCAATTTTCTTTCCTTCCCTTTTTGAGTATTTCTTTATGAAATAGTTTACAAGTACAATTATATCTTCCGGTCTTTCCCTTAATGGCGGGATAACCAACCTCAAAACATTCAATCTGTAGTATAGATCTTCCCTGAAATTTCCTCTTGCCACTTCCTGTTCTATGTTTTTATTGGTTGTTGCAATGATCCTAACATCTACATCTATTTCATTAGAAGACCCCAGTCTCATTATCTTCTTCGTTTGCACAGCTCTAAGAAGCTTTACCTGACTGCCAAGGGGAAGATCCGCAATTTCATCCAGAAGTAGGGTTCCTCCATTTGCTTCCTCAAATTTACCCCTTCTTAGCTTATCTGCTCCCTTTTCGGAACCGAAAAGTTCTGATTCCATTAGAGTTTCTGGAATTGCGCAGATGTTCACCTTGACAAAGGGACCTTTTTTCCTTTTTGAATTGAGATGTATGAGTTCGGCTACTCTTTCCTTACCTGTTCCCGTCTCTCCTGTAATCAGTACATTAGCATCTGTTTCAGCTGCTTTCCCGATAAGATCTACTATTTTTTTTATCTTATTCGAGCGGAAAGTCTTCAAGAGATTCAGTAATGGAGATTTTGTCCTTCAGATATTCCAGTTCCCTTAAAATTCTCGTTTTTTCAAATAATTTTTCCAGTCTTATTATTAATTCTTCCGGGTTGATTGGTTTGGGCATAAAATCATCAGCACCCTTTTTTACGGCCTCTACAGCAAGATCCATGCTGCCGAAAGCTGTTATCATAATAATTCCTACCGGAAAATCATTTTCTCTTATCCATTCTATTAGTTCCATTCCTGTGTGATGGCCGAGTTTATAATCCAGGATCACAACATCTGCTTCCGGAACTTTACTTTTAGCTCTTTCTATATCTAAAGAATAACTTGCTTTGTATCCGTTTTTCTTGAGAATAGAGGTTAGAAGTTCAGCCTGGTCCCTTTCATCTTCTACCACTAATATTCTGTTATTCATTTTTTGTAACCCCCTTCAGGAACTTTTATTTCTATAACTCCTCCTTTATCCCAGTTGTTTGCGGAAATTTCCCAATTGAAGTTTTCTATTATTTTCTTTGTAATGAACAACCCTATCCCCATTCCATAATTTTTGTCGGAATAGAAAGGATAAAAAATTTTACCTGGATTTTTTATCCCTGGCCCTTCATCTTTAAACTTTAATATTAAATTGGCATTTTCCAGCTCTGCCTCAACACGTAATGTACCCCTTCCCCCTATAGCTTCGGCTGCATTTTTAATAATGTTTTTGAAAGCCACGTTTAATAGATAGGGGTTGCAAAATAGCTTAATTCCATTCAGCTTGAATTCTATTTTTAACTCAGGAAAGAAAGAGAGCATCCTGCTGGCATTTTCTATAGAATCCTCCACAGAAACCCACTCTTTTTCAGATTTTGAGGTTTTCAGTAGAAGCGAAAAGTTTTCCGTAATAAATCTTATTCTTTCTATTTCCCTTTTTGCTATCTTAATTAATTTTCTTGTTTCTTCCTTGTCTGTTCCAAGTGAGAGCTTTTCTATTATCAGAGAAAGAGTGTTTAGAGGATTTTTTATTTCGTGCGAAACACCCGAAGAGATTCCTGAAAGCATTATAAATTGCTCCTTTTCCTTGCGTTCCCTATCAAGCATAAGGGCGTTTTCATAGTATTTTTTTTCAAGGGAAATAATCGTGAGATAAAAGACTGTGGATAGTGAAAGAATTAAGAAGAGTATGAAAAAAAGATATATTTTTTCCTGTCTTTTTATAAGTTTGGAAAATGGTTGAAAAAAGCCAATAATCATTATCTTTTTTGTTTGGTTCGTAAATGGAATGGCTATCTCGGATATTTCCCCCACAGGAGTTGGAATTTCTCTAACCCATCCTCCTGAAACTTCTTCAGGAGAAATTATTGGCAAGAAAGCCTCATATTTTGTATTTGCACAGACCACCTTCCCGTCCTGAGCTATTATTGCTGAATATGCTACTCTGGATTCATTTATAAAGAATTGGACAATTTCTTCGTCAGACTTAGAAGAATTAAGAAGATTTAAAAGAGCTCCTTTGTAAACCCTTTGAATTTCTTCGATGGATCTGTTGTAGAACTGTGAAATATTGCGGGAAATAAATTGATTAACAACAAAGTATACGGAGAAGGAAACTAACAGAGAAAATAAAAGGGTAATGGAAATTATAAAAGTTCTTTTCAATTGAGGTCTTTCCTCCAGAGAGGAAAACCTTCTTTTGTCCTTAAAATCCATTTTTTACCTTTCCAGGTGATGACCCTGGCTATCATAAAATTTTA
>Ga0190332_1000062_pt1 | contig 21415 bp, 17 predicted proteins | sample 48720456_MG_FD_161679 | JGI IMG/M metagenome (GOLD analysis project Ga0190332, IMG submission 161679) | Hydrothermal vent sediment bacterial communities from Southern Trench, Guaymas Basin, Mexico - 4872-04-5-6_MG | ecosystem: Environmental > Aquatic > Marine > Hydrothermal vents > Sediment ... | reverse complement strand
ATGTCCATCTGCTATATATAGTTTCTCTATTTGTTTAAACATATCTATAAGTTCTTTGATAATAACAGGGTCTTTTATAACCCAGAAGGTGTGTTTTATGCCTTCTGAGACGAAGTCATACTCAGGTTCATTATTTTCTGTAAATTCCTGAATCAGAGATTTTATTTGCAGTCTTCCGTCTCTATAAAGAAGGAAAACCGGGCCTGTGTTTGCATTTGTATATAATATATGTTTCGTTCTATCTTCTTCTTTTTCTTCCCTTGTAAGCTCGTGTTTTTTTATTTTGTCATGGATGTAATCCCAGCAGGAAACAGCAGCAACCAGTCCTGTCTGAATATGGTCTCCCATTTGCTGGCGATAGATGTAAAGGTAGTCTTCAGGGTCCTGAACAAGGATTCCCTCTTCTATAAATTTATAAAGGTTCTCCGTGCCTTTTTTATAGACCCTTTCGTCATAAAGGTCCACGTCATCAGGAAGGTCTATTTCTGGTTTGACCACATAGAGGAAAGAGTAAGGATTATCTTTTGCCATTTCCTTTGCTTCCTCCCTTCCAAGGACATCGTAAGGGGGAGAGGCAACTTTTTCAACAAGTTCTTTTTTTGGTCTTACACCCTTGAATCCTTTTATTTCCATTTCTATACCTCCTGTTCTTTTGAAAAATTTTACTCAATTATTCTACAAAAGTAAAAGGTTAAAAAGCTCGAAAACAGAAAACACAATACCAAAAACCATGAATTCCCTTAGAGTTGCTATTGTTAAACAAGAGTTTGACTGGAAAAAATATTCATTTTATAATTCGACCGAACAGTCGGTCGGTTAATCGGTTAACATGAGCGTTAGGATGGAAAGAGAAAAAAGAAGAAGGTTCATTCTAGAGAAAGCTATGGAAGTTATCGGCAAAAGAGGGCTGCGAAGAACAAAGATGGAACACATAGCAGAAGCCTGTGGAATAGGAAAAAGCACGCTATACGAATATTTCAGCTCAAAAAAAGCTCTGGTTGAGGAGATTATGAACTTTTATTATAATGAATATCTCTCCAGTATAAGCGAATCTCTTTCGTCCATTGATAACCCAGAAAAATGGCTGGAAAAATTTATAGAGTTGAATTTCATGTTTATATGGGCCCAGTCTATTGAGTTGAAGGTGGTGTTTGACATCTGGGCAGAGCTTGCAAGAGACGAACAGGGTATAGAGTGGTTGAAAGAAGTTTATTCTTCGTGGAGGAAAAAAATAGAAGATGCCATAAAAGAGGGACAGAAACGCGGGCTCTTTTCTCCTTATATATTACCTTTTTCTATAGCTACGTTTATGATAGCGACCATGGACTGTCTATTTTTACAGAGATGTGTGGGACTTCTGGATGGACATGAGAAGGAAATAGAAAGTGATTATAAAAAGGTTTTTTTAAATATTCTGAGACTGAGAGGTGCAAAATGAAAAAAAATGTGGGTGGCCTCATAGCTTTGCTTTTTTTAATGGCGGACATATATGGTATGACAGCAAGGGAGATAGTAAAAAAAGTGGAAGATTCCATGAGAGGCCGTTCTTCCGTGGGAGAAATGGAGATGAGAGTTGTAAAAAAGGAATGGTCGAGAACATTGAAAATGAAGTTCTGGGAGAAAGGGAAGGAAAAAGCTCTCGTTGTTATTACCTCTCCGGCAAAGGAGAGGGGAGTTGCCACTTTAAAAATAGGAAAAAACGTCTGGAATTATATTCCTTCCATAGAAAGAGTAATTAAAATACCCTCATCTATGATGGGGGCAAGCTGGATGGGTTCTCATTTCACAAATGATGATTTGGTAAAGGAATATTCCATTGTGGATGATTATAATCCTGAACTGAAGTCCCAGGACAGGGAGTTTTATTATCTTGTGCTTTATCCCAAACCACAGGCTGCTGTTGTTTGGGGGAGAGTGGAGATTAAAGTTTCAAAAAAAACATTTATTCCGGAGGTTTCCTCTTATTTTGATGAAAAGGGCAACAGGATAAGAAGGATAGAATATATGGATGTGAGAAGGGTAGGAAAGAGGTATTTCCCATTCCACTGGGTTCTTTATCCGGAAAAAAAGCCCGGAGAGAAGACAGAGATAATAGTCCATAAAATAAAATTTGATGTTTCAATCCCTGACAGGATCTTTACCCTTAAATGTCTCAAGGAGATGAAAAGATGACCATCAAACTGGCATGGAGAAACCTATGGAGATCTAAAACAAGGAGTATTATCCTTGTGGTATCCATTACTATTGGCTTTTTCGCTCTTTTCTTTTTCTACAGCATGATGGAGGGAGCGGTAAAGCAGGTAATAGAAAACATTATAAACACAGGAACAGGCCATGTTCAGATTCATGTAAAGGGATATTTAGAAGACCCGGATGTTAAAAAAGTAATAAGGGACCCGGATAGAATTCTTGCTCAGATTAAGGATGCTCATGTGCTGGTTGCTACAAAAAGAGTAAATTTGAGTGGTATTATCAATTCTCCGGAGGAGACAAGGCCTATTCAGGCTATCGGTGGCGTTCTTGAGAAAGAGAAAAAAATTACAAGTTTTTCCCAATACATTGTGAAAGGGAAGTTTCCTGAAAAAGAAGGAGATATTTTTATAGGCAAAAACCTTGCAGAGCTTTTAAAGGTAGATGTTGGAGATAAAGTTGTTATTACTTCGAGCGATATAACAGGTAATCTTTCTTCTTATGGATTTAGGGTGTGCGGAATTTTTGAAACACCTTCTCTTGAAATAAATAAATATGTAGTACTTATTTCTTATTCAGCAGCCAGAACGATAGCTGGCTATGATAATGGTGCCAATGAAATTGTAATAAAACTCTCGGATAGCAAGTATATTCAAGAAGTGAAGAATAACCTTAGAAAATCCCTTGGGGCTCAATACGAAGTTCTCAGCTGGGACGAAATTTATCCTTTACTTAAATTCGAAATGGAAGTTTTTTCAGAAATGATGCTTGCCTTTGGTTTTGTTATTTTGATTGCTGCAGCGTTCGGAATAGCTGAAGTCTTCTTTATGTCTCTTTATGAAAGAATGAGGGAAATAGGGGTGCTTAGAGCTATAGGTCTTTCTCCAGGGAAAATTTCGAAACTCGTTTTTTTAGAATCTTTTCTGTTATTTCTTGTTTCAATAGGGGCAGGAGGGGTGCTAAACCTGATTTTTTACCTGTATTTTAGACACAGGGGGATCGATCTATCTATATTCAGCAGAAGTCTTGAAATATGGGGTTCAGGCTCTGTTATTTATCCCTATGTGAAGATAGGGGATGTTTTATCAATGGTTTTAATGATTTTCATTATTGTGATTCTTTCCGTGTTTTTCCCCATGAGAAGGGCACGGAAAATTACAGCAGTGGAGGCGTTGAGATATGTATAAGGTAGCATGGAGAAATCTATGGAGGAATAAAAGAAGGACAATTCTCACTATTTCGGCAATAGCTTTTTCAGTGTTGGTTCTTATATTTATGCTGAGTATAGAGTCCGGTACTTATGAATATACCAAGGATTATGCAACGAAGATCTGGAACGGAAAGGCCAGAATTTTTAAAAAAGGTTATTTTCAGAAGGAAACCATTACAAAAAGTTTTACAGTGGATAAAAAACTAAAGAAGCTTCTCGAATCAACATCTTTTTCCTGGTGTAAAAGGATAGATGGATATGGACTTGTCAGCTTTGGTGACAAAACCTACGGAGCATCCATTTCCGGCATAGAGCCCGAAAGGGAGATAAGTGCAATAAGTAAGAAGATAAGAGAAGGGAAGTATATAAATTCGACAGGTCAGGTTCTGGTTGGCTGGAGGCTCGCGAAAAATTTGAAGGTGAAAGTTGGGGATAAAATAGCAATTCTTGTTCAGGGAAGAGACGGAAGTCTTGGGGCAAAACTTTTGGAAATCACGGGAATTTTTAAAACTGGAGTCCTTGACCTTGACCGGGGGAAGGTCATAACCACCTTAGAAGATGCTGATGAACTCTTTTCTATGGGGGGCAGAGTTACCACAGTTGTTCTTTACTCAAAAACAAGAGATTTTGATAAAAAACTAAATTCGCTTGAAAAGAAACTCCCACCTGAACTTGAGCTTGTAACATGGCAAAAGATGATGCCAGAGCTGCTCGAAATGATAGAATTCGACAGGGCTGGAGCGTATATTATGTATCTGATATTAATAATGATAGTTGCCTTTGGTTTGCTTAATACACTTTACATGTCTACATTTGAGAGGAGAAAGGAACTTGCTGTTCTTAGAGCTATTGGACTTACTAAAGGAGAGGTGAGAGCTCTTATCCTTAAAGAATCATTTTTTCTCGCTTTGTTGGGCACCATAACCGGTATTTTGATTTCTCTACCAGTTGTTATTTATTTTGTAAAACATCCAATAAAAGTGGGAGGAAAAATGGCAGAATTTTTTGAATCTCTACTATTTGCTCCATTAATGCCCGCTCTCTTATCCTGGAAAATATTTGCTGGGGTCTCAGTAATAATTTTTATATTTGCCATAATAATGGCCATATTCCCGGGGATAAGAGTTACAAGAGAGGAACTTTCTCAACAATTGAGATTTGAAAAATAGGAGGCGTCATGGAAATAGTAAAAACGGAAAATCTTTCAAAATATTACACAGATGGCACGATTGTAAAAGCCGTAGACGGAGTGAACCTGACTTTAAAAAAAGGAGAATTTACTGCCCTTGTGGGGCCATCGGGTTCAGGAAAAACAACCTTGCTGAACCTCATAGGGGGAATAGATAAACCCTCAGAGGGAAAGGTGTTTATTGATGGGCAAGAAATTTCGTTAATGCCGGAAAAAAAACTGGCAAAGTTTAGACTGCACAAATTGGGATTTGTATTTCAATCTTTTAATCTCATTCCAGTGCTTACTGCATATGAAAACGTAGAGTTAATCCTGTTGTTTCAAGGGGTTCCTAAAAACGAGAGAAGAGAAAGGGTCATGAGGATCTTTAAAGAACTGGGAATAGAAGAACTTGCAGACAGGACACCTTCAAAAATGAGCGGAGGTCAGCAGCAAAGGGTTGCAATAGCAAGGGCAATAGTTCATACCCCCTCACTGGTTCTTGCAGATGAGCCTACCGCCAACCTTGATTCAGAAAATGCCATAGCTATAGTTGAACTGATGAAAAAGATGTCTGAAGAGAAAGGAATAACATTTCTGATAGCAACTCATGATTCCAGGGTTTTTGAGAGAACCCGGAGAATAATAAAAATAATAGATGGGAAAATACACGAAGATTAAGATTCTTCTTTTTCTTCTTTTCCTTCTTTCCTTGCAGGCAGAGATTTCCGGATACTTTCAGGTTTCTTCCTATATGTCGGATTTTAACAAAGACCTGAGAATTCTTCAGATTGAAAGGCTGAGATTGAAGTTTAACACAGAGATTTTGGGACTTTCTGCAAAAGTGCAGGTAGAACAGGGAGCGTTTTCTTCTCCTCTTTTTTATCAGCCCTATTTGACAGGAAGTTTTCTTGGTGAGGGTAATCCTGTTTATCTTTATAAAGGAGAAGAGGAGAGGTTCTATTTCTACATGGATAGAGCCTCTTTGAGCTATGAGTCTGAAAAATTTTCTTTCACAGCTGGCAGGGATAGATTTCCGTGGGGAAAGGCACGACTTTTCTCTGTGCTGGATATTTTTAACCCCTACGAGCCCTTCGCTCTTTCAAAAGAAGAGCGCCAGGGGGTAAATGGTGCAAGAGCCAGATTATATTTTTCCGGTTTTTCCTGGGCAGAGGCAGTTTATGTTAAAAGAAAGGCGGGAAATATATATGGAGGAGGGATTTTCTTTTCTGTTTACTCTTTTGATTTTCAAATATGTAGTGGAAAATACTTCGGAAAGAAATTTTACGGGGGAGCCTTTGAGGGGGATATAAAAGGAGTAGGAATAAGAGGAGAAGTTGTAAAATTTGAAAGACAAAGGTCAGAATACACTCTTGGCTTTGATTTTCAGGCATCTCCTAAACTTTATATAGTAGGAGAGATTCTTCGCAGCAATGGAACACTTTTCCCCGATATAAAGCTTTATGCAATATCATCTTCTTACGAAATTTCTCCCCTTTTAAAGTTCACGCTTACAGGTGTATATACAATACCGGAAAGCAAAATTTTAATGCTTTCCTTTGAGTATTCGATAGAAGAAAATATGGACATTGGATTTTCTTTTCTCTACTCAACCAAGGATTCTTACTGGATGATTCCAAGAATTTTTGGAACGGCAACAAAGATTTATTTTTAATTCAAACTGTAAAATTAGGGTCATTAAATTTCAAATGGAGAGAAGAAATCCAACATAAGCTCTATAATAAGGATTATCCTTTATGGAAAGCTTTCTGAAGTCTAAACGAACTTTGAAGATGCTGGAAAAGATAGAAAATTTTACGCCTCCTCCAAGGGAAGTAAAATAAGAACCTGAGGAAAAAGGATGAAAGCTGCCCTCTTCATCTGTATTTATACCCACTCCTGCAACTAAATAGGGATGTACCCCACTTAAAGTTAATCCGGCTTCTGCAGATAAGATGGCAGTCTTCTGGTTTGTTGTAAAAAACTTGGTGCCTTCAACTTCCACCCTGGTCATGGGGAAAAAAGAAAGGGAAGCGAAAACTCCATACATCATCCCCCTGGCATTTGACCCTTCCCCAATAAAACCTCCAAGTTCTATAGGAAAAAGAAAAATGCTTATCAAAAGAAACAATAAAATCTTTCTCACGTTTTTATTTTAAAAAGATTCAGAAATGAAAACAAGAAAATACTGAGTAAAAATTAAAAAACGCGTTTTTTCGCTGAAAAAATCAATATTTACAGGGCTTTAGTTGAAACCAAGCCTGATTTGTGGTAAAACTACAATGAAAGAAAATTTTAGGAGGTAAGATTATGAAGGATATTTTTAATGAGGGCGAAGAAAGAGAAACTACGAAGGAAACTACGAGGTATATGAGAAAGCCCTCTAACAAAGGATGGCTCTGGGCTATCCTTGCTGTTGCTGTTGTAATTGTTGTTGCGGTCGTAGCGTATCTGTTCCTTTCAGAGCCTTCTATCAAGCTCAAGAAAGGAGCTCAGTTAAAAATAGAGGATATGAAAAAGATGGCGGCTAAGGTTGACAAGATAGAACAGAAAATCCGGGAAAAACAGAACGAAGTATTTGAGCTTCTCAGGACGGCTAAGCAGCAAGGAGTGGAAATCCCTCCGGAAATTTACCAGTCCATGGAACTGGGTCCGGATGAAATAAAGGCTCTTGAATCAAAACTGGAAAAGGAGGAGGATGTATCCTACAAGGGGTTGCTAAAGGATATTGTGGAAAAAGAAAAGGAGATCAATAGTCTGAAGGAGGAACTTACCACTCTGGAGAAGAAACTTCCAAGGCCCGTAGTGGTAAAGAAAGGAGATACCCACAGAGACATTGCTATTAATTTCCTTACCCAGGAATACAATCTCCCTGTGGAAAAGGCTAAAAAACTGGTAGAGAAGGTAAACACCTTCGACTACCTTATTCCTGGATTTAAGGTCTGGAATTTCTATGACCCTGAAGCAGATGTGTTTGGAACATTTGTAACCCAGGGAGCCGCACCCATCAGTCCCAACCAGATAAAAAGAAGGAAGAAACAGGAGCTTATAACTGCAAAAGAAAAAGCAGAAGCCAGAGCCAAGGAGCTTGAAGTGGCCAAGAAAACTCTTGAAGAGCAGGTAGCTGACCTTGAGGCCAAGAAGAAGGCGTTACAGGAAGACGTATCCATGCTTCGCCAGGAAAGAGACAAGCTTACAAGGGAGCTTGCAGCACTTTCGGCAAAGGTGGCAGACCTTGAGTCCAAGATGAATTCGGTATGGTATGTTGTCGGCACCAAGGGAGTACTTAAATCCCAGGGAATAATAAAAACAGGATTCCTCACATCTACCAAAATAAAGGAACTCGACCAGTCCTTGTTTAATAACCGTCTTGACCTTAGAACGTCTACTACTATTGTTATAAATGCAACGGATTTTGGGCTGAAAAAAATAAAGGATGCCACTGTCCTTCCAAAGGAAGTTTTTAAGAAGAAAGTTGATTACGAAGTTGTATTTTCTCCTGATAAGGCGCAGGCTCAGATTCAGATTTTAAATCCCAATAAATTCAAGAATAACAAGGTGGTGATAATTATAAAATGAGCCTTGGGCTTCCAGAACTACTATTAATCTTACTGATTGTTATTCTCATATTCGGAGCTAATAAACTTCCTGCCCTGGGGCGGGGCATAGGGGAAGCAATCAAGAATTTCAAAAAAGGAATATCTGAATCAGACAACAAAGATGAAAAGAAATGAGGCTTCTCGGAGTAGATGTAGGTGGAACGAATATAAAGGCAGGTATAGTAAGCGAAGGAGGGGAGGTTATAGAATCCCGAATATATCCCTCCCCCAGGGACCTCCCCTCCCTTTTTCTTCTCTTTGAAAGGATTTCTTCAGAATTATCCCCTTTTGATGCTGCAGGATTTGGAATAGCTGGTCTATGGGATGAGGGAAGAAAGAAAATAAGGTTTGCCCCGAATATTCCTTATATAAGCGATGCTGAAATATGGGATGAAATACAGCGTAGTTTTCCCGGGGCAATGGTTCAAAATGATGCTAATGTTGCAGCTTTTGGGGAACTCCTTTTCGGAAGGGGAAGGACCTTTGATTCTTTTATTTACCTAACTCTTGGTACAGGAATAGGAGGAGGCATAATTCACAAAGGTAAACTAATTAAAGGAAAAAATGGATTTGCTGGAGAGGTGGGTCACATGATAATTAACCCGGATGGTGTAAAATGCGGATGCGGAGCCAGAGGTTGTTGGGAGACAGAAGCTTCTGCCTCAGCCCTTGAAAGGAAGTATTTTGAAAAAACAGGGAAAAGAATTTCAGCAAAGAAAATATGGGAAAGAGCCAAGGCAGGAGAAAAAACAGCAGAGGAACTCTATCGGAATGTGGCTACCTGGCTTGGCAGGGGGATAGTCTCTCTTATAAATATATTTGATCCCGATGCAATTATTTTAGGAGGCGGACTTTCAGAGGCGGGAGAAATTCTTTTTGCTCCCCTGCGAGATTATGTAAGAAAGAATAGCTATGTTTTTAAATATGGTAAGATAGATATTCTTCCTTCTTCCCTTGGTTACATGAGTGGGGTTATAGGAGCGGCGGCATACGGATGGAAAGGGAAAGAATAAGAAATTTTTCGATAATTGCCCATATAGATCATGGGAAATCTACCCTGGCGGATCGTTTTCTTGAAATAACCGGGGCTCTTTCCAAAAGAGAAATGGAAGAGCAGGTTCTGGATTCCATGGATCTAGAAAGGGAGAAGGGAATAACGATAAAAGCTCACTTTGTAAGGCTGGAATATAAATATAAAGAAGAGACTTATTATCTAAATCTCATTGATACCCCGGGCCATGTTGACTTTAGCTATGAGGTATCCAGGAGCCTTGCTGCCTGCGAAGGAGCACTCCTTGTGATAGATGCCTCTCAGGGGGTGGAGGCACAGACCATTGCAAATACATATCTTGCGATTGAGAATGACCTTGTTCTTATTCCTGTAATAAATAAGATAGACCTTCCTAACGCAGATGTAGATAGGGCTTTAACTCAGCTTGAATCCATAATAGGAATTCCTGCAAAAGAGGCAATTATGGTAAGCGCAAAGTACGGAACAAACGTGGAGAAAGTGCTGGATGCTATAATTGAGAGGATTCCTCCGCCAGGAGGCAAAAAGGAAGGTCCTTTAAGAGCCCTTGTTTTTGACTCATGGTTTGATAATTATAGAGGAGTTATAACCCTTGTGAGAGTGGTTGATGGGAAGCTGGAACCAGGAATGAAGATAAAATTCATGCAGGGGGGAGGTATTCATGAAGTAACAGAGCTTGGCATTCTTACGCCGAAATATAAAAAAATTAATAGGCTTAATACAGGAGAGGCTGGACTTGTAATTGCCAGCATTAAAAACATAAGAGACGTGATGATTGGAGATACCATAACCGAACTGAACCGTCCAGCATCTGAACCGCTTCCGGGATTTAAGAGAATGAAACCAATGGTTTTTGCGGGTCTTTACCCTGCAGATGGATATAACTATGAAGACCTCAGAGATGCTCTTGAAAAACTTTCTTTAAACGATTCCTCAATAACCTTTGAGCCGGAAAACAGTCAGGCTCTTGGGATGGGGTTCAGATGTGGGTTTCTCGGAATGCTTCACAGGGAAATAATTCAGGAGAGGCTGGAGAGGGAGTTCGGAATGAGAGTGATAACAACGGCCCCATCTGTGGGTTACAGGGTTTATACCAAAGACGGCAAGGTTATGGACATAGAAAGCCCTGCAGAACTACCCCCAGCAGATAAGATAGAAAGGATAGAGGAGCCATACGTTGAACTTTTTATAATAACACCTGATGAGTATGTTGGTTCTGTTATGAAGCTTACAAGAGACAGAAGAGGGGTTCAGAAAAAAATGGAATATATTTCCCCTCACCGGGTTATGATGACCTTTGAAATTCCCCTTTCAGAGATAATATACGATTTTTTTAACAAGCTGAAATCTATCACCAGGGGTTACGCATCAATGGATTATGAATTTATAGGATATAAACCCGGAGACCTCGTAAAACTGGATATTTTGATAAACGGAGAACCAGTAGAGTCTCTATCATTCATCGTGGAAAAGAGTAAAGCCTACGAAAAAGGAAGGCAGGCAGTTACAAGGCTTAGAAAGCTGATTCCGAGGCAACTTTTTGAGGTAGCAATTCAGGCCTCCGTGGGAAAGAGGGTGATAGCAAGGGAGACGGTAAAACCTCTTCGCAAAGACGTGCTTGCAAAGTGTTATGGGGGTGATGTCACGAGAAAAAAGAAATTACTTGAAAAACAGAAAGAGGGGAAGAAGAGAATGAAAAGAATAGGAAAGGTAGACATTCCACAGGAAGCTTTCCTTTCCGTTTTAAAAAGCGATGAAGATTGACAAAAAAACACCACAAGGTAATATTTTTTCATGGCAATGAGAAAAATAATAATAATTTTACTGGCCGCAACTCTGGTGTTGGCTGTTGACATAATGCCTCTTTCTAAGGTTAAAAGGGGGATGAAAGGTTACGGTCTTTCAGTATTTTCAGGAGAAGAGCCCGAAAAATTCGGGGTGGAAATTCTCGGCGTTCTAAAAAACGTAGGAGTGGACAGTTCTCTTATAATTGCTCGTCTTACAGGAAAAGAGGTGGACCACGGAGGAGTTATTTCAGGAATGAGCGGAAGTCCGGTTTTTATAGATGGGGAAATAGTGGGTTCTGTTTCCTACGGATTTCAATTTTCAAAGGAACCGATAGCAGGGATAGTTCCGATAGAGGAAATAATTAAGGGGAAACAGCTTCCTCTCACAGTGGGACAAAAAAGATTTTTTTACAATGGTCCATTAAAGAAGAAGTTGCCTTTTTCCTTCTTCCTCTCTAAATTTAATTCATCGCAAAAACTGGGGCAGTTTTACCCTCTTCCTCTTCCTTTTTTTGCTTCTGTAAAGGGGAAGTTTTTTGATTCATTTGCATCAAGACTTAACTTTGTGTCGGCCTCAGGTGCCGGAAAAATTATAGAGCCGAAAATAGAAACTGAAAGCCTTGAAGCTGGCGATGCAGTCTCTGTTCTTTTAACCACAGGTGATGTAGAAATAAGCGCCGGCGGTACAGTAGTCTTTAATGATAAGAAGAAAAACAAAATTTATATCTTCGGACATCCATTCTTCAATACTGGAAACGCTAATTATTTCCTCGCAAAAGCAGAGGTCCTCGGCGTTGTTCCCTCGTACTCTTCTCCCTTCAAGTTGACGCAACCCACAAAACTTGTTGGAAGGGTTGTGGAGGATAGACTAAAGGGTGTTGTGGGAGAAATAGGGAAATTACCTCCTTATATACCTGTGAGAATAAAATTTTTCTCTTCTCAAAAGGAAAGAAAATACAATTTCTGGATTATAGATGACCCTCTATTGGCGCCAGCTCTTCTGATGGTTGCTGAACAGGGGATGATCTCAGAAGGTTCCAAGGATTATGGGGATATATCGTTAAAAATTTCTGGAGAGATAGCCATAAAAAACGGTCAGAATGTTAAAATCAGCGATATTTTTACAGGTAAAAATTCCGGAGATGTTATTGGTCTTGACGCAGCCATACTATATTATCTTGAGAATAATCCGTATAAAAAGGCTGAGATAGATTCTATAAATATTGAAATGTCTGTTTTCGAGTATGAAAAAAGTGCTACTATACAGAGAGTGTGGGCTCCTAAATATAGAGTGAAACCAGGAGAAAAACTAAACATAACAATTTATATAAAGCCAAAAAACCAGAAAATACAGGAACAGACATATCCTATCAAAATTCCTGAAGTCCCATCAGGAGAAGACCTTTATCTCATGGTTTCGTCTGCAGAGGATATACTAAAATGGGAATCACTCTATTACAGAGGAGCAATGGGTTTTCCTGCCTCTTTTGATAGGTTGATAAGGGCCTTGAACAACCTGAGAAAAAACAATAGGCTTTACTTTAAGTTTTATACAAGAAAAAAATCTCTGTTTATAAATGGTGAAGAATTCCCTTCTTTACCGCCCTCACTTTTCAAACTTTTCACTTCTCCATTTCAGCCTATAAAAGGGAATGTGCTGAAGAGAGCAACTGTTATTGAATATACTTCAGAGCTTCCCTGGTATATCAAGGGAAGCACTACAATAAAATTTTCTACATGGAGTGGATTATGAGAAAGACGCTAATTTTTTTATTAATATCAAGCTTTATTTTTGCGTCCAGCCCACAGTTTTGGAAAAAGGAAGGGATATCAGAGCTTCTAAAGGGAACATTGAAAGGCGTGTCTCTGGACTGGAAAGGGATCGTTTTTCCTTCTGACAAGCTTACGAAACTCCCTGAAATAAGAGAAGATTTTATTTTTGCCTTAGAAGAAACTAAAGATGGGATTTATGTGGGTACCGGGCATCAGGGGAAACTCTTTTTTATAGGGAAAGACGGGAAAGTAAAACTTATATACGATGCTCCAGAACTGGATATTTTTGCAATTACAAAAGGTCCAAAGGGAGAAATTTATTTTGCCACATCTCCAAGAGGAAAGATTTACATGTATAGCAAGGGAAAAGTTAAGGAATTTTTCGACCCGGAGGAAAGATTTATCTGGGATCTCAAGTACAGAAAAGGATATATATATGCTGTTACCGGCAAAACTTCTGCCGTGTATAAAATAGACCTTAAAGGTTCGGGAGAAAAAATAGCGGAAGTGCCAGATGACCATATTATGAAGATGGCTTTCAGCGAAAATGATTTTTATCTTGCAACCTCTGGAAAAGGAAGGGTTTATTTTCTAAAAAAGACAGAGCCCAGACTTATATGGGAATCTCCTTATAACGAGGTTTCTGCAATAGCCGTCTGGCATGGCAAGATTTATGCAGCAACTCAGGGAACAAGAAAAAAACAGGAGAAAAAGTCCACTGACTCAACTTCGGACCATATTCTTTCTGCCTCTTCGTCTGTTGAGGTAGTGGTTGTTGGAAGTTCTTCAACAGAGACATCCACATCTGCAAAGACTTCCTTGGGCTTAAAGGGAAATAAACGTAGCTTTGTTTATCAAATAGACCCTGATATAAGAAAAGCCCAGATTTTCTGGACAAATCCTGATGAATATATCTCTTCTCTAACTGTTTATAATAACGAACTATTTGCTGCAACAGGGGGAAAGAAGGCAAGAATTTATCGTCTGGTATCTACGGAAAAAGCCACCCTTTACGAGGAGGCGGAGGGTAAAGAAATTAGAACACTTATTGGGGCATCCCATCTTTTCTTTTCAACTACGGTTCCAACTTCCATTTACAGAGTCGAAAAGAGAAAGGAGACTCAGGGTATTTACGAATCTGATGTTCTTGATGCAGGAGCAATAGCTAAATGGGGTGAAATAGTATTCCTGGGTGAGGGCATTGAAGTTCAAACGAGGAGTGGAAATTCTCCAGTTCCTGACAAAACGTGGGAAGACTGGAGCCCTTCAGTTAATTCAGGTGATAAAATTCTTTCTCCGCCAGCAAGATATCTACAGTTTAGGGTGAAATTTCTTCCTCAAGGCAAATTTCACAGAATAAGCATTTCATATTTAAGGTATAATCATCCACCCAGGATAACAAATATTAAAATTTATCCCCCCAATGTTGTTTTCAAAGCCTTTGCTAAGGAATCTATAAAGGGTATGGCAGATTCAATTAATAATAAGCTTACGAAAACAGACAGGATTTTAACTTCTGCTGGAAAGAAAATTTTTAAAAAGGGATATAGAACTATAATGTGGAGGGCAGAAGACCCCGATGGAGATTCTATTGTTTACGACATTTACCTTAAAGCTGGCAATAAAGACATATTGTTGCAAAAAAACTGGAAGGACAATTATTATGCTTTTGATTCCACTTTTATTCCTGATGGGGAATATAAAATAAAAATAATAGCTTCGGACATTCCTTCCAATCCACAGCAAGATGCTCTTAAAACCGAAAAGACATCATCTACTTTTCTTGTGGACAATACTCCTCCTTCAATAGAACTTTCAGGGGAGAAAATTCCCTTTACAGTCACAGTTAAAGATAAAGGAAGCGGAGTAAAAGAACTAAGATACACCAAGGATGGAATAAATTGGTTTATTCTTTCTCCGCAGGATGGTATATGTGATGGGAAACAGGAAAGTTTTATTTTAAAGGAAGCAGGAGTTTTTGCTTTAAGAGCAGTGGACAGACACGGGAATGTTAAAACACTACCCATAAGGAGGTAACAATGCTTAGAAAATTCCGAAAAAGCAAAGTTATGAAAAATATCATTCTCTGGGCCGTTATTGCCGTATTCATCCTTTTTGTTTTCGTGGCATGGGGTTCAGGAAAAATTTCAGGCGGTGCCCAGAACACAATAATGAAAATAGATGATGTTGCCATTGATATTCAGCACTTTGAACAGGAGTATTATCAGCAGCTGGACCTCATTAGAGAACAGCTTGGAGACAAACCCATAACTAAGGGTTTAATAGAAAGGCTTGGACTGCCTGAGAAGGTTCTTCAGAGTATGGAATACTCAGTAATAATAAAGAAAATAGCTGCTAAATTTAAAATAATGGTCTCTGATGAGGAGCTTGCAGATTATATTCAGAACATGCCAGTGTTTCAGAAAAACGGAGTATTTGTGGGACCAGAGGAATACCAGCGCAGGGTTATAACTTTTTACAGAATGTCTGTTTCAAAGTTCGAGGAAAAAATGAGAGAAGCACTTCTCGAGAACAAATTGAAGACAATAATAACATCTTCTGTGAGAGTAAGCGATGATGAGGCGAAAAGGGCATACAGGATTAACAAAGAGAAATTTGTCATTGAATACGCTTTCTATCCCTACAAAGATGTATCCGTGAATGAGCCAGAAGAAAAAGAAATAAGAGAGTATTTTCAGAAGCACAGGAACAAATATACAGTTCCCGAAAAGAGAAAGGGCAAATTTGTTCTCGTTTCGGCACTCAAGCTTCAGGACAGAGTGACGGTATTGCCCAAGGAAATAAAAGCTTATTACGATGATAACAAGGACCTTTTTTCATATCCTGAAAAATATCAGTTCAGAAAGATAGTTGTTAAAAATCAGGACAAGCTGAAGAGGGTTCAGGATGAATTGAAAAAGGGTACACAGTTTGAGGATATAGCTAAAAAATATTCCTCTGGACCGAGGGCTAAAGAGGGAGGGCTGTGGAAGGATGTGATTCCCATGTTTCTTCAGAATGAAGAAAAAAGGTGGCTGGAAAGAGCAACAGTAGGAGATGTTTCTCCTCCTCTTAAAACAAAAGATGGCTTCGAGATAATAAAATTTGAAGGGAAAATATCCGGAGGTGTAAAACCCCTGGAAGAAGTAAAGGCATCTATAGAAAGGAAACTCAAAATGGACAAAGCCTTTGAGCTTGCCTCTGAGATGGCGGAAAAGATATACAAGGAGGCAAAAAAATCCTCTCTTGAGGCGGCAGCAAAAAAATATGGTTTTGAGGTTAACAATGTAGATTTTGTCGAAAAGGGAGAACCTGTAAACGGAGATCCCACAGGAACGGTTTCAAATGCATTGTTTAATCTGGAGAAGGGGAAGGTGTCTGCTCCTATAAGGGGGTATTCGGGATTCTTTATTGTAGAACTGGACGAGATACAGCAGCAAAGACAGGGGAAATACGAGGAATTTGCAGAGAAGATAAAAGAAGAGTTGAAAGAAATAAAAGCCCGAGAGAAGGCAATAAGTATCTTAAGTGAGGCAATTAAAAAAGGAAATTTTCCTCCAGTTGTTGTTCACAAAACTGAAACTCATGGCTATCTTGATCCTATAGAGAATATCGAGCTCGATTACAAAACATACACGTCCATACTGGATGCTCCGTTAGATAAGTGGTCAAAGGTTTACCCATTGAAAGAGGGTGCCTTTGTCTACAGGATTAAAAAGAGGATCCTTGATGTTGCAAAAATGCAGGCAGAACTTCCAAAATTCAAAAAACAGATGCTTCAACAGGAAAAGGATAACTTTTACAGAGCATTTCTTATAAAGGAAAGCTCCAAGATAAAAATTAAATTTAATAAAAAAGCGTTTGATAAAGCTAAAAAAGAAATAATCGGGAGATACTGATGGGTAAAGGACTACCAGAAAATGCTTACACCCCACTAAAGGAGGGGGAAAAGTATATTCCTGTAATGCCCGGGGATAATGTCCCTGAGGTTACGGGGCGTTCAGTTCTCTGGGGTGCCATTATGGCGGCCCTTTTCACCTTCGCAGCGGGATATCTGGGTTTAAAAGTTGGGCAGGTCTTTGAAGCAGCTATACCCATTGCAATTCTTGCTGTGGGAATATCTGCTCTTTACAGAAGAAAATCCACTCTGCTGGAGAATGTGATTATTCAGTCCATTGGGGCTGCTTCCGGAGTTATTGTGGCAGGAGCAATTTTTACTACCCCAGCCATTTTTATTCTTCAACTTCAGAATCAGTTTCCATCCTCTATTTCTCTTCTTTTTGCAATAGCAGTTTCAGCCTTCCTTGGTGGTGCTCTGGGAATTTTCTTTCTGATTCCTTTAAGACGCTATTTCGTGGCAGAGATGCATGGAAAATTACCCTTTCCTGAGGCAACTGCCACAACAGAGATCCTTGTAGCTGGTGAAAAAGGTGGTTCTGGCGCTCTGGTTCTCGTATGGAGCATGCTTATCGGAGGAATATACGATTTTATAGCCGGAACAGTAAAACTCTGGGATGAATTTATAGATTTCCAGTGGATTCCATTTATGAAGACCCTCAACGAAAAGGCGAGAATGGTGTTGAAGCTGGATGCAGTAGCGTCTCTTCTGGGTCTGGGATACATAGTAGGATTGCGCTACTCTGCTGTAATAGTTGCAGGGAGCTTCCTTTCCACCTTTGTTATGATTCCTCTTATCTGGATGGTGGGGAGACATGTTGGTGTTCCAATACCACCGGGCGAGATACCAATTTCCTCCATGAATGAAGTTATGTTGTTTAAAACTTATGTCCAGAAAATAGGGATAGGAGCCATAGCAACAGCAGGATTTATAGGGATACTAAAAAGCCTTCCAATAATGTATAAATCCTTTTCCCTTGGTTTTAAGGAAATTTTCCGCAAGCACACGGAAACAGACAACAGGCCCAGATATGACACTGACTTAAAGATGAGCACAATAATCATTGGAATTATAACTGTTCTTATATTTATGTGGATATTCTTTGCATCTCTTTCCAATGCCAAAATTGCAACCATCGGTGTAATTATTGCATTTCTTCTGGCCTTTTTATTTACAACAGTTGCTGCAACAGCTATTGCAATTGTGGGAACCAATCCGGTCTCAGGAATGACCCTTGTTACGCTTATAATTACGTCCCTCGTTCTCGTATATGCAGGGCTTTCAGGTGGACGGGGAATGGTAATTGCCCTTCTCATAGGCAGTGTTGTATGTACTGCTCTTTCTGTGGCAGGTGGCTTCATTACAGATCTGAAAATAGGTTACTGGACAGGTGCTACACCAAGAAATCAGGAGAGGTACAAATTTCTGGGTCTTGCTATAGCTTCCATCCTTATAGGCATCGTTATTATGATTCTTAACCAGAGTTATGGGTTTACTTCAAGGGAATTGCAGGCTCCGCAGGCCAATCTTATGGCTGCTTTAATTTCTTCCATGATGAGCAAGCAGCCAGTGCCGTGGCTACTTTACGGAATCGGTGCTATAGTAGCGGTCCTCGTGGAAATGTCAAAAGTTCCCACCCTTGCCTTTGCTCTGGGAATGTATCTGCCTCTTGAACTAAACCTTCCTCTGCTTGTGGGAGGATTCATTTCATATCTTGTGGGAAAAGGAAAGGGAGAAATTGCCAAAAAGAGAAAGGATAAGGGAACTCTTATCGCATCAGGATTCATTGCAGGAGGCGCTCTAATGGGAGTGGTTGGAGCCTTTCTCAAGTTCCTGAATGTTTCTGAAAAAATAGACTACTCTGCCTGGAAGGGAAGAGCTCTCGCGCTGAAAATGGGATTACCCCTTGAGAAAGCCTCTGAGTTAGCAGATAAGTGGCTTAACAGTCAAGGAGAAATAATCAGTGTTATTGCTTTCTCATTGCTGTTGATTTTCTTCTATGTTTACGCAAGAAGGGTAAAGGAATGATAGAAAAGGAAAAGGCTGAACAGGTAATAGGAATACTAAGGGAAAAAGGAATGGCCCTGTGGATGATATTTACAAGAGAAACCGGTGTAAATCCTGACCCGGCAATGCAATATGTTCTGCCATTCAATCTTACATGGCAATCCGCTCTGATGTTCTTTGCTGATGGCGAGAAAATAGCGATAATAGGAGAACTCGATCGTCAAGAGGTGGAGAAAGTCGGTATTTTTTCAAGAATTATTACTTACAGAGGAGGGATAAGGGAGGAGCTTTTAAAAATTCTTGAAGAAAAGTCTCCGAGATCTATAGGATTGAATTATTCTCTTGATGACCCCACAAGCGATGGTCTTACCCACGGGATGTATCTTCTTCTTCAGGAGCACCTGGAGGGTACCAGGTTTATCCACAGGCTGACTTCGGCCCAGGAAATCGTACAGGCTTTAAGGAGCAGAAAGACTCCTTCGGAACTTGAACGCATAAAAAGAGCGGTAGAAGAAACAGAAAAGATGTTCGATAGATTGACAAAGGTCCTGAGACAGGGCTTAAAGGAAAAGGAGGTGGCTGAATTATTCGTGGGCTGGATGGAAGAGCTTGGTGCAGAGCCCGCCTGGGATCCATCATCCTGTCCTGCAGTTTTTGCCGGACCACAGGAAGTAGGTGCCCATGCTTCTCCCACAGAGAAGGCCATTAAAGAGGGAGAATTATTGAATATTGATTTCGGAATAAAGCTTGATGGGTATTGCTCTGATCTTCAAAGGATGTGGTATTTCCTCAGAAAGGGAGAGACTGCTCCTCCGCCAGAGGTGATAAAGGCCTTTGATACGATAAAAACCGCTATTCAGCTCTCCGCTGAGGAGCTAAAACCAGGAAAAAAGGGCTGGGAAATAGATAAGATAGCAAGGGATTACATTGTCTCCCAGGGGTATGACGAATACCCCCATGCCCTTGGGCACCAGGTTGGAAGGGATGCCCATGACGGCGCTGCACTTCTTGCCCCAATCTGGGAGCGATATGGAAGCCTTCCCTACATCCCTGTAGAGGAGGGAATGGTCTTTACCCTTGAACCAAGGGTTAACCTCCCGAACTACGGTGTTATGAGCCTTGAGGAGATGGTCGTCATAAGAAAGGATGGCGCCGAATTCCTCTCCCATCCGCAGAAGCAGTTGTGGGTAATTGGAGGTTGACAAAAGCCCCGTTCTTTAATAGAATAGGAAATCGGGGCGGTTAGCTCAGCGGTAGAGCACTGGCCTTACAAGCCGGGGGCCAGAGGTTCAAATCCTCTACCGCCCATTTGCGGGGTCGTAGCTCAACCCGGTTAGAGCGCTGGCCTGTCACGCCAGAGGTCGCGGGTTCAAATCCCGTCGGCCCCGCCATTTTCATTTGAAAATACTTAAATCTATTTTATTTGATGTTGCGATAGCCCTTACCATCTTACTTTTTCTAAACCTCTTTTTTATAGAAGAATTTGTTGTAAAAGGAAATAGTATGGCTCCTTCTATATTCCCCGGAGAAAGAATCCTTGTGTTGAAATTTCCCATCGGTAGGATTAAAAGATGCGATGTAGTTGTGTTCTGGTATCCCAATGACCCTTCTAAAACTTTTATTAAAAGAATTGCTGGACTCCCGGGAGAAAATGTGGAAATAAAAAAGGGGACGCTTTTTATAAACGGAAGGAAAGATAGCCACCGGTGTATTAAAGTGCCAGAAGATGCTAATATTAAAATGAGAATACCTGTGGGTTTTTATTTTGTACTGGGAGATAATAAGGAGGTGAGTAACGATAGCAGATATGGATGGCTTGTGCCAAGAGAATTTCTTCGAGGTAAAGCTATTGCGGTTTACTGGCCTCTTGTTGATATGAGGTTTATAAAATGAAAAAGGTACTTACCCCGGAACGGCTTCTTATGGGAAGTTTTGCAGCAGCGATTCTGATTGGCTCAATTTTGCTTTCTCTGCCAGCAGCTACAAAGCATGGGAAGCTTTCATACATTGATGCTCTTTTTACTTCCACCTCTGCTGTTTGCGTGACAGGATTGATTGTAAAAGACACTGCTAAGGATTTTACCCTTTTCGGCCAGAGCATAATTCTTTTTCTTTTTCAGCTCGGCGGACTTGGTATAATGACCTTTTCTTCTGTTATTCTTCTGCTTACCGGAAGAGGTGTAAGCGTTTTAAGCAGAACCACACTCCAGCAGAGCTTTTCTCCAGTAGGAATAAAAGATTTCAAGACTTTTTTAAAGGATATACTTATTTATACTTTTTCCTTTGAATTATTTGGGGCTCTTTTACTTTTTACCCGATTTGCCTCGCGGCTTGATCCCTTTTTTGCGGCTTTTGCTTCAATTTTTCATGCTGTCTCTGCATTCTGTAATGCCGGGTTTTCGGTTTTTTCCGACAGTCTGATGGGCTGGAGGGGAGATATTGTAGTGAATCTTACCATGATGTTTCTCATTGTAATGGGAGGGGCAGGCTTTTTTGTGTTTTGGGACATTAAGGAGAGGGTTAGAGGAAAGAGAAAAAGATTTTCCCTCCATTCAAAAATTGTAGTATTAACAACGACTTTCCTTATTACTTTGGGGGCTACATTGATCTTTTTGCTGGAGAATAAAAAAAGTTTTTCCTCTTTTACCCTGAAGGAAAAATTTCTTGCCTCTCTTTTTCAGGCCATTACCCCAAGGACAGCAGGGTTCAATACGGTTGACATATCTGCCCTTTCTCTGCCCACGCTTCTTCTA
>Ga0190332_1000061_pt1 | contig 21556 bp, 22 predicted proteins | sample 48720456_MG_FD_161679 | JGI IMG/M metagenome (GOLD analysis project Ga0190332, IMG submission 161679) | Hydrothermal vent sediment bacterial communities from Southern Trench, Guaymas Basin, Mexico - 4872-04-5-6_MG | ecosystem: Environmental > Aquatic > Marine > Hydrothermal vents > Sediment ... | reverse complement strand
TCCAAATCCATATCCATACCATGGGTTATACCAGTACATTTTTTCACCTCCATTTTTTTCTTTTTCCCCATCTCCAGCGCTTCCTGGCAGGAGGAGGAAAGGGCATTCCCCCGCCAAGAAGAGCAGAGATGGCCTCATCTATGTCTCCTATTATTCCCCACAGCGTTTCTATTCCTTTTTCCCTGAAGAGAAAAATAAGCTGTGGTGGAAGGGCTCCACAGAGAACAAGATCGACTTCAAGCTCCGATAAGAGATCAGGTAAAAGAGTGAAAGGAGCTCCTCTTGACGAAAATTTTTCCTTAGATACAACTGCTCCATTTGATATCGTGTATATCCAGAAGTCTTCTGTTAGTTCAAGTCTTGGAGCCACTCTTCCGTTAAAATCAGCCACTGCCACTCTCATCGATTTGTTTAGAGCAAATTTTGTGCCAGAATAAAGGCCGTAAAAATCGGACTAAAAATTAAAAGGTTGAAACATTTTGTTTAATATTGTTCATTTACTAAATTGATTTCAATTATAATCATCTTTTTCAACTTATTTAATTTGAAACACAAAGTGTTATAATTTTCATATGCAGGAGGAATTTGCAAGAAAAATACTGGAAGAAATTTCGGAGGGTGTTATTTTTGTAGAAGACTTCAGAGTAATATATGCGAATAAAGCAGCCAGTAATATAACCGGATTCCCCTCGAAAGAAATGAAGGGTAAATATTGCTTTGAGATTTTAAGATGCGAACTTTGCCAGAAGAACTGTCCGGTAAGAGAAAATAAACAACTTCCAGTAGAAATAAATCAAGTATCAGTTATGGATCGTTACAACGAAGAAAAATTTTTAAAAATAAGAATCCAACCTCTAAACAAGGGATGGACAATTATTCTTCAGGACATCACAAGAGAAGTAAGGTTATCCAAGGAATTTCACGGAAGATACGGAATATCAGACATAATCACAGCTCATCCCAGACTCCTGGAGATTATTCACATCCTGCCGAGGATAGCCATGAGCGATTCTCCTGTTTTAATTGAGGGAGAAAGCGGAACCGGAAAGGAAATTTTCGCATCCGCAATAAAGGACCTCAGCAAAAGAAGAAGCAAACCTTATTTAAGGATTAACTGCGCCGCTATACCAGAAAACCTTATTGAATCCGAACTTTTCGGTTATAAAAAAGGCGCTTTCACAGACGCCAGAACTGATAAAAAGGGGTTGTTTTCAATAGCAAATGGAGGGACTCTTCTTCTTGACGAAATAGCAGAGCTTCCCCAGCAAACTCAGGCAAAGCTCCTGAGAGTATTGGAAGAGGGAGAAATAATTCCACTTGGAGGAACAACCCCGGAGAAGGTGAACGTCAGAATCATCGCCGCCACAAACAAAAACCTCCGACTCCTGGTGGAGGAAGGCAGGTTCAGGGAAGACCTTTTCTACCGCTTAAACGTGGTATATATTTACCTGCCTCCGCTAAGGGAAAGAAAGGAAGATATTCCCCTTCTTGTTGAACATTTTATAGATTACTTCAACACGATAAAGGGAAAGGAAATAAAGGGGATAAAAAATCGGGCGATGTCCCTTCTCATGGACTACGATTATCCTGGAAATGTGAGGGAGCTGAAAAACATTATTGAGAGTGCCTTTGTGCTTATAGATGAGGGCTACATAGACGTCAATCACCTGCCTGTTTATATCAGAGAAGACAAGGGGGAACGAAGAAGGATAGAGGAGGCCCTGCGGCAGGCACGCTGGAAAAAGAGTGAGGCAGCGAAGCTTCTTGGCATATCCAGAGCTACCCTCTGGAGAAAGATGAAGAAATACGGTTTACGCTAAAACCCTTCAACATAGACTATTTTCTCTTTTTACAGTTATTTTTAATGCTGGCTCAAAAGATTTAATTTACAAATTCCTTACTCCTCCACCGAAGCCAATATTAAGGTTTGGCCCCTTTCGCCTCCAAGGAAAAACAGGTTTCCATTAACATCGCTTCCTTTAGGTATGCCAGGAGAACTATCCCATATCTCCATTTCTTCCGTACCTTTCCCGGGTAAAATAATTACCGCACTCTTTGAGGACCTCTTCTCTACATAGATTTTTCCTTTTTTTACAAAGAAAAGGCCCCTTTCCGGCCAGTTAACCTCTCCTATCTTATTGCCATAATAGTCGAAAATCTTTATAGTTGAACTTACAGGACAACAAAGATAAATTCTCTCCATTGAGTAGTCAAACCTCGGTGGACAACCTCCAAAATTGTCCAGATTCGCTTCCATAATGCTGTCCAGATTAACATGCTTATTTTTAAGCTCGAAAAATGAGGTCACAAAATTGCCCTGGAAATCCAGAATGTGATGGGAAAACTTCCTGAGAGATTCATCTTTTGGTACTCCTATTATCATAATGAGATTTTTGGGATGAAGGACCTTCACATCTCTGATGGAAATGAATTTTTTAAAGAGGTCCATAGCCCTCAGAACCTTCCCGGTTTCGGGATCCAACCATATAAGGAAGGGCCAGTTTTTCTTGCTTGCCATTATAACCACATTTCCTTCGTTGTCAGTGTCAAGGGAAAGTAGATTGGAATATTCACCAAGGCTCTTTTCCTCAATTCCTCCACCCTTCAAGATTTCCACAAAACTGTCCCTGCCTCGCTGGGAGACGAAAATATTTCCTTTCTCGTCTGAAGCTACAAATGTTATATGGGAAGAATATGGCTTGAGGTATTTTAGCTCCACCCTTTTTTGAATGTTAAACTTTAAAAACCCTCCTGCAAACAAAACCCCGCTTATAATTATGAATAAGAAGGTTTTTTTCCTCATTTTTACCTTCCTCCTTCATTTTTCAGGAGTTCTCTTTTGTAAACCCGCTCCCTTGATAAATAAGATGGAAGAATGCATTTCTTCCACTTCTTTAGCGTAAAGTCATAACCTGAACAGGACATTTTTATCGGAGCAACTGGTATAGGCCCTCCACATTCTCTCCCCACACATATAGAAAAATAATGAGGATTTCCAGAAGCATCATAGCATTTTAATAAAAATGCTCTATAACCACAAAAGTAACCATAGAATGGAACACACGAACTACCCCACACGTCACATTCCACTACATATTCTGGTACGCATTTCATGTGATTACAATCCCCATATAAATTTACCAAAAAGAGTAAAGCTAAAATTAAAGAAAGAACCATAGTCTTCCTTTTCATTTTGCCCTCCACTTTAAAATTATAGAACTTCCAAAAAAAAATCAAGGGGTTATATAAGCTAATGACACAAAGAAAACTTCCTTCCCCTATAAGAATTCAATACCCCATGAGTGGAGAAGTTAAAAATAGCTAAATTTAAAGAGGTAGCCCAGGCGAACCACCTTAATAGCGAGCTCAAACGTCAACTATTAAGATTCCCTAAAGTTTCTGTTCCAGGAATCCACCTCTGTAGGAAGCCTTACCCTCACAGCGTTCAAAGATCACCTGGCATATTTTCGTGCCCGGGTAAAGCCTCAGGGCCACATTTCCTGCATTGAAAATCTCAAGCACCTGCCTACCTTTTGAACCGGGTTGTATGAGGGAGGCCGTTATGTGCACCATAAGTCCCAGGCGGGCAAATCTGCTGCGGCCCTGAATCCATCCGCATATATCCTCTGGAAGGGAGATTGTCTCCTCGGTTATCCCCAGAATGCTTTCGCCGGGAAGGATCACAATGAAGTCTTTTACCTCAATTCTTTCGGTTATCTCCCTGTAATCCGTATCTTCCCTAACATCTATTACTCCTGGAAGACGCTGGAAAATCCTGAACTCCTTTGAGAGGGTGAAATCATAGGAGGCAGGGCCCAGGTTCCCTTCTCTGAAGGGTTCAATCCTGAGCCTGCCAGCCTTTATCTCTTCAATTATCTTTTCCCTTGTAAGAATCATTTAAGATGCTTATCAAACCAGCCCAGAACCTCCTCCCACCAGACCTTTCTGTTTCTGGGTTTTACCACAAAGTGGTACTCGTCGTGGAAGAAGAGAAGCTCCGACTCAACACCCATTTCCTGAAGGGCTGTGAAGAACTGAAGGGACTGAGTATAGGGCACCCTGTAATCATGCTCGCCTGTAATGACAAGGCAGGGGGTACGGAAGTTTCTCACATAGCTTGAAGGGGACCATTTCTCGTAAATTTTCCTGGCCTCCCAGGGAGCTCCTCCGTATTCCCATCTCGGGAACCAGAGTTCTTCTGTTGCTCCGTACATACTGGGAAGGTCATAAACTCCTGCATGGGAAACAAGAACCTTAAATATGCCGGGATTGTGTCCCTCTATCCAGTCAATCATGTAACCGCCATAGGAAGCCCCTGCTGCGCCTATTCTGTTTCTATCTATAAACGGATATCTTTTTATTGCTTCCTTCATTCCCTTTATTATGTCAATGTAGGGTTTTCCGCCCCAGTCCTTATTTATACTGTCGGTAAATTTTATTCCATACCCCTTTGAACCATGGAAATTTACCATCACAATCACGTATCCTGGAGATGCGAACATGGATACGTTCCATCTGGGATGGAAATCATCACTCCACATTCCCTGGGGTCCACCATGTATAAGCATTATCGTCGGATATTTCTTTTTGGGATCAAAGAAGGGCGGTTTAACAATAAATCCCTGAACCTTATCGCCCTTCGCTCCCTTAAACCAGAAGCTCTCAAGTGGATTCATTTCTACATCCTTGAGTTTGGACATGTTTATATCGGTGAGCCTTTCAATTTTTCCTGTTTTAAGGTCAAGTGAGTATATTTCCTGTGGCCTGTTTACCGCTTCATTGGTGAAATAAAGATGTTCTTTGCTGTAAACAAGATTCCTTGCGTAAACTTTATCCAGAACCTTCTCTATTTTACCCTTCTCATCCACTGAATAAATTGGATGATAACCCTCATCATAAGCTGTGAAATAAAGCTTATCTTTACCGTGCACAAAATCTATAATGTGTCTATCCAGGAACAGAGTAAGGACATCTATCTTACCGGATTTCAGGTCCATCCGTGTTATTTCAGTCTGGTCAGACTCATAACCGGGTCTTTTCATTGAAAGCCATACAAGATGCTTACCGCATGGACAAACAAAGGGAGCAGCATCATTTCCACGGCCGGTTGTAAGCTTTTTCATCTTTCCGGATTTAATATCATAGGCATAAATATCGTTGTTGGTGGAGAGAGCTGGTTCGGGATCGGAGTTCATCACGAAGAAAATCTTCCCCTGGGCAAGGATAAAGTCATGGGAGGAGCCAAGATCCAGAGGAGGGGAATCCTTGGGCATTCCTTTCATTATATCTTTAAGCACCTTCCCATCTTTTGTCGCTAAAAACACATGGGAATAGAGCCCTTCTCTCCAGGTGTTCCATACTCTGTAGAAAAGTTTATCTGTATGGAACCATTTGTTCCTGGATTTTTCTTCAAGTTTTTTCTTCAGGTCATCGAAGTTTTTATAGTTTGGCAAAACATCGGCTGTAAAAACTATGTATTTCCCATCGTCGCTGAATCTGAAATCTGTTATGTCTGTTACGAATTCAAGAAGCACCCTTGGCTCACCTCCATTTTTCGGAAAAACGTAAATTTTGGCTTTTCCGTCGCGAGAAGAAAGAAAAGCGAGTTCCCCCTGGGGAGAAAATCTTGGTATATAGTCCTTTCCGCTGGTGGTAAGTTTCGAAACTTCTCCTGTTTTAAGGTCCTTCATGTAAATAAATGAAAGATTGCGATTCTTCTTCATGCAGGGAGTTGAGACGGTAAAAACAAGCCGGCTTCCATCTGGAGAAACAGTAAGGTTGCCTATCTGGGAAATTTTGATAAAGTCATTAAACTCCAGCCTTTTTGCAGGAAATACAAAAAGTGTTAGTATGAAAAATAATATTGTTGCTTTTTTCATCGCAGCACCTCCGTTTTTCATTATATAAAGATTGAAAAACTATGGGAAATTATTTTATAATAGGGAGTACACTAAAAATTAAGGAGGAAGAAGTTGTCTCTGCAAAAAGAAGATAAGGAAAAGATTATTAGAGAATTTAGAATCCACGAAAACGATTCAGGTTCTCCTGAGGTGCAGATTGCGCTTCTCACAGAAAGGATTAAAAGACTCACAGAGCATTTTAAGGTGCACAAAAAGGACTTCCATTCAAGACGCGGAATGATGATGCTCATAGGACAGAGAAGGAGACTGCTTAACTATCTGAAAAAAAAGGACTTCAACAGATACAGGGAAGTTGTCAAGAAACTCGGCCTGAGGAAGTAAAAATGCAGGAACAGGTTGAGGTAGAGATAGCGGGGAAGAAATTATCATTCTCCACAGGCCTTCTGGCAAAACAGTCAGATGGAGCGGTTGTGGTCAAACTTGGCGACACCATGCTCCTTGTGACAGCTACCAGCTCAAAGGAAGTAAGAGAAGGCGTTGATTTTCTCCCATTGATTGTGGATTACAGGGAAAACACCTATGCTGCAGGGAAAATTCCGGGAGGATTTTTCAAAAGAGAGGGAAAACCAACTGAAAGGGAAGTCACAATAAGCAGGCTTATTGATAGACCCATAAGACCTCTTTTCCCGAAAGGTTACAACTACGATACGCAGATTGTAGCGTCCCTTCTCAGTTACGACAGAGAAAATGAACCGGACATCTTGGGTATTATAGGAGCCTCTGCAGCGCTCTATATCTCAGACATACCCTTTACAATACCCATCGCAGCAGTAAGAGTGGGATATATCAACGACAGCTTCGTGATAAACCCCACAAATTCAGAGCTTGAAAATTCAACATTAAACCTCGTTGTGGCAGGGTCAAAGGACGGAATTGTAATGGTTGAAGCAGGAGCAACAGAGGAAAGCGAAGAAAAATTTCTTGAAGCCTTTGAACTTGCCCATAAAGAAATAATAAAAATTATAGAATCCATTGAGAATTTAAGGGAAAAGGCAGGAAAACCCAAGAGAGAATTTGAAGAAGAAGTTCTGCCAGAGGACAAATTAAAGGAAGTAGGGGCAAAAATAGGAGAAAAACTTAAAGAGGCAATAAACGTTGAAGGGAAGCTTAACAAAGAAAAAGCCATAAAAGAGGTAAAAAAGACTTTCCTTGAGGAATATCCAGAAGAGGAACAGGAAATCTGGGGAAAGCTTTTTGATGAGGCAAAAAAGGAAATTTTCCGCAGGCAGGTGCTGGATGAGGGGAAGAGACTTGACGGAAGGAGCTTCAACAAGGTAAGGCCTCTTCACATCGAAGTGGGCTTACTCCCAAGAGTACATGGCTCTGCTCTTTTCCAGAGGGGAGAAACCCAGGCATTGGTTACAACCACTCTGGGAACCTTTGAGGACATTCAGAGACTTGACCTTCTCCAGGGAGAAGATATGAAAAGATTCATGCTCCACTACAATTTCCCTCCCTTCTGCGTTGGCGAAGTATCTCCTCTCAGAGGACCATCAAGAAGGGAAATTGGCCATGGGGCTCTTGCGGAAAGAGCTCTGCTTCCAGCTATCCCTCCTGAAGAGGATTTTCCATACACAATAAGGGTCGTCTCTGACATCCTTGAATCTAATGGGTCATCCTCTATGGCAACGGTTTGTGGTGGATGTCTTTCCCTTATGGACGCAGGGGTTCCCCTGAAATACCCGGTGGCGGGCATAGCTATGGGTCTTATCTACGAAAGCGACGATAAATACGCAATTCTTACAGATATAGCGGGTCTTGAAGACCACTACGGTGATATGGACTTCAAGGTTGCAGGGTCAAAAAACGGTATCACCGCACTTCAGATGGACATAAAGATAAAGAAGGTAACAAGGGACATACTCAGTAAAGCCCTTGCCCAGGCAAAAGAAGCAAGATTATACGTCCTTGAAAAAATGCTCCAGGTCCTTCCTGGACCCCGGGAAGAAATTTCTCCCCATGCTCCCAGGATAATTATACTGAATGTGAAACCCGAAAAAATTAAAGACCTCATAGGCCCATCAGGAAGAACTATAAAGAATATAATTGAGAAAACAGGGGCAAAAATAAACATTGAACAGGATGGGCATGTAACAATTGCAGCGGATACAAGGGAGGAAGCAGAAGCTGCCAAGAAAGCTGTAATAGAAGTAACACAGGATGCAGAGGTTGGCAGGGTTTACATTGGAAAGGTTGTGAGAATAGAAGATTACGGAGCCTTTGTTGAAATTCTTCCCAATGTAGTGGGGCTTCTCCACATCTCTGAAATTTCCAATAGAAGGATAAGAAGCGTTAGGGACGTCCTCAAGGAGGGACAGGAGGTTGTTGTAAAGGTAATTGCAAAGGACGAATTTGACAGGATAAAGCTAAGCAAAAAGGTCCTTGAGGACGACTACGACGAAAAACAGGAGGACAGGCGTCCTCACCACAACAGGGAGCACAGAGACACAAGAGATAGAAGAAAACCCCATTTCCATAACAGGAGAAGACCCCCTAAAAAGGATGAAAAATAGGGGTTATACTTACGTAGAACTCATCGCTGTTGCTGCCATATTATCTGTGCTGGCAGCGGCAATAATTCCCCTTTCATATACGGTTATTAAAAAGAAAAAGGAAATTGAACTTATGGAAGCTCTGCGCACCATAAGAACTGCAATAGACGAATACAAAAAGCTCGCTGACCAGAAAAAGATTAAAGTTGAAGACCCGGAAAAAACAATGGGTTATCCACCTAACCTTGAAATTCTTGTTGAGGGGGTTGAACTGGCTGATGGCTCTGGAAAGAAAATAAAATTTCTCAGAAGAATTCCCCTGGACCCCATGACAAATTCCTATGACTGGGGTCTTCGTTCTTACCAGGACGAGCCTGACTCTGAGGCATGGGGAGGAGAAAATGTTTACGATGTTTACACAAAATCTCCGGAGGTGGGACTTAATGGTATTCCGTATAAAAAATGGTAGCAGGGGATTTACCCTGCTTGAGTTACTTATCGTTCTTGCGGTTATTGGAATACTTGCCTCCATAGCCATCCCCAATTACAGGGAATCTATAAAAAGGGCAAAAGAAGCCACCCTCAAAGAAGACCTGTTTCAGATGAGAAAATTAATCCAGCAGTTCAAACTGGACAAGGGAAGATATCCATATTCACTTCAGGAGCTTGTTGATGAAAAATACCTCAGGGCAATTCCTGTTGACCCCATGACGGGCTCCAATGCCACATGGGTAGAGGTTGAAGAGGAATTAACATTGGAGGAGATAGCAGCCGGAAAACAGCCCGGAATAATAGATGTAAAAAGCGGGTCAGAAAAAATTGGTCTTAATGGAAAGCCATACAGCGAATGGTAAAATACAGAGGCTTTACATATATTACAGTAGTTTTCATGGTCTTTATACTGACCCTTTCCCTGGCCGTTGCCATACCTGTCTGGCAAACTGTGTTAAAGAGAAACCTTGAAAAGGAGGCTATTTTCAGGGGAACCCGAATAGCCAAAGGTATTCAGCTCTATATGATGAAACATCCAGGTGCCCTTCCAAAGAACCTGGACGTTCTTGTAAAGGAAAAGTTCATAAGAAGGCACTGGAAAGACCCTCTTTCAAAAGACGGTAATTGGTACCTCATAATGCTTCCACCCGGTGCCCGCCCAAATTATGTAATCCTTGTGAAGGAACAGGACCTTCCTAAATATAAAAACCCCAGAATAATTGGAGTTGCACCTCAGGCAGAGGGGGAATCAATTCTAAGTTATAACGGAAAAACAAACTACAAAAAATGGCTCTTTATGCTTTCTGTTGTAAAAGGAAAGAACGTTAAGGTGGTATATTGGAAAGGTTGATTTTTGTCTCGGCAGCGGAACTTTCGGCAGAGCTCTATGCATCCCTTGTTTTTGAAAAGCTCGGGGTTAAGGGCTTTGGGGTCGGCGGAGAAAACCTGAAAAGGGCAGGGGCAGAGATAATCCTTCCCATGGAAAGGCTTCAGATTGGAGGAATCTTCGAGATAATCCCCAGGTTAAGGGAAATAAAAAGGATGCTCGACTTTCTGGAGGAGGAAATCGTAAGGAGGAAACCCGTACTGCTTTTTCTTGTGGACTTTCCTGACTTCCACTTCCGCCTGGCAGCGAGGGTAAAAAAGAAGGTTAATATCCCTGTAATTCACTTCATCAGTCCAACGGTCTGGGCATGGAGAGAGGGAAGAATGAAAAAGATAAAACGTCTGATTGACCTTGAACTTTTGATCTTCCCCTTTGAGCAGGAAATATACAGCAAATGGGGAGTTCCCCATAAGTTCGTTAGCCATCCCCTGTTTGAAATCGTAAAGCTCGAGCTTTCAGAGGAGGAGTTCAGGAAGAAATACTGGATACACAGTGACTATATTGCGGTTCTGCCCGGGAGCCGTCCCCAAGAACTTCACTATCACATGGAAACACTGGGAAAATTTGCAGAGGTTATAAGGAAACGTCACGGACTGGAGGTGCTCCTTCCCGTTGCCCCAAGCGTGAGAGAGGAGATAAAAAAATACGACCTTTCACCTTTTGTTCCGATATTTGAAGAACGCTATTCTGCCATGGCTTACAGCAAGGTTGTGGTCTGCGCATCAGGAACAGTTCCCCTTGAGGCTGCAATTCTTGAAAAACCTCATGTTGTCTTCTACAGGCTGTCCTCCTTAACCTATCTTTTCCGCCCTCTCGTAAAGCTCAGCCACTACTCCATAGTAAACATCCTTGCAGGGCACGAGGTGGTAAGGGAGCTCATCCAGAAGGACTTTACTGTGGAAAACCTGCTCAGGGAAACAGAGTCCCTTTTAAATGACAGCGAAAAAAGAGAAAAAATGCTGCGAGAATTCAGAAGGATAAAATCCCTCTTTCCTCCAGAACCTGCCTCCCGCATCGCCGCAGAGGCAATACAGGAATTTATGAAAAAGCACTGATTTTCTTCTTGAAGAGTTAAATGTCAAATGTGAAGACCTGACCCCGAAGACCCCGATTTCTAAACATCAAAAATGGATAAACGCTCTGACGCGAAAACGCTTTAACGCGCCAGCGCAGTAACGCCCTTTAAACCAGTTTCATTGAAGCAGGATGAAGTCTGTATGGGAACCTTATTTGTTTTATCCTGTCGGCGGGTATAAATTTTTTATAATCCATGTGTCCGAGTCCTCTATCTTCTGCTATTTTCAAATATTCAATTTTCTCTGGCTCTGTCCCTGTAAGGGCAGCAGTGAGGGAATCCAGTAAAACAAAATCCCTGGATGCCGTTGCAAATTGATGAAAAACCGGGGTTCCTGAGATAGGTCCCCTTCCTTCCATTCCGAAAAGTCCATCAATAATTCCCACATGTGGCCCTATGTGCTTTACGACTTTCACCACATTCCTTGCAGCATATTTGTAAAAGGGAAGTGGGTTTTCAGGCCATAATTTTCCCCCATATAGTAGATGCCTGTCCTCCGGATGGGTCATCCCAAAGGCTATGTTATCTATAGCTGCAGAGACCACAAGAACAGGATGTGTTTTAGGTGGGGTGAATGAAATTATGAGGTCTGCTCTCAATTTAGACACTCTTATTTTTCTTCTGCCCTCAACAGTTTCTATTTCTATTTCTTCGTATTCTCCCTTTTCCAGAGGAAAAAGTTCTGCCCCCTCTCTTTTAGCAAGGGCAAATTTCTGGCGTTTAAATACTTCCTCTGTGGATTTTCCTTCGGAATAAGCAGTCTGCGAAGCTTCAGCTATTATTATGTTAGCATCTTTTTTTATTTCCTTTATAAATTTAACAAGTTCTGCTGCGGCTTCGGGACTTGTCATCCCGTATTTTTCTCTAAATCCAATGAGATTAACCTTAATAAGCACGGATGAGACGCCCTCAAGTGTATCTGCAAAAGAGCTTTTTTCAAGAAGAACCCTTATGTTTCTTGGGCGTCTGCTTTCTCTTATTAAGGTCAGCTTTTTCATCTTAAAATAATAACCCCCCCTCCTGAAGAGGGGGGAATTTCAATAGACAAATTCAGAGTTTTTCCTGGAGTTTCTTTCCTACTTTTGCCTTGAGAACTTCCTTTGCAGGAATCTTCATTTTCTCTCTTGTGCGGGGATTAACTCCTGTACGGGCAGCTCTTTTTACCTTAACAATTGAGATATACCCCGGAACCACCACTCTTTCCCCTTTTGCAGCCTTTTCACCAGCCTTTTCGAAAAAGAGTTTGACGGTTTTCCTTACTTTTTCCTGGCTGATGCCAAGTTCCTTTGCTAAAGACCTGTAAATGTCCTCCATCCTTTTACCTCCTTAATTTTTTCAGTTCTTATTATAGACACAACCAAAGCTAATTTCAAGGGAAATCCTCATTTTTTCAGGGTTTGAAGGGAAATTTTCATAAATTCTCTACGGAGTTCCTCCATCTCCTCGAAACGCACATAGGGATGGGTTCTATTAAGATAAATAAAAGCCAGCCGCTGTTTTACAGGATTAATCATAAGTGTCCCCCCTGTAAATCCATGGTGAAGAATAACATCTCCCCTTGTGTCCCATCCAAAACTTCTTGTTTCAACCAGGCACCCTGTTGCGAACTTCCTGTAATCGCCCAGGATATCCATAAGAAGAGGAAATTTTATAAGGTCATCTGCCTTTGCAAAGGCACCGGCATTCCCCGCATCTCCGCCCCAATAATAGGAATTCCCGTCATGAACCTCTCCCCATATAAGGTTTTCCCTAAATTTTACCTTTACCTGTCCTGCCTTTTCCCTCTCGTAAATATTGCCAAGTTCTGTTGGCACGGAAATTTCTTCCGGGATTTTTCCATATTTTATTTCTATACCGTATTCTAAAAAAAATTCAGGCACAAAATCCCGGATTCTTGAATCGGTCAGTTTTTCTATAACAAGGCCAAGGGCTATGTAGCCAGGACAACTGTACACAACCTGTCCCCTTTTAGATGGCTCCAGAGATGCGAGCTCTGCAAGCATAGCCTGCCTTCCTGCTCCACCTCTATAAAGTGGAACCCAGGCTGGAAGGCCGGCAGAATGTGTGGCAAGTTCTATAATGGCAACCTTCCAGTGGGAAAGTTCAGGCACATACTTTCCTATATCATCTTCAAGAGAAAGCTCTCCCTTTGATGCAAAATAGAGAATTAAAAAAGCTGTTACTAAAGGCTTTGTTATGGAAGCGAGGTCAAGAAATCTTCCTCGTTCCCAGGGAATTTTCTCAGGCACTATGGTTAAGTAGCCGTAAGAATGATACTCTTTTATTCTTCCCTTTTCTGCAAGAAGAACTTCTCCCCCGGGAATTCCCTTTTCTTCAGCTTTTTTTAACAGAGCTTCCAGCACGGTTTGATATTTTCTCCGCCAGTTTCAGGGCTTTTATGGCAGAATAGTCTATTTTCTCTGCCTCTCCCTTTATAGCTTTTACAAAGTTCTCGAGCTGGCTCATCAGATTTTCTTTTGTAATGCTTCTTATCCACTCCTGCTCTATCCATTTATTCATGGGTCTGAAAACAGCGAAGGTGTTTTCTGCAAAATCCACCTTTGCATAGGTCCCGGAAGGAAAATATGCATCCATTCTTCTTACCTTTTTGTCATATACACGGCTGGCTGTTACCTCTGCAATTCCATTGCTAAAGTAAAGAGTTGCGGTTGCAAAATCCAGCTTTCCTGTAATGAAGGAAAAGCCAAAGGCATGATGCAGTTTTGGTTCCTCATCCATTATTGTAATTATGAGCTCGAGGTCATGTATCATAAGGTCAAATACAACATCTATATCTGTTGACCTCCCTGTAAACTGGCTCAGCCTCTGAGCTCTTATATATTCTGGTTTCTTTCCAAGCTCAAGCAGCCTTCTTACTGCAGGGTTAAATCTTTCTACATGTCCTACAAGAAGAACAGAATTCTTCGCCTCAGCAAGTTTAAGAAGTTTTTCTGCCTCCTTATAGGTTGAAGTTACAGGTTTTTCAACAAGCACATTTATTCCCTTTTCAAGGAAATGAGCGGCTATTTCATAATGGGAAGTCGTGGGGGTTGCAATTATCACCCCATCTACATCTTTCACAAGCTTATAATCCATAAGCGGTTCCGCTGAGTAGACTGAAGCCATTTCTTCTGCTCTCTCTTTTATTATGTCAACAACATAAATAAGTTCTGCATCTTCTGATTCTGAAACAACTCTGGCATGCTGGCTTCCCAGCTTCCCCACTCCAATCACTGCCAATTTCAGTTTTTCCATGAGACTACCTTTATTCCTTTTTTTCTTGCGTATTCTATTGCTTGTTGCGGTTGAAGAAAAATTGTTTTTTCTGCTTCAAATACGACCCCAATTCCTCCGTTTTCGTAAACTTTTCTTATTGTTTCAAAGCCCACCACCGGAAGGTCGAGCCTCAAATCCTGGGTAGGCCTTGCCACCTTTAAAAGGAAAAAATCTTTTGCAAGATTCCCGGCTCTTTTAATCATTTCATCCGTTCCCTCTACCGCTTCAACAGCTATCACTGCACCCTCCTTCCATGCTATGGAAAGTCCGATGTCCAGGGAAGCGATCTTTTTAGCGATGTCAAAGGCTTTTGAAATTTCCTTTTCTTCCTGTGATGACAACTTTCCTGCAAGCACCCCTTTTTTAAAAGTAAGATGAGAAAGAAACTTCAAAGGAGAGGCGAGTTTCACACCTCTTTCCTCAATCATTTCTCCTACAGCTTTAAGAATGCCCATTGGGTTTTTCCCCCTGAATCTGGAAACAAACTTCAGAAGGGAAGGGTGCATCATAAGAGAGGAAAAGGCAAGTCGGTGTTCTACCTTTCCCACAAGAACTGCTTCATTGGCATCGCTTTCCTCTATTATTTTAAAGGCCCTGGGAATTTCCTCTATTTTCAAATTGTGGACCCTTTCTGCATCAAATTTTCTGGGGGTAAAACTGATAACTTCAACTGAATACCCCAGAGATTTTGCCCCTCTTATAACCTCATCTGGTAGATCTCCTGCTCCTGCAATGACAAGAAGTTTCATCCACTGTTCCCGAATTTTCTGTGAAACCCTCTTCTTGGGTCCAGGGTCTTGAGGAAGTCCAGGATTACCTTTATTTCTTCCCTGTCCCCCAATTCCTTTTCTATTTCTGAAATTGCCTCTTTGAGAAGGAGTCCTGAACGAAGGAGGAGCCTGAAAGCTCTGTCTATGGAGCGTATCTGGTCTCTGGTAAAGCCTCTTCGCGAAAGTCCTACTGTATTAACACCAACCACCCTGAGGGGTCTTATCCCTACAACCTTGGCATAGGGAAGCACATCCTGAGTAACCGCGCTGTATGCACCAACAAAAGAATGAGCACCTATTCTGCAAAACTGCTGAACCCCTACAAAAGCGCTCAATATTGCATAATCGTGCACCTCTGCATGGCCCGCTACTGAAGCTCCATTTGTAAATACTATATTGTTTCCTATCTTGCAATCATGGGCAATATGGGAATAAGCCATGAAGTAATTGTCGTTTCCTATAACTGTCTTGCCTTTATCCTTTGTAGAACCCTTGTTTATGGTTGTGTATTCTCTTATAACATTTCTGTCGCCAATGTAGATTTCAGTGGGCTCTTCTTTATAACCTATATCCTGTGGACCTCCCCCTATTGATACATAAGGATAAATCCTGTTGTCCTCTCCGAGAAATGTGGGACCCTGAATCCAGACATGACCGTATACTACTGTTCCCTCACCTATTACAACTTTGCCTTTTTCTCCGTCAATTATGGTGTAAGGGCCAATCTTTACTCCTTCTTTTACCTCCACATCACCGAGAAGGACAGCAGTGGGATGCACCTCAGCTTTCATTATCAACCCCGAAGGATTGAATAATCGCCTCCGCTGCAACTTCCCCATCTACCCTTGCAACTCCCTTCATAGAGGCATAGTTTTTTCTCAGCCTTTCTATTGTGAGCTCCATCTCCAGAACATCTCCAGGAACTACAGGTCTTCTAAACTTTGCCTCTTTTATTCCTGCCAGATAAAACAATTTCTTGCGGGCTTCGGGTATGGAATGAAGTAAAAGCACCGCTCCTGTCTGAGCCATAGCTTCCAGAATAAGCACTCCTGGCATAATTGGTCTTCCCGGGAAATGTCCCTGAAAAAAGGCTTCGTTTATTGTCACATTTTTTATGCCAACGATTCTCTTCCCATCTTCTATTTCCTTAACCTTATCAACCAGCAAAAAAGGATATCTGTGTGGAAGAAGATTAATTATATCTTCGATCCTCATTTTCCAAGACCCATTGACTTTTCAAACTCCTTGTCAAGCTCAGCTATAATCTCAGAAGAAATGTCCACAATAGGGTCAGCGTAAATCAACTGTCTTCTATCAAAGATAGTAAGAATTCCTTTTCTCTTGGCAACTTTGTTTATGATCACCACCATTTTCTGCTGAAATGCAGCAAGTTTCTTCTGCTTGAGTTTGTTCATCTCCTCATTGGCATCGTCAACATATCTCTTCAGTGCCTTCTGTTTCTCATCAAGCTGGTCAGCAAGTTTCTGAAGAGCGGACTGGGAGAGAATTCCCTGCTGGGTTCTCAGCTTCTGCTGAAGGCTCTCTACTTCTTTTGTTCTGCGATTTATCTCAGCCTGTTTCCTCTGATAATAGGACTGTAATTCACTCAGGATTTTCTTGCCTTCCTTGGACTCATTGAGAATCTTGTCTGGGTCAATAACAGCGATTTTCAGATTCTGACTGAAGAGAAAACCTCCAAGGCTGAGAATCACCAATGCAAGAGTTAATTTTCTTTTCATTTCCTTACCTCCTTTTCCTTAATTAGAATGTTCTGCCCATTCCTATTCTTACAGTAAAGTTTTTATCATAATTTGTAGGCAGTTTCGGGTTATAGGAGAAAATTATCCGGAAGGGCATTCTGAGCATCTCTATGAATACTCTTCCCTCTATTCCTGTGCAGTAATAAAGGTTGCCCAGGCTTATGTTTTCGTTTTCGGAAAATGCGTTTCCCGCATCGAAAAATAGCACCACTGCCATTGGAGAATCTTTCATTCTTATCTCGTACTCGAGATTGAAAACCACTGATTTGGTTCCACCAATTCTTACCCCATTTTCAAGGGGACTGACTCTGTAATATTCAAATCCTCTCAAGCTTTGTTCTCCTCCAAGGAATATCCTCTCGTATATGGGAATGGTGCTGTCGCCAAAGGCTTTCATATACTGAATTTTAAAGTGCATTCCAAGGATGTGTCCCCATCTGAATTTGTGATAATGGGTGAATTCAAACCAGTTGCTTATAAAGTCGGTCTCACTTCCAATAGCTTTAGTGGCCAGCTTTACCCCATAAAGATAAAGGGTTCCAGCAGCAGGCCATATAGGAGAATCCACGCTGGTTCTGTAAATAACAGGGGATATCGCTGCAATTCTCATATTGGAAAACCATATCAATCTGTAGAATTCCGGCAGGCTGCTTATGTAATTTTCGTTGACATCACTGAGGCTTATATAATCGTTGGAATAGGAGAAGTCAACATGCCAAAAGCCTTTTTTCAACCCGAGACTGAGCCCTCCTCCCTTCATCTGTCTTGTGAACATAAAGGGATAAATGGAGAGAGTGTTATGTATGTTCATTGTCAGGAATAGTGGTTTGTCCAGAACATATGGTTCTGTGAAAGAAAGGCTGTAACTTTTGTATCTTGTTCCGTACTGAATAAAGAGGGAAATGTTCTCTCCTCTGCCCATAAAGTTGGTTGTGGCAAGAGAACCTCCCACAAAATAACCGAAATATCCACCGTATCCTGCATTGAAAAATATCTGATTCCTGTGCATTTCCTCCACATGAACAACAACGTCCATCTTGTCTTCGCCCACGGGTTTAAAATCCGGGTTCTGTTTTATGTCTACAAGACCAAGCTGTCTAAGTCTTAAGATGCTATCCTTAAAAGCAGTAATGTTAAAAAAGTCCCCTTCTGCAATAAGAAATTCTCTTCTCAAAACTTTGTCAAGAGTATAAGTATTACCTTTAAAACTCAGGCGGTGAAGTCTAACCCTGTTATTTTCGATAATTCTAAAGGTTATATCTACTCTGTGCTCTTCGGGCTTTGGATCTTCCACCGGTATAATTTGAGCATAAATGTATCCTTTAGAACCATATATATCCTGAAGGTTCTTTACGGAATCTTCCCTTTTCTGAAGAGAGTATATTTGATTTTTTCTTAAAATAATAAGTCTTCGGAGAAGGTCTTTTGGAAAAGCTTTGTTTCCTTCTATTTTTATATCTCCAATCCTGTAAATATTTCCCTCGCTCACCTGAAAGATAACCTTTATCATTTTCTTTTTCTGTCCGAAAAGGCCTCTGCCCTCTACCACTTCTATTTTTGCTGGTTTTACATCCACATCAAGAAAGCCAAGATTCAGGTATTTTTCTCTGAGTTCCTCTCTTGCCTTTTTAAGTGATTCAGATGAATAAACGGTCTTTTTTAGATAGGGAATGTTCAGAAAAGTTAATCTTTTAAGAGATTTAATCCCTCTTATCAGAATGCTATCAGGAACGGAATTGTTTCCGATAATTTCAATACTGGCTATCCTTAATTTTCCACCGGCTTTAACATTGAAAATAACATTTATTTCATCATCCTTTTTCTCCGTCTTAACCTCCACTCTGCCAAGGGCAAATCCCTTCTCCTGAAGAAAATCCTGTATAACCTTTTCGGCTTTTTTTATCTTGGTGGGACTGAAATATGAAAAAGGAATAATATCCGCACCCTCTTCCTTCAATTTGTCTTCAATATCTTTCTTCTTCACGTAGCGGTCTGTTAGAATCTTCACTTCTTTAATAACTGGTCTTTCTTTTACCTCATATCTGAGCACAATTCCATCTGGTTCTTCTTTCTTTAAAACCCTTATGTCAGAGAAGAACCCTGTGGCCCAGAGATTCTGAATGTCCTTTTTAATCCTCTGGCTATCGAACTCCGCACCTTCACTGGTTACGAGATAGTACTTAATGGTTTCTGGAGAAAGCCTTTTTGCTCCAACTATTTCTATCTTCTTTATGACCGCAGAAGCAGAAAAGGCGGGAAGGGTAAGGAGTGCAACCAGGCTAACTACCCATATTCTTTTCAATAAAAAGTTCCCCGTTTTTTTCATGGACTTTTATTATAACCTTTTTTGTCCTCCTATTTAAAATTAGTCTTGAAGCTTTATCAAGAATTTCCTTTTCTATAATTCTCCTGATTGGTCTTGCACCAAAATGACTTTCCTTCAAGGCTTTTTCTGCAATGCAGGAAACTGCAGAAGGTTCAAGTTTAAGACTCCAACCACTGCTTCTGGTTTCCTGATTTATTTCTTCAACCTGAAGCATTACTATTTTTTCCAGCTCCTCTCTGCTGAGCTGTCTGAAAAGTACTATTTCATCAAGCCTGTTGAGAAACTCCGGGGCGAAATATCTCTTTAGCTCCTGTTCAAACACCTTTCTTTTTTCTTTCTGAGAAAGCTCTGCAAATCCCACCTTTTTCTTTTCCAGCATTTCCCTTGTTCCAATATTGGAGGTCATTATTATTATGGTATTGGAAAAGTCAGCAACTCTCCCCATGCCGTCTGTCAGTTTTCCGTCCTCAAAGACCTGAAGGAAGACATGAAACACCGAGGGGTGAGCCTTTTCAACTTCATCCAGAAGAACCACTGAATACGGCTTGTTTCTGACATTCTCTGTAAGATATCCCCCTTCACCGTATCCCACATATCCTGGAGGAGAACCTATCAGCTTGGAGATTGTATGCTCTTCCCTGAACTCAGACATGTCAATTCTTATTAACCTTTCCTCACTCCCCATAAGAAATTTTGCAAGCATTTTAGCTGTATGGGTTTTTCCCACTCCGGTAGGACCTACAAAAAGGAAAACTCCCCAGGGTCTTCTTCCTCTTCTTATCCCAACCCTTGTTCTCCTTATGGCAGATACGAGAGCCTCTATTGCCTCATCCTGCCCAACTACGTGGTGAAGAAGCCGTTCCCTGAGCCTTTCTATCTTTTTAGCCTCGTCTTCTTTAATTGAGGGAAGAGGAATCCCTGTCTTTCCTGAAACTATATTTTCTATATCTGTCTTACGAACGACTTTCCTCCCAAGAAGCCTAACCCTTGCTCCTGCTTCATCCAGAAGGTCCACAGCTTTATCAGGAAAATACCTATCGTGTATGTAAACGTCGGAAAGCTCAACAATGGCTTTTATTGCCTCTCTTGTGTATCTCACACTATGGTGTTCTTCATACTTCCACTTCAGTCCACGGAGAATTTCAAAAACCTGAGCCCTTGTAGGAGGGTCTATGTATACCCTCTGAAATCTGCGTTCAAGGGCAGGGTCCTGCTCTATATATTTCCTGTAATCCTGAGGTGTGGTGGCGCCTATAACCCTTATCTTTCCCGCTGCAAGAAAGGGCTTTAAGATGGATGCTGCATCAAGAGAACCCTCTGCGGAGCCTGCCCCAACTATTGAGTGAAGTTCATCTATAAAGAGTATGATGTCTTCCCTGTCCTCCAGCTCCTCCAGAATATCCTTCATCCTTTCCTCAAAATCCCCTCTGTAGCGAGTGCCTGCAACTACATCTGAAATAGGAAGTAGAACTATGCTCTTCCCTTTTAGAAAATCAGGGACATTCCCTGAAGCGATTTTGATAGCCAATCCCTCAACAATCGCTGTCTTTCCAACCCCTGCTTCGCCTACAAGAAGGGGATTATTCTTTTTTCTTCTTGCCAGCACATCCATCACCCTGGCAATTTCGTTTTCCCTTCCAATCAGAGGGTCAAGTTTGCCACGCCTTGCAAGTTCTACAAGGTTAATTCCATAATCCTCCAGAACACTCGGGAAGGGCTCGAACTCCTCTTCTTCAGGAAAGCCTTTGGTTATGAATTGCCTGAGCCTTCCAGGAGTCATTCCGTAGCTTGTAAGCAACTCGGCGGCCACAGAATGTTTCAATCTCAGAATACCTATTAATATATGTTCTATTCCTACTACCGGAGAAACAAGGGCATCAGCCTCTTCTTCTGCCATATTCAAAACCATACTGGCAGAGGGACTGAGGGAAACCTCTTCCAGCCGAACCGGAATGGATTTTGGAGGAGGTTTTACAAAGCTTATCTCCTCCTTGAGCTGGAGAGGATCTATATGAAAGGCCTTCAATATTTTAGCCACAACTCCGACCTTAACTCTGGTTATCCCAAGAAGAAGGTGTTCGGGCTCTACCTCAATTTCTCCGTAATCATAAAGGGCAATCTGGCGGGCGTAGTTTATTACCTGCTTTGCCCCTTCTGTCAATCTGTGTAACATCTAATCTTCCCCCTTTCCAACAAATATATTTTACCGCATTTTTCTGCAACGTGACGGTTATGAGTGACAATTACCATGGTTATCGAAAATTCCTCTTTCAGGGAGAAAAGAAGGTCAAGGACTCCCTCAGACGTTTTCCAGTCAAGATTTCCGGTTGGTTCATCTGCAAGAAGAATAGATGGTCTGGTTACGATTGCCCTTGCCACTGCAACTCTCTGGCGTTCTCCCCCGGAAAGCTGTGAGGGGCGATGTTTTTCTTTACCGCCCAGGCCCACCAGCTTAAGCATCTCCGCGGCTTTTTCTTCAGCCCCATCATTTCCCCTTATCAAAAGAGGCATCATCACATTTTCAAGCGCCGTAAATTCCGGAAGAAGATGGTGAAACT
>Ga0190332_1000058_pt1 | contig 22810 bp, 23 predicted proteins | sample 48720456_MG_FD_161679 | JGI IMG/M metagenome (GOLD analysis project Ga0190332, IMG submission 161679) | Hydrothermal vent sediment bacterial communities from Southern Trench, Guaymas Basin, Mexico - 4872-04-5-6_MG | ecosystem: Environmental > Aquatic > Marine > Hydrothermal vents > Sediment ... | reverse complement strand
AATTAGGCAAAGTGGGCTGCAAAGTATATTTAAAAAGGAGGTAAAAATGAGGTTTTTTAAGTTCGCAACAGTAAGTTTGGTTATGATTTTTTTCTTAATGCTTGGGATTGCCATTTCAGACGCTTATGCAGGTAATTATCTTGGAGAGTTTTGCTGGCAAGACGAAGAGGGAGGTATCGCTAAATTTGCGGTCACTGATATGGGGAATGGGCATTTTCTTTTAAATGGTATATTGACTGAGGATGAAGGAGAAATAGGAGTTATGCATGGGAATGCAGAAATAGTTGGAGATAAGGTTTATATAACAATTACTGCCGCCGGTAGTGACGAAGATGGAACATGGTCATGGACGGGTTCTTTCATTCTTGAACTAGCAACACTGAATGGCAACAGAGAAGGTTTGTCTATATACTATGACAGAGCTAGTGGGAAAATAGATCTGGAGTATAATTCAGGCACATTAACCTTTATTCCATGCCCAGAATAAATAAGTTAATAACAAATATGCAGCCCATTTTGCTTAAAACTTATTAATACTTAAAACTATTTTTGGCCTTTGGATTTCATTTGGCATTTGGATTTTGAAATTTGGATTTTTATTTTTGTTAAATTACTTATGGCCTGACTTTGACGTAGCCCTGTTCAGAGTTAAATACCATCTTGCATTCCTTTAAATAAGCTGGTAAAGAAAAATAGTGGAAAGGCATATTGGAAGGGCTGAAACAGGTATTGAAACAAAACAAATAACTATTCCTTCACCAAAAGAATGTCTATATTTATTGAAAAAATATGAAGTTTATCCCCATATTATTATTCATTCTAAACAAGTAGCGCAAATAGCCATGTTTTTGGCTAAAGAGTTAAAAAAACAAAAAATAGCCTTAAATTTGCGTTTAGTAGAGGCAGGGGCCTTACTCCATGACATTGCTAAGACTTATAGTATTGAACACCCTGGTATCCAACATACAGTGAAGGGAGCTGAGTGGTTAGAAAGGTTGGGTTATTATGAGGTGGCAGATATTGTTCGTTCTCATGTGGATTTACCTGAAGAATTAAGCATAGATGAGAAGACTGTTGTTAATTATGCTGATAAACGAGTTAAACATGATATTATTGTTTCAGTGGAAGAAAGATTTGAAGATTTATTTAAACGCTATGGTCAAACAGAGGAAAAATATAGATACCTCAAACAACTTTATAAACGCACTAAAAGTTTAGAGGCCTTAATTTTTTCTTATTTACCCTTTGAGCCTGAATTTATTAATAATCTATGAAACGCCTACGGATAGCTTTGTTATGTGGTGGAAAATCTAGCGAAAGAGAAGTTTCGCTGAAAAGTGGTGCCTATGTGAAAACCGCTTTGTCTAAAGAAAAATATGAAGTAAGTATCTATGACCCAGCCTTTGATTTAGCTAAATTAGTCAATGATGCTCCTAACATTGATGTGGCTTTGGTCATGCTTCATGGGAGGTATGGAGAAGATGGGACTATTCAGGGTCTGTTAGATTTATTAGGAATTCCTTATCAATGTTCAGGAGTGCTGGCCAGTGCTTTGGCAATGAACAAGATTATGGCCAAAAGGATTTTTCGTCTGGCAGGATTAAAGGTAGGAGAAGATATAGTGCTAGAATACAGCAAAGAATATAGTTCTAAGCAAATTATCGCTAAATTAGGATTACCTTTGGTAGTTAAACCAGCTGATGGGGGTTCAAGTATAGCCCTAAGTTTGGTAAAAACAAAAAATGAACTCCAGCCTGCTATTGAGCAGGCCTTTAAACATAGCCATCAAGTGTTGGTAGAAAACTATATTGCAGGTAGAGAAATTACTGGAGGGGTTTTGGGAAATAAAGAATTGATAGCCTTACCTATTGTAGAAATACTACCCCAAGGAAACCACCATTTTTTTGATTATCAAGCTAAATACACCCCTGGAGCTACAAAGGAAATCTGCCCAGCACCTCTACCCTCTCACCTTACAGAAAAGGCCCAACAATGTGCCTTATTGGCACATAAAGCTTTGGGATGTAAGGGTTATAGTCGCACTGATATGATTTTAAAAGGGGAAGATATCTATATACTTGAGACCAATACTATCCCAGGTATGACTGAAACAAGTATTTTTCCTTTGGCCGCAAAGGCTATGGGAATGTCTTTTTCTGCTTTAGTGGAGGAATTAATCAATCTTGCTTTGGAAACTAAAAATGGAGCAAAAGAGGCTTAAGCTTTTGAACATGGCGGTTAATCTTTATCATGACTTACTTTATAAAAATAAACAAGATTATTTATCCCAATGGGAATTTTTGGCTAAATGGAAAATTGAACAGTTAGATATAAGAAAATTTAAGATTGGTTATTGCTCACCAAACAGTCCATTTGTTAAATATTACGCGGAAAGCTTAGAAAAATACCCAATTTTAAAAAAAGAATGTCTTTCTTTAGGTTTGGTTTGTCAATCTCAAGAAGGTATAAAGGATGCCTTAATTGATACCTTTCTTTTCCCCTGTTTTGATGAACAAGGTAATTTATTCAATATTGCTATCTATGAGCTTAAAAAGGGCTGGAGGTTGTTTTTTCCTGAAGAACCACTAGCGGTCTTTGGTTTAAAACAAGCAACTTATAGTTTTAGTGATTGTGGTTTGGCCTTTTTATTGCCTGATATCAAAGACTTTTTTGAGTTTCAAAACTTGATTTTCCCCACAGGCATTAACCCTTGTATTGTTTGTTTAAAGGGCATAAATAATTTAATTTTAGATAAATTGGAACTTTTGGAAGTGAAACAAATAATCGCTATTGCTCAAGAAATACCTCCATTAGAAACAGATTTAGAGACGATAGTTTTACCTGATAAGGGAAGTGTCCTGGCCAATTTAAAGGCTGCCTTACCCTATTTGGCAAACCAACGCTTTCGTCGCCTTATTGAGGTAGGATTAGAGATAAAAAATATTGGATAAATTATGCGGCAATTGCTATTTGATGAAATCAGCCCTTCAGATATTAAAAAGATAAAGCATTATTTGGCTACCCATGCTGAAACTGCTCCATTGAGTGGAGTTTACTGGATAAGTTTGCCTGAAGCACTTTGGGATGAAACTCAAAGCGCTCACAAAAGTTGCCAACCTTTTTATTTTGCCATAGAAGTAGGTAGAAGTTATTTCCGAGTAGAATGGCTGATTCGTAGCCGTCAAAGGCTGCGTTGTGAGTGTGTAAAATACGCTAATCCATCTCAACTAAATTTCATCCTGGATTTTACGGACAAACTTTTAAAAAATTTAAAAATTCGCACATGAATAGCATCATCACTTTAGACAAAAATCTATTTTTGTGGCTCAATCATAGTTTGAATTCCCCCTGCCTTGACCATTTTTTTTGGCTCATCACTTGGCTAGGTAATGGCTGGATACTTGCCTTTATTACAGGACTGGGACTGTGGTTTTATGATCGGGATATCTTCAAATACCACTGGCCTTGGATGATGCTAGCCACGCTGTTAAGTGGCCTCACTGTAGTCTTGATTAAATCCTTGATAGCACGTCCTCGGCCTCTGGCAGAGTTTGCACCTTTAATCCAGAATGGTCAATTATATATTAATGTGCTGGGAAGTGCTTTAAAAACAAACTCATTTCCATCTGGACATACTCAAGTGGCCTTTGCGGTAGCTACTTATCTATCCCTTATTTTTAGAAAGGTGGCATTTATTTTTTTGATGCTTGCTTGTTTGGTTGGCATATCTCGCATTTATCTTGGGGTTCATTTTCCTTTAGATGTGCTGGTAGGGGCTATAATCGGAAGTAGTTTCAGTGTAATACTATGGAAGTGGCATAAGAAATTTTATCAAAAACATTCCTTATAATTTCATCACTTCCTTCACTGTCTCTCCTAATCTACCCAAATCTTCAGCTACCATAATCCCTGCTGCTTTTAAGGCAGCTATCTTGCTCTCAGCCGTTCCTTCTCCTCCTGAAATGATGGCTCCTGCATGCCCCATGCGTTTTCCAGGAGGAGCGGTACGTCCAGCAATGAAGGCAATAACTGGTTTTTTAAATTCCTTTTTTATGTAAACAGCTGCTTCTTCCTCGGCTGTGCCCCCAATCTCACCTACCATAACCACACCCTTTGTTTCGTCATCTTCATTAAATTGTTTTAGTAAGTCAATAAAACTTGTTCCAGGGATAGCATCACCACCAATACCAATACAGGTAGTTTGCCCTAAGCCGGCCAAAGTCAATTGATAGTCTATTTCATAAGTAAGAGTGCCACTCCTAGAAATAACGCCAATAGGACCTGGAGTGTGAATATGCCCTGGCATGATACCTAATTTGCACTTAAATGGGGGTGAAATCAATCCCGGACAATTTGGTCCAATTACCACTACTTCAGGGTGCTGTTCTAAAAATCGTTTTACTTTCAACATATCTAAAGTGGGAATGCCTTCAGTAATACAAACAATCAGTTTTATCCCTGCTGAAATCGCCTCATAGATAGCATCACAGGCAAAGGCAGCAGGCACAAAAATAACTGAGGTATTGGCTTCGGTTTTCTTTACGGCTTCTTCCACGGTATTAAAAACCGGTATATCTTCTAATTTCTGTCCTCCTTTCCCTGGAGTCACTCCTGCTACTATTTTTGTGCCATAGGCAAGCATCTGCTTGGTATGAAAGGCGCCCTCTTTACCAGTAATTCCCTGGACTAGTACCCGTGTATTTTCACTCACTAAAATGGCCATAATTAACTCCTTCCCAAAATCTTCACAATTTTTTGGCCTGCATCACTAATGTCTTTTGCCACTACAAAGTTTAGGCCTGATTCCGCCAGCATCTTTCTTCCTATCTCTACATTGGTGCCTTCAAGCCTCACTAATACAGGTATCTTGATCTCAGCCTCTTTAGCCGCCTGAATAACCCCCTGGGCCAATACATCACACCGTAAAATGCCCCCAAAGATATTGATGAAGATTAAATTCACATTGGGATCCGAAAGCAAGATTCTCAATCCCTGGGTAATCATCTCTACATTAGCTCCACCACCTACATCTAAAAAATTGGCTGGTTTTGCCCCATAAAGTTTGATGACATCCATGGTAGCCATGGCCAAACCCGCACCATTAACCATGATGCCTACATTACCATCCAATCGGACATAGTTTAAACGGTGCTTCATGGCCTCATATTCCAGGGAGTCAAGTTCATATGGGTCAAGCATCTCTTTTATGTCAGGGTGGCGATAAAGCCCACTATCATCAAAGTTTAACTTGGCATCTATGGCCAACAATTGTCCCTCTGAAGTCAGAGCCAAGGGATTGATCTCGGCTAGAGAGCAATCATAATTAACAAACAATTTATATAAAGAGAGGAGTAATTTTACTGCTTGCCTTAAATCTGGTAGCCCGGCTTTAAAACTCAATACCCTGGCTTGATAAGGCAACAGCCCTAAAAATGGGTCAATGGCCTCTTTAAAAATCAATTCTGGCTTTTCTTTTGCCAATTCCTCTATTTCCATTCCCCCAGCAGGACTCACCATCATTACAGGCCTATTTTTTGTTCTATCAATGGTCAAACCTATATAGAATTCTTGTTTAATATCACTAGCCTTCTCTATTAAAATCTTGCGGACTATTTTTCCCTGAGGACCTGTTTGATGGGTAACTAGAGGTTTATTTAATAACTCTTGGGCCATATTTTCTGCCTCTTCTAATGTCTTTGCCAATTTTACTCCACCTGCTTTCCCTCGCCCACCTGCTTGAATTTGAGCCTTGATTACCACTGGCAATCCCAACTCATTCACAGCCTGTTTTACTTCATCTACTGTATTGGCCAATCTGCCTTCAGGGACAGGAATAGAGAATTTTTTAAAGATCTCTTTTGCTTGATATTCATGGATTTTCATCTCTTCCCTCTCATAAAAAACTGAATTACACTATATTTACTAATCCTTTGGCCTTTACCTGGGGATTTCTATAATCAGGCAATATCACAGGTGATTTCTGAGTAGGCTTAATCTGAGCTTCCGCTAATGCCTTTAGATAAAGTTTGAGGTGTTTTAAAGTTAATGCCTTTATTCTTTTCCTCTTTTTTGCAAATACTGCAGCTTTCATACCTGCCCGTCTTCCAAATACATTTATATCTAAAAGTGAATTACCCATCAGCCGATTATCCCCATGCACTCCCCCACTTACTTCACCGGCGGCAAACAGCCCAGGGATAATGGTTTCTCCCCATTCATTAATGGCCAGACCGCCATTTTGATAATGTAAAGTGGGAAAAATAAGCATGGGCTCTTTGGAAATATCAATACCATAGCGTTTAAATTGCAGATATTTTCCAGCCAATGCCTTGGCTACTGTGCCTTCTCCCCAAATCATATCAATCATGGGAGAATCAAGCCATACACCTATCCTCCCTGTAGGTGTAACTACTCCATTATCCCTTTCCACACACTCCCGAATAATTAAGGCAGATTCCACATCTCTAGGTTCCAACGGATGGCAAAACCTTTCTCCATTATGATTAACTGGTTCAGCTCCCAAAGTCCTCACTTTTTCGGTAATGAGCATACCTACACATTGCTCAGGAAAGGCTGCGCCTGTAGGGTGAAATTGGGCATATTTTAAATTGCGTAAAGGAATGCCTAAGCGGTAACCTAATACCAGACCATCTCCGGTAGCTCCATAGTGATTGGTAGTAGCAAAGCCGTGTAAATGTAAACGACCATAACCACCAGTAGCTAGAATAACTGCTTTGGCTTTAACTACCATAAACTCTTGATTATCTAAGTTATATAAAACTGCCCCACCAATGGCGTCTGTTTCGTCTAACAAAAGCTCTACTGCCGGACAAAACTCCAAAATTTTTATTTTATCCACTCTATTACGGACTTCATCTCTTAATACCCGCATGATCTCCATGCCTATCATATCCTTGGAAGAGTGCATTCGCCGACGACAGAGTCCTCCTCCCTTTAATTCCTTCATGGTGCCATCAGGCTCTTTATCAAACATTACCCCTAATGCTTCTAGCCATTGAATAACCAAAGGAGCATCTAAAACTAAGGCTCGCAATAGATTTTTATCATTGGTAAAATGTCCTCCCCCAAAGGCATCTAAAAAGTGGTAATAAGGTGAATCATAAGGTAAGTCTGCTGCCTGTATCCCACCCTCAGCCATCATGGTATTGGCATCACCATGTCTTAATTTGGTAGCCACTGTCACATTTACTCCTTGCTCAGAAGCCAATAAGGCTGCCGCACTTCCTGCTCCTCCTCCACCAATGATTAATACATCAGTGTTTAAATCAGGTGATTTTAATCTTTTGCTAAAGGCATCAGGGTCAAGCCAGGGTTGTCCCTGCAAAAGCTCAGTTAATTCTTTTTGCAATAAATCACCTTTATTTGGGCCAACCTGAAGTAATTTTCTACCTTCAGGTGCATAATCAGGATGGTATTTTTTTAAGATTTCTTGATATTCATTAGGAGAAAGTCTATCATAATATTTTTGTTTTTTAGCCAATTTAACCCGTTTTCCTCTGGTGCTTTCCACCTTTTCCAAAGATTCCTGTAAGCTCTCTGGATACCCACATCTTTGCATATCTTTCTCCTCAATCTTCAATAATCAAATATTTTGTTTCCTTGGGTTGCCAATGGGGATCATAAAGCTCAGGTTCCCATTCTCTTTCTGCATAGCGCTTTTTCATTTCCGCCTCAGATAAATTCATTAATTCATCTAACATCCAATCAAATTTTTTCTCTTTAATTTGTTTCACTCTTTTTTCTAAATGTATGGCCTTAGGCATAAGGTGTCTGGCATACAATCGCCTAGCTAACATGGCCACATGAAAATGTTGGATTTCTGCAGGACAACGCAGACTGCACATCCCACACATAATGCAACTATGAGACAATTCAGCACAAGTTTTTATGTCCCCTTTTACTAGAGCCTGAATATAATCCATAACTGGTATTTCCATGGGACAAGCCTTGGTGCAAGTATTACATGCCAAGCAACGAAATGTCTCTGGATATAACTTTTCAATGGTGGAGACATCTGGTTTTAGTTTATCAATATTATAAATACTCTTATTTGCAGGTACAAAGGGAATTTGAGTTAAATACATCTCAGGCTGGACAGTAGTCTGGCACGCCAGGCCAAAATGGAGACGGTAATCCCCTGCTAAACGAAAGACCGTTACACAAGCACCACAAACGCCTGCCCGACAGCCACACCCCCTTATATAACGATAACCCAGATACTCCAGGGCCTTCATAATAGTCAAACCTTCAGGTACTTTATAACGCTTACCCATCACATAAACAGCTATCTGTTTTGTTCCTGGTGGAACAATGGTGCGGTCGCCCTGGGTATATTGGAATTGAGGCATTGTTCACTCTCCTTCCTTTTTTATCCCTTTCCCATAATCATAACCATTTTTAAAAGCCTTTAAATTGAATTCCTCAGTGCCTTTAGGCACAGACATATTTAGTGCCTTTTCTGCCGCTTCTAAGCTAATATATGGAGTTAAGGCCACGAAAAAACCCAGCATAACAATATTAGCCACTACCGCCCGACCCAGTTGCTCAGCCATACGGGTGGCCGGTACCGCATAAACTTTCACTCCTTTGGGCAAAGCAGTGGGTTTAACTAAATCTTTATCCATAAATAATATACTATCTGGTTGAATCTCCTTTTTATATTTTCTAAATGCCCCCTGGGCCATAGTAATCATAACATCAGGTTTAGTAACATAAGGAAGGTCAATTGCTTCAGAAGAAATAATGATATTTGAACTAGAAGCACCCCCTCGGGCCTCAGGGCCGTATTCTTGGGTATAAACGGCCTGTTTCCCATCAAAAATACAAGCTGCTCTGCCTAAAATCAGTCCTAAAAGCCCAATGCCCTGTCCTCCCAGACCAGCAATTTTTATCTGGACGGGTCTAAACTTTTTAGCTGGTGGTCTTAGCTCAATCTTTTCTTCTTTTCCTTCCTCTGGTAATTCTACCTTCCCATCCCCCCTAAATTCAGAAATACCCAATTTCTTTGTCAATTGAGTCTGCATGGCTTCTAAATACCAAGGGGCAGTTCTGTCTACAAATACACCACAGACAATGGGAGTATCCATCTGAATAAGGGCCTGAGCAGGATCAGGGTTGGTCTCAACTACAGTATGCTCTAAAAAAAATTTCACCATGGCCTTTCCTGTCCTCAATTTGTTCCGCCGTCCCCAATTGACAGGACAGGCTGAAATCACTTCTATAAAACAAAATCCCTTTTTATGCATAGCTTCTCGGATGGAATTTTTGATATAATGGGCATGGGCAGAAGTCCAACGGGCAACATAACTAGCTCCACATGCCTCCATGAGATAAGGTAAATTAAATGGCATTTCATAATTTCCATAGACAGAAGTGCTAGACCAAGTCCGAAGTGGAGTAGTGGGCCCCATTTGTCCACCCGTCATCCCATAGGTAAAATTGTTTATACAAATTACTTTAATATCGATATTACGTCTGGCAGCATGAATGAGATGATTGCCACCAATGGCGGCTAAATCTCCATCACCGCTAAAAACAATCACATGTAAATCTGGATTGGCCAGTTTAAGTCCCGTAGCAAAAGCAACCGGACGGCCATGAGTAGTATGGAATCCATCTAATTTAAAATACCCCGCCGCCCTTCCTGAACAACCAATGCCAGAGACAATGGATACCTTATCTAAATCAACCTCTTCTTCCATCAATGCTTCAGCCAAGTTGGCCATAGTGGTGCCAACACCACAACCACTACAAAGTATATGCGGCATACGCTCCTTACGGGTGAGGATTTCAAGGGGATGCTTCTTTTCCATAAATTTCTCCTATTTTAAAGACTTTTTTATTGCCTTCCATACCTCCTGTGGATTATGAATATGTCCTCCAGCATGAGGTACTAAAACGGCCTTACATTGCCCCTGAACTGCCCTTTCTACTTCAAAAACTATTTGACCTAAGTTGTTTTCTACTACTATAAAAGCCTTTACTTGCTTGGCCAATTCTCTGACCCTTTCTTCTGGGAAAGGCCAAATGGTGATTAATCTTAATAACCCTACTTTTAATCCCTCTTTTCTAGCTTGTTCTAAAATATAACGGCAAATCCGGGCGGAAATCCCAAAACTTACCAATATAACTTCTGCATCTTCTGTGTATATCTCTTCGATTTCAATAATTTTAGGAGCATTTTTTCTAATTTTATTCACCAGCCTGGTTACTAATTTATTTTGTGCTTTATCATTCAGGGCAGGATAGCCCTTTTCATCATGGGTAAGACCGGTTACATGAACGCGATAACCCTCGCCAGCAACAGGCATCTCAGGAACCAGGTCTTTTCCTGCCTTAAAAGGTAAAAATTCCTCTGGAGGTATGGTTGGTCTTTTGCGAGAAATAAGTTCAATTTTTTCCTTAGGTGGGATTACTACCCGTTCCCACATGTGACCCACTACTTCATCCATAAGGACAATAACCGGAACCCGCCATCTCTCTGCCAGATTGAAGGCCTTAATGGCAAAATCAAAGCATTCTTGAGCAGAAGAAGGAGAAATAGCAATGATTTCATAATCTCCATGACTTCCCCATCGGGCTTGCATCACATCGGCCTGCCCTACTAAAGTAGGCAATCCTGTAGAGGGTCCTCCCCTTTGAACATTAACCACCACACAAGGTGATTCTGTCATGGCAGCTAAACCTATATTTTCTTGCATAAGGCTAAAACCAGGACCAGAGGTAGCAGTCATGGGTTTGGCTCCACCCCAAGCAGCACCCACCAACGCTGCCATGGAACCCAATTCATCTTCCATCTGGATATAGATACCACCCACTTGAGCTATTCTAAAGGACATCCTTTCAGCAATTTCATTGGAAGGAGTAATGGGATAACCCGCATAAAAACGGCACTCAGCCGCAATAGCTCCTTCCACACAAGCATAATTGCCACTTAAAAAGTGAATTCCAGTTAATACATCTTTAGCCATATTTTACTCCTGTTTTTCTACAAAAATAGCAAAATCAGGGCATACCTCCTGACAAAATGAGCAAAGGATACACTCATTTTCCATTCCGGGTTTTACCACTGGATAGTGATAACCCTTTTCATTATAATCCTCAGAAAATTCTAAAATTTGTTTAGGACAATATTCAATACATAATTCACATCCCTTACAACGTTCGGCGAAAATGATCACTCTTCCTTTAGGAATTTTGAATTTAGCCAGATTTAATGGCTTTCTCACTGCCATCTATTTTATCCTCTAATAATGCCCTTAATTGCGTTGACAATTGTTCATAGGTAAATCCCGCCACATTTATGGCATGTTCTTCACAAATAGCCATGCAAACCCCACATCCTTGACACAATGCCTCTTCTACATGAGCATGTCTCTTTTTGCCCTTTCCTACCATGGTAATAGCCTTAAATGGACAGGCCTTCTGGCAAAGTCTACATGCCTTGCATAATTCTTCATTTACATGAGCCACAATGGGTTCTAAAGCTGCCTCTTTATGAGAAAGTAGAGATAACACCTTACTGGCAGCGGCACTGGCCTGGGCAACGGTCTCAGAAATGTCCTTTGGGGCCTGGACAGCCCCGGCCAGATAAACACCCAAACTCACAGATTCCACAGGCCTTAATTTTGGGTGAATCTCACTCATAAAACCAAATTCATCTACAGGGGACTTTAATAGCTTTGCCAGTTCTTGTGTTCCTTTAGAAGGAACAATAGCTGGAGCCACCACTACCAAATCTGCTTCAATTTCCACAGATTTCCCACTCAAGGTATCTACTCCTAAAACAACCATTTTCTCATTATGCCGAAAGACTTTAGAGACCTTGCCTCTCAAATAAAGCACTTTTTCCTCACCCATCACCCTTTGCACAAATTCTTCATAGCGTTTTCCTGCTGCCCGCACATCAATGTAAAATACACAAGCTTCTCCGTCAGGCACCAGATGTTTATAGGTCAAAGCATGTTTTGCTGTGTACATGCAACAAATTTTAGAACAATAGGGACGACCATGTTCTGGATCCCTAGAGCCGGCACATTGAATAAATACCACTCTTTTGGGGACTTTACCATCAGAAGGTCTTTTTATCACTCCTCCTGTAGGTCCAGAAGCAGAAGCCAGACGCTCAAAATCAAGACTAGTAATCACATCTTCATATTCGCCTCCACCATATTCCTTCAGGGCATCTAAAGATAACAATTCATATCCCGTAGCTACTACAATGGCCCCTACCTGAATTTCTACTTCTTCTGGCTCCATAAGAAAGTTAATGGCCTTGGGGCCACAGATTTTAAAACACTGCTCGCAAACAATTAACTTCTCATCGTTCAGACAGTGCTCTAAATCAACAGTATAAACTAGAGGCACGGCCTGAGGAAAGGGCACATAAATGGCCTTTCTGGCTCCCAGACCTTGGTCAAATTCATTGGGCACAATCACCGGACAGACATCTACACAATCGTTACATCCGGTGCACTTCTCCGGAACCACATAGCGAGGTTTTTTCTCTAATGTCACTTTAAAGTTACCTATCACTCCTTTTACCTTTTTTACCTCAGTATAGGTAAAAACATGAATGTTTTTATGATGAGCTGCTTCTACCATCAGTGGAGTTAAAATACAAGAGGAACAATCCAGAGTAGGAAAGGTCTCACTCAATTGGGCCATGTGCCCACCCAAAGAAGGAGTTTTTTCCACCAGATAGACTTCAATCCCCCCTTGAGCGATATCCAAGGCTGCCCTAATCCCTGCTATGCCACCACCAATTACTAGAACTTTGCGGGTTAAAGGAACCTTTATGGGTTTTAGCGGTTGAGCATTTTTTAGCTTAGCTAATGCCCCTTTAATCAAAGAGATAGCCTTTTTTGTGGCTTTTTCTGGATGATGTTGGTGCACCCAAGAACATTGTTCTCGGATGTTAGCAATTTCAAGGAGATAACGATTGAGACCAGCCGCTTCTACCGCCCGGCCAAAAGTCACTCCATGCAAAGAAGGAGTGCAAGCAGCAATCACTATATGGGTGAGATTTAATTCTTTAATCTTTTCTTGGATGGTGAGTTGACCAGGCTCACTGCAGAGATAAATATAATCTGTGCAAAGGACTACATCTTTTATCTGACTAATTTCATCTACAACTTTTTTCACATCCACACTTCCAGCAATATTTCTCCCACAATGGCAGACAAAAACACCTATTCTCATCTAAACTCCCAGCGCCTGTGACATTATTTCAGTAAAATATCTCACTGGTATTTTTTTAAATTCAGGATAAATCTTTTTTATATTTTTTTGCCTATCTTTTAAGTTAAAATAACAAAGGGGACAACTAGTAACTACTAATTCAGCCCTATTCTCTCTAGCATTTTCTAAAATATGATAAACCCTGCGGGCCACTATTTCTGGTTTAACGGCAGTATGATATGAACCACAACACTCCGTCTTATAGGGAAAATAAACTGGTTTGGCTCCTAAAGCCTCCATCAATTCTTCTAAAATAGTTGGTTGCTCATAATTATCTATCCCTACTTCTTTGGGGCGCAATAATAAGCAACCATAATAACAGGCAATTCTTAGCCCTGAAAGTCCATTTTTTACTACTTCTTTAATTTTCTCAGTCCCTACTTTTTTTAATAAAGTTAAAAAGTGTTTTACTTCTATCTCTGCTTTATAATCTGGCTGCTCAGAGATAAATTGATTGATTTTTTGTAACTTTTCTTTATCTTTTTTTACAAACAAATTGGCTTGAGACAAAGTATTATAGCACATAGCGCATAAAGTCATTACTTCATTATGGCCTGTAGTTTGAACCTGAAGAAGATTCCTTATAGAAGCCAATTGTTTTATCAAATCGTCTTGCGCCAGAGAATAAACTGTTCCACAGCAATACCATTGGGGCATTTCCTTTATCTTCATTCCTAAGGCCTCAGCCACCTTTAGGGCAGAATCTTCTAAAGGTTTTGCCGTGGTCTTTAAAGTGCAACCAGGGAAATAAATCATCTCTTTCATTTCTTTAGGCTGTAAACTTCCTTAACGCACTGATCAAGGCAATCTGGGGTAAAGATTCTTTTACCATTTCTTCCAGCCTCACATAATCTTGGTTTTGCTCTCTTAAAATCACCAACCTTATGGCCTCCATTAGCCTAGACAAATTTACTCCTTTTGGACATTTAGCACCACAAGTGTAACAAGATGCACAAAGCCAGATAGTGCGTGTATTTATTACTTCTTCCATGGCCCCTAATTGTAATAATCTGATTACCTGATTGGGTAAAATATCCATCTCTGAAACCATAGGACAACCGGCAGTACACATCCCACATTGATAACAAGCAAATACATTTTCACCACTGATTTCTTCTATTTTTTGTAAAATGTGTTTGTTTTTTTTAAGGACAAGGCGCAAGTTGATACAACCTCCTTCCCATTTCATATAAATCGTTTCCCTCTATATCATTAGCCACAAACAAAGGCAACCTTTTCACCTTTAATTCATAAATCGCCTCTGCTCCTAGTTCGGGATAGGCAATGATTTTGGCCTCATAAATACATTGAGACAGTAATGCCCCTGCCCCTCCTATAGTTACAAAGTAAACAGCCTTATATTTCTTAATGGCTTCTATCACTTTTTTACTTCTTTTACCCTTACCAATCATTCCTTTCAGACCACTGGCTAACAAAGTAGGGATATAAACATCCATACGAGAACTAGTAGTAGGTCCTGCGGATCCAATGGGACGGCCTGGTGGAGCTGGGGTAGGCCCTACATAATAGATAATTTGCCCCTTTAAAGAAAAGGGTAATGGCTCATTTTTTTTAATCAATTCAACTAACCTTTTATGGGTAGCGTCCCTCGCGGTATAAACAGTCCCACTAATAAACACTTCATCCCCAGCCTTTAAATTAAGCAATAATTCGTCCCTTAAAGGCGTCTTGATTTGCATATCATCCTCTTAAAAATTTTTAGTTAGGAGGTAGTGTTTCGTCCCCCTGCCTGTGCGTGACCGCACACCACCAAGAAATATAGCGGATTAAAAAATAAAAGCCTTTATATGTTAAGGTAAATCCCATTTAATTTCCTTAAACTATTAAATTACTATGGTCTTCAACCTATGGGCATGGCATTGCACATTCACACCCACAGGCAGGCTAGCAATATGGCATGGATGCGTTTCTATATGAACATCCAAACAAGTAATTCTTCCTCCTAAACCCAAAGGACCATAGCCCAAATTATTAAACATTTCTAGCCACTTCTCTTCTAATTGAGCTAAAGTTTTATCTTTTGCCCTCTCGCCAACAGGACGTAATAATGCCTTTTTGGCTAAAAAGGCTGCTTTATCTATGGTGCCTCCAATACCTACCCCTACAATTAGCGGGCTACAGGTATTAACCGCTGCTCTTTCTATAGTTTGGCAGACAAATTGTTCAATACCTTTAAGCCCGGCGGCTGGTGTCAACACCGTGGCGGTGGACATATTTTCACTGCCGGCTCCTTTGGGCATAACGGTAATCTTCACTTTATCACCAGCCACTATTTCAAAATGGATAATAGCAGGTGTATTATCACCTGTATTTTCCCTACTCAAGGGATGACACACCGATTTCCGTAAATATCCTTCCTTATAACCCTGCCTTACTCCTTCTTGAATAGCTCCTTTTAAATCTCCTCCTATAAAGTGAACATCTTGTCCTATTTCTAAATAAACTAAAGTTATACCTGTATCTTGGCAAAGGGGAATCCCTTCATTTTTGGCTATCTTTTCATTTTCTAACAATTGTTTTATCACCTTCTTACCTATTTCTGATTCCTCCTTTTCTTCAGCTCGTTTTAGTACCTTAATTATATCTTCATTAAGGGAAATACAGCTTTCTCTACAAAGCCTTTTTATCAATTTAGTTATTTCTGTTACTGCAATTTCTCTCATAATTCTATACTAGCTAGCATCTCTTTTACTGCTTGGGCCGCGGCCTGTAAATGGTTTTTTTCCTCTTCAGTAAGGTTTATTTCTAAAATCCTCTTTATCCCATTTTTACCCAATACTACCGGCACCGCTAGGGTGCAATCTTGGATACCATATTCGCCGGTAAGAAACACAGCAGCAGGAAAGACTTTATTTCTATCTTTAAGGATAGCCTCAATCATCTCAGCTACGATAGCCCCAGGACCATAAAAGGCACTGCGTGTTTTTAATAAAGAAACTACTTCTGCCCCTGCCTCTCTGGTTCTCTTTTCTATCTTTTCTAGGGTCTCTTCATCCAGCAATTCTTTTACGGGAATCCCACATACATTGGCCAACCGCATTAAAGGAAGCATATTATCTTTGCCATGGGCTCCAATCACCATCGCCATCACATCCTCGGCTGAAACCCCCACTGCTTGAGCAATAAAACTTTGAAGCCTAATGGAATCCAAAGTGCCTGACAATCCTATTACCCGGTTCCTTGGCAAACCGCTTTTTTTATAGGCTATGTGTGTTAAGACATCTACAGGATTGGCTACCACCATAATAACCGCCTCAGGAGAATATTTCATGGATTTACTGACTACATCTCTCATAATTTTGGCATTAGTAGAAAGCAAATCCTTCCGAGACATGCCTGGTTTACGTGCTATCCCAGCAGTAATAACTACCATATTGGAATCTACAGTTGAAGCATAATCATTAGTTCCCTCAATTACTCCATGGAATTTATATATGGGGGAGGCGTGTAGTAAATCAAGGGCCTTTCCCTGTGGTATTCCCTCAACTACATCTAAAAGCACAATATCAGCGGCATCCCTTTGTGCTAAATTCTGGGCGACTATTGCACCCACTGACCCTGCACCAATAATACTTACTTTATGTCTTTTCATCGCTCTCTCCTTTTTTATTGATAACTCTGCCACTTACTTTCTAAATTGGGGCTTTGAATAGTCTCCATTAAATAATCGGTAAACGCTGCTCCTGTAGCTCCGTCTGCCCTTCCTGTAATTACCAGCTTCTTTTCATATTGACCACAAATATCCAAGGCCATTTCCAACCTCTTGGCCTTATCTAAGAAACCAATATGGTTTAAAAGCATAGCAGTAGCTCGCAATAAACTAGAGGGGTCAGCATATTGAGCTCGTCCTTCTTCCACCATCCTGGGAGCTGTGCCATGTATAGCTTCAAACATGGCATATCTCTTACCAATATTAGCTCCTGCCGCTGTTCCCACCCCTCCTTGAAACTCTGCTGCTTCATCTGTAATTATATCTCCGTAAAGATTGGGCAATACTATCACTCTAAACTGAGTTCTTCTTTTAGGGTCTACCAGCTTAGCTGCCATAATATCAATAAACCAATCATCCCATTCTACTTCAGGATATTCCTCTGCTACTTGTTCAGCCACAGAAAGAAATTTGCCATCGGTGGCTTTTATAACATTTGCCTTCGTTACCACGGTTACTTTATTGATTTTATTTTTCCTGGCATAATCAAATGCCATTCTTATAATTCTTTCAGCACCTTGGGTAGTGATGACTTTAAAATCAACAGCCAGGTCTTCCGTGACATTTATCCCTCTTTTCCCTAGCACATATTCTCCTTCTGTATTCTCTCTGAAAAATATCCAATCTATCCCTTCACTTGGCACTTTCACTGGTCTTACATTGGCAAATAAGTCAAGCTCCCGTCGCATGGCCACATTCGCACTTTCAATATTAGGCCATTTATCTCCTTTCTTTGGTGTGTATAATGGCCCTTTCAATAAGACATGACATTTTTTAATCTCATCCAAGACATCATCTGGTATGGCCTTCATGGCCTTAACACGATTCTCTATAGTAAGACCTTCTATGATATTCAATTCCACTTTCCCATCCTCAAGTTCATCTTTTAAAAGAAATTCTAACACACGTTTAGCTTCCTTGGTAATATATGGTCCAATTCCATCACCACTAATGAACCCTATTATAATGGGTTTTAGTGTAGAATAGTCAATCCAATCTTCTCCTTTCTTCATATGTTCCACTCTTTCAAGCTGTTCTTGTAATAATTTTCCAAAATGTTCCTTTGCTTTTTCAATTGCCTCAACCATGAGTTTCCTCCTTTTTTAACTTACACATTTTATTGGTTAAAAACCTAACCATACTTACTAAATCATCTATCAATTCCTCTGTTTGTTCCCAATTTTTTGTTCTATTAGGTATTTCAATATTTACACCGCACTTGGTGAAATAGGCGTAGAGATATCCCACACCAAATCTTGCTAAACGGTCTTCACTCTCTACTACAATCTTTTCAAACTCACCTCGTTTAGCTGCATTCATCAATCTTTGCAATCCCTTTCTTTTTTCATTAATGCCACTTGCGATTTCAGCTACTTCTAAGGCCACTTCATATCCTCTCTTTTGGCAATATCTATATAATTTTTCCTTTTGTTTCTCTAAGTAATGCACATGCTTTTTGGTTGCTATGCGCGTATAGATTGCCACTCTTGGCCTTTCTTCCATTTAATCTCCAGCTTCTCCTATTACCCTAGGTGGTTCGACTTTAAATAACACATCATCCCAGGGATGGCGATAAAGACCGGCCTTTAAGCGTTTCTGGTCCAAAACATGGGCGATAATCCCCATACTTCTACCTAGGACAAAAATGGCATTTAAGGTGCCAGCATCCACAATTTCATCTATTTCTTCGGGACTAAAACCACAGCTATTAAGCATATCCACAAATAGCACCCCAATACAACCATCTACATTCAAAATCAAATTCCCCCGTTTGGTAGTAGTAATTTTTTCTACCTCTAAGGCATAGTCTAGATATTTTGTTTGAGGAAAATGTGTTTTAGCATAGTTTTTTAGCAATTCCACTCTTTTATCAGGATTACGGACACTTTTTATCCTATGACCAATACCTGGAATAAGAATGCCTGCTGCTTTCATTTCATTTACCATCTGTCGTGATGTCTTATTTTCATTATAGAATTTGCGAAAATAATAAGCAGCCCCATCAATTGCTCCTCCAAAACGGGGACCAATAGTTAAAAGGCCACTCACTAATGAAGCAACCAAATCCTTGCCTGCTCTAGCAGTAACAATGGCATTATGTGCACCAGAAACACAGGGGCCATGGTCAGCTACAATCTTTAAACACATTTCTATAAAATTACTGGCCCACTTAGGCAACTTGCATTTTAACCATAGAAGTCCTATTACCTCACCTAAACTATAATTTTTCTCAATCACTTCTGTTAAGGGTACACCTCCATACAAAACATCTTCTCCACGTTCATCGCTAACGGTGCAGATGAAATTTGTTGGTCTTCTGACTGTGCCTTTGGCTAGAGCATTAGGGAAGTCTTCAGGCACAGGCGGAGGCTCTGGTTCTGAAATTTCAGGAATAAGCCCTTTCTTTTTTAATTCATTAAAGGTTTCTCTAATTACCCTTCTCAACTCATCAAAGGACCGGGGAACAATGGCACCTGCTTCCTTTAAGGCCTCGTTTTTAGCGTCTGCGGTTTCTTTCTCGCTCCTAGCTACTGACTTAGCATGGCCAAATTGGACTTCAGTAGCAAAAAGCTTTGAACAGGTGCCGATACTCCAGGCAACTACTGGTTTTTTTATTTTACCCGCCTTTAGGGCCTCTGCTACTACATATTCATCTCCTCCTCCAATTTCCCCTAAAAGCACAATCATTTTTATATCAGGATTGGCTTCATATCTGAGGCAATGGTCAATAAAAGTAGAACCTGGATAGAGGTCACCACCAATGGCTACACCTTCATATACTCCATCTGTGGCCTGAGAGATAATGTTATTTAACTCATTAAAAAGACCACCTGAAACAGAAACAAATCCTACTACTCCTGGGCGATAAAGCTTACACCGAATAATGTTCTCCAATGTACCAGCAGCATTACCAATCTTAAAGGCTCCTGCCACAATGGCTCCTACTGTAGATGGACCAATAATCCATTTTCCTTTCTCTTTAGCAATGGCCGCCATTTCTCTGGCATATCTTTCTGGTATACCCTCAGCAATAATGGCAATGGTGCGAATAGAATCGGTTTCCAAGGCCTGCATGGTAGTGGGGTATGCAGAACGATAAGAGGAAAAATTAATCACTACATCTGCTTGAGGATGCTTGGCCACCGCCTCTTCAAAATGCCGATAAATAGGGATTAAGATTTCTTTATTACCAAAAAAACACTTGTGAAGGCCATTATTCCTTGTAGGAGCAACAATGGCAGCTACACTGGGTGTTTCCCTTTGGCATATATAGTCAAAATCCAGCATCCTTTGAATAGCCCTTACCTGATAACCATAAAAAATAGCCTGGGTATTTCTATCAAATAATAAATAATCTGGTTTCTGAGGTTGCATCATTAACCTCCTTAAGCAGCTTTTTTTTCTTCTAAGGCCAACTTTACTACCCTAGTCATATGGGCCTCGGGACCATAGACATCTATCGGCAAACCCAATCTTTCACACGCCTCTCTTATTCTAGACAATCCCTTTTCATAATTGGGTCCACCCCGACGTACATAAATCTTGGCATTAACGGCCTTTAACCTATCTGCATAATCTTCCAATGCTTTGATAATGCCATCAAAGGTCTTGGCTACATCGGTAAAATTAGCAATTCCACCTCCAATAATAAGCACCTTTGGTCTTCCCTCTTTATCGGGTTCTCTAGTCATTAAATCTAAAATAGTCTTGGCATATTCATATGTTTCATCAGTAGTAGGATTTCCACTATATTCCCCATAATTTGCTAATTCATGAGCAAACCCCAAGTCAGATACAGTGTCTGTATAGACTACACTTGCTCCACCTCCAGCCACCATGGTCCAGATACGTCCGTGTGGATTTAAGACGGTAAGTTTTAAAGAAGACCCACTACCTGCATCCAATTTTTGAATATAACGCTCTTCTGGTCTGTATTTTCGGCCAAAAGGAGTGGGAAACTCAATATCCCCCCATTTTTCTGCACACTCAAAATGGGCTGTGTCATCCAGACGAGCCACTGCATCCAGGGGATAGAGCATGTTATTTTTGATAGTAAGGGGATTAAATTCCAGATAAGTAAAGTGATAATCAACAAAAAACTGATAAATGCTTACTACAAATTGAACAAAGGCTTCCTTTTCCAGAATACCTTTGGGCAAATTTTTTTCAATAAGAGTTTTTAGCTTTTTATCTCCTAAAACAGGTACACATACTTGTTTTACCCTATCCCACATCTCTTCAATTTCTATCCCACCTTCATCAGACATATAAATCATGTCTCCTTCTCTTTCCATGGTGATGGCCAAATAATATTCACCTTCATGAGGAATAAAAGGCTCTACCAAAAAGTGAGTTAATTTATCAGAAACTTTACCAATAGTTATCTCTTTATCCATTTTTTCCTTAATCCAATCTTTGACTTCTTTTAAAGAGGCATTCACCAATACCAAACCATGTTTTCCCCTTTTACCAAAGAGTTGGTCAGGTTTGGCTACCAATTTTTCCTTTTTCAACCAGGCATTGGCCTCCTCTAGTTCTTTCCAGTTTGTGTCAGGTGTTACTAATACCGCCTTGAATGGGTAGTCCAAACCTTTTTCTAATAAATACTTAGCCAATAACTTTTTGGCATGGAATTCTCTAATAGCCTTTTGTGCCATAATCTTACCTCCTTAAAATGCCTTAAGAACATCAAATAAACTAGCGATACCTACCAGTTTATCTTCTTTTTTTACCAATACCCGGGACACTCCTTTTTCTGCCATAAACTCCGCTGTCTCCTTTACATCCATATCAGGAGAAACATAAATGGCAGGACGGCTCATGATATCCTTTACTTCTACAACTTCAGGGTCTAAACCTTTAGCAATCACCTTATAGACCACATCCCGAACAGTTATTAATCCATAAGGTTCATTTTTATCTGCCCTTTCTACAATTAAAGAGCGAATCTTAAAGTGTTTCATCTTTGAAATCACCCATGAGATAGTAGTGCTTTCTTCCACTCTTACCAAATCTTTTGTCATTATATCAGTAACTTTCATAACCATTCCTCCTAAGCTTTGCTTTTCATGTAGGCCAAAGTCCCACCTGCTAATAATATTTCCTTTTCCCTTTCAGATAATTTATAAGTCACTTCAATCTTTGTTCCCTTGGTTTTATTAACCACAATCAAGTCTTCTCCTGCCTTTATTTTCTCTCTAATATCAGGAATCTCCAGCTCATCACCCTGTCCAATGGCTTCATAGTCAGCAGCGGTTTTAAACAATAAGGGAGCTATACCAAAATTCACTAAATTGGCTGCATGTATTCTTTCAAAGGACTTGCTAATAATAGCCTTCACTCCTAAATACATAGGACAAATAGCCGCGTGTTCTCTCGAAGAACCCTGTCCATAACTCAAGCCACCAACAATAATATTATGTTTCCCTTGTTCTTTATATGTCTTGGCCCGTTTATGAAATTCAGGATCAATTACTTCAAATACAAACTCGGCATATTTGGGTACATTTGAACGATACTTCATGCGACTGCCTGCAGGAATAATATGGTCAGTAGTAATTTCATCCCCCACTTTTATAGTGACAATTCCTTCTATCTTCTCTGGCATAGGTTCATTTTTAGGTGGTTCACCAATATTTGGACCGCGGTAAATCTCTATCTTTTCTGGTTCAGAGGCAGGATGGATAAACATCGCATCATCAATTAAAAATTGCTCTGGCATCTCAATCTCAGGATAAGTTATATCCAATGTGCGGGGGTCGGTTATTTGTCCGGTAATTACCGCTGCTGCCGCTGTCTCAGGACTTACTAAATAAACTT
>Ga0190332_1000057_pt1 | contig 23012 bp, 41 predicted proteins | sample 48720456_MG_FD_161679 | JGI IMG/M metagenome (GOLD analysis project Ga0190332, IMG submission 161679) | Hydrothermal vent sediment bacterial communities from Southern Trench, Guaymas Basin, Mexico - 4872-04-5-6_MG | ecosystem: Environmental > Aquatic > Marine > Hydrothermal vents > Sediment ... | reverse complement strand
AATTAAAAATAATAAATATGAAATACTGTATATAAATAAAAAAGAAGACACATTAGTTCAAATAGTAAATAATTCCAGACTCTTAGGTTGGTATGTGTCCGTCTTTAAATCTAAAAGTGGTTGCCTGAAAAAAAGAGGCGTGCAAAACTTATTATATCCTGTGCAAGAGAAATTTTTGGTTTTATCTGTTGAAATTTGTTGAATTTTGTTGCAGAGTCAGAAAATGGAGAATTTTGAGGTTTAGAGGTAGTTTTGGCTGAAAAAAGTGAAGAATTAGTATTAGTTGTTGAATTGTTGAAGTTTGTTGAATATTTTATTCTATCCTCTTTTTTGTCTTTATCTGTGCATATTTCAACACTTTTCAACAATTCAACAGAATCCTGATTTGCGAGTATTCGCCGATTCTCCCCAGAATTTTCAAGATTTTTTGTTGAAGTATCTCTTTCAACACTTTTCAACAATTTCTCATATATTTTGTTAGTTGGTATCAACCTCAAAATAGTTCTTAACTAATAAGGGTAAAAGAGGCTTAAAAGTTTTGAATGAATTAAAATTATAGTTCATTATAAATAAATTAAAAGTTAAAATTAATTATGGCTACAAGTTGGAAAAAAATTAAAAATAATAAATATGAAATACTGTATATAAATAAAAAAGAAGACACATTAGTTCAAATAGTAAATAATTCCAGACTCTTAGGTTGGTATGTGTCCGTCTTTAAATCTAAAAGTGGTTTATTTAATTATAATAATATGATTTTAAGTGATCGATTTAAAACCAAATCAGCCGCTTTAAAATTTGCTAAAAACTGGATGAAAAAACATCCCTACGGATAAGCCAAGTTTTTATAAATCCTTTTCATCTTCGACGGAGATCTGGAGGATTCGTATCTCAGAAACTTGACTTTTCCCTCGTTAATCAAGTCTCTAACAACTCTTTCAACATTCCGATAAATTCTGTAAAATTCCCCCTCTTGATTTTTTTCAACAAATTTTGTCGCCACGTCGTATACGCTGAATTCTTTGAACTGAAGAATTTTCTTCCTGATATTCAAGTGCTCTTTTTTCAGTTTTTCCATAATAACACATTTTTTTAAATAATAGGTTAATTCACTTTAAGCGGTTCGGATTTTTTGTTTTCGTTCTTGAGGTCTTCTATTTTTTTGGTATGCTCTTCGCTTCCGGGCAGAGACAGCATTGAGTTCGCCGCCTTCGGATTAGAGTTCAGCTCCGGAAACTTGTCCTTCCATATTCCGTAGTTCTTCAAATTCAGGTTTTTATACCCCCTCTTCTTCAGATAATTCAAAGTGGAGAGAGGATTAAGATATTCTCCGAGATACCAGCGGCACTCTTTGCAGAGCCTGACTCTTTTTCCTCCAATAGAAACTTTGATGATTTTCTTCGCTTCTTTTGGCGTTCTTCCGCAACACCAGCAGACTATTTTTTTCATTCTATCACCAAAAATCCGTGAAGTTTATAAACATTAAAAAATTTGCTTGGTATTATCATAGTTTTTTCAGAAGCACTTACCAGACCAATACCGTAATTTTTTATTGCAGAATAAAGATTATAATCTGATAAAATTCCATTTACTATAGTAGATACTTCTAAATTCAATATAACATAAAAATAATGAAAGTATTCCCTTCTTTCTATCGCCTGTGAAATTGCTTTTGACATATCCGTTTCTTTTAACTCAATTCCTATTGTTCTTTTTACATTGTTAATCGTCTTTACAGCAAGAATTACATCTGTTTCTAAATTCATTTTTCCTTCTATTTTATATCGGAGTTTTCTATTAATAACTTCATAATTTTCGTGATGTTTTAAAATTAAATTTTCTATCTCTTTGGTATAAAGTTTTTCTTCTTGATTTACAATTTCTTTATCAAACAAAATAGTTTTTGGTTTCATTTTTCAGATTCTTCGATTTCTCTTTCTTCGGAAGTTTCTTCTGATTCCGAAGAGACTTCTTTCATAATATCAGGTTCTTTATTTTTTATATGTTTTATTTTGTATTTTTTGACTGGAGTTCTCAACCTCGTTATCAATTCGTCTTCTGGTTTAATTTTGTCTGTCGGCGCTCCTCGATAATACGGAGAATACAATTTCCAGACGTTTTCAAACCTGTCCTGAGAAACTTCTTTGTGTTTCATAAAATACGCCAGAGGAATGTCGTCCCGAACGTAGGCGATGCTCGGTCTCTGGTTTGAATCGAACTGAACGACAATCACCACCGCATTTTCCAGATGTTCTGCGGTCTCGGCTTTTTTGTACAGAAAGGCGAAGCAGTAGTATCCGAAAAATCTTTTGCTTATCGCCAGATAATCCTGAGACAGTATCGTTTTGGTTTTCATATTATAGAACGCCCTCGCATATTTGTCGGCGATTACTGCGAGGTCGTTCTCCGGTGAAACCGCTGAATCCCCCCTGAACTTCACGTTTTTTGTCAGCATATAAATAAAAAATCCGAACAGGATTGTCAAAAGAATCACTGTGAGAAATATTTGCTCTATGGAAATTTTAATGTAGAACTCGTAGACCACGAACAGAACTAAAAATATAAATCCGATCGCCCCGTAAACCAGCTTGTAAAAGTGCTCCATACTCACAGCGCCGAAAAGAATTCAACTATGCTCAAAAGAAATATCAAAATAATCAAAAATGCGAAGATTTGAAACAGCAGAATTCCAATCGGTCTTCTCGTCAATTGATACCCCAAAAATCCCGAAACGACCATCACAACGAACATCAACAGCCAAAGATAGGTCTCCACCATCATATTCACACCTTTCCTACGAATATGGGAAACATTCCTCCTCTCTTGAATTTGGTTCTTATATATAAGTAATACAAGCCTCTCTTTTGAATTTCGTTTTCTCTCAGCAGATGCCTGATAAAGCTTTTCAGCTTTTCTCTGAACTTCAAGTCTTCGTAATGGGCGTGATAGCCTGATTTGAATACCTTCAGCTCTATGTCTTTCGGCAGAGTGTATCCCGGAAGCTTCAGCACGACGTTCTGCGGAATTCCGTAACTCAGCCAATAAGAACTTATCACTCCCATAATAATCCACGCAAATATTTTGACGCTATCATATTTACATAAATCCGTCCCACGACTGAGGAGGCTCGTCTTCTTTGTCCCGCTTTTCTTCCGCACTTTCCCCTTCTGTTTGTTCGGCGAAAGTTTCTCTTTTATATTCGTAGGGAGGCTCTCTGCTTTTTTCTCCCATCGGTTTGTATTCCATCAGCATATCTTCGCTTCTCTGAAGAAGGTTTTCCTTTTCCCATTCAAGCCTGTCGATTTTGCGTCTCAACTCCAATATTTCTATGTCTTTGGACTTTAATTTCTCCTTCAGCTCTTCGACGCTGCTCTCCGCTTCTTTGTATTCCTCCAGTTTTCTCCTGAGCTCGTCCAGCTCTTGCTTCTGCTGGTGGAAGTCGTCCTTGAGCTTCAGCAACTGCAATTCCCTGTCCTTCACTCTCAAAAACAAGTCCGCAGATTTTTCATACTGCAGAGTGTACAATTTCACGGAAAAGTAGAGATAAGTGACCAAGTATAAAAGGTCCGTCGTCTTTTCTTCCAGCTTCTGATAGATTCGAAACAGAATCGTGTCCTCGATGCTCTTTTTGTACTTTTCGAATGCCGACGAGTTCAGAATTTTGTCAAGAACCTTGTCCTTTTCCGAAAGGCTCGCCAACCTGGTTTTAACCAAGTCGTTCAGAGCGCTTAAAGTCGAGGAGAGGTCTTTGAGAAACTCTGGATAGTTGGACAGGCTTAAATCGAAATCCTTGAAGGAGTTGATTTTCTCCTCTATATCTACGGTGTCGTCCGCAGTAATTTTCACCCGGTCAACATCTTCGAATACTTTCATATTTCCTCCTCACCCCTGAAGAAAGGTCTTTTCAGTTTGTCCGGAGACGGCTCTCTCTTCAGCAGCTTTCCTATCGTTTTGATTTCGTCTTCGGTTTCGAGCTTTCTGATTTTTTCTATTCCTTTTGTCAGCTGCTCTTTAAGTTTTAATTCTTCGTTTTCTTCTTTAATTCTTTTGATTTTTTCGCTCAGGTCTTCCTGAATGTAGTCCAAAAGTTTGGAGCTGTTGTTCGTTCCTTTCAATAGGAGATATACAGGCTTCTGGTTTCCGCACAAACCTGCCGGTATCATTTCTATGAACTCTGCTGGACAGTTCGGAATCGTTTTCAGGTTCATTTTTCTTAGAAAGGATATCGCATTCAAAACGGAGGGCTTTCGGAACACGATATCCACATATCCGGGCTTGTGCGGAATTGGAATTATTTTCTCAAGGTATCCTCTGTCGTCTGGATTGTCAAAGCTCTGAAACCAAATATTTTCCTCCGAAAAATCCGTAAGAGACTCAACTTTCATACTAACCACCGCCTCCCTCTTTAATCATTTTAGATATAAATGGTCTGGCGATTCCCCATAAGAATAACAATACAGAAATAATAATTAAAACATATATGATAATGTTTTTTTGGTGTTTTATATTTTCCAATTCCTGGCTGTGCAGTTTTCTTTCCATGTCTATTTGAGATTTCGTAAAGAAAAACACGTAGTCGTCCGGGTCTATGTCGGAAGGATACTCAAATCCGTCGCAAACGACTTTGCTCCCGCTTCCAGTATCTACGCCCCTGCATTTTAGATTAAAACCTCTTATGCTCAAATTGAACGGTTCCCGAACAGTGTATTCTCCAATCGAGCCGTTGAAGAAAATTTCGACTTGAGATTCGTTTGCGTAGTTTTCGAAGTTGAATTTCAATTTTCCATTATAATTTCCAAGATTTTTCAGATTCGACAGTTCCAGAATAACATCTCCCTCCGCAGAAGAGCGAACCGTCGAGTTTTCGTTCAAGTACGCAGAGTGCTTTCCAGATTTCAGAAGGATGTCCGCTTTTCCAGAGTAGTTGAACTCTTCGAGAGTCGCATTGAATCTGACTTTTATCGGAGTTGAAAACAGTTTTAGAGTTATTATCTCTCCCTTCTTTTTCTTGAGAACGTTGAAGGATTTTGTGAGGTTTTGAATCGGAATGGAAACCGCAGAGATTGTCACAGTTTTGTTAACTGAATTGTTGAAGTTGTCTGTGCAGATGAAGGTTATTTTGTACTCTTTTGTTTCATTGAAGAAAAATGGGTGAGTTGAGTTGTAAGTTTTATTTTCAACTTTGTAGATGAACCTCGACAATTTTTCGTTGTCCTTGCAGGAAGCATTGAATTTCAGCTTCTGGGTTACGTAAACCTTTTCTGGAACTTCCAATTTTATTTCCGGATTCGTCGTGTCTTTAATTAAAGCGTGTATCGTGGAATTTTTATTTGATACGAATATTCGAAAATCGTATTGACCGGAAGAAAAATTCAAAGGAATGTCGTAAAACACGGGAAGCGAAACTGCAGTTCCGATGGGAAGATGAATTGAAGAAGTCGTCTCGAAGATTTTAGATGCGTTGGAAGAGTTTGAAATCGTTATAGGAAGATCTAAATCTGTGTTTCCAGTGTTGGAAATATTCAAATAAAACACGCCTTTATCCCCTTGATTCCAAGTGAAGTTCTTCTCGCTCTCGACGAGAAAGTTTGAAGTTTCTCTCAACTTTATTGGAAGAGAAATCCTATATATCTTTTCAGGCGTCTGAATAAGAATTGTGCTGCTGTAGTTCCCCGCCTTTAAGTGATTGCTTGGAACGGATATGTTGATATCGACATTTTCGTAAATCGCCAGATTAAAATTGTCTTTGCTGAAATTCAAAGGAAAAACAGAAATATAAGACAAACTGATTGGAATGGTTAAATTTGTCTCGTTGGTGTGGGTAATTCGAAGAGCTGCGTTTTTAGTTTCTGAAATGTTTAGAGTGAGATTATTCGGCTGCAAAATAAACTCGATTGGTTCTGCAAAGATGGGGCTCATCAAAATTATTGAAATAAACCAGAATAAAAAGAGTTTATTCTTCATTTTCATCACTTTTTTTAATATTAGATACTCTCTCAAAAGTAACTTTTATAGGTTCATTAAGTTCTATATCTTCAAATCCTTCTTTGCCTTTTCCGTTTAATTCTATACTTATTAAGGGAAAAAAACGAGACATTTTGCTATCTCGATCTTCTAAGAAGAAAGAGAAAAAAGGAATTCTTTTTCCAAAAAGCGTGTCTTTTGTTACAAGATATACTATGAACTCTCTGATTTTTTTCGTGTTGCCACTTTTTATTGTTTCACTTTTCATTTTCATTCTTCCTTTTTTCTAAAAAATATATACTAGAAATAACAAGAACAAAACCTAAAATAAACATAACAATTACTCTCAAAATTTCACCAGATTTTGCGATAGCTTCTGGAAAATAAAGTGCATAGAAAATTTGAAATACAATAATAGAAATTCCAAACATAAGCATCACTAAACTTTCATATTTTTGATCGTCTTCTGAAATTGTTTCACTTCTCATTTTTCACTCTAATTTTTTTATACTCCAAAGTATATGCTAAAAGATATCCGATTACGCAGCCGATTCCTATTCCGACTCCGAAAAATAAAAACATCGTTCCTATTTCCATAATATTAATATAATTATTTATTTAAATAAATTAAAACTTATATAATTATGACTGGAAGGCTGTCTGGAATCAATATAGACAAAGAACTTTTGCAAAAGTTTAAAGTATACTGCGTAGAACACAAAACTACAATGAAGGACAAAGTGGAGGAACTGATAATCAAAGAAATGAAAAAGAAATAATAAAAATTATTTTTCAAAAAGTTTCGACAAATCTCTCCAGTTAAACGAGATGTAAGTATTTGCGACATTGCTTCTCGACCAGCCGAAAAACTGCATAAGGTGGGAAACCGTGCAGTTCGGTTTTTTCGCTATGTGGGTTGCTCTGCAATGTCTGAGATAATGGGGATAAATTCTCAGATCAAGGTTAATAATTTCTCTGTCCTTCGGCATTATTGCCGGAATATTGATTGTAACCTGCGAAAGGTAGTTCCAAGCGGTCATGCGGGTGAAATCGAACAATTTTTCTTTCGGCTTTAGAGAATATATGTTTTTGAGGACATACTTAGCCATTTTTTCTTCTTCTCCGTATACGGGAATCGGAATAATTCTAAATGGCTTCACTCTGTTTTTCAAGGTAATAGAATTTACGACGATTGTTTTCTTTCCGTTTTCGTTGATTATTTCTAAATCGCTTTTTTTCGTCCTGAGCGCTTCTGTGATTCTCTGTCCAGTGAGATACAACCAATAAAACAGAAATTTGGGGGCATTTTCCTCATATTCCTGTCCTATTAAATATACTTTCTGAATGGTGGTGATTGGAAAGTAAAACGGCTTCTTTTTTCCGCCCAATTCTTTTCTGAAAATTTCCAAGTCTTCAGATTTGAACATAATTTAATCTGCAAAAAATATTTATTTTACATTTGAGACAAAATGTAAAATTGGTTTATTTTTTGGTGAATTCACTTATTAACGCTTATTTGGTGAATGCACCTATATAATTAAATATATATAATAAATATCCGAAAATAATATATACCTTTAAAGTATATAAATATATATGACGCAAAGACAATTATTTCGGATACTTGAAAGAGAATGCCGAAAATACGGCTTCTCTCTCAAGGATTCAATAGGTGGGGAAGTATGAGAAAACAGATTTTTAATTCTTCCAAACTCAAGAAGTTGAGGCTTCTTGAGGGAAGCGACTCACCGAATCCAGGAACCAGTTATAAACAACTGGGGAGATTCACTTTTAAAAAGAAGGGTGGTAAAATATGTTAGAGGGGACAATTGCCATTATACAGGCATTCGGAGAGATAGGACTGCACTTGATAGATTCAGCGGGGAGTTTATTAGTTACTTTAGTAGTTTTGTGGGTAATTTATACATTGGCGAAGTCGATTTTCGGCGGAGTTAAAAAGATATGGAACGGGAACGAAAACAAGAAATAAAAAGGTGGGTAGAATGACGCTCATATACAGGCTGCTTTTACAATTGGATAGAAAAACAGGAGAGAAGTTAGACAAAATGGCAAACATACTTAAAATGTCGAAAAACAAAACAGTGGCGGAAGCGATCAACAGATTTTACGAAAGTAAAGAAATACAAAAAAAAATCGAAGAGGAAGAAAAGAAAAGAATTGAAAGTGAAAATTATGCGGATTAAAATCCCCGAACAGCCCGCCCAAGTAGGTTCCAACCGATACGGAAGGACGCTTCCGTAATAGGGCGAAAAAACTGCAAGAGGGCGTGCGGTTCGGTGTCCGGGGTCGGCACACTTGCAGTTTTAAAATCTGCGGTGGTCTCCACAGGGGAATACCGATGGATGCCTGCTCTTGGAGTAACTTCCTTGAGCCACACTGCAGAGGCTGGGGGAGAAGGTGAAAATATGGGATTTTGGTCAGATGGAGTAAATTGGAATGCTTTAGATCAGGGAAAACCTTGTGAGCTTTGCGGAAAATTGGGAAGGCATACGACTGTCGCAGGAGCGGAGGTTCTCTGCACGAAATGTGCGATCCAATACACAAGAACTAAATTTGCCACAGCAGAAGATTTTAAGAACAATTCTTTATGGAAATGGATGGTGAAAGAAAATGAGTGAATCAAAACCTTTAGATTTGGAATTAAATTTAGATAAAAAGATTTGTGAGAAGTTAAAAAAGCAAAATGGCGAGGTTTTACCAAAACTTGTTGAACGATTTTTAGTATTAAGAAATTGGAAAGAAATTCATCCGCCAAATGAATATTGGGAATTTGCTTATAAACCAGATGCTACTTATTGTGCAGAATTAATTAGAGATTTAGCAATCGAGATAATAAAAATAAAGAAAAAATTAAATATACTTGAAAAGGTGAAAGAAAATGACTAAAGAAGAAAATCCCTGGTTCAATAAAGCAAAAGAATTGGAGGAGAAGTTAGAAGCGGAGAGAACAAAATCAGCGAAATTAGTTATGAATGTCGAGAGAATAATTGTTGAAAAAATGCAAGAAATGATAAAGGAAATTGACAGATTATATTATGAATTGGATAGAGAAAATGAGTGAAGAAAGAATTAATTGGGATAAAATAGAAAAAGACATACAAGACATCAGAAAAGACCCAAATGCAATGAAAGCCCTGAAAGAGTTTATAAAGTATCACACTTCACAAGATAAAATGAGTGTAAAAACTTATAGAAAAAAGTATATAAGAGTTAGAAGTCATTATAGGAATGTCGGAAAAAAGAAAGTGAAAGTAAAAGCATATCTTCGGATAAAAAAGGTAAAAAACAAATAATTCAATATTTAATTTTTATTTTCCAATTTATTTGCAACTCTCTTCAATTGAAAAGCAATTTCAAGCAATATTAATTCTTCTCCGTATAGCGAGACATCGCTTTCAAGATTTTCAATTAATCTATCAGGTATATATTTAAAATTCGTTTCTGTCATAAATAAAAAAAAGAGAATATAAAATAATGAAAAAATTTACTTGTGAATTCTGCGGAAGAGAATTCAAAAACAAATTGGCTTTGTGGGGTCATTATCCTCACTGCAAAGAGAGACTTCTCGACAAAAAGAAAAAAATGAGCTTAGGCGAACGGAAGGAAATCGAAGAGGAGCTTTCTATTCGAGAGCTCGTCTTTGAAATCAACAAACGGCTCGCAGAAATCTCCGGCTTGCTAAGAAAAATAAAAGAAAATCAAGAAATCTCCTCCGCAGACAGAAGAAGCGAAGGCGGGGCGGATTAAAACCTCACTGAACTTTCGAATAACGCTCCTGCAGCAATTTTAGAGTTTTCATATACTCTTTTTTTGCGAGGGAAATTCTTTTCGGTCCGGCTTTTTTGGAACTAACTATGCTGTTCGTCAAATACACCAGAACTTTGTTCAATTTCAGAAGCTCTTTCCTGCTTTTTGCCGAGCGTATGTCTGCCCTCAGCAGTATGTGAATCCTCTTAATGTTTTTGTAAGACAACATAATTAATTGTTTTTTTAAATTATTTAATACTCCATCTTGTGCCTCGACAACGGGGACAGCGGTTTGAAGACGACGTAAGGGTCTTCTCTTTCGTCAGAGTCAATAAGACACCACCAGAATCTTTTCATTTCGCTCAGCAGGTCCGAGACGTTTTTATTCATTACCGCACCGTAATCGTATTCGCTCGGGACTTTGTTTTTGAAAATATCAACCGCTTCCTTTAAAGTTAAGTTTCCTGGAAATAAGACATATCGACACTGATTGAATATCGCAGAGTCGATGTGGGTGTGCCTCTGAGTCGAGAACAGCATATAAACTTTCCAGGCTCTGCTCTTTCTCAAATTCTCGACGATTTCCGTCTTTGAAATTGAGTTGTCCAATTTTCTCGGACAGAAGTCTTCCAATTCGTCGATTACGATCAGCATTTTTTTGTTCGGGGAGATTTTTTTGTCTCTCTTCGCTTCAATTAATCTTTTCAAAATTATTCCGACGTAGAACTTTGAATATTTTTTCTGCATTTCGTATCCGACCAAATTCAGAATTGGGATTTTGTCTTCCATTATGTCCTTTGCGAAATCTGGAGAGGGGTATTTTTCTCCAATAACTCCGGACTTCTCGATGAACTCAAGGTTTCTAAACAGCGACCTTTTGGTTGCGGTCTGGACTGGGTACTTTTCAATCTCCTTTTTTAGACCTTTCAGCGAGGGGTTTTCTTTCTTTCTCTCCCTGTTAAAGCAGTTTTCCAGCGTTGCATATTTGGCGTCTGACAGTTTGTTCAAGTCCAGAAGCGTCAGGAACTCTTCGAAGGAGATGTCGCTCAAATGAATCTGGCAGAAATTCAGACGCCTTTTCGAATCTTTGTACAGGAAGTAGGGATGGTATTCGACGACGGGAAAACCTTCGGGCTCTTCGTTTTTTCCGAGATACTTTACGAAATCTTTTTGAACTGGGTGCTTTGAAGAACCGTATTCTCCCTTCACGTCCGTCAAAATAGCCACGCTTCCTCCAGATTTGTAAAATCTATTCCAAATTGCTCTCGTCAGAAAGGTCTTCCCGCTTCCAGTTCTTCCTATAACCAGCATTCTGAAAGAATTTTTTATTGGAACTTTTACGATGGATTTAAACTCATCAACTCCCAATAAAAGTTTGTAGGAAAAATATTCCGCCTCCGGCTTTATGAAATACTTGTTGGAATAGGGCAGAATGAGGTTGTTGTTTTCCGTCAGTTTTTTGATTACGTTCGGCACTTTCGGTGCTCGAATTCGTTCCATATATAAATTAAAAATGTAAATTAAATTATAATGACGTCTGAAATGCCTATTAAGATTGGAGGAAAATCTTTTATCGCTAAAATAGGAGGCTACACGGGAAAAACCGAAAGCGACATTCCTGTTGACGACATCTACAACGGCTATATGGTTTGGCTGAATCTGGTTCAAAGCAAAAAGATTCCGGGAATAGGGAAAGTAATAACGGTTAAAATAGGAAGCAAAAAATTCAGAGGAAGAGTAATCGGAGGTCCAACAGCGGGAAGATACGGAAGATATAGAAGAAGGTTGAAGAAAATCTTATTGGAAACCAGAATCGGAAGCAAACTGGATAAAAACTCAATTCGAAGACTGCACGAAATCGCCGTGAAGAAGGCGGGTATTTGAATCAACAGGTAATAAAAATGTTTTGATAAATTTTTTGCTGTTAAAAACTATTAATTACTAATAATTACTAATAATTGTTAATAAACTATTTCCACATCAGGATGTCTCTTTATCCAATTAATCAATTTGTTTACCGCTTCTTCAACTGTTGGACAATTAAGAGAGCCCCAAATAAATAAATATGAAGGTTTCACTTGTTCTACAGTTACATTATATAATTGACCAAACCTTTTTTGTGTTTCTTTACTCGTAAACACTTCACTGACATAAGCATATACTGTTTTAGATTTATCTTCGTGTTTATATGCCACGATAACACCTTTTGGAACTTTTTTCAACTTTTCCCAACCTTTTATTTTTACCATAATTTATACTCACTTTTAATTTATTTATAAAAAATCAAAAAACTAAAAAAAATCAAAAAATCAGATTTAGGTTACATCGATTGACATATCGTAGAGTGCGATTATCTGGGATGTTGAACTTGAATCGTCTACTGCTCCGACTTTCACGCTTAAACCGTCAGTTGTTTTGTATTGAGTTCTTACAGCGAAATCAATTTCTGGGTCTGCTGATGCTGAAGAAACTCCGTCAAGCAATTCTATTTGGACTCTTAAGTCCATTCCTTCTCCGCCGTCTCTAATTATTGTGTTTTGAGGAATGAAGTACACATATTCGTAGTCAGAATATGCTTTTCTTTCGTCTTCGTTCAATTGAGCCGATGCTTCGCTTAAAGCTTTGCCGTTAAGCAAAACTGTTGGCTCGTCCCAGACAGAGGTTGGCGCTTCAATTAAAACCCATATTCCCCTGTCGTTGTAATCTGTATCGCTTTGAATTGCTCTGCAGGTGAATGTCATATCGATTCCATCGCCTTCTGAGTATTTTGTCGTATTGCTGGTTGTTGACATCCAAACAACGCCATCGGTTTCGTAATCCGTGTTTGAAGAATCTGCATTGTCATACATCAATCCTTCGTTTACATTGTCATAAGCTCTGCACTCCAAAGTTGCGTGCTGCTCTATTTGCAAATTTACGGTCATAGTTGATTTTGTAGGTCTTACCACTAAATTTCCATCGACAACTTTTATATCTCCACCGCTTCCAGAAGCTGCCTTGATGTAGCTTTTGTCTCCGGAAGCTCCGTCTGTTCCAACTGCTTTAAACACGACTTCCTCTCCGCAGTTGATGGTTATTCCAGAAGGGTTGGTCGTGTCGGTTATTGTGTAAGTTAAAGCTCCGTCAACGAACCCGTAAAGAGTTACATCGTAGTTTTCGCTTCCGCTTGTGTTAAGAGGGTTATAGACATTAACTTTTAATGTCGTAGTCGCTGTTTCCTTGCAAATGTCTTCGCTTGGTTGCTGGTCTGAAGGAGTTGGTTGTCCAGGTATTTGAGGTTGAACGCTTGCTGGGAGTTTAATAAATCCCATCGCCATCAATCCCATTACCATCAGCACTCCGATTCCAACTATCGCTAACCAATTTGTTTTAGATTTTCTTGCCATCGTAATATAACTCCGCTTTTTGCAATATATAAGCCATATAAAATTTAATTATTAAAGTATAATGTTTTATTTATTTTAGTATAAAAAAATATAATTATGGCGAGTTTTCTCGAAGAGTCCAAAAAATATCTCACTTCGAAAATGAGGTTTCTGCTGTTCTTGTGGACCGTGAGAAAGCAGAGTTTTTCAATTCGTGAAATCCTTCGGGATTTCAACGGAAACGTCCACGACTCTTCTTTGGTCAGCTTCATCAAAAACGAGTTGATTCCAAGAGGAATCGTGGAGAAAAAAATCGAAAAATCGCAATACATAAACAAATACTTCGTGTTCTACGAAGTGAACGAAGAGCTGTTGAGCAGGTTCATTATTTCCAATATTCTGAGCAATATTTTGTGGGACATAATAACGGACTATTCTCTCGAGAAGGGAAAGGTAATTGGAAAATTCACTTTCCCGGACCCTCCAGAACCTGTCTAAATTATAATTATAAAAACGACGGACCCAAGCCAATTATGGAGTACACCTCTTGGTATACAAATCTGGCTTGGACTTACCCGTCATAAAATATATTTATATGTTTTAATAATTAAATCAACGCAGAAACTATGTGAGTGTCGAACCAAGTTGCGCAGAAATTGTTTGTGAAGTGGTCCATAATTGGAAGAAATGCGCTCCTGAACAAGTAGATAAAAATGCATTCTCTAATTCCAAACACGAATACGGATATCGAAGCCATCATATTGGCAGTTCCGTAAACGAGGGAGTGGAAGCTCATAAAAATAAAAGCGCTGATCAAAACCGAAGCGAAGAGAGTTATAATCGCTTCTCTTGTCCTCATATAAATTAGAGCATACACGGTTGGAAATATAAATCCAAAAAAGAACAAAGTTTCCATAACTCCCACTAATCCAACCAGAAACGAAGAATACCAGACGCTTTGAGTGAAGGGCATTATCTGAAAAGTAGGAGCAGTAACCAAGAGTTTGCCAGTTGAACTAATAGAGAAGAAAACTGTTCCGCAGATTAGGAAAACTATTATCAAATATTGGAGAGTCGACATATTTCTTAAGATTTGAAAAGGTCTCTTTTGTCTCGGTTCTTCTGAAATTGTGTCAATCAAATCTCCTCCTTTGAAATAGTTTTTAAAAGTGAAATCAAAGAGAGTCGCGATAAACCAAAGAGTCATCATCGAGAAGTAAATTAATCCGTATTTGAAATTCGCTGGGTCATTGACTATAACCCACACTAAAAACGAAGTGATAATTAAATACATAAAGATAGAAACAATTTTTGTGAGAGTGATTTTATCAGAACCGAGATTCCACTTAGACATAATAATTATTCTCTTTTAAGATATTTATAAAGACGCTTATGCAAATTCTCGTATTGTTCTTTTAATTTCTTTCTCGTGAAGTAAATGCATACAGCGAGTGTTCCAATTATCGCCAAGAAAATGTGCCAAGCGTAAATTGTGATTGTTTTTCGGGGAGTTGAATAAACTTCTTCGCTTAACAAATAGTAAATTTTATCTTTTAAGGAGATTTCTTCTATTTCAAATTCACTCTCAATTATGCAATCTTCTGGACAGGTAATATTTGTTTCACCCAACTCGCAAATTCCATCTCCGCATACAGGTTTTCTTCCTCCGCCTCCTCCAGAAATGGTCTGGTTAATTTTGCTGAAACTTGTCTTTAATATGTAACTCATAGTATCAAAGAAATTTACTACGACTTCTCTCGTTTTAGTTGAAATTGCAGACAAAGTGAGTGTGTCTTTTGCAGTTCTTTGAACATTCAAAACTTTGTCAGTTATCGCATTTAGAGATATCGTCTCAACAACATCACGATATCCTGCGGCGATTTTTTGGTGAGTCGCAGTCCAAAGAGATGAAAGAGATTGAGTTATCATTCTGCTCAAAGAAATTTCTCTTTCCAAACTTCCAGAGAAGTGAAAAGTTTCTATTGGTTCTCTTTTTCCTTCTAAAATTCTAATTGTTTCTGGAGTCAAAGTTATCGTCATCTTCGTCGGTTTGGATATGTCCAATATTTTCATTAATTCTGGAGTTAATGTTATCGTTAAGTAGTTAACTTTTTTTAGATTTGCTTCTCTAATTAATTCTGGAGTTAATGTAATAGAAGAGGAAGTGCTTCTCGCTCCTGTTAGTTTTCTTAATAATTGAGGCGTAATTGTCAAAGACAACTCGTTGTCTCTGTTTACTCCAATGTATTTCGTCATTTCTGGAGTTAATGTTAACTGCAAAGTTGTTAATCTGTTTAAATTTAATTCTCTCATCATTTCTGCACTAATCGTGTAACTGATAGTTAATTCTCTGTTTGATTCTAATTTTCTTATCATTTCTGGAGTTATCGTTGCAGTAAGTGTTAATTCTCTATTAGATAGTATATCTCTTATATTTTGTGCTGATAAAGATAATTCTACATTAGGTTTTCTAATGTAAGAAGATTTTTTGTTGAATTGAAAATTTATAGATAAAGAAGTAGTTAAATTTCTGACTTCGGAAATCGCAGTGCTTATTGTAATCTCTCTCACTTCACTTTGATTAGTTACTGAGTTAGCAGAACAATTTATATACCAATCATACGTCCCATCTAAAAGAGATTGGTTTGCTGTTATAATTGTTGCTGTATTATTATTCGCTGTTGCTGTTCCGTATCCTGTATCGTTTATGAATAATTCACAGGAGTAGGAAGATTCTGTTCCTGATACTGTAAAGTTGAAGTCTGGAGTTGAATCGTCTGTTGTTGTCTGGTTTGGTGGAGAGTTTAGAGTTATTGAGAATGAAATACTACTTTCTTCATTACTAAAACTTGAAACTAAAGGTTCTGGGTCGGCGTATTTTGCTATGAAGACATAATCTATTTTAATACCCATCGCATCAGAATCTCTTGCTAAGAATCTTATGTTATCTAAATTGGTTGCTTGAGAGCCATCGGTTCTTGAAACATCATATTTCTCCATACCTATTTCTTTAATGCTTAAATATTCCTCGCCGTTTGATTTGAAGTATGCGTAACTATGATAGACTGTATTTGCTGAAATGTCGTAGCCTGTATCTTGATGACCGCTTGAATAGTAAGCCACAGAAGTTCCATCAGAGATAACATTTGCCGAATCAGGCAGATACACAACATTTTCGTTATTTGAGGTATCCGTTATACCATAATAATCATTTCCAGCACCAGAACTTATTGAATCTATTTTAAACTTAAAGCCAATTATTTTATTGGTTAGACCGCCAAAATCGGAAGACTTGGCTTCTGAATTAGAACCGCTCCTGTTTACATACATCCAAGTTGAATCAACCACGGAAACTGTTCCTGATGTAGTCCATCCTGATAAATTGAAGAAATCATCAAAGAACTCAAAAGTTGCCGTTCCATTTGAAACAGAACTCGCCTCTGAATTTCCATAATACATATAAATAGTTGTGTTCGTGTTATTCGCCAGATGAGTCACATTAACCCAAATTGTTGCCTCTTGCCCTGTTGAATCCCAACTTTCAATCCAGAAATTTAACTCATCGTCTGTTGAGTTCGTGAATCTAATATCCGAACCGTTATTGCTCCAATTGAAATTTGAGCCGACATTTGAACTGTTTAAATCCAACCTTACTTGATAATTTGTTAAATTTCCTGCTGTGTTTGAGATGTTTATTTGTTGTCTATAATTCCACGAACTATTGAACCAATCACCAAAGACAATATTAGGAGTCATTAAACCAATAAAAAACACTAAACTTATACAAAGCAACAAATTACATATAATTATATTTTTTACCATAAAAATATCTTATTACAAGATATATAAATAAAAAAATCTCTAAAACAATCGCAGAACACCAAACTTTGTTTAATAATCTAATTTCTATACCATTTACATAAACAGGAAGTTCTAAGAAAAAATATTTGTGAGTTACAGAATAAGAAACAGAGTCCTGGACTTTGATATTCAAATCGCTCATTCCATCTCTAAAAGAAGAAGAAAATGTCGTTTGAATAACTGGCAAATTGCAAATTATTAGAGGATATGAAATTATAAAAATCAAAAGAAAATAAAAAATCACTTTCATTTTAACTTATATTCTAAATAAATCAGCAACAACCCCAATCCAACGCTCACTCCTCCGTCTCCAGAAAGCATATACACTAAAAATCCAAAGCCAATTCCTTTTAAAATATTTATTAGCAATTTTTCAACTTTTATCATAAATATATTAAAATATTAAAATATATAAAAAAATTAAAAAATTAAAAAAAGAGTTTTTACATTTCTCTGTATTCAGTTGCCGTCACTGACTCTAACTTATGGAGACAGTCCAATTTGTCTGTTATTGAGTTGTAAATTCTCGCCCAGACGGAATCTAAATGAGCATCTGAAACATTAACTTTTATTTGCCTTTTGTCGGTTATGCGGGACTAAAATAAAAAAATAAATTAAAGTCAATATCCCCAATATTTCTTCTATTATGTCAGTCATTTTTTTTCCATTTGTATAATGCTTTGCGAAAAGCAAAGCCAAGTTCATCATAATACTTAAATATATTGTCTATCAAGTGTAATGTTTGGTCCGAAACACACATATCTTCGTGAAAAGTTAGTTTTTCATCATACTCATCTGGAAACATGCCAATTTCTTTCAGAATATTTTTCCAATAATCTTCCCTTCTACATATTTCTTCTTCAATTTTTCTTCCTGTAAGGATTCTTAAATCTAAAAATTTTCTTTCATTTATTTTCCCACTTCTTTGATTTTTACTTTTAGTAAATCTAATTTGTATGGTATTTCCAAAATGATAACCAAACTCTATAGTATCTGTGCTATCGGGAACACGAACTACAAAACCAGTTGTTTTATGTTCTTTGCACCAAAAGATTCTTAAGATATTCGGTGATGCTTCTAATAAGTTCGACTGAGAGCTTATCTTAAATAGCCATGTTTTTACAGGATTCGAAATCATCTTAACTACTTTTATTCTTGAAGGGTTTAATTCTCTTTCTAAATCTAAAACAAATTCTTCATTAGTTTCTTGCTGTCTCCTTATTATGTGAATTTGCCTCAAGTATCCTCTCTCAAAAATAGGACATATGTCAAATTCTGCTTTTCCCATTTCAGTTACGGGAGTGTAATGGATTTTGTCTGCTAAACTAATTTTTTTTATTTTTCGATTAGGCTTTAAGTTGTTTTTCATTTCACTCATTTTCTCTTTCACCTTTTCTAAACCACTTTATTTTCTTTATAACTTTTTTATTTTTTTCAAGTATCGTAAATAGTTTTTTAGTAATTACAAAGAGTTTCCATGATATTGAATTTTTGATTATTTTTTTTCCAATAAAATATTTATCAATATATTTTACTTTATTGTCAGGGTGTTTTTGTATTAGTTTCCATTTGTTTGGATTTCTTGAGCCTATCGCAAAAATGTAAATACTGCTATTAGACCAATTATTAAAATTTATATAGATGAGTTTTATATTGTTTTTTCTAAATAACTCTTTTATTGTAAGTGGTGTAACCCTCCAATAATCTCCATAATCTGCATGCTGTTCTTGAATAAACGGAACAACTACTATGACAATGTCTTTACTTAACTCACATAAATTCTTAAAAGCGGTAAATATATCAAAAATATGTTCCAATGTTGTATGATTAAATACTACATCAAATTTATGCTTTAATTCATTGGGTAATGGTTGTGTTAAATCTAAAAATATTTCATTTTCTAAGTTTCCTTGAAATCCTCTAAACTCTGATTTATAATTTGAAATCCAATATTCCGATGCATTTATAAAATAATCTTTGTATCTTTTTCCTTCTTTGTCAATATCTTTCCAACCACTTACATTAATAATTTTTCCTTCAAATACATAAGCAAATTTTTTAAGTTCCTCATTGGACCATATTCTTGGCAGTCTAAATTTTTTATCATTAAAAATACTTGCTATTTTTTTATTTTCACTCATTTTTTTCACCCAATTCAGAATATAAATCATCAATTTCATTAATTATCTCTTGCATTTTTTGGACTATTATTTTCTCAACTTTCATTAGAAACCTTGCCGATTTTGTTCTCTCCGCCTCCAATTGCATCTCTAATTCTTTTGCTTTTGCAAACCAAGGATTTTCTTTCTCACTCATTTTCTTTCACCTGTCAGGAAAAACCTTGTGACTGTTTCGGGTTTTCCAACGCTCACTCCTCCGTCTCCAGAAAAAAATCCAAATCCTATTCCCTTTAGAATATTTATTAGCAATCTTTCTATTTTTTCATTTTTTATCATAAATATATATTAAAATATAAAAATAAATAAAAAAATAAAAAAATTATTTAACTGATTGACACAGTCCAATTTATCGTAAGTTTATCTCCACTCTCTAAATTTACATCAGAACTTAAAGCATTTGCCGCCACCAAAGAATTTGCTCCGTCAGTAGCATTCCAGTTCAAACCTGCGAGGTGGATTCCCGATTGAGTTCCCGTTGCTTCAAACTGATACCAGCAACTGAAATTTCCTACTCCATTTATTGAACAAGTCCCTGTGTGTCTGTCTAAACCGTTTGTCGTTATTTCACTCGGCAATACTTTCCAACTCGCAGAAGGAGAACTTGAATCGCTGGACAAAGAAATGTGCTTTGCGAAATCAGTTCCTGGAGTCGCCGAAGTGAAATCTAAACCAGATATTACTTCCGCTGTAAAGTTCTTTCCCTGGTCAACTAACAAGTTGTGAGTGCATTCTAATTTTTCAACGCTTCCATCTGCTCTTTCTATTGTAGGACATACTGTCGCTATCCAAGTTGGAGAATCGCTAAAACTTTGACTGTTTTTAACTAACATCGGTGTTCCGAAAACTAACATCACTGACAGTATCGCAGCCATCATTCCGTATATTTTTATATTTGCGTCCATAATAAGATTTTTTTAATATATATTTAAAAATTTTATTCAAATTCCGTATTTAATTTTGTTGTAAACTTTTCTACTCATTTTATAACCTTTAAAAATCGGATACAAAACCATTAACAGTAACAACAAAATAAGTAAAATTAGCCACAGTTTTATCTCAATTCCGCTTCTTGGAAATTCTATAATCGTGGTGTTCAACAACAACATTATCTGCTCTGGAGAAAAAAAGGAATATTCAATCATATTTAATTATATCGTAAACTTTTTTATTTATTCCGTATCCCTTAAGAAGCGGATACAGTATTATTAACAGCAGCAACAATGGAAACAAAACCTGCCACAGTTTTATCTCAATTCCGCTTCTTGGAAATTCTATAATCGTGGTGTCCAAATACAACAGCATTTTTTCAAGCGAAAAAAGCCGGGATTTTTCGATTCTCATCACTATCGGAAAGCTCAAGGCGTAGTTCGAAGAAACGAACTTCAAATTGCTCTGGTAGTCCCTTCCGATTTCGGCGTCTTTCGGAACCCGGATGTCAAAATAAATCCACCTCTCGGAGTTTCCAATCAAGTCGAAGTCGAGAATTTGAGCCCAGTTTTCCTCATCGAGAGATAAAGAAATCCAGTCCTTGCTCTCGTCGTTGGATTCGATTTCGACTCTGATGTGGACTTTCTTTTCGGACGGGTTAGAGATTTTCAGAGCGCATCCCTTTTCAATTCCCCAGCACCTTATTTTGCTTCCCGGATATCCTATCAAAACCAGGTGATCTAAGTTCAACTCGAATGTCGCATTTTCACAGTCGAGAGGGCAGTTTTCAGGAGTTTCACCGATTTCGCAAATTCCGTTTCCGCAGACGGCAGAAACTCCTCCTCCGCCTCCTCCAGTTGTTCCTCCAGTGTAAGGATATGAGAAATCAACTTCAACTTGATATTCACCTTCTGATAAAGAACTTGTTGAGTGATTTTTGCCTATTGTTAGAGTTTTTGAGGAAGTTGAAAAAGATAAATCTGTGTCAGAATTATTAATAGTGTTATTTAAACTTATTAAATCTGATAAGTCCTCTGAAATGAAAGGCATAGAAAAATTTATTTCATAGTTTCTTGAAGAATTATCTTTCACATTTATCCACATTATGTAGTAAACTTCTCTTGTGTCTTCTGTTCCTGTTGTTTTTTTGCAGTATCCGTAGCCGGAATATTCTCCTTTAGTGTATCCGACGGGGCAGTTTGTGTCTGCAGTTGCTTTTTGAGTAATCGTTGAAGCATTCAACTGCAACAATAACTTGGTTTCTGTTGATGTGAAATTTTTAGTTAAAGTATTAGACGTCAAATTGGAATAAATCGAAGTGTTGTAGTAATCCGAAAAATCAACGCTCGCATTCGTGAAATTCACGTCGGCAGTTTTTGAGATATTTAAAGTGAAATTATATATTTGATAAGTGTTTACTTTTACGACAGAATCTGTCGCCAAAACAGGAAGTGAATAAGTTTCATCTAACCAGTCTCCGCTCCACTCTGAATATAAAGTTGTATTTGAATTATTGCTTAATTCTCCTGTGAAAGTTCCTCCAGTTAATAGATTTCCAGAAAATTTGTTTGAGTGGCTAATAGAATATTTTAGAGAGACATTTTCGTCATTTTTTAAAGTGTCCTGTTTATAAATTCTCTGATAACTGAGATTTGTAACCGCTGTAGAGTTGTGAAAATAAGAATTGTTCGTAAAAGTGTAGTTTATATCGTAGCTGTCTATGTTGTTTAAGCTGTCGTTCGCGTATATTGTTCCAAAGTAGTTGAGATTATTAGTTATATCAACTACGACTGGATTGAGCTCTCCAAATGAGCAGTTGGAGTAAGTTCCTATCCACACGCAGTCTCTGTCCGAAAGACCGTCTCCATCCGTTACTCCAACTTGCAAAATAACTTCGTTGTCAGAACCGAGATTAGAGATATTGAGAGTCACCACATTAATAGAAGGATTCGTGTTCGCAGTTCCGCCAAATTCAAACTTATCCTGAGCAAATGCGACGCCAAACAAAAATACAACTGCAATTAACGGAACAAATCTTTTCATAAAAATATAAATTTTAATATAAATATTTAGCTGTTGGACTCAACTTTCACCTTGAAGTCCATAATTCCGTCTCCGTTGCAGAAATCGTCTTTTATCACATAAAAGGTTTTTGAACCGACGGTTTTCTTTTCCCAAGAGCCGGAAGTCGATGGAGTTATATCAACGAAATCCGTTCCGTTGTAGTATTTTATGTATTCTCCAGTAGTTATTGTTGAATCTACACATAATGCTAAAGTTGTTGAATTCGTGAATGTTCCTTGAGGTGCTGTCGAACCGTTTGGAAGATAATAATTCAGTGTCACATTTCTATACCATTTTCCAGAAGGCGTTTGTTCAGCTCCGAGAGTTTGAGTTACTGGAATTCCATTTCCGTAATTAGAGTCGTAGAACTCCAAATCTGGATAAACTGAATCCTTATTTATGGTGTGAGTATAATCGCAAATTCCTCCTGAAACGGAATAAGAAACATCGTTTACTTCGCAGGAACCTCCATTTACATAGTATCCTAAAATGTTCAATTTGTAAGGAAGAGAATTTCCTGTGTCATTTATCCATTTTACTTTGTTTACTGTTAAGTTTGCGACTATATCTTTATAGGTGTCCCACTTATCTGAAACTGTTATATAAGAAGATAAATCTAGATCTGAAACTGTTACTGACTGATTTGCTGTGTTGTTTTGATTTCCTGCAGTGTCATTGACAAATGAAGATATATTATAAGAGCCTTTGTCTAAATTTATATTTACTCCATAAATAGTTCCTGAAATTAAAGACATCAAATAATCTGTTATTGAGTTGTAAATTCTCGCCCAGACGGAATCTAAATGAGTGTCTGAAGAGGAAACATTGACTTTTATTTGTTTTTTATCGGTTACGAAGTTCGTATTTGAAATATTTACTGTTC
>Ga0190332_1000054_pt1 | contig 23332 bp, 28 predicted proteins | sample 48720456_MG_FD_161679 | JGI IMG/M metagenome (GOLD analysis project Ga0190332, IMG submission 161679) | Hydrothermal vent sediment bacterial communities from Southern Trench, Guaymas Basin, Mexico - 4872-04-5-6_MG | ecosystem: Environmental > Aquatic > Marine > Hydrothermal vents > Sediment ... | reverse complement strand
TGTAGTAATTTGTTAAAATTTGCTGATTTGAAATTGAAGGAGTAACGGTATCTATTGTTATTTCTCTAATTTCGTTTTGATTTGTAACTCCTTCTGCTGAACAATTTATATACCAATCATAAGTTCCATCTGAAAGAGATTGATTTGCTGTTATAATTGTCGGAGTATCGTCATTTGCTATTGCTGTTCCGTATCCTGTGTCGTTTATAAACAACTCGCAAGAATATGAAGATTCTGTTCCTGAAACTGTAAAATTAAAATCTGGCATAATGTTGTTTGTTACCGTCTGGTTTAGTGGAGAGTTTAAAGTTATGGAAAATGAAACATATTCATCACTTAATGGTAAATAATCCCAAGCGACAGAAGTTCCATTTGACAAATTCAAAACATTATCGCAAAAACCATCCTTGTCAGAATCCGTGCAAGTATCTGAATAACCATTTCCAGAAGAGTTTGTATAATAGTTTCCTCCTATATAGTTTCCGTTTGAGTAAATTCTCGTTCCTGTCTGCTTTGTCGTGTTGAAGTAATTTTCTCCAGGAATTCCATCGTCTATTTTTACATTTACAGAATTATTTAACAGACAATTGTAAATCTTGTTGTATTCTGGGTTAAGGTCGCCATCTTCATCAAACCAAAGTCCAGCATTTGTGTTGTTTGAAATTGTCGAGTTCGCTACCGTGTTGTTATCTGAATCTTTACCAATTACAATGCCACCATAATTTGAATTTGCCGTTATTTCAGAGAAAGTGTTTGAAGATGAATATTCAAGGTAAAAGCCAGCTTCATCATTATCAATCGTAGTTATGTTAGATAGGTTATTGTCCCATGCAGAGAAAAGATAGACGCCATCATATCCATTGTGATTAGCGACTGAATTTAGAATTGTGTTAAAACTCGATTGGTAAATATCGAAACCTGCATATCCATTAGAATTTGCGGTTATGTTAGATAAGTTGTTCCAAGATGAAATATAAAGTAGAATTCCATCTCCAGGACTTGAATTGAATGTTGTATTAGTTATTTGATTCTCATTTGCATTTTCAAAATAGACATTGGCATAATTCCAATCAGTTACTATGCAATTTTTTATCGTGATATTCGTAGTTTGTTGCGAGTCTCTATATACATAAATTCCATAATCTGTCGTATCATCTCCATCTACAATGTTTCCTTGACAATCTAAAATAACATTATTTGCTTCAATGTTAATGCACATTGAAGTCGAAGAATTTATAATATCTGCAGTTAATCTATATTCTTCTCCAGAAACATTCAACACAGAACAAGAACTAATATTTGTATAAGCAAAACAAGGCGACATCAACACCAAAAATAACAAACTTAAAACAGCAATTTTTCTCATAAATTTATAATTTTTAAAATATAAAAAAGAAAAAAAATCCGCTTTCATATTATACGCTGCAAAACCAAAAGCAAGGGAACACACTGCAAATGAAACTTTTTATGATATCCCACAAAGTCATTGGATCTGGAGGTGAATAACATACGCTGTAATCCTCTGAAACTTCGTCAATTATATATGGCGTTCCTGGAACTCCTCCCGTTAAATTGAGTCCTATTATTGTTGAATTATAAGAATATTCTCCCGCTTCAGCAAAAGTGTATTCTATCTGTGGAGTTGGACAATATCCTGTAGTCATTGAACTATAATTGCCATCTATGTTTACACCATCTTTATTCAAAGACCAAACACAATATTGATATAATCCCTGTCCTGTGTGAGCATCAAAATAAGAAGTTAACTCTGTATAACTTTGAGGCAAAAGCACTGTATCGCCTACATAATAATCGCATCCGCCTCCGCCAGTAGAACCTCCGAATTGAAAAACATCCGTCGCCAACGCTATTGGCATTATTAACGTCAATGCCATTGCAACCGCCAAAACTAAATTACTTCTGTAATTCATAATATAATGCACCAAAAAAGTATATATAATTTTATTTCGCCGAATATTCCCAAAATTTTGGGAGTATTTGACGATTTAAATTTTTTAGTTTTAAATAAATTGCATTTTAACACTAATTTATTAATATTATTTAAATTTTAATGTTATTAATTATGAACAAGAAAATAACTCTGCAGATAAGGTTGCCAAAAAAGATTCTGGAAGAAATAGACAAAATAGTCGAAGGAGGCTACTACACTTCAAGATCGGAATACATACAAGAACAAGTGAGAAAAGACATTTTGAAAAGAAAATGTTCTTCTAAATAATTATTTATTTTTTATTTTTCAACAGCAAACTTATTAATATCTTCGTCTAAATTTTGCAATCTGTGTTTTTTCACGCACTCTTTGCAATTTTTATACTCATTGTATATCTTCCCGCATATTTTGCACCTATACATAAATAGCTCCATTTTCAAAAATCACCATCCAAATAATCCGGCAATCCAACTGATAATTGTTTAGCATTATAAAAAGCCTCTTTTAGAGACATAAATAATTACCCTTTCGGGTTATGAATACTATTAAATTTGAGCAGTTTTTGAGTTAGGGTTTCTATGTTCTTTAGCTCGTGTTCCCAAACAATAAGTGTAAAATAACCAAAAGGTTTAAAGACGTTTATTCTGTCTTGTGGGTCTTCTCCTTTATGCCAGTAATCACCCCACATTTCTATTATCTTTTTTTGACCGTTACAATTAATAAAATCAGGGTTTTTACCACCAATTATTACTTCGCCATTTCCCACATATTTGTATTCATTTGGAAATAAATGTCGAAGTAAGGAATTTAATTCGGCTTCTGGTTTTGTTGGTCTGATATGAGACGCTTTTAATACAGATTTTATTCTTTTTTTTCTCCATTCAGGATTTTTCCACAATTCTGTAAAATATTTAGAAAACCTTTTTGCTTGTTCTTTTTTACGTTTTTGGTCATTAGCCCAAGACTTTTTTCTAGATTCTTTTTGCTTTTTACGATAATCTTTATCTTTCCATCTCTTTTTACAAGACTCTTTATATTCCTTCGTTTGTCTCATTTCTTTAAATTTAGTTACTAAATTATTTTTATAATTAGGGTTTCTCCATCGTTCTTTATTTTTTTGTGATATCTTTGCTCTAACTTCTTTTCTTTTAGCCGGATTATTTTCTCCTTCCATTTTTTTAAATCGTTCTTTATTATTATCAATGATTTTTTTTATTATCTCTTTTGCTTTTTTTAATCCATAAATTTCCTTGTAAGTTTTACCTTTATTCCAAGCAACACACCCCTTTTTTGATTCTATCATCTTTTTTACAATTTTTGAATTTTTCATAGGATTATTATCTTTCATTCGTTTACTTTGTGCTTCTTTAAAGGTTTTAAGATGTGAATTATGTCCTCTACAAAATCTACTATTTTTACACTTAACTATTTGTCCACAACCACATTCACAATATTTCATATTTTGGCATATTTAACAAGCCTTTTGATTATATCATTATAAGTTTCTCCTTTTTTTCCTATTGATTTTAACTTGTCCCTCAATGTCTTTTCTATAACTATTGTAGTTATATTCTCCATATAAATATATATAATTTAAAATATTTATACTTTTTAGTTATAAATTATATATTACCAATTGAAAAGCCCTGAAATCCAACTCAAAAGTGAACTAAAAAATGCTGCAATTCTGTCCCAAATAGTATGTGGAACTGGTTGTGAAATACAAGAACCCTTACTAATACATCGATTATCTGCTGAACAAGTAAATGTTACTCCAACGCAAGGAGGTTCTGGACAGTCGGAATCTACAGAACACTGAATAACTTTTGGATTGCATTCTCCAGAGTAAAAGCACCTGTTTCCTTTGCCGTCTGGATTTTTGCAGATTCCAGTTACTCCATTGCAAGGAGGAGGACAATCAGAGTTACTGTTGCAAAGATTCATATAAACTGGAGCGCAAGTTCCTTCTTCCCAATCAAAACAGCCAGCTCCTTCGGCGAAGCATTTATTTGGATATGTCACGCAGCTCTCTCCTTCTCCGCAGTGAACTGGCTGATAATAAGTTCTGCAGAATACTCCTTCAGTTTCGACATCGTCGCAAATTCCGTTTTTGTTTTCGTCTATGCAGCTCGAATCTTTTATGTAAATGTCATCAGAATCGCAAATTCCGTTTCCGTTAGTGTCAGGACAAGTCAAACTCGTTGTTTCGTCGCAGATTTCGTCTTCGTCTCTATCAGCACAAAAAGAAGCTGGATTATTGTAATCAAAACCGTAACCCAAATCCAAAACATACAACTGATAAGGATTTGTGCAAATATTAGTATTGTACTGATCTATGCAGACAGGTTGATAATCGTAGCAAACTCCATTTCTCAAGATTTTTCCTTTCTCGCACAAAGATATCAACTCTTCTGCGCTTCGGTAATCTAAAGGAATTTCGACTTCAGAATTCCATCGATAATTTACATTGTCGTATTCGTATTTCAGCACAGTCAAAAAAGTGACAATAGCCCACTTGTGACCTCTCGGAGGAGCAAAAGAAACTTTGAACGTTTTTTTCTTGGTGTCCGTGATGTCGAAGCATTCTTTTTGAACTGCCGAACTTATATCAACAGCGCCTTGAGGAATTATCATATAGCAGGCGTAGAGATATTGGCAACTCCCGCTTTCGTAGTTGGATTTCTCCGTGCAGGGCTTGTAAGGAGAATAACTCGTGGCATCGACTGTGAAAGTTTTTTCGTAAATGTCTTTCACGACGGTTGGCTTCGCCATCGAGGGAGACATCAATAGCATCAAAATCATTATCATCCCCAACATCAAACTCACTTTTTTCATCTTTTAGTCATAGTTCCAAAATAAAACGCCACCGCAGTCAAAGCGGTGATTATAAAAATCAACAAAAACTTCTGCTTGAAGATGTTCGAAGTCGAACTTGGAACGCAGTCTCCGGCATAGCAGATATAATTGTAATCTCCGCAGTTCTCGCTTCTTTTCTGCCAAGTCAAACCGCTCGAAGACGGAAGGCATTGAAAATACTGCCTTATGTTTCCGCTGCAGTAGCTCCCTGTGACTTTGTATTGATTCGAACAAGATTCTCCTTCAATTGAAGCTCCCGTTACTGAATAAATGGTCTTCTCAGATAAAGGGTTGAAATTTGGAGGCTGACTAACTGCTAAAACTGGAGAAATCGCTAAAAGCGATAAAATAAACAGTAAAGCGAAAATCGAGTTTTCCATAATAATATTTTTTTAAATTATTTATAACTTTAAAAGGTGAATTATTTTATAAGGCTCTGTGACGAGGCATAAACGCCTCCAAGATATGAGCCCGGAATTTTCCAAATTTTGAGTGAAAGAGGACACGCAAGTCCCCCTTTCGCTTGAACTTTGGAAAAATTTATCAGTCGAGGGACTATAAAATAATATGGTAGAAAACTTTAAATACTCAACTTTTTAAATAAATTTAAAAAATCACCAATTAAACAATCCCGCAATCCACAGAAGAATGTCGGAGAAAAATATCTTGATTTTGTCCCAGATTGTTGGAACAGTGGGCTGAACGATTTGGGGAACGATTTGAACTTCGCTCTGGTTTCCGTTCACTTTTCCCAAAGAAATTAGATTGTATCCAGCATTTTTACACAAATCAACAGAAATAACTGTCGTTCTTCCGTTGAAATGTTTGGAGCAAGTTTCTCCGTTCGAGTTAATTATGCTGTAAGGGTGGATGTTCAATCCCTTTAAGTTGTAGGAATTAGCGTCCAAGAAAATCTCTACCGAAGGTTTTAAAATTATCTTGTCGGTAACCTGTCTCGTCGGAATTTCGAAAGAGGTAGTTTTAGTTCCGAGAGGCAAATCGAACTCTTTGGTAAATGTTTTGCACTTGTTTCCAAAAATCGTTGGAATACACATTTCTAAATAAGATTTTGCATATAAGCCGTTTTTCCAGTCGTTAGTTATTGTGAAATCGAGAGTTGCATTCTCTCCCGTGTAGTAAAATTCTTTCGAAGGTGTTATGTTGAAGAAGAGTTCTCCGCTTGGAATTTTCAAAGTATAGGTGTTCAATATTGACTTGCAAGTTCTATACTCATACCACTTCGAATTTCCAAACGAAGCATCAATTTCGTCATCTAAATAGGAAGAGCTTCCTGTTATGTTGGAACCGCACTTTTTATGGTAGCCAATAGTTTTTATTAAGTCGCTGTTTTTATACACATCAACAGAATAAGAGCAACCCCAATTCACATATCTTTCGGGATTATAACACTCAATAAATTTCCCTCCGCAGTAAACTGTTGACCGATGATAAGACCAACCTCTTTCGCAATATATACAAGCGCCTTGACAATAAAGATACTGCGGATAATTGCATCCAGAAGAAGAACATCCGTAATATTTATCTTCACGATTCGGGCAAGTGAAATAACTCACAGTTTTTTTGTAAACCGGACAGTTGAATTCGTCGTAGTGATCTAAAGAGCCTCCGCAAGAATTGGGCTGACATCCATAATCGACTAAATACTGGTCAAATGTTTGAACCGAAAATTTATAGTCTCCAAGTTCAACTGTTTTCGAAACTGAGATTTTGTCGTCGAACCAGCTTTTGCTCAAATATCCGGTGTATTGAACGAAACCTACAGAACTCGGCTGGTAAACCGAAAATTTAGACGCCAGAAAAAACACGCTAACAACGACAACCGTTAAAGCCAAAAAAAATTTAAAATTTTTCCTTTTCATTTTTTAAAGTACCAATACATAACAATTCCAAATATCGAAACTGCTGCAATCAAAACAGCATATTTCCAATCAAATTCGAAAGGCTCTGGTTCTGGCTCTGGAGATTCTCCTTCAATACAGGCGTAATTGTAGCAGTAATAGCCGCTTGAACAATCATCGTCAACCAGACATTCTATTCCGCATTTTCCAACCGTAATTCCCTTATTGATCCAGGAATTGTTCAAGCAGACGAAATAATCGGAATCCACGCACTTCTCCTGATTTTCTGAACAAACAACTTCAATGCATTGCCCGTCTTCGCATCCAATTGAACATCTTTCTGTAAGAACAGTTTCGTAATCATCAAAAATGCAGTTGCAGTCCGAATCGTAAACGTATATTTTGTATTCTCTATAAACGTCTCCGTTTTTGCAGATCAATCCATTGTCCTTTCTGTCGCATTCAGAACCAACATTACAACTTGGTTCATCTACGCAATGACCGTTTCTGCATTTGTAATCGCATATTTCGACTACAGTTCCAGCAGCAGTTTGCTTCGTATAAGAATACACGCAGTTGCAATCAGAATTTAAAGTGAAGTATTTCGTCATTTGCTTTTTGACGACTTCTTTTCCATCGCAAGAATACTCGTAATATTTCTCTTTTTTGCAGATAGAGCCGACATCGCAATTCGGAGAACTTTTCACGCACTTCGCACATATCGGATTGCAGTATTTTTTGCTGCAGTCGGGGCAATGAGAACTTGGTGTGTTGTACCACTCGCAGGCTTTCCATCCAGACAATGTGCTTGGAGTATTTGAACATCTGTCAAAGCTTTGGTAAACTGGTTCGTATCCCGGAGGGCAATGCAGAGTCATATAAGGAGTTTTGTGAACCGCCAGAAAAATTCCGCAAATCAAAACTATCAGCAAAATAGGTATTCTGTTCTCTTTGAAAATTTTTTTCGCCTTCATAATTATCTTCAATTTTAAGTTTATATATAATTTTCAGTCCCTAAACTAAAAGAGCAAAAAATTAAAAAAATTAAAAAAATTAAAATCTCGCCTTTCTAAGAAGCAGTTTAGCCAAAGACAGACCTAAATACACTTCCGACAGTAGCAAAGCGATTCCCGTAATTGTCGTCTCATAACTAAAAGCCATCGAAGGCACAAAAGCAGTGACTATAGAAGCGAAACCAAGAACTATCAAAATCACAACTATATCCTGAGGAAGATTTTCCCTGCCCCTGTGAGTTTTAAGGGCGAACATCAAGAAAAACGCCGCAAAGAACGCCTGTATAGCCATCGCAAAACCAACAGCTCCCGACAAACTCGCCAATATTGGAGAAATTACCGATGAAACCAGCATTGCTATTATTATCGTAAAAACTGCGCCCACTGCTCCTTCCATTAACATTTGCTGTTCTTTGAATCTGTATGCCATAATTTTTTTAACTTTTAATATATTTATGGTTTTCTCTTCTCTAAATTTTTGAAAATTCTTCAATTTTCATAAATAAATTGAAACCCATTTTATTATGGAATTTTGAAAATGAAAAAAGGGGAATATATCTACGCTTTCGATCCGATAATAAATAGAAGAGTTGTCCATTTGGTGAAAAACCGAATTGCAATTTCTTTAGTTACTGGACACAAATTCAAAGTGAAAAAGAGAAAATAAATTTTTACTCATTTTTATTTTCTTCGCTTTCTTCAACTAATAAACATATTCCAATTACAAATATAATAATCCCTCCCATCGCAATTATCTGAACAATTTTAAACAATATAGGATCTAAATTTACGGCTGTATCTATGTAATGTACTCCTAAAAGAAAAGCTAAAGAAAATATTGAAAATCCAAGAACTAATATACAAAAACCCCTCAAATTTTTTTTATTTATATCTACTGAATATTTATTCATATAATTAAAAATCCATAAAAATTCTACAACACTGCCAAAAAAAATTAATCCTCCTATTATAAAAAGAATAGTTAATGAAATATCTTGAGTCAAAAGAAAAATTGAAAAAAATAAAATGATATTTATAACTCCAATACCACTCCAAAAAAGAAGTTTTTCTCTATTCATATTCATTTTTTTCACCTTCTTCAGATAAATGTTTAATTTTAATATATATCAAACTCAACAATGCTACTATTGCAACAATAAATAAAGTCACACTCACTACTGAATTCAAAAATATGATAATATTAACACAGAGAAATCCTATACAAAATCCTAAAAAGAGCGCCGCAAATTTGATAATCAATATATAAACATTTTCTAATTTTTTCTCACTCATTTTCTTCATCTTCTCTATATATTTTTCACTCACGTAATCCCAAAATACAACAATTCCTATTATGACACCTGTAAAAATTAAAGCCACTATTAAACAGAGAACAGTAAGAAGAACATCTCGAAATAAATAAAAAATATAGAAAAATAACATAACGAGTATTGTTCCAATACTCCCACAAAGAAAGATAACTTCTCTATTCATATTCAATAAGGTCTCCAACAAAAACTCATACTATTTTTGTTTTCGCACCGGTGAGTTAAAGGATTGCAGAGGCTGTCATAGCGACATTCAAAAGAATTGCTGCAGGAATCTGCGAAGGGATTTCCAAGAGTCGGATCGCAATAAAAGTATCCCTTGCTGTCGTAAATTTTGGCTATGGCGTGCTCTCCATTGTGAACAATTTCCACCACACCGTATTCGTTCAAACTTCTCATAAAGCTCAGCAGCAAAACTGCGTTCTCTTTGCAGACTCCTCTCCTTAACCTAAAAACTTCGCTAGCTTTGAGATTTCCGCTGCAAGAGTATTTTATGTTTCTGTTGATCCAGTAAGACAGCTTGTTGGCTGCAGAAATTCCATACATTCCTTGAGTGTAATTTCTCGCAAATTCAGTCATATTTTCGTCGCTGTCAGAATAAACAATCGTATATATCACTCCTCCGACTTTTGAGATGTTCAAAAATATCAGCAGAGTAAACGGAATGAAAACGAAAATCACGAGCAGGTAGCAAAAAATCAAAAGTTTTCTCTTTTCTTTTTCTAATTGCGAAATTTTATCTTTAAGAACTTCTATATATCTTTCGATCCACCAATCCTTGCTTTTTTCTTCGCTCATTTTTCGACTTCTTCTTCAATCAATTTCGCAAGCTTCTCGCTCATATTCGTATTGTTCTCGATGCAGTGTATTTTGAATTTCTTCCAGAGAGCTTCCTCAACCCGAAAAGAAACTCTCACTTTCTCTGCTTTATTCATAATATATAAAAATAAAATATATATAATATATTTTTATATTTTGTTATTTCAATAGCATCGCCAAGAAAGTCAAGAAAATCAAAATAGAACTTCCGAAAAAATAGAAAGTCACCACTCCGACAGCCGTCACCACGAGCGAAGCCAGAAAGTAGAAGTAAACCACGACGAAAGACAGCAAAAAGGCGAGAAATCCGAACTCGTTTTCGTATTCCTTGAAGCCCATAAACCTGACGATTTTTTTCACGACCAAAAAGCTCACGACCGAAACTCCAAAAGCCATCAGCAGTTTGAAAATGAAAACGACAGCCAAGAGAGTTTCAATTATTCCCGTCATTTTCTTCTACCTTTCTTTTTGAAAAATGCTTTTTTAACAATCAGCGAGGAAGTTCCGATTCCTAATATTCCAATCAAAATAAGAATCATAGTGTCAACATCAAAGGAGAAAATTCCCTTTTTAACGCACTCTCCGTTTTCGCAGACGTATCCGCTTGGACATCGGCAATCGCTCGGACAGTTCTCGCAGTTCTCAGCTCCTTCGCAGAATCCGTCTCCGCACTTTCTCGGCTCTCCTGTTTTCACGCACTTCGCAACTCCGTAGTTATCGACTCTGCATTCCTCTCCGTCTCCGCATCTTTTATAAAACTCGAAGCCGGTGTATTTGTTGAAGCACTTTTCAATCGTTTTTGAATCCGAGCATTGAGTCGCTCCCTGCTGGCAAAGAATTTGAGGAACAAATCTGATAGTTACAGATCTGCAGTATTTTTCTCCTCCGCTGTTTTGAATGCAGACCTTTCCAACTTTCTCCACTTCGCTGTTCGAATATCCCGTCACTTCCAGTTCGTATATTTTGTAGTCGTTTTCATTCAAGTAAACGCTTTTCGAATCTCCAACGAAAGGCGAGGAAATCTCAAGAGTCAAAGTTCCTCCTCCGCTCTCTCCGTAATTTTTCAAGTGGACTGCGCACTCTCCTTTTCCGGAAGAGCCGACGTCTTCGCACTCAACTCTTTCTATCTTTATATCTGGAATTGGTTGACGAATTCCCAACCAAGTTGCTTTAATCCAAATCGTGTATTCTGGATTAGTTATTGGAGACTTTAAATCTGCAACATAAGTGTTTCTTTTGAATTCTCCTCCAGCTGAAACTGAATACAAATTATTAACTGCTCTGTTGATATTATTTATTCTATTTTTAAAATCTTCAACACTCCAAGAACTTCCTCTCGCAAGATTTTGATAATAATCTTCAAAATCGTTTACATCTTCAACATAAGAATTGTAATTAGAAGTCTTTGTCAAGTACCAAACACCATTCTTATAAATCGGAGTGTAGTAATTCATCGAAGGTTTATCTTCTCGACAACTGCTCAATAATAAATCTCCGTTGTATTTGTAATAAGCGACATTTCCAATCCAACCTTCAGAACTTCCTTCGGTATCGATATCAACGCTCTCTTTTTTCTCATCTGCTGTTAATTCCAATTTCGTCTTGGTTCTCACTTTCTCATCTGTCAATTCTCCAGTCCAACCTTCTGCAGATTTCCACATGCAAATACAATTAAAAGAGAACGGCTGTTTTCCGCCTCCAAGAAATAATTTTCCAGAACCGGAGCACTGCTTTTTTGCATAATTTTCGTCATACCAATAACAAGTCCAATCGTGATAATGGTAATTGTATAAAACTTTGTCGGATAAGGCAGTCCATTCGCAAGTTTGCTTCGGATTCAGAATTTTTATTTCCAAATTTCTTTCGGGTTTAATTGGAGCTCCAGATTCTTCCTGCATTTCTTCTGGATTCGTAGAGCCGATAATAGTTTGTCCCATCGTCGATTGAACTAAAGTCACGACCCAGGTTTCTCCGCTCCACCAATTTGAAGAGCTTTGAAAGTCGATTTTGTCTATCGATTTAACAACCGAAAACGGAATTGCTCCAGTAAAATACAAACCAGCCACGCCAATCAATAAAAATATCGCTAACAAATACCTGTTTTCCATAAAATTATAGATTTTTAAGTTATAAATAAACTTAAATTTAATAAATTATGCCAAGAAAATCCTTCGCAAAAACATACAGGGCTGAGATGTATTTGCTGTCGTTCATCGGAATAACCATCTACATAATGTATTATCTATACTCTCTTCCGGCGTTGACGCCTCTTCAGCAAATAACTCTGAAAGTGTGCGAGACGATTCTCTCCGGATTGGTCTTCGCAGTAGTCGTTTCGTGGATGGTCAAAAAAATTAAAAGAAAATAAAAAAAGAAATTGAATTATTCCTCGTCAGATTCCTCTTCCTCTTCTGGATCATCTCGTATCATAACTCTAATAAATTTGTTTTAATATAAATATGCTCTACGAAATTAAATCTTACAATGACAAAGAATACCTGATTTTGAAAAACTATTCGCCGACGGATAGAGAAATTTATGAATTTTTTTGCGAGTGGGTTTTAACAAATACTTCCAAACATCGCTCTAAAATAAAAACATTTTGAGTTATATAAGGTATATCGTGTCAAAACAAATATTTTTATCATTCTTTTTTAATTTCCAATATAGTAACTCCATTTAATTTTGCTTGTTTTAAGTAAGGTTTGAATCTTTTTTTGATAATCTCAACATAGTTAGGGTTTAGTTCAATTCCTATTGAATTTCTGCCTAATCTTTCGGCAACTATATTGGTAGTTCCAGAGCCTGCGAAAGGGTCTAATACAACTCCTGGTATCCATTTTTTTCCATCTACTTTACAACTACAATCTGTCCAGCCGATAGTAATTTTACCTTCTCCTCCATATTCTATTTCATTATAGTTTTTCACCTCATTATTTGATGCTTTTCTATCCAGTCCTTTTATCCTGCCTTCTTTCACATCTCTAATACGTATATTAAATGCAACGGGGCTTTTTCCTTTTACAATCCTCTCTCTCGCCTTCCCACATTTCTTACAAATCCACTGAGGGCATCCTGCTTTTATCATTGGTTCTACCAACTTTTCAGGAAATACTGCAAAATGACTTTCTGGAAATGGCTGAGTTGGAATTGTCCATATATCACCTGGATTTTTTCCTAATGGATGATTTTGCTTTTCAGCAGGTTTTAAAAATGTTTGTGTCATTTGCTCATCATATTTATCATCAAAGGCAAGAATCTCTTTTAACTTAATCCAATCTTCCTTTGAAGGATAAACTTCGCCATTAAACCAATGATGTGGTGCTTGACTATTGAGTTTTTCTTCTATTTCTTTAATCGTTAAACCTCTCTTTTTCCTCCATTCATTTAAATAATTTTTAATTTCATTTATTTCTGGTAAATTCCTATATTCTACCCATTCTTTAACCCTTTCTTGAACAGCATAAGGTTTCCAAACATCACCAGGGTTTTTGCCGAGGGGATGAGGCTCTTCAGGTAAAAATATCGGTTCACATCCTCCTTTTAATCCTTTACTCAATTTGCCCATCGGATTATTAGGATTACTTCCAAATTTACTTAAAACATATTTTCTTCTTTGTTTTCCACTTTCAGAATAAGGCACTCTCACCGCATCCAAGTCAAACCAATACTTCTTGCTTTTAGTCAACATAAAGACAGGCTCATAGGCATTAGTAAATCTATCCTTTACGCTAGAGGGCATGTGATTTGGTTTGTGCCAAATGATGGTGTTTCTTAAAAGCCATTTTTGTTCATAAACCATTTTCAATATCAACCGCCAATTCTGTAATACTAATGTTTTGTCATCCAATCCTGTGTTTTTAGGAGGATTTATATCTCTATATCCATCTTTAAATTTATTTATTGGCTGTCCTTTTCCATTTCCCGTCCATCGCTGAGCAGAATAGCAATCCCCATGATTCCAAAACATCACTCCTGTTTTTTTCAATACTCTTTTTAGTTCTTTTGTTATTTCCAAAAGATGGTCAAGATATAAATCTAAAGTAGAATTGCCAGTAATAAACACTTTTTTATTTCTTCTTGCTACAAATGTTCCATTTAGAGTTTTAACACACCACACTAATCCTTTATATTGTTGTTTTGAGATTCCATAAGGTTCAAGATTAGGATTATTTCTTTTATTTATTCTACTTACTTCTGTTGTATTTCTTTTGCTAAATTGTATTGCTTTCTTTTTTTCATTCCAAATTGTTCTCATACCTAAATGTGTAAGCAAAATTTGGAGTTTATCTTTAAATTCCTTTGTTTTCCCGTATATTGAATTTCCAGAACCATCCCCACAATAAATTCCTTTGAATAACCTTTTTGCTTCATTATATCTTAAATGTAAAAGAAATTCGTTTAGTTCTTTTTTGTTATTTAGAACACTCCTAATTTTTTTTGCCCATTCCCCAGAAAATCGTATATACCATCTTTCTTTTGGATTGTTAGAATAATTTGTTTTTTCTGTTCGCTTATGGATAGAATACTTAATACCTAATTTCTTAAGCAAATAAATTATCCTTTTAATCCCTTCTTCTTTAGATTGAAAAATAGTAATTCTGTATCCTCTTTTGGTAGATAAAGTTCCATCAGCAAGTATCCACCCAATAAGTTCTGCTAAATCTTCTCCAATACTATTTTTTCCTTTATATTTTCCAGCAACAGGAAGGATTATTCCATTTTTGTATTTAACATCTTGAGCCAAAACAAACCGCCATTCTGTTTTATATGTTCGTTTACCACTATGCGTTCTATATTTAAGTAAAACTCTATGATTTGGTGTTAATAATTGGTCTGTGTGAAAGTTTTTTATGTGAATCATTTCGCCTTTATATTTTTGTTTAAATATTTTAGTAATTGGTTGATATTCAATAATTCCTTTTTTGATATTAAAAGTAGCAACTAAATCTCCAATTTTTATGTTATGAATATCTTTCCATCCAGAAATCGTAAGTATTTCAGTATCTTCACTTACACACTCTAATCCCAATTGCCCATACCATGCTCCGCATTTTTTACAGACTCCTGATTTGAATATTATTTCTTTTTTTCCTCCTCCCTCCTCATCCAAATTTTCTAATTTGGTTCTTTTAGAGTTATTTGGTTCTGGCGGTTCTGTTAACCCTTGTTTTTGTTTTTCTTTTATCTCAAATTCGTGCTCGCAATTAGGGTCTCCTCCCCATATAGTATTTGTTTCTTCTCCATAATCCCTTAATCCCCAATAAGGTGGGGAAGTAATAATACAATCTACACTTTCATCTGGTAATTTTTTTAAAATTTCTAACGTATTGCCCAAATAAATGGTGTGCTTTGGCATTTTATTCGCTAAACTTCCCAATATTTAAACAACTCGTCGTTCGCATCCTCCAACTTATCATCCGCATACTCTCCTGGAAAATAGTCGTAATAAGGTCTTTTTTTGGGTTTCATAATAACTTCAATCATTTTTTGCCAAGTTTAATTGGATTGAAGCGAATGCCTCTCGTCGAATAACATAAAATGCCCAAATCTCTCAAAACATTTAAAATTTTAAAATACTGCTTTTTCGTGATTTGAGCGCCAGATAATTTGTATTTTACAATTTTGTGAGAATAAAAGTCAATAGAACCTTCTTTACTTATTTTAAAATTTTTATTGTTTATGGATTGCTGATAATTATCGGCAATCCGACCCGCCTGTTCTTCCTTTCTTTTCATTTTCCTCAATTTCTTTTATAAGTTTCGCCAAAACTTTGAGACTTTCATACATTCTTTTCACCTTTTATTAACATAAACTAAACACCCCAATATTTTGAAAACTCATCGTTTGTATACTCTCCAGGATAATAATCATAGAAAAGTTTCTTTTTAGGTCTCATATTTTTGAAAAAACTATTAAATCACGATAAATATTTAAACATATTTTTTTTTCTTTAGCAATACTTACTTGATTTCCATTATATTGTTCAGTAGAATAAGGGCAAATGATTCTTTGCTCTATTTTAAAACCTAATCTTTCTATAATTTTCATTAAGTCATAAGCGTGATCTATTCGCTTATACCCCTCAACACGCCACTGAGTTGCTCCTATAATTAAACAAATTTTTCCATCTTTAGCCAATTTTTTCTTAAGTTGTTTTATAAAATTTTCAATAGTTTTATAAAACTCGTCTAAATCCATATTTGCTAAATCATCTTTATCATTACTATATTTTCCCGCAGATTGTTTCCAATAAGGAGGGTCTAAAAATACCAATTTAATATTGTTTGGTAAATCTTTAGGAATCCCATCTTTAATATCCCATTTTTTTATTTCTTCTTCCCTTGCTCCAATTGGTTTTCTATCACTTACATAATATCTTCTAAACCATTTTTTACAAGCGTCAATAGTTACACCTCCACCTGCAAAAGGGTCGTAAACTATATCAAATGGTTTTGTGTAATAGTAAAGTAAATTTTCAACAAAGGATTGTGGTATATTGCCAAAATGAGTAATTTGGTTGTCTTTGGAAGAATTCCATAAATTATACAAAAAAGGGGTAAAATCTTTCATTTCTGCAAATTTGCAGTTTTGCAAGATTCTTGACATTTCGGTTTCAGAAATGCCAATTCTTTCAGCAACTTCTTTTTGTGTTAATTCTGCTTTTAAATAGGTTAAAATTGCTTCTTCTTCTTTCTGTTTTTTTAATTGCTTTGCCTTATTAGAAACCCATCCATCAAAGGTTCTTGGTGCAACAGACAATGCTTTGATTAATTTTTTTCTATTTTTTAAATCATATAATCTTATTGCTAAACTTCTTTTATCCTTATAACTCAACTGCAATCCGTGAGTAGCATTTAACTCTATCGCTCTTAACATAATCTCATTATCAGATTTTGTTTGCTCTACTTCACATTCTATTTCTGTTAAACCTCTTTGTTTATATGCTTTTATTCGGTGTAAACCATCTATAAGAATATTATCTTGATTGATAATGATTCGTGGAAGAGTCTCTATATTTTCAGAATACTCTTGAACCTTTTTATTATCTACATCCAATCTTGGATATAAGTCTTTTCTTATTATAATATCCTTTATTTTTACCCTCCTAACTTCAACTTCCTTTTCCATATTAAAACATATCTATTCGCAATTGCGAATATCTTAAGTTTATAAAAAATACAACCGCTTTTAACCAATCCTGCACAGGACATTTATGAATTCCATAAGGAATTTTTCTATTGAATATTGCCGAACTTCTCGCTTCCCATAATGTCCTTGGAATACCCTGCCTCATTCTTACAACTACTCTAAATAAATTTCTCGAAGCCCATCCATCCAATACATAACACCATTTAAAATCTCCTGAATATTTAATATAAAAAAAAGGTTTATCTCTAAAAAAATATTTTCTTTTTTCTATTGGCACAGTTAAATCCCACCATCTAAATTTACCATCAGCCTCTTCAAAAGCGTCAGTGCCATTTCCTTCCATATCACAATAACAAATTACTTTATTTATTTTTGGATTAATAATTTTAAAGTCAACAGCATATTTATTTTCTCTATTATTCCTTTCCGCTATCAAGCCTAACTTGTCTTGAAGTTTTTTTGCTATCATTTCAAAAATACTTTCTCCAGCGAATCCATATTCGCTGAATTTAGGGTCGTTTAACAATTCAGGATATATTTTTAATGCCTCTGCTAAAGTAAACCCCTCATCATATATTTCACTTTCCATTTTTCTCCACCAAATACATTATAAAGTCGTGCCAAGACATATCTTTTTTTATTTTTACCAACTTTTTGAATTCTCCATCTTCAAAATGAACATTTATCGCTTTCATAAGTTAATTAGTAACTAAAGTATTTATTGTTTTCGGTTATTGAATATATATACTACAAACTATAAATAACTACTTACTATTTCAAGATTTATATTTCAACAGTTTATATAATTTTTCTCCTTCTTCCCGGATACTCCACCTGTAATCAGGCTTATATCCAACATCTTCAGACTGATAAACATCAACCAATTTTAAAGCGTGCAGAGTCCACAACTGGCTTAAAGTGGATTTTGTTCCCAATCCAATGATTCTCGCAATTTCAGAAGAAGAATAATCTCCCTCTACTTTAGTTGAATTCAACGCCTGCAAAATTTTCACTCTGTAAGGCTGACTGCTTGAAACGGCAATTCGCCTCAATATCTTTTGAATTCTCTCCGCCGGATAATTTTCGTCAAGAGAAAGCAAAGAAACAACCAACTTACGCAGCATCTTAAAAACTCTAATCGGCTCTTCTCTAACAACTTCAGAAACAAGTTCTCCTGTATAATAATCATAATCCGCCGTTGCTCTCATATTAGAAATAAACCAGGCGACATTATGCAGAAAATTGTAAGTGTTTTTATCCAGATTAACCTGAATCGGCTGCAAATCCTTAAAAAAACAACTCACTGCATTTTTTAAATCTTTTTTTATTTTTTCAGTGGTAAAGCCGTTCATATACAGTTTATCAATAATTTTCTGGTTTTCAGTGAAGTCTCTTTCTGGAAGCCTGTATATTATTTCCCGGTTGCCCAACTGATTAAATATGCTCCTCTGACTGTCCAAAGCAGGTGTCGCATTTGCGATTAAAGTCACGAAAATATCATTGTACTTGATATTAACTCCTGTTCCTGTTTGCTGCCTAACAACGCCGTCATAAAGTTCTCTCAGTTGCCCCCAGATCTCCAATTTGGACTTTTGATCCATAGTCAACAAAGGAGCCATATCATTCAGACACACCACCTTGCCTTTAATCTCCAACGCAATTCCTTCAAAATTTTTATATCCTGAGGCGAGAGTTTTTGGCGTAATTTTGCCGAGAGGATAATAATCGGGCAAATCTTCAAAAGAAGACATCAGCAAAGATTTTGAAGAAGACGGCTGCCCAATTACAAAAAGCCATACTCTGTCGTCAGGCAAAGAATTGGAATAATACGTCGCCAGCAAAGTATCCAATAAATAACTGTCATAGACCTCCAAATTGCTCTCAAAAATATCCCTCAACCTGCTCAAAGGCATAGTTATGCTCATACTCTTTGCGGGGCGAGGGCAGGTAACAATCCCAAAAAGGAAAAAAATTAATTAATTTCCTCTAGGATTGCGGAGAGCTCCCCTCACCTGTCCGCTTTTTTGTTTATAGAGTCCACTTTTTTGCTTGTAAAACCGAATTAAATAGGAAACAACTTCCCAATCCGAGAATTCAAAGCCATAAATTTTGGAAATATACCACTTAATCCGGGTAAATTCTCCCTCTTTGAACTCTCGAGGCATAATTATGTGGACCCATTTTCGCATATATAATTTATCCATAAATTATATATATAGTTTTTGGTAAAATAATACATATATTAAAATATATATATTAAACAATATGTGTTATTACTATTTAGGAATTGTTGGCAAAAACCGACACCCCAAAAAACAAAGAGTATTCGGCGAAATAAAATATATACTGAATGATATATCTTATATAAAAAAATAATAAAAAGAGAATAAAGAAAAAAAAATTATAATATATACTATATACCCATATTTTTATATAGGATATATCTTTTAATATATATATTCAACAATAGAAAAATTTTATATACTACATATCGTATAATACTTATGAGCGAAGTAATCACCCAATCAGATAAGGCAGAACAGACTGAACAGACCGCACAATCAGAAAGAACAGAAGAACAAAAGAGAATAATAGACCTTTTTGAAGGCGTGAAAGAAGAAGCGGAAGCGATGACTTTCGAGAAACTTTCTGAAGGAAACAACATAATAGATTTGCGAGAGATTGAGTCTATGAAAGTAGAGACAAGAGAATTCACCAAAGAAGACGGAAGCGTAAACAAAGTAAGAAGATTGGTCGTAACGAGAAAAGGCAACGAAGTTCCTCTGTATTTGCCGATTTCAATATACGATACTCTGAAAAAATTTGCAGAAAGAGGAATAATGAAAGTAAACATAATCAAGCAAGGTAGCGGTCTTTCAACGAAATACACTTGCGTTCCAGCCTAATTTTTTTTTTAATTTTTTGTTTTTCACAAAAATTCTCTTTCAAATTCTTTAGTATTTTTATTATTTATCAACTCTTTAAGCCTTCTCTTTAGAGCGAGAAACTTCTCCTGCTGTTGATATAACAGCGTTATTATGAAATCCGTGTGCTCTATTCGAAAATCTATGAGGCTTAACTCTTTTTTCATCCAATTTAGTTTGTCTTCTGTGGATAATTTGTTGAATTCTTTCATTCTTTTTTTCTTTTGAGATTTGTATAATTTTTCGAATTCCTTTCTTATCTCTTCTTCCGACTTCATATTTTCAACTCGAAGCAGGAGCTGATCTTTTTGATTTCCCAGTTGCAGTTCCAATCCACTACACTGCAGTAATTTGCCCCGACTTTCAGCCTGCTTCCTTCGATAATATTATCTGATTGAGGCTCTACGTAGTATAAGCCTCTGTCCGTCGTATTGACTGCGACTACAATGTGCCCCGTGTCGTCATCGAAAGTAATCTCCGTCGTGCAGGAAAAAAATCCTCTCCTGGCGAAATTTTGGATGAAGTGATTGGAGAACTCCGTGCAGTCGAATTTTTTGCTCCATTCGAACATTTCTGTGTCGTCTCTCATAACAAACTTCTTCAGCTGGGTGTACGTTGGATTTGCCAGCCCTTTCTGCATTCTAACTCGTTCGAGAGATTTTTCCAGCTCTCTGTTGAGATGTTTTTCTCTTTCCAGATTAATTCTCAATTTTCCGGTTTCTTCCTCCAGATTTTCCACTCGTTCGGACAAATTGACAATTTTCTCCGAGAGATTTCTTTCTCTCTCGATTAATTTTTCGTTCTCTTCTGCAATTTTTTGAATCTCTTCTGCGAGCATTTCGTTTTTTTGATTCAACTCGTCAAAATTATATTTAATATGCGCAAATGAGATTAAAAAAAACAAAAAAACAACAAAAAATCCGAAAACCTTCAGCGAGTTGGACATTTTCTCTTCCTTCTCTGCAGAGATTTTTCAATCTTCTTCCATTCTTTTCTTTTGTCGTCTCTCATATTTCTTCAACACTTTCGGGCGCTCGGATTAAAGCAAGAATATCTTTAAGCATTTCGTCAAATTCTTCTTTCTTCAACAATTCTGTTTCAATTTTTATTTTATAAGTTCCGCTCGTTCCTGTAATAATTTCTATTTTTTCTACTAACCCATACCATTTACCTCTCATTTTCTTTCACCTCATCGGGAAAATATTTTTTGATTATAGATAAAACATCTTCCAAGTCAATAACCGGATAAATAACAGGAACAACATCACTAACTGATTTTCCTAACTGTCTATCATAAGTTTTTTCTCTAATTTCTTGAATCATTCTTTGAACTGCTGATTTAATTCGTTGTTTAATTTCTTTTATAAGAATTTCTTGTGCTTCGTTAAATCCTTTTTCATAGCCTTTTTTGAAATTTCTAAATCCTTCTTCATTTCCCCATTTATACTTTAAAACAGGTTTTAATTTTATATCCAAATCCAGAGGTTTTTCTCTACTCATAATATATAAATATATAAAAATATTAGAATATATTATTATTGCAGAATCGAAAACCGGAACTCGTCTTCAAGAACCGGCAATTGAAGGCGTAAACTCCATCTCTGCCTCTTTCGCCTTTTAGTTTTGAGTTTCCGGTTTTCGCTGCAAATTGCGGACAATCCTTAAAAAATCTTCTTTTTCAAATTCCGGAAACAATTTTTTCTCGAAGTGCAGTCTCGAATTCACGCTCTGGAATGGAAGAAATCCGCTCAGCCTCATCTCTCCAGAAGTTCTGATTATTAAATCGGGCTCTTTTTTCAGCCACAAGTAATTTTTGAACTCCTCTTCGCTTATCTTCGTTTTTTTCTCTTTCAGTATTCTGTTCACGGCAGACAAAATTTCTTTTTTTCCCGTGTAGTTGAGCAGCACGTTCAGTTCAAAATCTCCGCATTTTTCGGTTTCCTTTTCAACCCTTTGAAGCAGATACCTCAAAGATTTTGGAAACCTGTATATCTGGCCGATGAATTTTATTTTGATTTCCTTCTTCTGCTTCTTGTTTAAGAACTTCTCCGACTTTTTTTTGAAAATTCCGAACAGCAGTTTTCTTTCCGATATGGACCTTCTCCAGTTCTCGAGAGAAAATCCGTACACGGTCAAAATTTTTATGTTTTCTTTTCTGCACCACTCCGCAATCTGCAGGAGTTTGTCTATGGACGTTTCGTAAACTTTCTCCAGAGGAATGTTGTGCTTCGCAGAATACCTTCGGTTTCCGTCTGGAATAATTGCCAGGTGGAATATTTTGTTCATATTGTCGAGTTGGTGAAATTGGTTAAATTGGGCGGAGTTTTTGGAGCTCCGTATGCAGTTGAGTTGATTATTCCCTGCAGACTCGCCTTGTGAGCCAAAACGTATTTAAACAGGTCTATAAACCCCCCGAGACCGAAATAACTCGACAAGTGTCCGGTCGTGAGAACTGAGAACATATTGCTCAAAAGCAGCACGATAACCAAAGCGATGGAATACACCGTGACATTAGGAGTCGCTCCTCCAGAAGTTTGGATAATTATCCAGGCGAAAACATAGACTAAGATAAAAAACATATAAATTGCCGCAAGAATATTAATCCAGGTTTTTATTTTGCCCCATAAAGAAAGATTTTGTGTCTCCAAGTTTTGAAGATTTTTCGAAATGGTGTCTCCAGTATTCAAAGTCATCGACCCGACATAATACACCAACGGAGACAAATTCCCCTCCTGAAGCGAAGAATAAGTTCCGAACAGAATCGAGAGTCCAACGATAAGAGCTCCCAACCGATAAGGAGATTTAATTATATTGAACAAAAACATCAACGCCCAATATACCGGTTTGAAAATAAATCCGAAAATTCTCAATAAAATTGCTTTAAATCCCATACTATAAATAAATTAAAAATATTATATTATGGCGAAGAACAGATTCTACAGCTGCTATATTTACGACCAATTCTTGAACAGGCGGTATCTTGGAACATTGATAGGAAAAAACAAAAAAGAAGTTGTCAGGAAGTTTATGAAAAAATTCGGTCTTTCAAAGAAGTCAAAAATAAAAATCGTTGAGAACAGACTGCACTATAAATAAATTAAAAGAGAAAATTAATTATGATAAAAAACTACAAAAAGTATTCGCAAGATCTTAAATTTATCAAAAAATATCTTGAAGATGTGAAAAGAACGGGAGGAGAAAATGTAGAAAGTATTGCCTTATTGATAATGGAAAAAGAAGGATACATTAAACCTAAATATAAAAGAATGCCTTATAAAAAAACAAAAGTGTTTGAAGGATATGTCTTAACTAATAAGGGTAAAAGAGGCTTAAAAGTTTTGAATGAATTAAAATTATAGTTCATTATAAATAAATTAAAAGTTAAAATTAATTATGGCTACAAGTTGGAAAAAAATTAAAAATAATAAAT
>Ga0190332_1000040_pt1 | contig 25943 bp, 28 predicted proteins | sample 48720456_MG_FD_161679 | JGI IMG/M metagenome (GOLD analysis project Ga0190332, IMG submission 161679) | Hydrothermal vent sediment bacterial communities from Southern Trench, Guaymas Basin, Mexico - 4872-04-5-6_MG | ecosystem: Environmental > Aquatic > Marine > Hydrothermal vents > Sediment ... | reverse complement strand
TTCAAACTCATCTATTTTTTCTTCCTCGTCAACCAAATCAATAATAATTGGTAAATCTTCTGAAAGAGTAAAAAAATCACTCCTATGCATATGTCTTTTTTTCCCAAAACCCATAATCCCCTTACAAACTGTTATTCCTACCATATGATTTCTATAGGCCAATTCAACGATATATTCTGCAAGTGGTTTTCCACCTTTTGAATCTTTTTCCCCCAGATATATTCTAAGTAATTTCAAAAAACCTTCCCCCTTCCAAGTAGCATTCCAAAATAAGCAGCAAAAAATCCTAGAACTGTATTGGCTAAAAAATAAATAATTCCCCTCAAAGGGGTTTCGATATATAAAGCCAAAGCTTCATAGGTAAAAGTTGAAAAAGTGGTAAAAGCTCCTAAAAACCCTGTTCCAAAAAACAATAAAAAATTTGAAGAAATCTCAAATCTTTCCAAAGAAATAAAAAGAAGAAAACTAAGGAAAAATGCACCTGTAATATTTACAATAACTGTTCCCCAGGGAATATAACTAAAAGAAAAAGTGGAATTTACAAACTTAGAAATATAGTACCTTAACAAAGCACCTAAAGCCCCTCCAAAAGCAATTAAAAACACCTTCATTAAGTTTCCTCCTTAAATTTCTCTAACCTTAAAAAGAATTGAAAATAGTTTTCTAAAAGCCCTACTTCTGTGACTAATTTTCCTTTTTACTTCTTCTCCAAGCTCTCCAAAAGTTTTATCATATCCTTCAGGTATAAATATAGGATCATATCCAAAACCACCATTTCCTTTAATTTCATCAGCAATTTTTCCTTCTATTACTCCTTCTGCTGAGATTAAAACACCTTCTATTGGATCATAGAAACTGGCAACACAAACAAATCGCGCGCTTCTATCATTTGCACCATTTAATTTTTTTAAAATTTCTTTCATTTTTTCTTCATAACTTTTCCCTTCCAAAAAGCGTGCACTCATTACACCAGGAAATCCACCTAGATAATCAATTACCAAACCAGAATCATCCGCAATTACTGGAGCTCCAAGTATATTTCCGTAATAATATGATTTTTTAACAGAATTTTCCATAAAGGTTTTTCCATCTTCTTCAACATCAATTTTCTTTGGTGATTGTTCTATTTCGATTTTTAAATCTCCTAATATTCTTTTAATTTCTTCAATCTTGTGATTATTGGTAGTTGCAACAAATATTTTTTTCATGTAATACCTCCTAATAATGGTATTTTTCATTATTAATTATTTTAAAGCCTCTAAAGATCTGCTCTAAAACCAAAATTAAAGCCAACTCATGAGTAAATGTTAATTTTGAAAGTGAAATTCTACCTTTTGATTTATCAATTAATGTTTTATCTATTCCAAGAGGTCCACCAATTACTATATTTAATTCTCCTTTCAATTTTTGATTTTCTAGAAACATTGAAAATTCATAGCTATCTAATTTTTTACCATGTAAATCAATCAAATAAAACTCTTTCCCATTCAATTTTCTTAATATTTCTTCGGCTTCTTTTTTAAGTATAACTTCCTTTGATATTCTGTTTAGATCTCCACCTAATTTAGTAAAATTTACTCTTATTTTTGCAAATCTTTTTATTTTATCTAAATAAAAATCATATGCACCCAAAAGGTGCCTTGAAAGTTTACCGGGTATGTAAATTTCAATTTTCATGTCGAATCTCCTCAATAAATTTTGCACAATATTTATCTTTACAATTTAAATTTCCAATCAAATTCACAACTTCTTCCCCTATTGGATTATCAATTCCTGATAAATAATCTGCAACATGCAAATGTAAACATTTTACTTTTGTCCAATCTTTAATTCCACCTGTACCAACATTAAGTAATTGTTTTCTCCATTGTTCAAAATTTTTAATTTCTTGAACTTCATCAAATAATTTATCTCTTTTAATAACTATTTCCTGATGTGCCTTGAAAACTTTTAATCTAAATTTTTCGTCATTTTTAATCTTTCCTTCAAAATATTTGATATATCCCTTTTCTTCAAGTCTTGAAATTTCTTTAATCAAAAATGGGCAAGTTAAATAATGAATAGTTGGAAACGGCTTTCCTTCTTTTATGGGCAAGCTCTCTATAACTACTGGGAAATTATAAATACAAAAATAGGCAACTTTATAGAAATTTGTTGCCTTAGTTCCAAGTTGCTTATTTATTATCTTTTTTAAAACTTTATCACTATTGAACTCCATTCCCCTTTCCTCCGATGGTCAACAATATCAAAATCCTTAAACAGGTCGAGTTTTGAATTAATTATACCAGATAAAATGACCAACCCATCTTTTTTTAAAAATTTTTCAATATCATTAAGTGCTTCAATTAAAACTTCAGCAATTATATTTGAAACAATTATATCGAATTTACCTTCAACTTTTTCTAATAAGTTAGATTCTCTTATTTCTACGTTATCAACTTCGTTTAATTCAAGATTTTCTTGAGCAACTTCCACTGCAATTTTGTCATTATCAACACCAAGTACATAAGAAGCTCCAAGTTTTCTTGATAATATACTTAAAATTCCACTTCCACACCCCAAATCTAGTACACTCATACCCGGTTTTAAATAATTCTTTAAAAATTCTGCAGCTAATTTTGTTGTCGCATGCAATCCCGTCCCAAAAGCAAGCCCAGGTATTATTCTAATAACATATTCAGCATCTATATTATGATGATCAGGATCTACATATACTCCATCAATAAATTCAAAAGGTTTTGTAATTATATTTTTTATCCAGTCATCCGAAGAAGTAGTTCTTTGTTCTATAAAACTTAACTTAAAAGGAAGATTTTTTTCTATAAAAGCAATTTTTTTCAATTCATCAGAGACTAAAACCAAAAATTTTCCTTCGTCATTCTCCAAAAAATAAAAATTATTAAAATTTAAATCATACAAAAAATCAGAAATTTCTTCAAAATTTTCTTCTGTCTTATAAACTTTTTCATAGAACAACTTGGACGGCAATTTTATTCACCACCAACATATATATTATCACTTTTTAAAACGTACATTCTATTATATGAAGGTAAAAAAGCCACCGGATTAGTATGATTTCCATTAATTCTGACTTCAAAATGAAGATGAGGACCTGTACTTACACCCGTAGAACCGACTCTTCCAATTAACTCTCCTTTTGATAACGTTTGTCCTTTGTAGACACAAACTTTTGACATATGTCCATATACAATTTCATACTTTCCATAATCAACAATAACAGCTAAACCATAGCCACCGTATTGCCCTGCAAGTTCAACTACACCCTCAGTTGCGGAAAAAATAGGAGTACCTTCCGGAGCTGCTAAATCAACGCCTGTATGAAAAGACATTTTATGATAAATAGGATGCTCTCTCCATCCATATGTAGAAGTTAATCTACCAAAAACTGGCCAGATAAAATCCTTATCATATACATTAAATGCTAAACCAATTCTACTTGTAGGAACAAATAATTTCTGCCCAACATAAATATAATTATTACTCAAATTATTTGCAGACTTAATTACTTCAATTGTAGTAAAAAATCTTAAGGAGATATCATATAATGTATCTCCTTGCTTCACTTCATACAATATCCCTTCGGGTTGAGGGATCTTTAAAACTTGACCAATTTTCAGATTGTAAGGTTCAATATCATTCCAATCAAGTATCGTAGAAGGGGACAATGAAAACTTTTTTGATAGCATGTATAACGTATCACCGGGCTGAATATAATAATTAATTACATAGTAATTACCAAAATAAATAAAACTCACCAAAATAAAAAAGATAAAAAAGATCTTTTTCATTTAAACACTCCTTAGAAAAAATTTGGCAAAATAATTTTACCATATTAAAATTAAGATATGCAAATTAATTTATAACAAAATATTAAACTTTATTTGTTATAATTAACTTTAGGATGGATAAAATGCAATTGGAGGGATTCAAATAAGAAAAATAATCATAATTGTATTCATTATCTCTCTTCTTACAACTATTTTTTCTTTTAAACTTCCTTTTGACAAATATTTACATTTAAATGCAAGTTTAATCATCACTTCATTTTTTTCACCAATTTTAGGTGAATGCTCAAAGCCTTTCACTTTATCAATCGGCATTGGAAAAGAAATATATGATTATGTTTCCAAAAAAGGTACATGTGAATTTTACGACCTTTTAGCGGATATTTATGGGATTTTCTTAATAAATGAATTCAAGCTCGATTTTGAAAATTCAAAAATCGCTATAGCTTTTAGCTTGATTTTTTAAAGAAATTATTTTCGTTTAGCTTTTTTAAAAATAGAATTTGAACCAAAAAAATTATAAGGCTCAAAATAATTCCCATTACTCCAAGTCCTATAATCCCTTCAAAAATATCTGAAAATACTCCCCCTATTAATGGGCCAAAACCAAATAACATCCCAATTGTGGCCTCATGAAATCCTCCTTGTTTCCCTTGATCATTTTCCTGAGTAGTCAAACCATAGTAAATCGCAAATGTATAAGGTATAGCATAACACATTCCACCTAAAAATGAAATCAAAGCAAACAAAAATAAATTCATTTTCGCAAACATTAACATTGAAGTTAAAGGCAAAACAAATAGGAAAAGGAAAGAAATTTTAGGATTATTCACCCAAATTTTCAATTTTCCCATAATCAAAAAAGTTAAAAAAACTGATATATTAGCAAACACTATAACAAATCCACTAATTTTCAAAGGAAATCCAGAAACATTTATCAATTTTGGAAACAACGAAAGTATTGCTGTATAAATTAAACCTGAAAAAAAGAGTGTTATTCTGTACACCAATCTATACAATTTTATGTTGCTATAATCAATATGAACCAATTCAGAATATAGAGTTTTTTTAGGTTGAAAAATAATTTTTTCACCATGCTTTTTAAAATCACGAAAAACAAAAGAACTTGATAAAAGGTTTAGTACAAAACCAAAGATAAAAATCAACTGTGGCATCTTAACCGTTAAAAATGGTCCAAAAGCCATTCCAAAAATATTACCCAAACTCCATGACAAATTAAACCTTATAATAGTTTTAGAATGATCAATGTTCAATAAATTCTCATTTCTAGCAATTAAACCTTCAATTTGAGGATAAAAGCTTCCAAAAAATAAATTAGCAGCAATAGCAAAAACAAAAAGAAATGCAATTCCACCGAAATTTGAAAAAATCAATATCAAAACTGAAAAAATCAACATTTCCAATATTAAAAATTTTTTATGACCAATTTTATCTCCAATATGACCAAAAGTTAAACTTCCAGTAATATAAGAAGCAGCCCCAAAGAAGTTTATCAAACCAATCATAGAGTATGAAAGTCCAAGTTTTGCAGCACTTGAATTAATAAAGGATGAAATTAAATACGCTAATATTGAATAAACAAAAGAAAAAAGATGATAAACATGAAACACTTTATTCACCCTTTCAATGCAGTTATATAAAAAGGAGCGGAATTAATCCGCTCCTACTTCTGGTAGCGGGGGCAGGATTTGAACCTGCGGCCTTTGGGTTATGAGCCCAACGAGCTACCAGACTGCTCCACCCCGCACCGTATAATTCTATATAACCCTTAAACTTATTATTTTCAAGTGGTGCCGGGGATCGGACTCGAACCGACACGGAGGTGTAACCCCCAGCGGATTTTAAGTCCGCTGCGTCTCCCAATTCCGCCACCCCGGCGCCATCGTTTTAAATTCTACCATAAAATCCTATTTAGTCAATATCCTTTTACGAATATATTTTTAAAATTAGTTTTTTAATTTCCTCTTCACTCAAAATATTGTATAAATATTGTTTTTGAGAATATTTATAACTTTCAAAATGAAATTTCACTTTTTGAAGATTTGTTTTCATCCACTTAATTATGCTATTATATTGCTTTTCATCAATAAAAGTTTTCCCATAAAAAGGAGTTCCTTTTTTTGGAATTAAGGGATTAACGCTCAATGAAATATTTGAATAACCCATCTTCTTTACTTTTATAATAAAATTTCTCAATTCTTCGTAATCATCCCATTCTTCTTCATCAAAACCAACAATATAATAAAATTTAATGCTTTTAAATTCATTTTTTCTTCCAAGCTCCAAGGTATTAAATAAGTCTTCTTCAGAAATATCTTTATTTATTCTATTTCTAATTTTTTGAGAAACCCCTTCAGGAGCTATTGTAAAAGTATTTTGACCACTTTTCTTTATTAATTTTAAAAGTCTATTAGTTATTCCATCTGCCCTCATTGAAGAAACAGAAAAATTTATATTGTATTTTTCTAAAATTTCTAAAAGTTGATCTAACCATGGATAATCGGTAATTGTAGCACTAATAATACCTATTGAATTTTTTTCTTCTTTTAAAAAAGCTTCAATAACTGGAGGAGATACAAATTTTACGGGTTTTTTAGTGTGTCCCATGACGCAAAAAGAACATCTTCTAATACAACCTCTACCAATCTCAATAAGTCTTTTATTCTTAAATTCAGAATAAGGAGTTATAAAGTGAGAAACAGGAAATTTTTGACTTATATCAAAATTTTTTAAATTCAATTTTGTCAATGACTTTTTTCTATTTGTTATTACATTTTCTAATGTTTCAAAATACTCCATCCCTTTCTCTTTATCCTTTTTTAAAATTTTAATTCCTTCAGAGATAGCATCTACATTGTATTCTAGATCACCAACAACTACTATATCTGCTATGGGTTTTACAAGTTCCAAATTGAAAAATGTTATTGGACCTCCAATGATTATTGTTGGATATTCATTTCCTCTTAATTCTCCTAGAGGAGGAATGCCCAATTTTTTAAGAATATTAATTATGTTTTCTAAATCTAATTCAAAATGGAATGAAAACATAAGCACTCGAAATTGATCTAATGGTGTAAAAGATTCAATTGAATAAAATTTTGTAAACCATTTCTCATAAAAGAACCTTTCGACTGCTAAATTCTGTTCCCAAAACAATTGTTGAACCCAACTCCATGCTAAAGAAGCAGAAGCAACTTTATAATTGTTCGGAAAAATTAAGGCAACCTCCTGGTTGCCTTTAAATTCCGAAAATCTCTTTTCAGAATCACTAAGTTTTTTAATATACGAAAATTCCTTAAAATCTCTGGTTCTACGTGGTCTTCTCAATTGCTTTCCTCCTGAGATAATCTTTTGAAACAATAATCCTTGTAAATTCAATCTCAGCAATCTTCTTATTTTCCCTTGTTATTAATCCATAAAATTTTATTTTATTTCCTTCAACTTTAGTTACTCTTACTCCAATAACAACGGTCTCTCCAATAACACATACATCAAGATGTCTTATTGATGCTTCAGTTATAACGGAAGTTAAATCATTTGGCAAAACATCTTCTAACATTTTTGAAGTAATTCTAAAAGTAATTTTCAGTAAGCCTGTTGTTGAAACAAAATGCAAAGGAAGCATTTCATCACTTTCATCCCATATTAATGTTTCATCTAAATAATAATCAATCGTCTTGCTCAGACCTTCTATGTTCCTCCACATTACCTTCATCTCCTTTAAGGAGTTCTCTTAATTCTTCACCACTTATTTCTTCTTTTTCCAGTAAAATCTTCGCAAGTTCGTCTAATTTTTTACGTCTTTTTATTAAAATTTCTTTTGCTTTGTTGTAGCATGAATTAACAATATTTTGAACTTCACTATCAATTAATTTGGCGATTTCTTCACTGTAATTTCTCATTCTTGTTATTTCTTTACCCAAGAAAATTTCTTGTTCTGATTTCCCCCAAGACAATGGTCCAAAATTATCACTCATTCCAAGTTCACAAACCATTTTTCTAGCCATTTCAGTAGCTCTTTCAATATCGTTGGCTGCACCACTTGTTACGTCTCCAAATACTAATTCTTCCGCAGCTCTTCCACCAAGAAGTGCTGTTATATTATCTAATAATTCATTTTTACTAATTAAGTATTTATCTTCAACTGGCAAATGAAGAGTAAATCCTAATGCACTATGACCCCTAGGAACAATAGATACCTTATGAACTGGATCCGAATTTGGAAGAGCAGTTCCTACAATGGCGTGTCCTAATTCGTGATATGCTACAATTTCTTTCTGCTTTTGTGATATAATTCTAGATTTTCTCGCTGGACCAGCAATTACCCTATCGATGGCTTCCTCAAAATCAGACATCTTCATTTTATCTCTACCATCTTTTGCTGCTAAAAGCGCTGCTTCATTAATTAAATTTTCTAAATCAGCACCAACAAAACCTGTTGTCCTTTTTGCCAAAACTTTGACATCTACATCATCATCAATTGGTTTACCTCTTAAATGAATCCTTAAAATTTCCTCTCTACCTTTCACATCTGGCGGATCTACAACAACTTTTTTATCAAAACGCCCAGGTCTCAAAAGAGCTGGATCTAATATATCAGGTCTATTTGTTGCTGCCATAACAATAATTCCTTCCCTTACATCAAATCCATCCATTTCTACCAATAATTGGTTTAACGTTTGTTCACGCTCATCATGACCGCCGCCAAGACCTGCACCTCTGTGTCTTCCTACAGCATCTATTTCATCAATAAATACGATACATGGTGCATTAGCTTTAGCCTGATTAAATAAATCTCTAACCCGGGCCGCACCAACACCAACGAACAATTCTACAAAATCGGAACCACTTATGTGGAAAAAAGGAACATTTGCTTCTCCTGCAACAGCTCTAGCAAGTAACGTTTTACCAGTACCAGGAGGCCCTACCAAAAGCACTCCTTTAGGCATTCTTGCGCCTATTTTATTAAATTTACTAGGATTTTTTAAAAAGTCAACAATTTCTTGTAGCTCCTCTACAGCCTCATCAACACCCGCGACATCCTTAAATGTAACTCGTTTTTTACCAGGTACTACTTTTTCAGCTCTACTTTTTGTAAAACTAAAAGCCTGATTATTTCCACGACCAAGTCCTCTGATTAAAAAGCCAAACATGAAAAGCATTAAGACAAAAAATAATAAGTTACCTACAATATTTACCCAGAAGGAGCTATCTACTCCTTTTTCTCCACCAACTCTAATACCTTTGTCAACCAAATTATTAATTAATTCCATATCATATTTTACCCAAGGTGCATAAACATTATATTTTCGACCTGAAATCGTCGTTAAAACAATATTTCCATCGTCTTTAATAGTAATTTCAGCTATATCAGACGTATCTGATTCTACTCTTTTTATAAAGTCGCTATAATACATCGTGGTAGTAGTTGAATTGTTATTGAAAAAAACACTCTCAAAAATCCAAAAAAGTGATAGGACGATTAAAAGTCCGATTATTATAGATCCAATTCCTTTATTCAAAATGAAAAACCTCCTTTCAACTGGACATTAATACCTATAATATTATTTTTATTATTAGGATTTTCACGTACGTAATTTTTGTTTAAATAAATTTTTGGTATATAAATTATCTCCTCCTTATCACAAAAAATAGGAACAATCCTTCTAATAAAAGAAGGAATTTTTTTATCAACAAAAATTTCTTTTAACTTTTTGCCATTGTAAATTCTATCACCATTTCTCCAATTTCTCAAAATTAAATCACCTTTCAGTTTATTCTTATTAATAATTATACCATTATTTTCTATTTTAACCACAAAAGGATCTAAGTTGATTGTCTCATCATTACGAATAATATATTCAAAGTTTTCATTGGGGAGAAATTCTCCAAGCAATACTTTTCCATATGAAATTTCTACTCCAAAATTATCCCAAAAATTCACTTTAAAAGTGGATTTATTATTAATAACTTTTTTTATTCTATCTAATTTCTCCTTATCAGGTGCTTTACCCTTCAACTTTATTGTTAAGCGCCGTACTAATTCAATCAAAAGAAAAATATCTTTTGGAATTTCAAAATAAAGCCGCCCTCTTAAATTGAAAATACGCACGTTTAATTGTTTTTCAATAAAGTTATCAAGCTCCCAAACATTTTCTACAAACCTCATCACAGAAGTCTCAAAATTTGGATTCAATCTTTTAAAAAGTGGAATAATTTTGTGCCGAATAAAATTTCTTGTATAAACAGTTTCTAAATTAGTTTCATCAACTACATATTCAATATTGTTTTTTAACGCAAAATCCAATATTTGATCCTTTGAATAAAATAATAATGGGCGAATAATATTTCCATTTTTAGGTTTCATTCCCGGTAAGCCAAAAGGACCTGATCCTCTTGACAATCTGAACAAAACATTTTCAACTAAATCATTTAAATTATGAGCAACTGCTAATTTATTAAATCCGGTTCTTTTTAAAACCTTCTCTAAAAAGCGATATCTTAATATCCTTGCTGATTCTTCTATAGAAAGTTTATTTTCACTTGAATACTTTAAAGTATCAACTTTTCCAGTTATACACCTTATTCCAAGTTTTTTTGAAAAATCAATAACATGTTGTACATCTCTTTGGGCGTTTTCTCTGATTCCGTGATTTAAAGTCGCACTTATAAGTTCAATGTCCAATTCTCTTCTCAAAGAATACAAAAGATAAAGCAGTGTTAAAGAGTCAACACCGCCTGAAACAGCAACTACAATTTTATCTTTTTTTGAAACCAAATTCCATTTTTTTAAATTTTCATAAAAACTTTCTAAGTTTAACATTTTCATTTCTTAATTATTATATCATTAAAAACTTAAAACTAACTTAAAATCCTATTTGCTAAAAAATTGTTTATTAGTGTATAATTAGATTGAAAAACAACAAAAAGGAGGGTTTAAAATGAGGGATTTAATTAAAAAACTTACCGAAATTTCTAGCCCAAGCGGTCGTGAAGATACAATAAGACAAGCTATCTTGAAAGAACTGGAAAATCATATTGATGGATACGAAATTGATAAACTGGGAAATTTAATAGTTTGGAAAAAAGGAAAAACAGAGAAAAAAGTACTTCTGGATGCCCATATGGATGAAATAGGGGTAGTTGTAACAAATATCGATGATAATGGATTTTTAAGAATAGATATGGTTGGTGGTGTTTCTCCTTATACTATTTTAAGCTCAAAAATAAGATTTGGTGATATAGTAGGTATAGTTGGTATGGAGGGAGAAACTGTAAACGACATGAAAAATAATTTGAAAGAACTTTCTTTTGATAAATTATTTGTGGACATAGGGGTTAAAAGCAAGGAAGAAGCAGAAAAACTTTGTCCAATAGGAACATTTGGCACCTACGATGGTTATTTTATAGAACAGGGAGACTTTTATATTTCAAAATCCATGGATGATAGAATTGGTTGCATAGCAATAATTGAAGTTTTCAAAAGACTTAAAAATCCAACAAATTCCATATACGGAGTTTTTGCAGTTCAAGAAGAAGTAGGTATCGTTGGGGCTCGTGTTGCTGGATACAAGATTGATCCCGATGTTGCAATTGCTATTGACGTTACTGGTGTGGGAGACACGCCCAAAGGAAATAAAAGAACTTCAATGAAACTTGGAAATGGAGCATGCATAAAAGTTAAAGATGGTTATTCCATAAGTGACAGGAAAATAGTTGAAACACTTAAAGAAATTGCTAAAAAATATAATATTCCCTATCAAATGGAAGTTTTAATTTACGGGGGAACTGATGCTAGAGGATATCAAGGCACTAAATCAGGTATTCCAAGCGCAACAGTTTCAATTGCCACTAGATACATTCATACTCCAAATGAAATGGTTCACAAAAAAGATGTTGAAGCAACAATTCAATTGTTGACCAAATATGTAGAGGAGGGAATTTAAACTGCCTAGAAGGTCTATAAAACCTTTTGAATTGAAAGTCCTTAGTTTTTTGATCTTTATTTTATCATTACTTTCACTTCTTTTACTAATTTCAACAATATATCTTTATTTAAAAAAAGCATCAGTTGATGTAGAGGTAGTTTATATCCCAAAACCTTTTGAGTTAAAAGTTCCTGAAATTTGTGAAAACAACTTACCAGATTTTACTGTAAATTCAACTGATACAATGATAAAAATTGAAAAATTTGATTATGAATCTCTTCTGGTTTATTCAATGGACTATCTTGAAGCTTCTACTGAAGTGTCTACTTTTGTTTTAAAACCTGAAGACGCTTTAAAAATTGTCAAAGTTAATGAAAAATATCTTATTAATAAATTAAATGATAATAATTATTTTGTAGTAGTTTTAGGGGACAAAACATACCCAGGGCTAATTCCTGGAAAATCTGTTTACACTATCTTTTTAAAAACCAGTGGAAATTCTTCAAAACTATTTGAAGATATGGTAAATCTTCGTACACTTGGCTTTGAATCTTATGTCATTAGTTTTGAAAAAAATGGTAAAATGTACTATACATTATGCCTTGGTGCTTTTCCCGACAAAGATGCTGCTACAACTTCTTTTAATGAAGTTAACTGGGATAAAATTAGGGAGCACGTTTATACTTACGGACCATACGTTGGAAGAGTTACACCATAGGAGGTATTAACTGTGCAAGAAATAATACTTGGTATAGTTCAAGGTGCCACTGAATTTTTGCCTGTTTCCAGCTCTGGACATCTTACACTGTTTTCAAAACTTTTTGGAATTGACCCAAATTTACCTTTGTTTTCTTTTCTTCATATTGCTACACTATTAGCTATTCTGATCTTTGTAGGAAAAGAAGTAATTGAGATTATAAATGGCCTTGTTAAATTTGACAAAAAATATTGCACTTTAATTTTAAAATTAATAGTTTCTACTTTACCGGCTGGGATTTTTGGAATTCTTTTTAATTCTAAAATTGAAAATTCCTTCAATTCGCTAAAATTAGTTGCTTTTTTCTTTTTATTAACAAGTAGTGCTCTATTTTTATCCGATAAACTTGGCAATAATAAAAATTTCTTTGCTATAAGTTATTTAGATGCCCTTATAATAGGTATTTTTCAAATGCTAGCTATTTTTCCAGGTATTTCAAGAAGCGGTTTTACTCTTTTTGGGGCTCTTTTAGTTGGAATGCAAAGGGAAAAAGCTTTAAAGTATTCTTTTCTAATGAGTATACCAGTGATTTTTGGAGCAGGTGTTTTAGAGTCTAAAAATCTTCAATTTAATTCCTTAACCTTTTTTTCAGGTTTAATGGCATTCATTGTTGGGTTATTTAGCCTTTACATTCTTAAAAAAGTTACCGTTACAAAAAAATTGAAAATTTTTGGATACTATTGTCTTGTAATTGCAATGGTAGCCTTTTTCTTGGGGTGACGTTTTATGTTTAAAATACATGCTGATCATCTCTTAACTCCTAAGGGCAAAGCGCCAAAAAAAGGTAGTGAAATGAAAAAAATATATGAAGATTTTGATGTTGATATATACATTGATAATCAAAAAATAATAGATATAAAAAAACATTCCATTACTGATCATGTAACATTCAAATGTAAGCTTGCAACCCCTGCTTTTTCTGATGCTCATACACATATACCATTTATTGGTAAAAGATCAAATGAATTTTACTTACGAAATAGTGGAAAGACTTATTCTGAAATCCACAAAGAAGGTGGAGGAATTTATAATACAGTAAATAAAGTAAGAAGTGCCTCAATAAACACACTTGTTAAACAAAATTTAAAATTTTTGAATTTATTTGAAAAATCTGGAGTAACTTTGCTTGAAGGAAAAAGCGGCTATGGTTTAGACATCCAAACTGAACTAAAACAACTTAAAACTATAAAATATCTAAATGAATTAAGTGAAATAAAAATTGTTCCTACATTTTTAGGCCTACATGCAATTCCGCATGATAAAACAAAAGAAGAATATATAAATGAAATTACAAATTACTTAGATACAATCAAAAAATATACAGATATAATTGATGTTTTTTGTGATAGTGGAGTTTTTTTGCCAGATGATATTGAAAATTTCTTTATTATTGCTAAAGAAAGTGGTTTTAAGATAAGATTTCACGCTGATGAAATTGAGAATGTTGGTGCTACAAAACTTGCAGTAAAACTTGGAGCAATATCTGCAGATCATTTATTAAAAATTTCGGATGAAGAGGTTAATCTTCTTTCAAATTCTTCAACTATTGCTACTTTAATGCCTGGAACAAGCTTTTATCTTGGAGAATCTTTTGCGCCTGCCAGAAAATTGATTGATAGTGGAGCTGCAGTTGCATTGGGATCTGACTTTAATCCAGGTTCTTGCCCTATTTTCAAACCTTCTTTTATTATGCATCTTGCTCTTAGGTTTCTAAAAATGGAACCTGAAGAAATATTAACTGCCTACACTATTAATTCATCATATATTTTAGGCATTGAAAATTGGACGATAGAACCCGGAAATAAATGTGATATTGCATTATGGAATACAAACGATTTTATTGATCTTGCTTATATGTTTGATTCCAACTTTTTAGTAGGACTTGTTGTAAACGGTAAGGTGAAATTTTATGAAGCTGTTTAGAAAAAGTGATTTTTTAATAATTGCCTTTGTTTTCATGATTCTACTGGTTATATTTCTAATAATAAACATAGGTAATAATGGAAGTAATTTTGTAGTCAAATTAGATGGAAAAGAAATTCTTGAATTGAAAAATCCTGGTTCATATGAAATTAAAAATACTGACGGTAAGCTTTTAACAATTGTGCATTTTGATGGAAAATTTGTATGGGTATCTGATTCATCTTGCCCATTAAAAATCTGTGAAAAAACTGGAAAAGTTTCAAAAGGGGGTAAAATAATCTGCGTTCCCAACAAAATAGTCATAGAAACGAAAAAGACTCAAGAATTACAAACGTGGTAACCTATTCACTTTTGATTTCAATTGCTTCAGTAATGTTTATAATTGAAAAATACATTCCATATCCTGTTCCAGCTGGAAAATGGGGATTTTCAAATTTTGTAGTATTATTTGCAGCAATAAACTTAGGAATTATACCCGCAGTAATTATTGGAGCTCTCAAATCATTAATAGGTTCAATATTCACTGGCGCAATATTTACTCCAACTTTTTTTATGGGTTTTTTCGGCATCATTGTAGCAGCAATAGTTGAGGGATTATTATCAAAAACTAAATTTTTGGGTTATATTGGCTTAAGTTTTCTTGGAATGTTTTTTAATAATTTAACTCAGGTATACATTGGTTCTTTATTAATCTCAAGCAATGCTATTTTTTCTTTTTTGCCTCTTATGATTATCCTTGGAACAATTTCGTCAATTGCAAATGCTTATCTTGCAAAAAAAATGGAGGAAGTATTGTATGGAAATAATTTTGGCTTCAAGTTCTCCAAGAAGAATTGAACTTTTAAAAAAATTAAACTTAAAATTTAAAATCATTCCAACTAAAATAGATGAAAACATAGATGAACAGGAACCAGTCAAACATGTTTTAACACTTTCTGAATTAAAAGCTCGAGAAGTATTTAAAAACAATAATGAAAATCAAATTATAATTGCCGCCGATACCATTGTTTATTATAAACAAATTTTAGGTAAACCAAAAAATTATAATGACGCTTTCAAAATGCTTAAAACTTTATCTGGAAAATGGCACAGTGTATACACAGGAGTTTTTGTTGTTTTTCCAAATGAGACAGTTTCTTTTTATGAAAAAACAGATGTAAAATTCAAAAAACTTTCTGATGAACTAATTGAATTTTATCTCTCCTCGGGTGAAGCCTTTGATAAGGCTGGCGCTTATGGTATTCAAGGATTAGGAAGCGTTCTTGTTGAAAAGATAAATGGTGATTTTTTCAATGTGATGGGATTACCAATTTCCAAGTTATGGGATTTACTTTGGTCTAGGGGGATAATAAATGAAGCCAAGAGAAAAATTGATGAAAAAAGGTCCTGAAAGTTTAAGTAATGAGGAACTTATTGCAATTCTTTTGAGAACAGGAAGTAAAGGTCAAGATGTTCTAAAAACCTCCAAACTTTTACTAGAAAATTTTGATAATAGTCTAGTTAAAATAAGTAAAGCTACAATAGATGACCTAAATAAAATAAAAGGTTTAGGTAAAGCAAAAGCTACAACCATTTTTGCTGCGATGGAACTCGCAAAAAGATTTCTGAAAGAAAATCGAACAGGAAAAAAATTAAATTCTCCAGAAAAAATATATGAATATTGCCTTGATATGAAACATTTTGATCAAGAAGTTGTTAGAGTTATATCCTTAAATTCAAAACTTTATGAAATTTCAAGTAAGGATATATCGATAGGTTTAGCAGACTCAAGCTTGGCACATCCTAGAGAAATTTACAAAGAAGCCATTAAAAATGGAGCTGTTTATATTATTCTTGTTCACAATCATCCTTCTGGAGATGTAATGCCAAGTAAAGATGATAAAATCATTACTCAAAAAGTGAAAGAAGCTGGTCAGATTATTGGAATTCGGCTTTTAGATCATTTGATAATTGGAAATGGTTTTTATAGCTTTAAACATAATAAATTAATTTAGGAGGAAAGAAAACATGAAAAAAATAATTCTTTTTATATTTGTTTTGATATCTACAATAACTTTTTCAGAATTTGTCTATAATTCTTATGTTTCACCTATACCAACAGAGTGGGTAAATGATAACCAGCCTGAAATTTATAAGGTTAAACTGAATTTTTCTCCGTGGGTTGCATTTGGAAATTGGAATTCAACTTTTGTTACAAACTATCCTTGGGGTTGGGGAACTCCCACTAATCCTGCTGAAAATGTTTTTTATCTATACAATGAAATACCACCATTAATGAATATCACATTTGAATTTTCTAAAAATGGATTTACATTATTTTCGAATGTAAACATCCAAAAAGAACCTATTACAAGAACAAAAAATTTTGAAAATAATATTATCATAAACGGATTTGACTTTAGTACTTTTTCGTTTGATATGAATTTCCCTGAGCATTTTTACATTTACTATGCAAATCAAAATTCATTTATTTCTATTGGAAGATTTCCTTTAAAATGGGGAGTTTCTAAATATCCTATAACAATTTCAGATACAACTTATCAGGATAATCTAACATTTTCTACTAAAATAGATAACTTTAGATATACTTATCATTTGATTTCATCTAATCCTTTACTTTCTTCAGCAGAACAAACCATACAAAGCTCCTATTCTGAACAACATACTCCAGGAGTTATATTTGATGAACCCTATAAATCCATTATTGCCCACAGGTTTGATTTTTCATTTGACAAACTCCGCTTTGGAATAGGAGAATTAAATGTTGTTGGCGGAAAATTTCCTGATATTATTGATTTAAACCCCCTTATGTTCTATCACAACACCTATGGCGAGGGATATTCAAACGTTTTAGCTTCAGTTGATTTTAATTATTTAGTTAATGAAAACATTCAAATATATGGAGAATTTTCAATGGATGATTTTGAAGTTCCTTGGACCGAAGGTGGTTCAAACTATAAACCTGGGGCAAATGGATATAATTTTGGTGCTAGTGTTAAATTCAATAACTTTACTTTCTGGACTGAGTATGATCATACCAGTGAATGGATGTATATTACAAACTACCTTCCATATTTAAGGATTAATGTAAGGCATTTTTATTTAGATAATTTAACTTCTCCAAAAAGAGCTTTGATGGATTTTCCATTGGGATTTACTTATGGACCAGATGCAACAATGGTTTCAGCAGGTTTTAATTACAATAGTGAAGATTTTAATATTGAATTTGAATACAATCTTTTATTCAAAGGAACTGTCGTAGATGATGGCGTACAAAGATGGAAATGGTTCTGGGACAGTTGGTATGGAAATGTAACACCTGAAGCCACATATGCAGTTGAAGATTCAACCGACTTAACATATAATATTATAAGTATCGATGTGAATTATAAAAGAATATTCTTAAAATTCAAAACTATAAACTTTGAAAATTACCTGCTTGGAGTCTATTATAAATTCTAGATAAGGAGGAAAAAATGTATTACTTTACTGGAACATTCTATATTGCTTCAATTATGATGGCTCTTATAATTATTCTTTATGGTAAGTATAAAAATGAAAAAAGGACAAATTATTTGCATGAAAATAGGAATCCTGATTATAATCCACTTGTTACTGTCATAATACCAACCTGGAACGAAGAAAACGTAATTGAAAATACAATCAGGACAGTTGAAAATAGCAGCTACAAAAACATAGAAATTATTGTGATTGATGATAATTCAGAAGACAACACCTATAAAATAGCCAAAAATCTTGAAAAAGAATTTACAAATTTAAGGGTTATATTAAAAAAAGGGAAAAGAGGCAAGCCTCAATCGATAAACGAAGCTATGGAAATTGCAAATGGTGAAATTATTTTGATGATTGATGCTGATGCCAGAGTGCCTGAAAATTATATCTCATCACATATTTTTTGCTTTTCTAATAAAAATGTCAATATGATTTTTACCAATTTTGAAGCTTACAATTTTAAATTTAGACCAGTGTATATTATTCAAGAAATTTACTTTAATTTTGTAAAGGCTATATTTTATTCAAATATTTTTGTAAAAATGATATTTATGGGAAATGGAGTGTTTTTTAGAAGAAGTTTATTAGAAAAGTTATTACCTATTGATCCTGAAACTTTGGTTGATGATTTTAGTATGGCAACGAAACTTTCAAAAATGGGAGTTAAAGAATTTTATTCTACTTATCCATACATTGGTATCCAATTTGTTTCAAATTTTAAAGATCTTTGGGAACAACATAAAAGATGGTATGTTGGTGGTTTTAGAGAAATGTTTAAAAGAGTAAAAGAAGGAAATTATTTTTATTCATTTGTTTATTTTGTAATAGGCTTAATAATTTTTTCGCCGATTTATACCTTGATTATCGATATTTTTTTAGGCACGAATATATTCCTTTACTTATTAGGGTTAATTATAAGCATTTATATCTTAATGGCTGTAAGTTCATTTGATAGCAAACATATAGGGATCTTTTCTTTACTATATTCATTCTTGTTTACTCCTTTATTAATGATTTTTGAATTACTAAATCTTATTGTAAGTTATTTTATCGGACCTTTTAATAAGGTAATAAGATGGTATAGAGTTAAAAGAGAAAAATTGTAAGGAGGATAAAAAATGAAGAAAGAACCGTTAATTAGTATAATCGTTCCAGTATTTAACGAAGAAGAAGTTCTTGAAAAGACTCTTAAAAATATTAGAAAACAAACATACAGTAACTATGAATTAATCGTGGTTGACAATGGAAGTACCGATAATTCTGCAAATATCGCCAAAAAATACGCAGACAGAGTATTAATAGAAAAGAAAAAGGGTTGGATTAATGCAATGATAAAAGGATTTGAAAATTCCAAAGGCGAGATAGTTGTAAATTGTGAGGCAGATAGTTTATATCCAGTTGATTATCTTGAAAGAATAGTTAGCATATTTTCTAAAAACAGAAAAATTGTAGCAATTTATGGTCCGTTTAAATTTATTGAAAATGGTAAAATATCCAATTTTTTTGTTTGGATCGGATATATTATTTTTGACTTTCTTTCGAAAGTTTTAACAAAAACTTACGTGACAGGAGGGGCTAACTTTGCAATTCTAAAAGATGCTTATATAAAAGTTGGAGGATATAACCCAAATTGTAAATTAGCATCTCCTGATTTTAGAATGGCAAAAAAACTCTCTAAAATAGGAAAAGTAAAATTTATTCCTTCATTGATTGTATTAACTTCCAATAGAAGATTCAAAGAACTGGGAACAATAAAAGCTCTGGTTAAAGGAGCTATATTATGGGCTGATGTAGCATTTAACATTAACAAAATAAAATATAACTCATATCATCCGGAAAATTATTATCAAAATAAAGGAGATATGAAAAAAAATGAATAAAAAAATTCTTATTGGTATTATTCTTTCTATAATAATTTCTGGTATAGTTTTTTCTATTTATAGCACGACACTTAATAAAAACATTATTATAGATATTTTCACTTCGATATCACCTTTTGAGTTATTTATAGCTCTAATAATATTAATAATTTCTTTCATTTTTGACGGGATTAAACATTATGTAGTTTTTAGGAGTCTGGGGCAGCAATTAAGCTTCTTTACTGCATTAAATTCTTGTTTCATAGCTGCTTATTTCTCAACTATTACCCCTTTTTCAATTGGAGGTCAACCTTTCCAAATACTTTATTTAACTAAAAAAGGAGTTAAATCCTCCTATGCAACTCAAATTGTCTTTTTAAGACTTTTTGAAATGATTTTTCTTATGTTTTTAATCGATCTCTATTATCTTTCTTTCTTATCAAATCGTATATTATTGGGAATTTCAAGAAAGTTAATTATTTTGGGATTGATACTTACTTTAATTTCTTCTTTATCAATTCTTTTAAGTATAATTTTTCCTAAATTTATTTCAAAAATCATACTTTTGGTTTCGAAAATACCGTTAATCAGTAAATTTGTTCAAACTGATAAAATTAAAAATTGGTTTTCTGAACTAGATAGTGTTATTAAAAAAATCTTCAAAGAACACCGTAATCTATTGTTTTTTGATTTAGTTATGATGTTTATTCTATTAATTTTAATTAGTTTTGTTTTTTTCTATGCAATAAATACTTTTACAAAATTAAATATTAATTTTTTTGAATTTTTTGCAATTACTAATATTATAAATGCAATTGCCTTTTTAACTCCCACACCAGGAGCTAGTGGAGGATTCGAACTAGTTTTTTCAAAGTTTCTTGAATCTTTTGCAACAAATAAAGAACTAATTATAAAAGGCGTTTTATTTTATCGATTTTTATCGTATTATTTAATTTTGAGCCTTGGAACAACTATTTTATTAATATCCACCTTAAAAGAGAAGAAAAGGAAAGTATCTGAATAATTTAAAATAAAAAGTAAAAATTCTATTGAAGTAGTAAAATGAAAAATAATATAAAATTTTTCAACATTATATTTTAACTTTTAAATAGTTTCACCAACTAACTTTGAGTATAAAAATTCAAAAAACTTAGTATTCAAATCCCGATTTGTTTTTGGTTCCCGAAACAACTGCAATATCTTTAATGCTTACATTTTTTTGTATCTTGAAGTCTTACTTTTTATTGTTGTGTAAAGATTTCTAAGTTTAAGTTCTCAATACGTGTCTTTTTAATTTATTAATTGCTGCTTCAATAACTTCAGCCATATTATAATATTTATACTCTGCGAGTCGCCCTATAAACAAATACTCTCCACTTTTTTCTAAAATTCCAACTTCTTTCATGTATTTTTTTCGCTTTTTCATATTTTCTTCCGTAATAACCACGTAATATGGTTCACCCTGTGCTTTTGGATATTCAAAACAAACAGTTGTTTTACTCGATTTTTCATTCAAAAAGTGTTTATATTCAGTTATCCTTGTCCAATCATAATCATTTGGATAATTTACTACTGCCACTGGTTGGTAGTATTCCATATCTAGTGATTCAAGTTTTAATTCTAAAGACCTATATTCTAGCTTTCCATACATATAATCAAAGAATCTATCTAATTCTCCCGTATATATTGTTAGCTTTGGTTTAAACAAATCTTTTACATCAAAATAATCAACTCCAAGCATTATTGATATATTGGGGTGATCTAGCATATTTTCAAACATTTTTGTATACCCATATTTTGGAATTCCTTGATACCTGTCGGAAAAATATCTATTATCCCTATTGGTTCGAATTGGAATTCTCTTAACTGTTTCTGGCAACAACTCTTCCGGATCTCTTCCCCATTGCTTTTTAGTATAATTTTTAAAAAATAATTCATACAGTTTTTCTCCAACTTGCGAAACTATTATATCTCTAACATTTTTTGGTGGAGAATTAAAATTGGATTTTTTTACTTCCCTTTCAAGAAATTGCTCTACTTCATATGTTGCAAGTTCTATTCCAAAAACCTGTGCAATTGTATCTCTATTTATTGGAAATGGCACAAATCTTCCTTCAATATAACTTAAAACTTTATGTTGATAAAAACTAAATTTGGTAAACTTATTTACAAAATTCCAAATTTCCTTATTATTAGTCCTAAAGATGTGAGGACCATATTTATGAATATTTATTCCATTTTCATCTTTGTAATCATAACAATTTCCAGCAATATGCTTATTTCTTTCTATTACAAGAACTTTTTTGCCTTGCTCCGCTAAAATTCTTGCAGCTACTGTTCCTGCTAACCCCGATCCAACTACAATAATATCCATATTATAACACTCTCCCTATTCATATTAAGTTTTTGTCAACTCTGAACGTTAATAAGCTTATATCTCAACTTCTTTCGAATATTTTCAAAAATATATCCTAAAAATAATTCAATTTAATTTTGCAAAACCCTCAAATGGATTATATTTTTAAAAACGAGAAATACTCTCAATAAAAAAATTTATTTACCGAAAGTAATAAAGTAAAAGTAGATTAACTGACTAGTAAAAAAAACATAAGTTATTCTAAATAGTTAAATTAATTCTTTATCATCTTATTTATTTTGAATCTTCTTGTATTCAATCAAATTAAAGACAAAAAGAAAAATTTAAAGTAATAACCTTCATTAATTATAGTAAGGAATGTACTTATAAAAAATATTTCCTTTAATTATCATACACTATAAAGTAATTGTGAAAATATTTGAAATCCTAAAATGATTTTATATTCTTATTTTACTTTGATAAAATTCTTTTACTAAGATCTTTTACGTATTATTGAATTTAAATAAATAAATATACTCACAAACCATGTTATAACCAAACCAATTGCCACTAAAATTCCAAATTCTTTAAGAAGTTGTCCTTGAGCAACCATAAAACTTCCAAATGCCATTATGGTTGTTAATACTGATACTGTAACAGCCTTTTCAGTTTTTACAATACTTTCCCTTCCATATTTAATACTGTGAGATAAATGAACCATACTATCCACACCCATACCTAAAAAGATTGGTACAACAAGTAAATTCAGGAAAGTTAAATCAATATTAAACACCACATAACCAAACCCAATTGTTGATAGAATAGATAAAATAACCAAAAAAGAGATTTTAAGCGCCTTGAAAATTCTCTTTTGATCAATTATTAAAATTATTAGAATAGATGCAAAAACGAAGTATACAGCTTTACTAACGGATGAAATTAAATACTTCATAACTTTGTAAAACAAAGCAGGATAACCAAATACGGTGTAATTTTTTAAGATATCTCCGTAAATTACTTTTAAATTATTATTTTTCCATAAATTTACTTTTTCTTTTGCATAAATTAAGAAATATTTGTTTCCCTGCAAATCTGTAAAAAACAGTAGCGGAATATCTTTTTCAAGATTAGATAGCACATCATCAAAAGTTCTTGTGTTCCTTAACATTTTTAAAGTTTCAATTAAACTATCATATAGTCTGTATTTTTGGAAAATAACAACTAGTAAAGGTTCATTAACAACATCAAAAATTTCTTTATAAAATGTTGATTCAATTTCAGAAATCTTTTCAGGATTTTCAACAAAATTCAAAATTGAAAATGTATTTGAAAAGTAATTTGAATTTTCTAGGAATTTTTTTGTTTCTTTTAATTCATTGAAAGTTTTTGTGCCAACAACTACTTGACCAATCCCAAATTCCCCAAATTTTTCTATTGCTAAATTCAATGCCACAACTGATTCAGAACTTTCTGGAACTAGTCCTGGAGGAGTATAAGAAAAGTTCTTTACTGCAAGATATGTAAATGCACTTGAAACAATTAAAACAACCCATATTGCAATTGTTAAAGGTCTAAATTTTCTCAATATTTCAATAAAACGTGAAAAATATTCCTTTTTTGGAATTGAAATTCTATTAAGAAAAATGTAATAAAAAGAAGGTATGAGAAAGTTCATCACTAAATAAAATATAATTACACCAATGGCAGAAGAAATACCCATTTGTTTTAATGGAATTGAAGGACTTAACGCAAGTGCAAGTAAAGCTAAAGCTGTAGTAATAGCTGAAACTAAAGATGGAACAAAATTTTCTTTAATAGCTTCTACAATACTCTCACGCCTTTTTCCATAAAGACGCATATTTTCATGAATTTTAGCCGTAATATGAATACCATAATCAATACCTAATCCTAAAAGCATTGCGTTCACAAAAGAAGTAATAATATTGATTTCTTTAAAAGCCATTACTATTATTCCCAAACTTATACCCATACTAAGCAGCATTGAATAAAAAAGAAACAACATAGCAGAAGTACTACCATACGAAACCAAAAGAATAAGAGAAATTCCTATTAATGAAATTATTGTTGTAGTTTGAAAATCTTTCCTTACTTGCTGATTTCCTAAATAATTATTCATTGCTGTTCCACTAAACAGTATTTCCACTTTCCATTTTTTTGAAATTTCATCTGAGATCTCTTTTAATTTTGGAATTGCTTCATTTATGAAGTCAACATCTGTAACAGGTTTAGCCATTGAAAAATTCATCAACAAAACTTTCCCATCTTTTGAAAAAAGATAGAATTTCTTTATTCCACTTCTTGCAAAGAAATCATTGGCATAATTAGAAACCAAACTAACGGCAACACCTAAATTTCTCCAAAATCTAAAATCTATCACAGTTCTTGGTTCAACATTTACAACTGCATTATAATAACCTAGTATATTCTTAAAATTATTTTCATCTATTGAATAAATACCATATTTAATTAATGCTTCGGGATTATCAAATGCTTCTGCACTAGAAATATAAGGGGTTTTTTCAAAAATATTTTTTAAATCCTCTGCAAATTCAGGGATATTTTTTAATCCATTTACTTTTACTACAACTAATAAAGTATTGGATACAACCTTTTCTTCAGTAAATTTTATTAAATTATCAAATTCAGGAATTCCTTTGGGGGCAAGATCAGTTAATTCTGCATTAACTTTCATATTCAAAAAACTATAAAATCCTAAAACAATTCCTAAAATTGTTAGAATTAAAATCAATAGTTTTGAATTTTTCAAAATAAATTTTGCTACCAAATTTTCCAATTCAATGACACCCCCAGAACAAAAATGAAAAATCCCAATGTTCTAAATATTATTACTTCTTTTCGTTCTTTAAAGTTTGAATTATAAAAATTTGAAAATAAAAAGAATATTAAATATGCATACATTCTACTTATATTTACATGAAAAATTATACTTAAATTAAAGAAAACAAAAACTGTTATAGGGACAAAAGCATAAACCCAAAATCTATAAATTTCATCAAATAAAAAGAATTTTCCTTTTAATGACGAAATCAAGCTAAGAACTAAAAAATAAAGGAAAAAATAACCTAATTGGAACCTTCCCATTGTAAAAAGTTCAACATTTAGTATTCTAGAGGTCCAGGTGTAGACAAATAAAGAAAAAACAAAAAGCAAAATCTTAAGATCGTACTTTTTCATTTTATAACAACTCCATACCTCTGTAATATTAGCATTTTCATCTTATCTTTTATCACATCTTCAGGTAATATTGCTGATTTACCGGATAAAGCTTTAAATATGACTTTTCCAAAATTATCTTCACCAGCTTTATTCAAAACTACGTGAGGAAAGTAATAAAAAACCTTTCCATCGAATACAAGATAATATGCCTGTTTGTTTCCCCACCAATACGTTTCTTCAAATTTTTTTAAGTGATAATTAGCCTTTGTAATATCAAAATAATATTTAACATTAAAAACATCATTTATACTTTCCAGCAAAAACGGCGAGTTTCCATAAATGTTAGTCTCAGACAATACTTTTTGTAAAATAAATTGATTTTTAATTTCATGTAATTTCTCTGAAAATGGATTTCCGAAAACAAAAATGGGAGGAGATTGAATTTCTTCAATCTCCGCATTCCCTTGAATCATTACAAATATTATGATTAGAGCCAAAAAACTAAATATAATTAATAAAAATCCCGCAAAAAGCAATCTCATTTTTTCTCAATTATATATTGTAAAGCTCTTTTAATATAAG
>Ga0190332_1000037_pt1 | contig 26051 bp, 25 predicted proteins | sample 48720456_MG_FD_161679 | JGI IMG/M metagenome (GOLD analysis project Ga0190332, IMG submission 161679) | Hydrothermal vent sediment bacterial communities from Southern Trench, Guaymas Basin, Mexico - 4872-04-5-6_MG | ecosystem: Environmental > Aquatic > Marine > Hydrothermal vents > Sediment ... | reverse complement strand
TCAACAAGTGTTAATTTTATAGATACTATAATGATAGGCAAACTTGGGGAAATTGCCTTAGCTTCTGTTGGATTATCCAACCAATTTTTCTTTTTTTATAATATTGTTCTTTTTGGCCTCGTATCTGGAGGAGCAATATTTTTTGCGCAATTTTGGGGGAAATATGATCTTGACGGAATTTCTAAATCTACTGCTTTAACTGTATTATTTGGTTTGATTATTTCGTTACCTTTTTTTGTTTTAACACTATTTTTCCCAAATCTTGTAATGAAGTTTTTCTCTCCTGATCCTTTGGTAATAGAGGCTGGGATTAAATATCTAAGAATATTATCTTTCTCTTTTCCTATCTTTTCCTTATCCATGGTTTTTTCTTTTGTTTTACGTAGCGTTCATAAGGCACATATTCCTATGTTTGTTACGACAATTGAACTCTCTTCCAATGTATTTTTTAATTACATACTTATTTTTGGAAAACTTGGTTTTCCAAAACTTGGTATAGTTGGTGCTGCTATAGCAACAGTCGCATCAAGAATTATTGGCCTTGTTTTTCTTCTTATTATCATGAAAACAAAGGATCTTCCAGGACGATTTACTATAAAGCATATAAAAATGTTAAATTTAACATTTATAAAACGTTTCCTTCGTTATACTTTACCCACTATTGCTAACGAATTTGCTTGGTCTCTTGGTTTTACTATGTATTCTGTTATATATGCACACATGAGCACCAAAGTAATAGCAGCCAGAAATATATTGGGAACAATAGAAGGTTTCGCCTGGGCTTTTACTTTTTCATTGGCAAACGCTGCTTCAGTAATTATAGGAAACTATCTTGGAGCCAAAAAATTCGACGAAGCATTTAAACTTTCTAAAAAGATTATTATATTAACGGAAATAGTTGCAACAATTTCAGCGTTTGCAACATATTTTGGAACAACATTTGCAATAAATTTATTTAACGTTTCTGATGAAGTTAAAAATTTAGTTATCGTTGCAATGGCCATCTCTATGGGATTTTTACCTCTGAAGGTTTATAACGGTCTTAACGTGGTTGGGTTTTTAAGGGCTGGTGGAGATACAAGATTTTCTTTTGCAGTTGAAGCTTCCACTCTATGGTTTCTAGGAGTTCCACTCGCTGCAATTGGTGGATTAATATTAAAATTGAGTTTTCCAGTAGTTTTACTTTTGACCATGGCAGATGAAATTGTAAAATCAATAATACTTTCATACCGTTTTAAAAGTAGAAAATGGATTAGAAATATTGTAGAAGGGCTATAGAATTTTTGATAATCTTTCCAATTGTTCATCCAAATTTTCCATCTCCTGTAAAGTATTTAAAATTTCTTCTTCTAAAAATTCCTTTTTTCTAGTTAAATCCATAGCTTTTAAATAATCAGAACCAATGTTTAATAATTCTTTTTCAATTTTTTCCAATTCTTTTGAAAGCATTCTTTCTTTCTCTTCTAGCTCCATAATTTGATTTTTCAATTTTTTTATTTGATTCCTAATTTTCTTTCTTTCTTCAAATTCTGTAATGTCTTTTTTGGTCTGATTTCTTTTACTTTCAGGCATATCATATTCATCTACAGAAGAAATTTCCACAATTGTTTTTTCTTTAATAGCAAAAAATCTATTACATACATTTTTTATTAATTCTTCATCATGTGAAACAAGTACAATAGAACCTTTAAATTCTTTAAGAGCATTTTCAAGAATTTCAACAGTTTCAAGATCCATGTGATTGGTAGGTTCATCTAATATCAGTAAATTTGGTCTTTTTAATAAGACCTTTGAAAGTGCAAGTATCTGTTTTTCTCCTCCACTTAATTCTGAAACCATTTTAAAAACATCTTCACCTTTAAAGCCAAATCTTCCGGCGTAGGCTCTAACAACATAATCTGGTTCCATTTCCATTTCAGAAGACATCTCTTCAAAAACCGTATTTTCAGGATCAAGATTTTCAACAAACTGATCGAGAAAAACTGGTTTTACATTGTGCCCAAATTTTACTATTCCATCTCCTTTAAGATTTCCGTTAATTAACTTTAAAATGGTAGTTTTACCACTTCCGTTTGGACCCATTATCGCAACTTTTTCTCCATTGTAAATAGTAAATGATACATTTTTTATTACATCTAAAAAACCCAATTTTTTTACTTCTAAAACAATATACCCAGAAGATTCCGGTTCTGGAATTTTTACAATTTTATCAACTTCATCCTCCACAAATACTGTAGTACTTTCAAGTTCTTCGAGCATTTTTTGAAGTCTTTTTTCCTTGCTTTTTGCCTGTTTAATTGATTTTTCCCGACCCCATTTTCTATATCTTTCAATTATTGTTTTCAATCTCTCTATTTCTTTTACTTTGTTTTTTAACTCCCTTTCTTGGTGTAAAAGTAAATTTTTTCTTTCTTCAATATATCTGTCAAAGCTCATGTTAAAATCCCAAATTTTTTCATTATTTATTTCCAGAAATCTATCACACGTGTCCCTTAAAAAACTCCTATCATGGGAAATGATTATATAACCACCATCAAAATTTTTTAAAAAATTTTTTAAAAAATGTATCCCAGATATATCTAGAAAATTAGTGGGTTCGTCTAAAAGCACAAAATCTGGATTTTCCAAAAAGACCCTCCCAATATGAAGTCTTGTCTTTTCCCCACCACTAAATGTTGAAATTTCACGATTCCAATCTTTTTCTTCAAACCCCAAACCTTTTAATATACTCCTAACCATTCTTTCCTTTTCGGGTGTATCGGCAACTTTCATATAATATTTAAAAGGTGTTTTTTCATCAAAATTTCTAAATTGATCAAGATATAGAATTTTACCAGAAGTAAAAATTTTACCGGTATAATCATTAAAAATACCGGCTATTGCTTTTAAAAGTGTAGTTTTTCCTGAACCATTTTTGCCAATTAACGCAACTCTCTCCTTATCAGATATATTTAAATTTACATCTGATAATAAGGTTTTTCCAGGAAATGAAATTGTAAGGTTGTTAAGAACAATCAAAACCAAATCACCTCAGGTTAATTTTTTTGTTAAAATAAAACATTCAATAGAAGTTAAAATTGCAAAAAGATGCCATAAAATAATAAAAATAACAATAAAAATTAAATGTATTCCAGTTAATTCTGTGTCTCCATGAGCAAGTCCAGTAAAATTGGCATAAATGTTGGCAACTAAAAAGTTAATTACTGATAAGGAAAGATATAGTACTAATTTTTTGTATTCCGAAAAACTTTTTTTGTTAACTACTTCCAATATAATAATACCCAAAGCAGAGAAAATTGTAAACAAAATCAGTTCAGCAGGCATCATAAAGTCATATAAGAATTTTCCCTTGGTAATTAAAATAATAAGAGTTAAAACAACAGGTATCGCAACTGGGAAGGTCGACGTTACTGAAAAAAGATAACCTAAAACTTTTGAAACTTTATTTTTGTTCATAATATCCCTCCCTCCTTCAAGCTTATTTTAACATAAATTATTTCTTATCATTTTATTTATTTTATTTAGTTTCTTGACATAAAATTCATTATTTATACATATACACTAATTTAGTATGTGATATAATTTAAAAAAGGAAAAAATACGGAGGTGAGCAAATGCCAAATCCACAATTTAATTTAAATAACGAACAAAACAAAGTAAAAGAAAAGATGAGTAAAATCAAACATAAGATTGCTGTTTTAAGTGGCAAAGGTGGTGTAGGTAAAACTACCGTTGCTGTAAATCTTGCTACGGCTTTAGCTGAAAGCGGATACAAAGTAGGATTGCTGGATCTTGATATTCACGGTCCAAATATTGTCAGAATGTTAGGTGAGAAACATCCTACAGTTGAAGATGACGAAATGGTCCCGGCAGAAATTTTGCCTAATTTAAAAGCTTTGTCAATCGGAATGCTGGTAGAAGAAGGTAAAGCAGTAATTTGGAGAGGCCCTCTAAAACATTCTGCAATAAAACAATTTCTAGGAGATACAAAATGGGGCGAACTTGATTATCTCATTTTTGACTTACCACCTGGAACCGGCGATGAAGCTCTAAGTTTATTTCAAACTTTAGGAACTAGTGATGGAGTCGTTATTGTTACTACTCCCCAGAAAATTGCCTTGGATGATGTGAGGAGATCTATAGATTTTGTCCGTTCGATGAACCAAAAGTTAATAGGAGTAGTCGAAAATATGTCCTATGTAAAATGTCCAAAATGTGGAGAAAAAATAGATATTTTTGGTAATGGTGGAGGAGAAATTTTAGCTAAAGAGTACAATACAGAATTACTTGCTAAGATCCCACTCGATCCAAGAGCTGCAAAATTTGCAGATGAAGGAAAACCTATAACATTATATTTAAGAGAAACTGAAATAGAAGGAGAATTTAGAGAATTAGCAGAAAAAGTTGCAAAAATTGTTGAAAAGTAACTTATGCAAGAGGTGAAACAATGAAGGTATTAGTAACAAACGACGACGGTGTTACGGCCGATGGTATTTTGTGTTTGGCTAGATATCTGAGTAAAGAACATGAAGTAACTGTCGTCGCTCCCGAAACTGAACAAAGTGCCGTTGGGCATGCAATAACAATAAGGTTCCCATTGTGGCTCAGAAAAGTGGATATAAAGGAACCTTTTGAAATATATTCTGTTTCTGGAACCCCAGCTGATTGTGTAAAGATTGGAATTGATGTTGTATTGGGTGAAAAACCAGACCTTGTTATAAGTGGCATAAATAGAGGAAATAATCTGGGAACTGATGTAATCTATTCTGGAACTGTTAGTGGTGCACTTGAAGGAGCAATTGCTGGTATTCCTTCCATTGCTATTTCAAGCTATGATTTTAAAAAACCAATGTACGAGACTGCCGCAAAATTTATTCTTAACTTTTTAAAAGAATTTGATGTTAAATCAATTCCAAGGTTTTCTGCATTGAACATAAATGTTCCATCAATTCCGTATGAAAAAATTCGAGGCTGGAAGCTAACAAGACAAAGTAAAAGAAGGTACGAAGATTATTTTGAAAAGAGGGTGGATCCATCAGGAAGCGACTATTACTGGATGATGGGAAATATAATTGAAAATGACCCCGATCCTAAAGCAGATTATAGGGTTTTAAAAGAAAATTATGTATCTGTAACCCCAATTTCTCTTTTCATGACAAATGAAAAGTATTTACAAAAATTGGAGGAGCAATATGATGAAAATAAGATTGTTTGGTGATCCTATTCTAAGAAAAAAAGCTAAAGAAGTTTCTGATTTTGAATTTGTACAAAACATAAAAGAAGAATTTTTAAAAACAATGTATTTAGATGATGGGGTTGGTCTTGCCGCACCACAAGTTGGTATTTCCTTGCGTTTTTTCGCATTAGATGATGGGAACGGACCACTGATTATCGTCAATCCCGAAATTCTTGATCACTCAGAAGAAAAAGAATTGGGTGAAGAAGGTTGCCTGAGTTTACCGGGAATTTTTGAAGACGTTTTAAGATATAAATGGGTAAAATTAAGATATCAAGATGAATATGGGAAAGTTCACGAGCAGTTGTTTGAAGGTTATTCTGCGCGCATTGTTCAACACGAAAGAGACCACTTAGATGGTATCCTCTTTATTGATCATCTGCCAACCAATATTAGAAAACAACTTGCTCCTGAGCTTGCAAAAATTTCGAAGATGAGATTGGAGGAAACTAAGTGAATTTTAAAGATTTTAACTTAAGTAAAGATGTGTTAACAGCAATTAACAGAAAGGGGTTTGAAAAACCCACACTTGTACAGGAAAAGGTTATTCCTATTTTGTTGAAAAAAGAAAAAAATTTAGTTGTACAAGCAAAAACAGGCACTGGAAAGACTGCATCCTTTGGAATACCTTTAGTAGAACTTTTAGAACCTAAAGGATATGTCCAAGCAATTATTTTAACACCAACTAGAGAACTAGCTTTGCAGGTTTCAGAGGAAATTAATTCTTTAAAAAAGAAGAGATTAAAAATACTACCGGTTTATGGAGGACAATCAATTAGTCACCAAATAAAGCATTTAAAAAACGGTGTAGATATTGTCGTTGGAACTCCCGGCAGAGTGTTAGATCACATTCAAAGAAAAACCCTTGATCTTTCAAAAGTTTCATATTTTATTTTAGATGAAGCTGATGAAATGCTTGATATGGGATTTATCGAAGATGTGGAGAAAATTTTAAAAAGCACGTCAGATGATAAATTTTTCCTAATGTTTTCTGCTACAATTCCCCAAAGAATTATTTCTCTTGCAAGAAAATATGTAAAAAATTACGAAGTAATAAAAATTGTAGATAAGGAATTAACTACAAATCTAACAGAACAGATATATATTGAAGTAAATGAAAACGACAAATTTGAAGCCCTTTGCAGAATAATTGATCTTGAAGAAGAATTTTATGGTCTTGTATTTTGTAGAACAAAACTAGAGGTTGACAAAGTTTCTGGAAAACTGATTGAAAGAGGCTATGACGCCGAAGCTTTGCACGGTGATTTTTCTCAGTATCAAAGAGAACGTGTCTTAAAAAAATTTAAAGACAGAAAAATAAACATATTGGTTGCTACAGATGTTGCAGCAAGAGGTATTGATATCGATGGTTTAACTCATGTCATTAACTATTCAATTCCCCTTAACCCTGAACATTATGTCCATAGAATTGGAAGGACAGGAAGAGCTGGAAAAGAAGGAATAGCAATAACATTTGTCACACCAAGAGAATATAGACAACTATTCAAAATCAGAAAATTTTCCAATGCAAAAATAAAAGAAGGAAAAATACCATCTATTGAACAAATAATTCAATCAAAAGCTCAAAAAATTAAGGAAGATATACTCAATAAGAAAATTCAATTAAATGATATTTATTACAAACTTGCTGACGAGCTTTTAGAGCAGGAAGAAAATAGAGAGTTAGTTGCAAAACTTTTATTTAAAGCATTTAAAGGGTTAGATCCAAATTCCTACGAATCAATTTCACACAGACCCAAAAATCAAAAATCTCAAGTACGCCTATTTATTGCAAAAGGCAAAAATTCTGGTATGACAAAAAATGATCTATTAGATTTCATCGTTCAGAATACTGGGATTAGTAAAAATGTCATTCAGGATGTTGTTGTTTTAGATAAATTCTCATTTATTACTGTTCCATATAAAGAAGCAGAGATAATTCTTTCAGTTTTCAAAAAGAGAGGTCGAAGATCAATAGTTTCAAAAGCAAAGGCTAAAAACTAGGAGGTGTATTTATGAAAAAGTTAGGTATGCTTTCAGTCGCTCTTGGATTACTTCTCTCATTTGTTTTGTTATTTGCTGGAAGCGATTCTGCCCAAGGGCCCAAACTTGCATATATTGATTCAACTAAGGTACTTCAATCATACGACAAATGGATTGACCTTCAATCAAAATACCAGGAAGATTATCAATTTTATGCAAAAAAACTAAATGAACTTGTAGCTGAAATTAATCAATTAAAAGAAAGTGGTGCTTCTCAAGAAGCAATCAATGCAAAAACTCAGGAATATGTTCAAAAACAACAACAATATAACAAATTGTTAAATGATGAGTATCAACAAAAATTTAGTGAAATTGAACAGGAGATTTTATCTAAGATTCAAGAATTTGCTGAAATTATGGGATATGACTTTGTCTTTAATAGCAAATCAATGTCCTATGGTAGCCCTGAATATGATATAACTGCGAAATTTATCGAATATTTGAAATCTGGACAATAATATGAAAATCACATGTGAAAATGTGGTAAAAAAATTTGGAAGAAAACTGGTTTTAAAAGGAATAAATTTATGTGTAAATAAAGGCGAAGTTGTGGGCTTGCTTGGGCCTAACGGTTCAGGTAAGACCACTTTGTTTAATATAATACTTGGAGTAGTTATTCCAACAAAAGGAAAGGTATTTTTCAACAAAGAAGAAGTAACAAATCTTCCAATTCATAAACGTGCTTTGATGGGAATAACCTACTTGCAACAAGAAACATCTGTTTTTAGAGAACTTTCCGTTTACAACAATCTTAAACTAATACTTGAATTCCATGAAAAAAGTAACAAAGATTCTATAGAATTAAAAATTGAGAATTTACTTAAAGAATTTGGAATATATGGACTAAAAGATCAGTTTGCTTCTGACCTTTCAGGTGGAGAAAAAAGAAGGTTAGAACTTGCTAGAATGATGACATTATCTCCAAAATTCTTGCTTTTAGATGAACCATTTGTTGGAATTGATCCCAAAACTGTGAAAGAAATACAAAAAATGGTATTATTATTAAAAGAGAGAGGTTTAGGTGTAATTATTACAGATCATAGTGTGGATGCATTAAAGGACGTTGTTGATAGATTGTATGTCATTCACAAGGGAGAAATAATTGCAAATGGAGAACCAGAAAAGGTTTTAAACGACAAAATCGTAAAAGAAGTATATTTGGGGGGAGAAATATGACAGTATTGCTCAGTATTTTATTTTCAATTTGGGGGTTGTTAGGGCCAGAAAGTATAGCTTTAGATGAATATGGCGGATATTATATTTCACAAATGGGTGAATTGTACACCGCAGATGGAAGTATGATTTTTCAAAACAAAGAAAAAACCGAAGAATTTTTTAAATTAATTGATCCAAAAGGTATTCTTTTAGAAGATAATATACTTTGGATTGCTGAAAACGATAGACTTATCAAGTATGATACATCAAACTCCAATTTTAAGAACTTTACAGCTGAAAGCGGACTTGCAAAATACTTAAATGATATTGTGAGATATAAAGGAAATCTCTACGTAACCGATACATACGCAGATATGGTTTACATCTTTAAGAATGATATTTTAGAACCTGTTTTAACCATTTCAAGACCAAATGGAATAACTACTGATGGAGAATATTTATATATCGTTTCATTTACAAATCCAGCTGTTGTTTACAAAAGTGATGGTAAAAAACTTCTTGAAGTTGTAACTTTAAAAGAAATTAACTTTGGTGATGGAATAGCATACGATAAAGAAAATGATATTTTCTTTGTATCTGGTTTTAAATCAGGAAATGTTATAGTTTATAAAAATTGGAAAAAAATAGGAGAATATGACAAATTTACATCTCCAGCTGATATCTATTACGATACATCTACAAAAACGCTTTATGTTCCTGATATGAAAACAGGGAAAATTATTGCTCTAAAGGTGGAGATTAGTGAGTAAAGAATATATTATTCTTTTCAAGAAAATAGGTTTGTTTAGATATGTTTCTGCACTAGACACAATTACAATGATAGAAAGAACTTTCAGACGCAGCAAATTATCCCTTTGCTACACTGAAGGTTTTCATCCGAAACCAAAGTTTTCTTATATAGATCCCGTACCAACTGGTGTAATTGATTTAGCTTTTTATTTCAATGTATGTCTTGAAGAAGAGTATGAACCAGCATTTATATATGAAAGTATAAAAAAAGTTCAACCAAGATTTTTGAAAATTCATAAAGTTTTTAATTCATCAATCAATCTTTCTAAAATTAACCGTTATCAATTTTCATTAATTATCAAAAAACCATTTCACTTAGATTTAAACAAACAAATAGAAAAGAAAACAAAAAGAGGTATAAAATTAATCAATTTAAACACACTAAATGATGTTGAATTATTTGAAAAAAAAGACTATGTTGTGTTAAACTATATTATTGACAAAGAACATCTATTTAATCCTTATCAATTTTCCGAGCAAGTTTATTTAGCTATGAGAAAAGAGGTTTTTGTTGATAAGCTTCCACTATCTACTTTGTTGAATAAAACTAGAGACTAAGTCGCAGGAGGTGTACTAATGATTGATGTTGGTTCATTATCAAAGGGTATGTATATTAAATACGAAGGAGAAATCTACAGGGTAGTTGATGTGAACAAGCATTTTAGAGCTCGTGGTTCCGGATTGATAAGGACAAAATTAAAAAATCTATCAACAGGTTTAATAAGGGAAGTAAATTTCAATAGCGGGGAAAAAGTTGAAGAAGCAGAAGTTACATTTAGAAAAGCAACATATATTTACAATGATGGCGATATGTATTATTTTATGGACAGCGAAACGTTTGAACAATACGGCATTCCTGAACATGAAATAGAAGAAGAAAAATATTATCTCGTTGAAAATACAGAAATAGATTTAATCATGCATGATGGAAAACCTATTGGAATTCAACTTCCCACAAGTGTGGTACTTGAAGTTGCAGAAACAGAACCTGGTTTTAAAGGAGATACCGTTTCTGGTGGAGGAAAACCCGCTGTTCTTGAAACCGGTTTAAAAATCACTGTTCCTTTCTTTGTTGAAACAGGTCAAAAAGTAAGAGTAGATACGCGTACGGGAGAATATATTGAAAGAGCTTAAAAGGAGGTGTAAAACATGGAATTTGAACAAGGAAATATTAATATCAGCGATGAGGTTTTAAAGGAAATTGCCTTTAGAAGTTTTTTAGAAATTTTAGAGATAAACCCTGATGAAAAAGAAGCAAAAAAACTTAAAAAGAACATTGAAATTGAGAGAACTCCTGATGACAGTGTCATTGTATACGTAAAAACCGCTGCTCCATACGGAAAAAGTATTGTGGAATTTGGAAAAAGAATTATGAAAAATATATCCGAAAACATTCAAAGAATGACAGAAATTCCAGTCACTGCTGTTAATGTTTCTGTTATTGATGTTGTTGAAAAAGTTGAAACCCCAAAAGGAGAAGAAGAAGAGGAGGAAGAATAATTGGCAACAAGGCGTCATAGAATGAGAGAATATATATTTAAAACGCTGTTTCAATGGGATTTTCAATCCGATAAAGATTTGGAAGAAATTGCAAAGTTTGAATTAAGTTACTTAAAAGATGAGAAAATTAGAAAGCAGGCTTTTGATTACATTAATGGAATTAAAAGCAAAATTAATGAAATAGATGAAATAATTCAGAAATATCTTGAAAATTGGACTCTTGATAGACTTTCAGTAGTTGATAGAAATCTTTTAAGACTTGGAACTTATGAACTTTTATTTGTTCCTGATGTTCCCATTGAAGTAACAATTGACGAGATAATTGAACTTGGAAAAACATTTGGAACTGAAAACAGTGGTAAATTTGTTAATGGCGTTCTTGACAAAATTGCAAAAGACAAAGCTCCAAAAGAAAAATTTGATTTATAAAATGGGGGTAGGGGGAAATTTCATATATAGAATTCTTACTAGTTTTTGTCCTTGCGTTGGAAATTACATTTTCTTCTTTTTTTATTTTTGATGCTACAATTGATTGGTATACAGAGTTAAAAAAAGATTATTCTCAATCTCTAAGTTCTTTTCATGTGATTAATTATATCAGACATGATTTTTACAATCGAGGAATTTCAGAAATTCATTTTATAAATTCAAAAAGATTTTTCTTTTATGAAATTGTTGATGGAAAGAAAAAGAAAGTTACATATAGAATTTTAAATACAAAAGATGATACCATTCTAATAAAAAGGGAAGTTTCTGGTACACGCGGAAAAAAAGGAGTTAATTATCTCGGACCTTATAAAATGGAGCTTGAATTTGAAAATTCAAAAGATTTTGTTATTTTAAAATCTTCCATTGGAAATTTCATCCTTCCTAAAAGTATTTCCAATAAAGAATTTATTCTTGGAATTAATTTAAAATAAGAATGCCCAGCTATAGCCAGGCATTCTAAAATGGTAGCATATCATGTATACAAATTAGAATTCTTTTATAAACTCTGAAATTATCTTAACCATCATTTCTCCAGTTCTATTTGCTACTTCCAAAACTTCTTCAGCAGTAAGAGGTTTAAGGTCTTCATGAACAGCCTTATCTGTAATTGCCGATATACCTAAAACTTTAATTCCTCCGTGGTTTGCAACAATCACTTCAGGAACAGTTGACATTCCAACAGCATCTGCTCCCATCCATCTGAGCATTTTTAATTCGGCTGGAGTTTCAAAATTTGGACCTGCAACAGCAACATATACTCCTTCATAAAATGGAATGTTTAGTTTCTTTGCAATATTTACAGCTTTGTTTCTCAATTCTTTATTATATGCATTTGACATATCTGGAAACCTTGGACCCCATTCATCTACATTTGGGCCTATCAAAGGATTATCTCCCATCATGTTTATATGATCTGTAATAAACATTGGCCTGCCTATTTCAAAATCTGGATTCATTCCTCCAGCTGCGTTTGTAACTATCAAAACTTCAACACCTAAAAGTTGCATAACTCTAATGGGAAATGTAACGGTTTTCATATCATATCCTTCATAATAGTGGAACCTTCCATTCATTAGCATAACATCTTTTCCATTCAATTTTCCAAAAATAAGTTCACCCCTATGTCCCGGTGCTGTGGAAACCGGAAATTCCGGGATTTCCTTATAAGAAATTCTTACAGGGTTTTCTATACTATCTGCTATCCCGTGCAACCCGGAACCTAAAATTATTGCAATTCTTGGCGTAGTTTCAAGTTTGGATTTTAAAAATTCAACTGCTTTATTAACTCTCTCAACGTATTCTTTCATTTCCTCCCCTCCTTTTACAAAAAAACTACAATCCAATTCTAACATAATTAATTGTTATTTTTACTCTTCATCTAAAATGTACACTATATCTCCAGTTTTAAGTAAAGCAGCGTTTGCTTCATCAGTATCAACATGAAATTCAAGTGCATACTTTTCACTAACTCTTATAAGTACATCATCAAAGATTAATTTCCTTCCTTGCTTTTCTACCAAAACCTTCACGATGTCTTTATCCTTAACCCCATATTTTTCTGCATCTTTTGTATGCATGTGAATATGTCTTTTAGCTATAATAACTCCTTTATCTTTTATAACACTACCTTTGGGACCAATAATAACTATCCCAGGTGTTCCATCTAAATCTCCAGAATCTCTCACAGGGGGCATTACTCCTAATTTAAATGCATCAGTTAAAGAAATCTCTATTTGTGTTTCTTTTCTTTCTGGACCAAGAACTCTAACTTTTTCTATTGCACCTTTTGGTCCTGCAATTATTACTGTCTCTTGACACGCAAATTGCCCTGGTTGACCTAAATCTTTAATAGGTGTAAGTTTATAATCTTTTCCAAAAAGTATTTCAACATCCTCTCTTGAAAGATGAACATGTCTGTTACTTACCCCAGCTACAATACCAGGTTTCTTAACTTTCATGCTTTTTACCTCCTCTTTTTGGTTTTAATAATCTATTTCTAACTACTACTTTTATATTTTTGGGAACTTTAACCATTATTTTAAATGGTCCTCTTTTAACATTTATAAAAGCAAGTCCAAATATAACTAATTCTTTTTCCTCAGTCAAATCGTATCTTTCTTCTTTCCATTCTATATCTTTCATTTCGGCCTTTTCACAAGGCGGTATTAATAAATCACCTGCCCTTTGAATCATCAAATCATCAGCTTTTTCTTTTTTTGTTTCATGAAATTTTACATTTTTAGGTGCAAAAATTTGAAATATTGGCAAGAATTCTGCTTCAAACTCTATTTCTATTTTACAAAATGCCCCAATTAGTATTGCCCTATCCTGAGTTATTTTATACGTTTTTCTTGAAAGTTGATTTGTATTTAAAATCTTTGCTTGACACTCTGGAGTAAGAAGGTCAATTATTCTGTCATTTGTTAAAATACCAGGAGTATCAACTAAATGGTATTTTGAATTTTTTATCTTTCTTTTTAACAAACCTAAAGTAGTTCCTGGAAAAGGTGAAATCGTTGGAGATGTGTTTGTAAATTTTGAAATTAATGAGGATTTTCCTACATTTGTGATACCTATAACCAATATATCTTCCTTAAGAGATTTCAAAAATTTCTCGAGTTTTTTTAATCCAAATCCATTTCGGCTACTCGTTAAAAATATGTGACTTGAATCTGTATTTAACATTTCCTTGAGCCATTCCTGAGCTTCAACGGAACTTAGCGATCGAGGCATTAAATCAAACTTAGTTACAGCAAAATAAACTTCTTTTTCCTTTAAAGAATCCATAATTTCTTTTCTATATGTTCCTTCAAAATCAATAATGTCAATGACGTATAAAACTTTATTGAAATCTTTCAGTATTTTATCGATTTTGTGTAAAAATAATTCCTCTTCAATAGGAACACTGAGTTTTCCGTAATGCTTGATTCTGAAACACCTCTGACATAAGGGTTCCTCTGTGGTCTCAAGAACATGTTCAGGAATATATCCTGGTTTTTTAGGATCAATTGTTTGTAGTTCAACTCCACATCCATAACATTTCATATTTAACCTCCAACATAAACTTTAATTAAAGCATATCCTAAACCAATTATAGAAGTAAGAAGATAGGGTTTAAAGGCCCATTTCATATATTCCCCAAAACCAAAATTCCTACCAATTTCTTTTGACAAAAGATTGACACCTACAATATTTTGTACAGCTCCAAGTGGCGTTAAGTTGGTTGCCAAATTTGCGCTGATCCCATATACCCACCAGAACTGTGATGAAAAACCACTGCTTACAAGTATTTTTATTACTGGAGCAATAATTAGTGTTCCAGGAACAGCACTAAGCCAAGGAATCGAAATTGAAACAAAACCAAAAATTATAAAGGTAGCAAGTAATTTGTGTGCTAATAAGGGCATAAATATACCGGCCAACAATTTCGTAATTCCAATTTCTTCCAAAGCATATGACAATATGTAAAGACCTGCATAAAAGAAAAGGGTATCCCAATCAATTTCTTTTGAAATATCGTTAAATTCCTTTTTGTGATACAACATAACAGCTACTGCTCCTAAGAGCGCTATAAATGAAAGATCAACTTCTACAACATTGTGAAGAGCAAACAAGAAAATTACCACCAAGAAAACCGAAAGGGTAAATTTTAAAGATTTCGGTTCAACTATAGCTTTTTTCTCATCTATATCTCTTAGATTTTCAAGCTTTTCTAAAATTTGTTTGTTTACCTTTGTATATTTTTTAAATAACAATAATACTACAACAAAACTGATGATGGTAATGAATCCCATATTCTTAATAAAATCATTAAATCCTAGGCCACTTACGGAGCCTAGCACAAGGTTTAAAGGACTTCCAATTAATGTTGACATACCACCGATATTATCAATAATGATAGTTAACATTAAAAATGGTATAGGATTGAGCCCAAGGGTATCAGAAATCAAGAAAATCATAGGGGCAATAAGAATTATTGTTACTAAGTTATCAAGAAAAGCTGAAGCAACAGCAACTAAAACCATTAACCCAACAATTGTCCAAAAAAAATGTTTCCCACCGATTTTAATAATCCGAATTGATAGAAATTGAAATAAACCAGTCTTTTTCAAAAATTCTACAATAACTGTCATTCCCGCCAAAAGTCCAAGGGTGTTAAAATCAACAACTCTACTAATATTATCTGGATTCAAGCCTTCAACTAGTTTTAATGCAGCTACAATTAATGCAAGGCCAAAAACAATAGGTGCCTTGTATTTCTTTCCAAAAATTATATAATAATATGCCAGTATTACTATGAGAAGAGCAACTATTTTTTCTATCTCCATTTGGGCACCCCCTTGGGATAATATCTACACTTAATTATACAACTTAATATTACATTTACTTGTTAAAATAACTATAAAATTGTGTATTAACTTCTTTGCGAAATGAACTTGAAATTAAAATAAACTTTTAAAAAGCAGAAATGCTTTGCTTAAAATACTAAAAATTATTTCATTTCTTGTTTTACAAAGAAATTTTTTAATTGATATATTATTTAACCCAAAATTTCAATTTTAGTATGTTATAGAAAATATTATATGGAGTAAGCGGGATGTGACTGATACAATTTTTCTTAATAGATATCCCTTTTAAAATAAACTATTGCACTAAAGAAATTTAGTTTCAAGGTTCTTTAAAATCATTCTGCTATATTAAAATATTAGAATCATAACATAACGAGATTATTTTAATCCCGTTTATTTTTTTGAAAAAAGAATGCTGACTTCATATATTTTTGAACCGTCTATACTCTCTTATTAGAACAGATGTTAAGTAAGCATTAGAGATAAACTAATTCGTGAAAAAATTTGAAAATTTAGAAAAAAATATTAGAAAATAGAAAAGTATTTTGAATTGATAAAAGGAATATTTATACAATATTTCGAAATTGATCTCTTTGTGTAATAAAATAACTTTGATAAAAAATATCACTATTTAAAAAAACAAGTTTAGTTGCGAATTTTCTTTTTATTTACTTTTTAGATTCATCTATATTATCAAATTAAATTTGATTTAATAGTGGAAATGTAGGAAAATATAGATGTATAATCGAAAATTTAAATATAGGAGTGATAAAATGGCTAAAGTTACGGATTTAGTGCTTCTAAATAAACCCAACGAAAAAATTCTGCTTCTCGGAAATCACGCAATTGCAAGAGGTGCATTAGAAGCTGGAATTGCTGTTTTTGCAGCATATCCAGGGACCCCCAGTTCCGAATTAACAGATACTATTGCAGCCATTGCAAAAGATGCTGGAGTTTATATGGAGTATTCAACAAACGAAAAAGTGGCATTTGAAACAGCTCTTTCTGCTTCCTGGAGTGGATTAAGAAGTATGACTGCCATGAAACATGTTGGACTAAATGTTGCAGCCGATAGTTTCATGAGCGCTGTTGGAATGGGAGTAGAAGGTGGTTTTGTTATCATGGTAGCAGACGATCCGAGTATGTGGTCTTCTCAAAACGAACAGGATACAAGGGTCTTTGCTAAATTTGCAAATGTTCCTGTTCTTGAACCTATGAGTGTTCAGGAAGCAAAAGATATGACAAAATACGCTTTTGAAATAAGTGAAAAATATAAACATATGGTAATTTTGAGAACCACCACACGTTCTTCTCATATGAGGGGAGATGTTACTTTAGGAGAATTACCTGAAGAAATAATTAATAAAAAAAGAAGGTTAGGTTCTTTTGAAAAAAATCCGAAAAGATTCGTGGATATTCCTGCACATTCTAGAAATTTCCATCCAAAAATTTTGGAAAACATTGAAAAAATTAGAACTGAATTTAACAATTCTCCATTTAACTGGATAGAAGGAGAAGGTAAAATAGGAATAATAACATCTGGTCTTTCATATGCTTATGTTAAAGAAGCACTTTCCTGGTTAAATATCGAAAATGTAAAAATATTAAAATTAGGAACACCTTTCCCTGTTCCTCTTGGACTAGTTGAAAAATTTATGAAAGGCTTAGAAAAAGTTTTAATTGTGGAAGAATTAGAACCAGTTGTTGAAGAACAAATAAAATTTTGGGCATATGATAAACAGCTTAATATACCCATTTATGGAAAAAACATTGTTCCAAGAATTTTTGAAATGGACACAAAAAGAGCTGTTATAGCCATTTCTAAATTTTTAAATTTGGAAACACCTTTAAATTTTGAAAAGCTTGAAGAATCATATAATAATATTAACTCTTCACTTCCACCAAGGCCACCTTCATTGTGCCCTGCATGCCCTCACAGAAATACTTTTTTCGCAATAAATAAAGCCACAAAGAAAAATGCAATACTTCCTAGTGATATTGGATGCTATACATTGGGAGTTCTTCCACCACTTAATGCAGTCGATACAACCGTTGCAATGGGAGGATCCATTGGTATAGCCCATGGTTTAAGCATAGCATTAAATGGAGCCCTTAATGAAGAAATTGAAAATAAAAAAGATACTCAATTAATTGTTGCGACAATTGGTGATTCAACATTTTATCACACTGGACTTCCCGCGATTGCAAATGCTATATACAATCGCTCCAACGTAATTATTGTCGTGGTGGATAATGAAATAACAGCAATGACAGGTGATCAACCAAATCCAGGAACTGGTGATACTCCCCACGGTTCTGGAAAAAGAATACCAATAGAAAATATTGTTGAAGCAATGGGTGCAGATTTTGTTGAGGTTGTAAATCCTTATAATATCAAAAAAACTACGGAAGTTGTCAAAAAAGCCATGGAAATTGATGGGGTAAGGGTAATAATCTCAAGACAGGTTTGTGCATTACATAGAGTAGGTCAGATGAAAAGAAAGGGAATAAAATTACCAGTATTCACTGTAAATACTGATAAATGTACTGGATGTAGGATTTGTATTAATACGTTTGGTTGTCCCGCTATCTCATGGGACAATGAAACTAAAAAAGCAAAAATTGTTCCAACAATGTGCTGGGGATGCGGTAGTTGTATTCAGGTATGTCCATATGGAGCTTTTGAAGTTGCTAAGGAGGCGGAATAATGGTTAAAGAATACAATATAGTTATTACTGGTGTAGGAGGTCAAGGAATTTTAACCGCTGCTAATCTTTTAGGATGGACTGCCTTAAGAGAAGGCTACAAAGTTAGGGTTGGTGAAGTACACGGCATGAGTCAACGCTTTGGAAGTGTCATTTCTTACGTAAGGTTTGGTGAAAATGTATATGGTGCAATGGTTCCTGAAGGAAAAGCAGATGTAATATTATCATTTGAACCAGTCGAAGCATTAAGATACATCAATTATTTAAAAAAAGGTGGGCTTGTTTTTACAAATTCAAGACCTATTTGGCCTGTTCAGGTATCTATGGGATTAGCAAAATACCCATCCCATGAGGAAATTAAAAGAATAGTTGAAGAAGATTTTGAAGCAAAATATATTAGTTTTGATGCCGAAAATCTTGCAAAAGAAGCTGGAAATGTTATTTCCACCAACGTTGTTTTAATTGGCGCGCTAACTCAAACTCCTGATTTTCCTTTATCTCCAGAAACTATACGTGAAGTTATAAAAGTCAGTGTTTCACCAAAGGTAATTGAATTAAATTTAAAAGCTTTTGAATTGGGACTAAAAAAAGCTAATAGTTTGTTGTAATTTCAAGTTGCAAAACCACAATATAGTTTGAATTTTTAAAAATGGCTCTGGAAAATTCAGAGCCATTTTTTATGGTAAAATTATCTTGAGGTGTTTTTTATGAAAAAGTTTCTTGTTATTTCCGATCTTCACATTCCAACTAGAAATAAAGAAATTCATCCAAAAATAATTAATGAAGCAAAACTTTGTGATGGGATTTTTGCACTTGGTGATTTTGTTGATATAGATACCGTAATATATCTTCAATCACTTAATAAAAATTTTTATGCGGTTTCTGGTAATATGGATTATATTGACGTCAAAGACTATTTACCTTCTCAAAAGATAGTACAAATCGGAACATATTCAATAGGACTAACACATGGTAGTGGTGCTCCCTTTGGCATCCACAAAAGAATTGTTAACTGGTTTCCAAATGAAGTAGATATTATCTTGTTTGGACACAGTCATATATCATTTGATGCTTTATATAGAGGAAAACGTTTTTTTAATCCCGGTACTGCAATGGAAACATATGGAATTTTAATTATTGACGATAATCAAATTAATTTTGAAATAAAAAAGCTTTAGGAGGAAAAAACATGATTGGATATGAAATCTACATCCGTTCTTTTTATGATAGTGATAACGATGGTTCAGGAGAATTCCTTGGGCTTGCTAATTCGGTAGATTATCTGAAAGATCTTGGCATAGATCTTGTCTGGCTTATGCCTCATTTTAAAGCTCCAAGCTATCATGGATACGACATTATTGATTTTTTTGATACTAATAAAGCATTTGGTAGTTTGGAAGAATTCAAAACTATGATAGATATATTGCATAAAAATGATATTAAAGTAGTAATTGACCTACCTTTAAACCATGTTTCTTCAAGACATCCTTGGTTCAAAGCAGCACTTAAAGGAGATCCTGAATACAAAGATTATTTTCTTTGGGCAAGAGAAAACACTAATTTAGACGAAAAAAGACATTGGGACAATGAACCTATATGGCATCCATATAAAGGTCAATGGTACTACGGGGTTTTCGGAGGATCGTCTCCTGATTTAAATTATGATAACCCCAAGGTAGTTGAAATAGCCCTTGAAATTGTCGAATTCTGGCTAAATCTTGGTGTTGATGGTTTTAGATTTGATGCCGCAAAACACATTTACGATTATGATATAGAAAACGGAAAATTCCATTATTTTCATGAAAAAAATATTAATTTCTGGCAAAAAATTATGAGCAAAGCAAAAGAAATAAAACCTGATGTTTTTGCAGTAACTGAAGTTTGGGATGATCCTGAAATTGTTGTAGAATATGCAAAAACAATAGGTTGTTCCTTTAACTTTTATTTTACAGAAGCTATTAGAGAATCAATGAATCATGGTAGTACGTACAAAATAATGGATTGTTTTACAAGAACACTTACTGATAATAGGAGATTGTATATTCCTTCTAACTTTACTGGAAATCATGATATGACAAGACTTGCTTCAATTATTGAGTCCGAAGATCAACGCAAAGTATTTTTTGCGTTATTATTGACAACACCAGGAATTCCATTTATTTACTATGGGGATGAACTTGGAATGAAAGGAATTTACGATTCTCATTTCACTGAACACGTTTTAGAACCATTTCCATGGTATGCCTCTCTTTCTGGCGAAGGCCAAACATTATGGAAATCTATTGGATTTAATCACGCTTTTACAGGAGTTTCAGTTGAAGAACAAAGCTTACGTGAAAATAGTTTGTTAAATACAGTTAAAAAATGGATAGCTTTTAGAAAAGAAAATTCATGGATGACAAATGCATGGCTTGAGGATATCAGAACTTCTCAATTTGTAGTTGGATACACAATAACGGACGGCAAAAATTCAATGAGGATTTTTCACAATATTGCAGGGCACGAAGAAGAATTGGATGGGATTAAACTTAAAGCTTATGAAACGAAGGTGCTATAATGCCGGTAATTAAGAAGCTCCCTCCTAACGTTGTTAGTAAAATTGCAGCTGGAGAAGTTGTTGCTGGTCCATATTCAGTTGTAAAAGAACTCATAGAAAATTCTATAGATGCAAAAGCAACTTCTATAGAAATAGAGATAATTTCTGGTGGAAAAAATTATATTAAAGTAAAAGACAATGGTACTGGAATGTCTAAAGAAGATCTTCTTTTATCAATTGAAGAACATTCTACAAGTAAAATAGAAGATTTCGATGATATTTATAACCTTAAATCATATGGTTTTAGAGGAGAAGCGTTATCTTCCATCGCAAAAGTTAGTAGAATAATTATAATATCTAACAACGGAAAAGAATCAAATAGATTAGAAGCAATTGGAGGAAAAATTAAATCAATTGAATCTTACCCAACTAGTGAAAGAGGAACCATAATTGAGGTTTATGATTTATTTTTTAATGTTCCTGCAAGAAGAAAATTTCTTAAATCACCACAAACTGAAAAAAGGCTTGTAACAGAGTTTGTTGAAAAATTCATCTTGGCTAATCCGGAAATTGCTTTTATTTTCAAATCAGACAACGAAATCATCTATAACGTAAAACCTTCCACACTAATAGAAAGATTTAACTTGATTTTCCCCGAGGTAAAAGAATTTACTGAAATTAGAGGAAAATATGTGCATGGAATTATTTCATCTCCAAATTACAATAGAAAAAACAGAACTGGGCAGATTTTTTTTGTTCAAAAAAGATATATCAATGATAAAATGCTTTATTATATCTTTGAAAACGGATATGGAGAAGCTTTAAACAATCATCCATATGGTGTTTTGTTTATAGATGTTCCATCACATTTGGTTGATGTAAATGTGCATCCTCAAAAATTAGAAGTAAAATTTTCAGATCCAAATTTAATTTACTCAGATATAATTAGAAGTGTACGTGAAGGAATTAAAAAGTTTATTTCTAAAAATATATTTGTTTCCCAAACAAAACCTGAACACAATGAGACTAGAAATTCATATATTCAAAACCAAAATTTTATTAAAGAACCACCTCAAAGATACCAAGGTATGGAAAAACAATATAATCAACCTTTCTCAATATTTGATGTTGTAAGAAAAAATATTGAATTAAAAGAGGATATTTTAATTCTCAAAAAACGATATGTTCTTTTTGAGGGAGAAGATGGAATATATATTATGGATTTTCATGCTGCTCATGAAAGAGTTTTATATGAAGAAATTCTTGAAAAACTCAATGAAAAATTAGATGTCGTTGATCTGATTGTACCTATAAATATAAAGGTCGGAAAAAGTTTAAAAGAAATCGTAAAGGAAAAAGCAGACGATTTTAAAAACTTTGGATTTAAAATCAAAATTTCCGAAAATGAAATTAAAATTCTTTCTATTCCATCTTTCATTAAACTTTCAGATGTTGAAGATACATTTAAAGAAATTATTGATGAACTTAGAATTCCTTCTCAAAATCCAAAAAATCTAAAACATATAATAGCAGATAAGGCCTGCAAATCAGCGGTAAAAACTGGATATAACATAAACTCCAAAGAAGCCAAACAATTAATTGACGAAGTACTAAAAAAAGGGCTTACTACATGCCCACATGGAAGACCTTTATTTTTAAAAATTTCGTTTAAAGAGTTAGATAAATATTTTGAAAGAACCTGAAAAACTAAATTTAATTAGTTTAAAATTATAAAATCAATATCTAACTCTTATTGTTAGAATACAAACTATGGCCCTCAATTGTCTTCTTGTCTTCTGAAGATAAGTTCAATCCCTCATAGGCAGAATACAGACTTCTTTGGTTTATACTCCTACACTCAGTCAAATTTAGTTTTAATCCCTTATAGGTAAAATACAAGCACTTGTTAAATGACATTAAATTATTTTTTTACGTTATTAATTGGAATTTTTTGCTAAATTAGTTTCTTCAAATCGCTCTATCTAATCCTTTTTCTTTAACCTTTCTTGCGTTTTTACGGATTTGTCTTGATAAAAATCTCCCAAACATTACTGCCAAAATATATGAGAATGGGTCTGTAAAATATTTGTAGTAAAAAGTTTTTTTGATAAGGTTGTTTTCTTTCCAATATTTCTTGTCAATTTCCATTAAATTACTTGCCATTGCTTTTTGAACTTGAAATCTAAATAATTTGTTAATTCCTATATATTTTGTAAAATTTCCTTCCATTGCTTTAATGAAGCTTTTTACTTCTTGTTCTTTGACTATTCTACTTTGAGATATTCTTCTTCCTATTTTTCCACCTTGTACCATTCCCCAAGTTGTTGTAATATTCTCAAGGTATCTCAAAACAAAGTTTAAAGAACTTCCTGCAGTGGTAGCAACTAAAAGAACGGGTTTTCCGATTAACGGAGGTCTATGATACCATCTACAAGTTCTATCTAAAAATTTCTTTAAAAGTCCCGAAACATTTTCAATGTATACAGGTGTTCCAATAATTAAGCCATCTGCTTTTTTAATTTTATTCATTAATAACTCTGCCTCATCTTTTATCACGCAATAATCTTTCTTTATACATACTTCACAACCCAAACATTCATTTATGTTAAAATCTTTTAAATTAACAATTTCACTTTCATAAGGTAATTTTTCAACAATATTTTTAAGAAGTTGGTATGTCCTACCTTTTCTAGCACTTCCATTTATTACCAAAACTTTTTTCATTATTCCACCTCGTATTTTCAGATCCTTAATTTATCTTTTAAATTAAACAATTAAACCTTGAAAAATCGAATATTATTTTTTTCGTTTTTTGATTTTCCCATATCAAACGTTGAACCAAGAGCAAGTACAGTTGCAAGTTCAACAGGAAGTCCAACTTTGATTATTTTTTCAACAGTTTTTTTAACTTCATATTCTACAAATTTGAATTTGTAGTTAAACACTCCTTTATCAATTTCAATTATTAAATAAGTTGCTCCAGATTTCCCATCTTTTGTTCTTCCAACACTTCCAGGGTTTAATATTGTTTTACCAAATAAATGTTTTGCCATCATCAAATGTGTATGACCTGTTATTATAATTTCTTCTTCAACTGATTTTGCTATAATCTTTAATCTCTCAGCATCTATTTCTGGTTTTACATATTCAAGTAAATAATTTAATGGACTTCCATGAACAAGTAAAATTGTTACTCCTTCAATTTCAAGCGAAAGTTTTTTTGGAAGATTTTTTAAAAACTTTTTATTTTCTGAACTAGTCACCTTTATGGTCCAGGATAAAGATTCATCACCAACTTCTGTTTCTCTCCCAGGGTTATAGGAACAACCACAATTATCTTTTTCATTTCCAACGGCATCGTCATAATTTCCCATTACAGTTGTAATTTTATTTTCCTTAATAATTTCGATTACTTCATTAGGGTTTGGGCCATATCCAACTAAATCACCCAAACAATATATCTTATCTACATCTTCTTTTTTAATATCTTCTAGGACACTTTTCAATGCTTCTAAATTTGAATGAATATCAGAAATAAAAGCTAATTTCTTCAAAATTTTCCCCTTTCTCTATTCTGTTTATACTTTTAATTTTAACAACTTTTTGTTAAAAATTACTTACTATAATGTTCTTTCATCTTTTTGTTTTCTGGTAAATTCATTATTTCATTTAATACTCCTTCCACTTGTTCTTCTGATTTAGTCCTTGGATCTCTGAAAAGAAATTCTTTCAGCACATTTATATCACCTTTTATAAAGGCTTCTAATGCCATTTCCATTCTCATTATTCTGGGTCTTAAATAGTATTTAATAACTCTTTCAGATAGGCGTGGACTTATTTTTTCAGGGTGTATACCATTAGAATCTACCCACGCGGGAATTTCAACTGCTACATTATCATCAATACCTTCTATAATTCCGTTATTTAAAATGTTAACAACAAATCTTTGTTTTTTATCGTTAACTATTGAGTCTATAAATGGAACATGCTGTTCTCCACTAAATTTCTCGGGATTAATTATACTTTCAATTTCCTCTTTAAAAATTTCTATATTCAAATAATCTTTGTAAAGATTAAAATCTAATAGCTTAATACGTGGATTCATAGAAACATAATTTGCAAGTTTGTTAATAGTCTTCGTTATAGCTCTAACGTTATCCTGATACCATTTCCAACCAATTTCAGAATCAGCGCCACCAAATTTTCCATACCATTTTTTCTTTGTCTCAAGGTTATAATGATATTTCCATGAAGAATTCCTCACAGTATCTCCTATTGGCATTTGTCCATAAAAGTTGTACATATCAATAGCAGCAGGAGAAAGTTGATCATCAAAAGGATGTTGGGGTTCATATGTATTGTTTTTTAACCACTTGTCTAAGATTTCGTAGCCATTTTTATCTTCATAAAAAAATCTATTTAACCAAATACCGTGATTTACGCCAGCAACCTGCCAATCAATTTTGCTTATATCTAGTCCAATAATTTCTGCTATATGATGGACGCCATAGTGGCCGTGGCAAAAACCAACCATATTTATTGGAACATTCCTTAAAATCAACGTGGTTCCTTCAAATACTGGGTTTGCAGCTTGCAAAAGCCATGCACCTTTCTCAGCTTTTTCTTCAACCAATCTTGCAACCTTTAAAAACAAATCCAATTGATTAAAATTTGATATTGTGTAATAATCTGAAACCATATTAAATTCCTGAGAGTCTATTCCTCTGTAATATCCCCATTTTTCCCCTATTTTTCTTACTTTTTCAAGATAGTTATGACCCCCAGCCATAGCTGTATTAATAACAAATTTAGCTCCATCAATTGCTTCTTCAAGGTTTGTAGTAGTTTTAAATTTCAAACTCGTTCCCATTTCTTCACTCAATTTATTAGCTAAAATAAATGTTGAATTTAATCTTGTTTCATCAATATCCATTAAGTAAATTTCAACATCTTTAAATTCTGGTATTTTTGTAAAATCACTAATGATCCTTAAAGAAAAAATTGCACTTCCTGCACCTATCATTGCAACTTTGAACATATTTTTACCCCCTTATCCACTTTTCTACCTTTTCTACATCAATTGTTGCAAGTGCTATGTAATTGTCGGCTGCACCATAGTAAACATAATACTTATCTTTATATCTCACCATTGTATCTGAAAATACTACATTAGAAACGCCTCCGAAAAATTCCCAACCATTTTCTCAATAAATCTATACCTCTTTACA